>Ga0209302_10001783_pt1 | contig 12585 bp, 10 predicted proteins | sample ArcOceMetagenome_2_FD_187445 | JGI IMG/M metagenome (GOLD analysis project Ga0209302, IMG submission 187445) | Marine eukaryotic phytoplankton communities from Arctic Ocean - Arctic Ocean ARC135M Metagenome (SPAdes) (version 2) | ecosystem: Environmental > Aquatic > Marine > Oceanic | place... | reverse complement strand
CTGCTGCTGCTGCCGCTGCCGCCGCTGGTAAGGCCGCTGCCGCTGGTAAAGCCGCTGGTGCTGCCGCTGGTGCTGCCGCTGGTAAGGCATAAGTTATACAACCGCATATAAAAAACGATAACCCCCTCCCTCCCCAATAAAAAGGAATAAGTATTTAGAACAACCCAATAAAAAGGAATAAGTATTTAGAAGAGCCCAATAAAAAGGAATAAGTATTTAGAAGAGCCCAATAAAAAGGAATAAGTATTTAGAAGAGCCAAATAAAAAGGAATAAGTATTTAGAAGAGCCAAATAAAAAGGAATAAGTATTTAGAATGACCCAAATATTAATATTAACTATTAATATTTAGAAAAAAAAAATAATAGTTAATATTATAATGAGTGTAATAGCCGATTTAACTGGAACAGTTGAACCAACTATACAACAAAATGGTGTTACATTAAGATGGACGTTGAACGAGGAATTCGTTTCTCAGTCAGTTTATTATACGAATCATTATGTTTCATCCGATTCTAACGGGCAGGAAGGACAAAGTGAGAACACTGATTCGGAGAACAAAATGCTTGATATAGATCCCGCAGCCGAATCTGTTACACTATTTGATTTAACACAAGATCGCACTTATAGCTTTACTATTATTGGTGTAAAGAAATCGGATGCGCAAACATCCAGTCAACAAATAAGCGTTTATATTAATCCATCCAAAATAGTAGATATAGGAGATCTGACGTTATTCTTACAAGGAACTAACAAATCATTATCTCTAGAGATCAACTATGTCAATGATGCAGTAGGATATTCTTATGCCGACGTCAGTATGCAAGAGTATCAAATAATGGTAAATGGTAAATTTGATGGTGACTCTGTAAAAAACACAAGGGTTGTTACAGTAGCTGCTGGACCCAATGCATTTAAAGAGGTAAATTTAAGTGATGCGTTGAATATACAATTCGTTAACGATACATATTATGAAGTATCTATTCGTGCAAGAAACTACATTGGATGGACCGGTATGAGTTCAACAAAGGTAGAAGTTCCTAGTTCCACAGCGAATCCACCTGTATCTTTAGAAGTATTCGGTGGTGTCAGCATGAATGGCGTATTACGCTCCCCTGATACACAAGTTGATCCAACAGACGAGACATTATTAGTTGTATGGACAAAGGCAGCACAAATCGAAAATGCCCCTGATACTAAATACGTACTCACTGTTAGAGATCAAACAACCCAAATATATACAGTTGATATTGTTCCTGCTGATTTAACAGATGTATCAAATAGTACTGGAATCCATTATTCTACATTATTAACTTCCTCCGAGTTAGCCTTAGTTGATGGAACAGAATATACAGTTGAAGTTGTTGCTTATAATTCGTTTGGTGAATCCTCAGTAGCATCCGCAAATGGTATACCATCTGGTCAAATAGAAGTAATAACAGGTGTAGTTACCAGAACTGGCGTCAATATTGTGAGTGCTGGTCATGTCGGTCAGAATTCATCTGAAAAAATAGAAGTATCATTTACAGTTCCTGATACAAATGGTGCTGATATTACCAGTTATGATTTTATGTTTAATGGAACATCTGTCAATCTAACATCTGCCGTGTTATCTGTAACCTCTGGTGCATCAGTAACACGTGTATTTGATGCAGCCGACCTTGAATTAAGTAACGGAACAGAATATACAGTCACTGTAGCTATGAATACTAACAATGGATCAGTAAATGCCTCGCAAAGCGTTACTGCAACCCCATCTACACTACCTTCTCAAGTCCAAAATATGGTAGTTGCACCTAATAGGAATGCCCAGAGTTCGTTGGGTTCAACAGAAATACAAGTAGATTGGTCATTACAAACTATCGTATCTGATACCGGAGGATCTGCGGTAACCAAATATGAGATAGATGGTGCTGGCCAAATGTATACAGTAATGGGCAATGCGACAGCAAGTAAGTTAATAGCTGGTTTAACTGTTGGAGGAGTATATGATATGAAAGTAAGATCAGTAAATGCAAATGGTAATGGTCCTTGGTCAGTCTCTGCTGAAGCACAACCTTCTGCCCAACCACAAGTAACTGGTGGAATCCAAATAACAGAGTCATTCGATCAAATCGTACTAGATCTTCAAAATATAGCAATTACCTCAGGAGGATATGATACAAGCAGTGTAGAAGTTTCAGTAAGAGACCCTGCGACCAATGCATTAGTAGGAGCAGCACAATACGTACAAGTTCCTACTTCATTGGAAGTAATCTTTGATTTATCTAGTTATTTAACAGCTAATCCCGCCGTGTCTGTTTTTAACGTAGAAGTAATACCATTTAATGCTGTTTATGGAGTTCAAGATAGTGTAGTTCATACAATAGAGGTTAACGTTCAATCAAACAAAGCAACGATACAAAACTTACGTCACACCTCACTCCCGAGAAATATGGACGAGACATTACAATTTAACTGGGACCAATTGTCCGCCTCCTACGATGCCACCACTACTGTGGCAACGTCAATTGATGTATGGGTTGCAACAGCTGCATCAACAGACGTAACATCAAACACAAGTTATGGTGCTCCCAGTGCATACAAATTTGTCGAAACAATTTCAAGTGATGCTGTCCAATATATTTTAACTGGACGTACACCAATTATTGTATATGATGATAATGTCTTGACAAATCCATCCCAGTTTTCAGTAATAAATGGAGCAAATACGTCCATTAAGTTAGTGACACGTAGTGAATCGAACCAAGACAATAGTGCTAGTATACACACTACGGAATCATCCGCATCTGGAGTTTCTATGGGAGCCCCTATCGTTAGTAATGTATCATATGATCATGCCACAAACAGTTTATCTTTTACCGTAAATGCAGATGGTTCGCTCCTTACCGAGCTTATTGCTTTCCACGAGATGGGTAGTGGTGATGCTATTGATCTATTAGTCGAGGCCTCGAATAATGGTGCATTAACAGGACAATATACAGGTGACATGCAAGTAACACATACCGATGTTCTAATGAACTCAAATGGGGTTACAAGCAAAACTGTTACTATAGTTGCAAATTCTCAAGATGGACTAACATACGCCATTACTCCTTCACCTTAAGTAATTACATGAAGAAAATAAGAAAATAAGAAAATAAGAAAAATAAGAAACACAAAATGCGTGTATCAAAATAAAAAATAATTTTCATAGTAAAAATATGATTTACTATGAAATGAAAATATCATAATATGTCCTTCCACTATCTATACCGTTATACTATAGAATGAAATAGAGTCAATTAACCAATTACTTACGTAATTCTTTTAAACCTTTAAAAACGGTTGTACTCTTCTTTACAGTGGTGGGAATATTATGTGGAACTGTTGTAGTCTTCTTTACAGGGGTGGGAATATTGTGTAATTCTTTTAAACCTTTAAAAACGGTTGTACTCTTCTTTACAGGAGCGGGAACTGTTGTACTCTTCTTTACAGGAGCGGGAACTGTTGTACTCTTCTTTACAGGGGCGGGAACCTGTTTAAAAATAAAAGGATGGCTAAAGTTGGTAGACATTGAAAAACGAAACATTATATGATATATTGATATAAAAAAATCATAAATGTCGAATGATCAAAAACAAAATATATAATTGCGCAGATACAACGCGATTATATAAATAAAAACTAAATCCGCTCTCATTCGGGGTCGAACCGAAGACCTCGCGATTAACAGTCGCACGCTCTAACCAACTGAGCTATGAAAGCATTGAGTAACTTTAAAGGCAAACTCATTCCTATATCGGGAGGATATTTCGATCATCCGACTTATGGGTTATGTGTCCAAGACGTGACCTATATATCCCGTGATATAAGCTCCTACCGAGATTCGAACTCGAGTTTCAGGATTCAAAGTCCTGAGTGATAACCACTACACTATAAGAGCATATATGTGATATTTTATTTTATTGTGTATCAATCACAAAATGTTGCACGAAGTGGGGTTCGAACCCACGCAGCTGACGCTACCAGGTCTTAAGTCTGGCTCCTTAGACCACTCGGACATCCGTGCATGTTGAACACTTTAATGACATATTCAGGTCATTGTTCAAATACGGACTCGAACCGTAGACCTTCGGCTCATAAGACCGATGCTCTAACCAACTGAGCTATGAGAACAGCCATCAAGCCCCCTGCCGGAATTGAACCGGCGACCACTACCTTACAAGGGTAGCGCTCTACCACTGAGCTAAAGGGGCAATATTATCATACGCTAAAACACTAAATACACTAATACACTAAATACACTAAATACACTAAAACACTAAATACACTAAATACACTAAATACACTAAATACCTTCACAATATACCTAGTTGTATTGTCTTTAAATATGTTATTAATTAATACTTTAATTGTCGGGATAAAATATAGTGTTATATAATATAATGAGTGGAAAAGAAAGCAAACAATTGGATAGTTTAATTATCGTTATGTTATTCGTAAAAGTATTGTGGTTAATTTCTGTATTTGGTCAATTTATAACAAAAAAATATTACACAAATTATGAGGATTTAGCAGAGCAATCAGAAGAATATTTACACATCGGATTTACAATATTGATAGGTATATTAATGATCGTGTTATATAATCATTTAACACCGAATACAGTATGTATTTCAGGACATGCAAAAGTATATTTATATACATATGGTATATTATCCATTTTAGGTAATCTGCAAAAATTATATCACAAGTTTCATTTTAATGAGCACAGTGTAATAATAAAAGCGCTAGGATTGTAATTAATAGTCGTAAAACACTTAAATAAAAAATATTATTAATGATTAGGGGAGTATGATATAATTATCATACACAACAATCCCTGAATATTCCTGTCTTAGCTCAGTTGGTAGAGCGCTTGACTGTAGTAGTGTACTGGTTAACTCCCTAAATCGCATAAATCGAGCGGTCGCTGGTTCGATTCCGGCAGACAGGATGAAAATAATAATAATAATAATAATCGTAAAGAATTATTATTATTCGCCCTGAAAAACTCAATGAAAATAAATCACCATTGAAAACATGAACCGGATTGTTTATCGTCAATATCATCAACAATATATGGAGAATTAATACTATTATATAAATTATCACTAGTGGAGCGATAGTGTGATCGTGAAATAGGGGATTCGTTATAGGTAGAATGGCGTTTATCGTGTTCCGATAAATACTCCTTTTTATTATTTTCATTATTTTCATTATTTTTATTATTTTCATCATCTAAATAAGATTTGTATTGTTGGTATTGTTTATGTTTCTCGAATTCGTGTATTTGTCTTTCATGTTCTTGTTGTTTCATATCAGATTCTTGTTGTTGCTTTTCGAATATTTGATTTTGTTGTAGTTTATTAATCTTATTATGTAGCATATTATTATTGAAATCGGAGTCGTCGTGTGTTTTATTATTGGAATGAAATGAAAAAAAGGAATGTCCTGAATATGATTGTTGACTTTCTCCAAAATTTAATAGACGAAAAAGAAATGGGTTAATTTTTTCTGGATTTCGAATAGACATTTTGAAACACGGAATTTTTTGCATCCATGGACAAAACATAGAAATGAACCAATGTTTTTGTCGAATTTCTTGATTTGTAATTTCTTGTTGAAACATTTTATCAATTTGTGAAAACGCAGTAGTTAGAAATAAAATAATATCAATACATTCTTTTTTCTGTGAAAAAAGATTTTTAATTTTATTCTGATATTTAATTAAATTTGTTTTCATAATTTCGATATCAATATGTTCACATGTAGAAGACCGAATATTGCCAGTACCATCAGATTCGAATTGTTTATTGGTATCAGTAACAAATAATTCGATTTTTTTAATAGCTGCATTAACAAAACGAATATCATTTTTGACTTCTTTTAATCGATTTATAATTTTGATTCTATAATCATGTATTTTCTTAATAATAGTAAAGATATTTGTGTTATAAATAATAGGATAACGGTAACGAATCGTTCGTGGTATGATAAATTGGTTTGTTTCTTTAATTTCTTTAATTTTATTTTCAACCTCTTGAATTTTTTTCTTAACATCAAAAAATGTTTTTTCAATAGAATTGCCCTTGTTATTTAAATATTCATTATATTCTGCTTGTTTAATTTCTTGTAATCGAAGTCTATTTGTATATTCGTTTTTGACCGAGTCTACAAGAACGTTGTTTCTGTCAGTTGTAGTGTCGTCGTGTGTTGAAGATTTAATAAGAGAAATAATATCTTTATTTAGTATGGATGTATTGTTTTTCATAGTATTATTATTATGTTTTAAATCAAAAACATAATCTTTAATACTGGTTTCATTAAATAACAACGTTTGTCCGGATAAAAATTCTACTTCATTTTGTAATTTATCATATTGATGAGATGAAATTTTATGAGCTTCTGTAGCTGCATCTAATTTTAAATAACTAATGATTGCCAATAAAAACGCTCCAACCGCATTTGCCACGGAGATGGTAAACGAACTATGTTGAAATTGTTGATTAGATCCAGATAATACTGAACAACCGGCCGAAATAGCAATGGCCGGAAAGATAAGTAAATTTAAGATAGTAGACGTGTAACTACTTGCTTCCATATATAAAACTTTTTGACATCGTAAATAGCATGCTATAATATCCAAATGAGACGACGTTTTAGAAAAAATATCAGGTTCAAAATTATCATCTATTTTATTTTTAACTGCTTTAAAGGAAAGTTTATGATATTTCACATTGTATGGATCTAATGCCTCATTAATTGTGGTAGGTGATTGAATATGTGGTTGTGATTGTTTCATACGTTGAATACTATTTTGAATATTTTTGATATTATTAGTAGAACCCGACGAATTGTCATCATTTATATATTTCGTGTTATAACGACTAGATAGAAGATCGTGTATATGTTCTAAATTCGTAAGTTGAACCATTTTTTTATCCACAAAGTGTTTTTCTCTATTGAATTGGTCGTCAGAATCATCGTCGACTGATAAATCGTGTGAATCGCTATCACTGTACTCACTGCCACTTTCATGATGTATTTTTAATGAATTACCTTGGATATATTCGGACAAGTCTAATTGTATACTATTATTAGCACTATTATTAGCACTATGATTAGCACTATGATTAGCACTATGATTAGCACTATGATTAGCACTATGATTAGCACTATGATTAGCACTATGATTAGCACTATGATTAGCACTATGATTAGCACTATGATTAGCACTATGAAGAACCTGTAGTTTTTCCCCAGTTTCTAAATCTAATTCTAATTCAGACTCAAGTTTAACACTAACACCAAGATTCCTGTAAGAATTTAAACTTATATCTGGTATATTATTGTGTAAGTTTATCATAATAAGTATATATACATAAGAAATAATATATATTTAGTTAAAAAAACATGAATATCCAAAATTTATTCTATTATCTTCCTGTAGAACCAAACCCTCTGTTGCCACGTTGAGTATCGCCAAGATCCGTTTGTTCGTATACCATTTTAATACGGAATGGTTCCAACGTTGGACTGCAAATTTGAAAATATCGGTCTAACTTATTCATAGTGTATGGTATAAAGTTACAAGAACCGTCGTCTTCTTCTGCTAAAGTATCAATTAGGTCAACCATTGCGATTAATTCGCCTCTATATCCTGAATCAATAATACCAACAGAATTAGATAATCGTAGTGGTGTTTTACTGATACTTGATCTAGGATATAAATAATATCCATGAGGGACAAGCGAACCTTTTTTCTGTTTCCAGCATCCAATACGAACCCCGAGGCCAATTTTATTTTGATATGACTTAGTGACTTTCAAATCAGTCGGCATTAACAAATCAAACCCTGCGTCGGGATACGCAGACATATAATTCGCGTTATGATCTTCAATTCTTGTTTTATAATACTCGACTATATGAGAATATTGTGGATCGACGTAGAGTTTAAAAACAATATCACCTTCTTCCATAGTAAATTATTATATAAAAGAATTCCAAATTCTTTATATGATTTATAACTGCATATACATATATATATCATATCAACTTTATTGATAGTTCTACTCCATCCCATTCAATTTCACTCCATATAACATAATATGCAAATCCAAAAGTCCATTTAACCGACGTAATCCGCGGGTAACAATCCAGCGTCACGCGCCTCTTCCCATGTTGTATAATAAGTATTACACCCTTCGGCGCTCTGTTCATTATTTAATTTCATAGGAAATGGTTGTCTTTTCGCACATGTGGGTAATCCATTATTTTTAGACACACCGCCAGTACGAATATATTGGCCTTGAGAAATAGGCAATATATTTAAATTCTTGGCATACTGTGTAAATATCTGTTTTTTACTACCAATATATTTTGCACATTCTGTTTTACAAGTATTATCCGCCTGACCATCGCTAACAAAAACACACTGTCCACTAGACTTCGTTTGTTTTTCAATATATTGTCCCTGATCGCGAGTGATTCTATAACTATTATCATCTTCTTGTACCCAATTATTAGGGTACGTAGTACGATTACATTTAATGTTTGTGTTGCCGCATGTTCCACTAAGAAGACCTTTAGTATTTTTCGTGGATAACTTGACTATACTATCGTCGTTGGTGCAACAACTGCCTGAATTAAGTGGTTGGTTATAATATTGTCCATTCCGTCCGCCATTACCTTTGGGTCCATTACGATTAAATGGGGTTCGTGTTACATTGGATATCATTCTAAACTGTCCGACTCCGCCAATATTACGATGAGTGCCTTGTAATGAAAACCCATTTACACCTCTCCCCGAAATGGGTGCGACGCGTGGATTATGACGTGTTTTACGTTTTAATGTAGCCAAAGACATATATAATGTATTATGAGAAATAAAATTTAAGATAGGATAGGATATAAGTATTTAAGTATTTAAGCAAGTAACAACGTGAAAAAATATAATATAATATACTAGTAAATACATTAGAATACGTCGTGAAAATGTCTTATTTCCCGATAATAAAACAATTTCATTCGTCATCATATGTAAAAGCGTTTATATTGAACGCTATAGTAGGTGCTATAATATGTGGTTTAGCGATTGAATTACGAATGGCGTTACATGATAACACCACGCATTATTATCAATTTGTGCAAAACCTATATAATGTAAAACATATAACTAAAATTCATAAACTTATTGCTACATTAGTATCGACGTTAATAGTGTCTATAATAACCTATATTTTTATGTATTTTATATTTTCTTATGGAGGAGGTGAATTATCAAAAGTAGGATTAAAACGGGCAACATGGAGTGAAATGATAAAAGAGCGAGTTTAAATTGTATTTTATAGGACCGTGCGATGCAGTAATAGAAAAATAATAAACCAATTTATTATTTTTCAAGTAGAGTAGATGATGACTTATGAATATTTTGCTCTACTAGCAGAGCACTTCCAGAATTTATAATCATCATATACTACTTTGATAGTACGACCATCTAGTAACCGTTGTCGTATATGTTCCGCATTATGATTCCATTTTTTAAAATGGATAAATATTTTTTTGAGATGATAGTTGATCTGTTTATTCTTATGAATAATATCTACTTTTTCAATTTCTCCGAATTGAAGTTTGTTTTGGAAAATATCGACAATATCAGTAATCTCTATATTTTCATATATGCAAGGAATGCAAATAGATGGTTGTATTAAATCATTCACTATATTGCTTGTGATATCGTTGTTGTCATTGCTTGTGATATCGATGTTGTCATTGCTTGTGATATCGATGTTGTCATTGATATCACTATTATGTTTATGTTTATATAAAGATGCAGTAATTAATTCAGTCATTTTTGAAAGAAAAAATATCATCCTATATACATCAATTTTTGTTTTATCAAGATAAAACGCTATCTCCCTTATTAATATTATAAAACAAAATATAACATTTATTTATTATAAAAAACGAGCATTATGTATACAAATTTTAATAAATCGCTGTTGGGAGAAATGATCGTAGTATGTAATACTACCACAGACAATTAAATATACTAGATATTCTTTAAATCATAATAAACCCAAAACAATTAACAAAATACCATCTATATTACTCCATATTTTTATAAAATTTATAAAAATGATATAAATACATAATCGTGAATTAGTATAACACAATACACTAGCAATAGGTGTTATAAATAACCACTTTAGTCATACATTTGCATGAAAATAAACGGGCGTTCAGAAATTTTAAAAAATACAATTAGAGACACAGAGACAGGTATGGATACGAAACCATTAATATCGAGACAATCAACAACCGCGTTTACAAGAGATTCTACAAGAGGTTTTACAAGAAGAAATGTAAATAACTATGTTGGACGTCCACCTTTATCACATGAAAAAAACTATGGAGAAATGTTCCCAACCTTAAATAATGATACTGATACTGATACTGATAATGCAAGTACATGTGATATTTCTAGCAATAATTATAAAAATGCGGCGCAGGTAAATGATATGACTGAAAATACAAATAGTAAAGAAGATTGCCCGATCGGGTGGACCGTGATATATTATAATGAAGGAAAATATATTTCCGAATACAATGAATCGTCAATGCATAAACAAGAAGAAAAAATACAACAACAGAATGAAAACGCCGAACGCTATTATGAAGTAATGCAATTATACGAAGAACAAGAAAAACGTCGCCTCGAATATAGCGAGTATGCTTATGATATGGGTGTTATAGATCATGTAGTAACTAGAGAAGAGTTGTATGAACAATTTATATGCGATGACGTGATTGATTATGAGAATGAATTTGATATTGAAGAATTTGGTGATTCCTCTGGATATTTAGACGATGAAATGTATGAAGAATATGATGATAATAAATCATATAAGTATAGTTGAATCGCATGTTTATATAAACTAAAATTGTAATGTACAAAGTTTAAGTTTAATTTATAATGTAATAATCTATAAATTAAGTAATAAGAATGTCCAATATTATAAATAGTGACCCATCAAATCTAACTTTAGAACTAGAAAACGAGTTGGATACAAGTTGGATTAATGCATATGATAAGGAGGAAGAACAATATCAACTGTTTTACAAATCACCAAATACGATGTTAACGTTATCTATATTGTATATTAATGCAGACAGTGAGTTAGAAAATATAAAAACAAAGCGTATTCGGTTATTAAAACCAAATCAAATTTCAAAAGAAGAGTTTATTTATATACTAAAAAAACATGATAGGTTAGACGATAATAAGTATACATTAAGAAATATATTATTGTATAATATTGACATAGGCCATGATGATGTAAATGGTGTGATGTCTACATTGAATACAGATAATAAAAACATATTTTTGAATAATCTAATAAATTTAGAGACTTATAATTTTAATTCATCCATAAATTTTTTTCAAGAAATGAATACATTATATTTACTATTGACAGAAGATAAAAAAAAAGGGAATCATAATTATACAAAACGTGTTCATTTTAATTGTTCTCAAAAAGAGACCAAACGTAAAACAAGACGATTACGATAACATGTATTTTAGTATTTAGTATTTAGTATTTAGTATTTAGTATTTAGTATTTAGTATTTAGTATTTAGTATTTAGTATTTATCAAATAATATAATCTCTTATTACTGTATAATGTCGTCGAATGATCTACGAATCAGTCAGTTAGAAGCCAATGTGGCCAAGACAATGTCTCGGGTGTCTACAAAAACGGCATTTCAAGACAGAACGCTATATAATAGTACAATGGATCCTAGTTTTAACACTACAAATACAACCAATCTTGTAGTCGCTAACAATGCAATTATTAATGGAAGTATAACAGTTACAGGAACTACAACAACATTAAATACAACAAATTTAGATGTATCTGATAATATAATAGGATTAAATCGTGGAGGGCCTAGTCGTGATTCCGGAATTGTGATTGAGCGAACTGATGCATCAAATGTATTTATTGGGTGGAAAGATGAAAATTTCACTTTTGGTAAAACCAATGATAATTCTAGTAGTCCTTCTGTAACAGTATCATCCGGAACATTACATATGAATGTAGTGGGTGATATATCAGGTAATGCAACAATTGGAAGTACATTAGACCAGCGTATTAATACATTAGACGACAAGATTGAACATATATTAACAAATACAGATATGTCAGCGTTAGATTCTCTCACTGAAATAGTAGCAGCATATCAAGCTGGAGAATCCGCGTTAGATGCTTCTATGACTGCTGTAGAAGGTCGTGCTAGTCTTCTTGAGACACATGACTCAGTGTTGGATGCTTCTATGAGTTCTGTAGAAGGTCGTGCTAGTCTTCTTGAGGCACATGACTCAGTATTGGATGCTTCTATGACTGCTGTAGAAGGTCGTGCTAGTCTTCTTGAGACACATGACTCAGTGTTGGATGCTTCCGTGAATGCATTAGACAATTCCATGAATGCTGTATTTACTGACTTAGCAACAGAAAAGAGCCGTGCTGAAGGAGCAGAGCAAGCCTTAGACGCTTCCATGA
>Ga0209302_10001781_pt1 | contig 12598 bp, 11 predicted proteins | sample ArcOceMetagenome_2_FD_187445 | JGI IMG/M metagenome (GOLD analysis project Ga0209302, IMG submission 187445) | Marine eukaryotic phytoplankton communities from Arctic Ocean - Arctic Ocean ARC135M Metagenome (SPAdes) (version 2) | ecosystem: Environmental > Aquatic > Marine > Oceanic | place... | reverse complement strand
TCTGGGCGACTCAGGTGGGCTATGTGGTCCACCCTGGGTGAAAAAATGGGGTCATGGCGGCGTCTGGGTGTTCGGACCCCATACGCCCCGTACGGAGGGAGGGTCCTACATCGGGATGGGGACCGTTCCGCATCATCAAAAGCTTTTTTCGTGCGGTTTTTTGTGGCATACCCTCCTCAATAGGTGTCGCCCCGACTTGGGAGTCCTCAAAACCATGTGTCATAGGTTGAGAAAACGCTGGGACGAAAACACCCTATTGAATAAGTGACCCCATAGTGAAATTGCCCTTTAAGCGGGAGAGCAGACGCAGTGTCAGGAACTCGCACTGTGTGACATACCGTACTTCAAATGTATAATCACACTTCACACACGAACTCAACTGTGCACTCTCCGATTCTTAAAAGAGACCTTGAGGTCACCGCATACAGCTAATGCCTACCTGCAACAGGAGAGGCATATGCGACTATGACCATAGCGACCATCTCTAATCGGGACCATACCACACACTGATCACAGAGCCGGCGTGCTAGCTCGCGCTGGGAGCAAAGGAACCCGTCCGGCAGAGCGGCACGCTCGAATGTTCAAGAGCGGAAGGTCACCAGTTCGGTCCTAGCGGCAGTATTTCCTATGCAGCTCATAACCAAGTTGGTAATTCGAAAGGTATCCGAACGGGCCCGAATTAGGAAGGCGAGGAGCAATGGTAAAAAGAAAGTCCAGGAACCTCTTGTATTTCGCAGGATGGTCATTGCATCCGAAAGCGCAGTGGTCATCCGTCGGGGCGTCTTTGTGCGAGCGGCCGGCATGGGTAAGGCGACGGCGAACGTCCCCGTCGAATGCATCTTCAAAGGAGACAGCCCGGGCGCTCGACGCGGTGGCCGCCGAGGGCAGAACGTCGCAAGTCTGGCCGGGGTGGGTCTCGCATGCCTCCTTGGACATCTCGCAGTTGACATCGTAAAACACGGCGGGCTGGTCCTGCAAGTAGAGTTGGTCGATGCCGAACGAGTTCTCGTGAAGGTGGTAGGATGCTGCGCTCATACGGGGCTCCCAAAAGAAGCCGTCCCCCATGGTGATCTTCACAAGGCTCTCGTCGTCGCCGTTCTCGATCGACGAGACGGCCCGCAGGACGTTCTTGCAGGTGACCTGGGCAACGGGTTCTTGGATGTTGCCGCTCCCCTGCTCGTCGGCTAGCCGACGGCCGGAGACGGTCAGCGTGACGTCGAACACGTTCTTCTGGCCGTGCGTGCTGACGGAGCCGCCGTTCATGGTCTTGAGCGAGACGCCCTCGACTTTCAGCTCCTTGGACAAGTTGACAATGACCATCACGAGCACGGAATTGCCAATCCACGAGAGGGTGAGCAACGCGAGGGTCGCGCACAAGCCCTTCTTGTACTTCATGTTCGAAGTGCGCAACTTGGCCGACGACCTCGCGATAGCGCGCCCCTCCTTCTCGTCGATGATCCCGTCGCCGTTGGGGTCCATGCGCCGCATCTCCGCCTCTTCCGTGGCCGTCAGGGTGCTAGCCTCCCGCTGGATCGAGGTAGCGGCCCTCATGCTTCCTGTGTGGCAAGGGGTGGGAGGGTCGTGAGTCGCCGGGCTGTGGACAGAGCTGGGCTCCAGGGCTCCAGGGAGCCTCAAGCACTCCTCTGAGGCTGTGAGGCTGAGGCTGAGGCTGTGAGGCTGGTGAGGCTGAGGCTGTGAGGCTGAGGCTGAGGCTGAGGCTGAGGCTGAGGCTGTGAGGGCGCGGGTGAGGGTGAGGCTGAGGCTGTGGGTGAGGCTGAGGCTGAGGCTGAGGCTGAGGCCTGAGGCCTGAGGCCTGAGGCTGAGGCTCAGGGAGCTGTGCGCTGTGCTCAGCTGGTGCGTGGTCGAGACCTCTCGCAGACGTGTTTGTGTTCGACAGCGGGCACAATTCCGCAAACTGCGCGCGGCGGCAGCGGGCACTTTAAGCTAATACGGGACGACGACTACAATTCCGGTTGCATTACTTTTGCCTGAAGTGAGAGAATGTATTGAAAGTAAAGACACGAAGCCTATATAACAAACACGACACGGGGTGCACGGGCGAAGGGCACGCCACCCGAAGACCACACTACCCCGCCGCGTCCTCCCGGACCGCTGGCAGCGGCCGGTTTGTTGGGGGGTTGTTTCGCTGGTTATGACCCCGCTTCATGTTTTTTTATATGAGCTTTCCTGAGCGAGTGTTAAACGTTCTGACCGAAGAAACCGCAAAAGGCCTTCCTCAGCGCACGAGCCGTTACGTGCGACGTTAGCCGCGCGCTTTTGGCGAGAAAGAATCTGAGGTTCAAACATTCTTTCTCGCCAAAAGCGCGCTGCTATTAACTCGCACGTAACGCGGCTGTGCGAAACGGGACGAAAACGCAACTTGACTTCGGGGTTTAATGCACAGGAACCGCGCGGCCGATGTCAACATAGTTGAGCTTGAGTTGCACAGTTGCTCCGGAGCGCCATCGTGACATATATAGCGGGGCGGGCCTGTAGAAGTGTGGTTCGCCCCCCCCTACGGCTAATGTGGTGACTTCTCGCCAAACCCTAACCAAACCCCACGGCCAGCGCCCAGGTGGCTGCCGTGCCTCCATGCGCCAGAAAGTGCTGTCCTTTTATGCACCCCCTGAAATTGTCCTTAGGTCCAATTGCTGTCCTTAGGCAATTGCTGTTCCTTCCTTAGGCAATTGCTGTCCTTAGGTCCAGCTGTAGCTTTTTCTCTCAACTTCCACAGCTGCCGCCCAGACGAATGCAAAGCACTTTCCAAACTGTGCAGTGACCTCCAGTGTGGGCAAGAGAGGCCACATTTGTTTTTAGGTCATAGTATAACATAAACAATCACCATACTCACCCCTAGTGTGGTCTCTACCTGAACCTCTCTATACGGCTTTAGCCGTAGGACGCGTGCGCTCACCTCTGTGCGGGGACCGGATAGATAAGATAAGATATCTTATCGGGGACCGGGGTGTGCTCTGCGGGAGCGGCGCAGAAAGTGCCCAGTGCGGGGGCGGCGGCCGGCGCCGCGGGGAACGAGCGCACTTAAAAGCGAAAAGGGGGGCGGGGGGGGGGGGGGGGGGGGGGGGTGCAGTAGAAGTTCGGGGTGACGTTTAACTACTCTACTCGTGAGTTGCTCCGACCACCGACGGGCCCCCGCGGCCGCGGAGGCGAGCGACGTATCAAGCAGACGCATCCACCAACGCCCCAGCGCCAGTATGCTCCACTCCGCCGTCCGACGAAACGGCCTCGGCTGCTGGCGCGCCGAGCTCGCCGCCATCGGGCGCTCGAGGCCCGCCGAGCTCGCCCTCGCCACAGCTCACCACGGCGGCGAGGGCGGCAAGGGCGGGCGCGGCGGCCCGGGGCGGCTCTCGGTGCGCGCTGGGATGTGCGCTGGGCCAGCTGGGCGCGGCCAGCTCTGCCCCCACACCCACGCCCACGCCCGCCCCCGCCCCCGCCGGTCCGCAAGCCGCCTGCTGCCCCAGCCCCACGCTGCTGAGGCTGCTGACCTGGTTAGGGTTCGGGTTCGGGTTCGGGTTCGGGTCCGGGTCCGGGCTACAGCTGCTGAGGCTGCTGACCTCGTAGCCGCTCCGTCCATGTGCGCCGCCGCCGCCCACGTGGTTGCGAATCTCGTCGAAGAGGCCGCACTGCGCGGCGCGTAGCTTGATCTCCAGGAAGGCCTGCAGACGGGTGCAGGCTAGCTAGGTGCGCAGGCTAGCTGGGTGCGCAGGCTCGACAGCTGGGTGCGCAGGCTAGCTAGGTGCGCAGGCTCGACAGCTGGGTGCGCAGGCTAGCTAGGTGCGCAGGCTCGACAGCTGGGTGCGCAGGGTTGCCGCTCCGTCTCCTGAAAGAGGAGCTAGCCCTGACCCTAGCCCTAGCCCTAGCCCTAGCCCTAGCCGTAGCCGTAGCCCTAGCCGTAGCCGTAGCCGTAGCCGTAGCCGTAGCCCTAGCCCGAACCCCCACCACCCCAACCCTAACCCTAACCCTAGCCCCAACCCACCAGGGCACCAGCGTGGCTGTCGCGGGTGCCATCACGGAGGCGTGCTCCTTGACTCGAACCCTACCCCTACCCCTACCCCTAACACTGGCCCTGCCCCTAACACTAACACTAACACTAACCCTAGGTGGTGGCACCAGCGTGGCTGTCGCGGGTGCCATCATGGAGGTGTGCTTCTTCGCGCCGTTGCCGTCGGCCCGCGCAACCTGGTTAGGGTTAGGCTTGGGGTGAGCTCTACCCCCTCACTAAGGGCCATCTACCGACTACGCACCTTGTACACTCGCTGCACGTCGACGCTGACGCTGGCAAGGCTGACGCCGCACGATCGTAAGTGTACCTGGGGGGAAAGCGGCGGTGGCGTCGGCAGCTGTGGAGGCGGCGCGCTCCGACAGCCGAGGCCGTGGCTGGGCGGCCAGTGGGCCGGCCTCTCCCCTTGTATCCCCTTGCGGGGTGCCGGGCCGCCGAGAGCCGCGAGGCGCGCCCTTCGCAGGCACAGGAGCCGGGGCACTAGCCGGGGCCCTGCCGAGAGGCGCGTTAGGGTTAGGGTTAGGGTCAGGGTCAGGGTACCCTAACCCTAACCAGGCCGGGGAACTGCCGAGAGGCGCGTTAGGGGTAGGGCTAGGGTCAGGGTCAGGGTACCCTAACCCTAACCAGGCCGGGGCACTGCCGAGAGGCGCGTTAGGGGTAGGGCTAGGGTCAGGGTCAGGGTACCCTAACCCTAACCAGGCCGGGGCACTGCCGAGAGGCGCGTTGGGGGTAGGGTCAGGGTCAGGGTACCCTAACCCTAACCAGGCCGGGGAACTGCCGGAAGGCGCGTTAGGGTTAGGGTACCCTGACCCTGACCCTCACCCTCACCCTAACCAGGCCGGGGAACTGGCGGAAGAGGCGCTTCGCTTCTGGCGCTGTGCTGGCGGGCGAGCAGCTGGTGGAGGTGATGCTCGCAAGGCCGGTAGTGGCCCGAGTGGGGGTAGAGCTCCTCGAGCACGCCTAGGGTTGGGGTGAGGGTGAGGGTGAGGCTGAGGCTGAGGGCTGGGCTTGGGGGTAGGGTTAGGGTTGGGGGTGTCTCGTCGCTCTGCTTAAGGGCATGTAGTAAAGAGCTTCTCTGCTCGCACCGCCGTGGATGACGAGGGTACCGGCGGCGATGCACGGCCCTCCCGCGAGAAAGGAGGTGTGGTGGAAGGCGCCTCGTGTCTTGCGGTGGCAGAACAGCACCTGCCGGGGTAAGGTGGAGGTGCATACGCGAAGGGGCATACGCGGAGGGGAAGGGCGTAGAGGCGTGTTCTGGTTGTGGCAGGCAAGAGAGGGCAGGGCGGCTCTCACCCGCGCCGAAGAGAAGACGAAGATCCACTCGCCCTCGCCCGTGGAGTACGGCCTTCGCTCCTCGCCCGTGCCCCGATTCTCGGGGTGGTAGAAGCGGCCCTGGTGCACTTCGACGATGTACGGCGCGCGCTCCTCCGGTTGGTACAAGTATGCGACACGGCATTCCTGGAGCCGCTCTCTAGGACAGTCGGGCAGCGTGACGAGTGGCTCGGCGTCGACCCAGTCCCAGAAGCTGCCGACCGAGCCGCGGCTCTCCCACTCCCTGTGGTACATGCGCAGGTGCTTTGCGTACCGATGCTGGCTGTCGGTGACCTCGAGGTGGACCTTTTCGTGAGTCGTGCACATCGGCAGCTCGCTCGGCTCGCCCTCGTCTGACGTCGAGCCATCGCTGTCGTCTGACGTCTCGGCCGACTTGCTCCGCCTCCGCGCCGCCCGCACCGCCCGGTCCGCCATCGAGACCGTGTGGTCCGGTGCAGAGAAGAAGCCCGAAGCTCTCGAAGTCTTTGAAGTTGCGACGCGGAAAATCCGCCACCGTCTTAGTTTTATTACTAGGGTGGCACCCCACTCACTGACTGGCGGTGTCAACACTCTCCGTCTCTCTCTCTCTTTCTTTCTGACTGTTGTCTATCTCTGTCTGTTTTTGGGTCTGGCCCAGCCCTCGCTATTACCCCCTTCCCCCTTCTAGCGCGGCGACTTCAAACTTGCTACAAACTTTATACAGGTATTCGACACAGACATCCACAATCTCTCCGATATGTTACAATACGCGACAGATATCATCGCAAACGGTGTAACGGCAGAAGTTCTACTGTGCCCAATGCGCGCTGTCACAAGCACATCTACATTTGTCAGCGAAAGGCAGGGCCATGGCGCCGCCAGAGTTCATCGGGCTCGAGGATGTGACGCGGGGTGAGGGACCGCAGCCTAGCCGCCCGCAGTCTATCGCCGACAGGCTTTCAGGCATGATGTCCAAGCACGGGGATACGCCCACGCCCTCGTGGGACGATGAGGATTTCAAAGACCGCCGCTCGTGTGGGTCTGTGCAAGCGGTCCCGTCCTCTCCCAAGGGTCGCCGCTCGTCGCGCCTCTCGTGGGCAAGTGACGCGACGTCCCACGCGGACGATCAGCGTACCCAGTCGCCGGTGGCCGCCTCGCCGCGCAAAAAGGGCTCGCGGCGGGTTGGCATCTTGGCTCAGGTGTCCTCGCGCTTTTCAGGGGGCCGCCGCTCGTCGCGCTCCTCGAACGCGAGTGCAGCGTCGTCAGACGCGGGCGAGGAGCACACCAAGTCGACCTCCACCGCCAAGGCAAAGTCCAAACGGGGGGTCTGGGCGCGGCTCGAGGCCAGGGGGGCGGCTACCGCTCCCTTGGGCCGCCGCTCGTGGCGCAACTCGCGTGCTAGCGGCGCGACGACGCCAGACGCGAGCGAGCCGCCCCCCAAGTCGACGCCGGCCACGAGTCACAACTATCGCAACACATCCCTCGAAGAATTGGAGGGTTTGGGCAAGAGCCGCAGTCTCACTCGCGGCACAACCCTGGAAGAGTTCGAGGGTTTTGGGAAGACGGCCTTGCCTCCGTCTCCTCGGGTCCTGCCGCTACCGATGAGCGACGCAGACGTCGTCCTCAAGCGGCAGGTCGACGCGCTCATCGCCCGGGGTCGGACGCCCCCGCCCCCACCCACGCCCACGCCGCCCGCCACCCTCCCAATGACGGCGGCACGGCGCAGCGCACGGCGCAGCGGCGTGAGCTCGCCGTACTCTTCGCCTATGGGTCAGCGCAGAGGGCCCCGGGTCCGGAGGCCAACTACCATCCCCGTGCCGCAGGGTGCGTCCAGCGCACCGGGGGCGGTGGGCGGCGGCGACAGCTGGGCCCCAAAGGGGCAGCAGCGGCACGAGGCGCGCATCCAGTTCGAGCAGGGGCGGTACGCCGAGTCGGCGGCGGGAGTGGCGCGCATGCTGCGCGGCAAGCTGGTCGCCGCGCCCGGGGAGACGGCGGCCGACTTCCGCGCCGCGGTCCAGCACATCTCCTATTGGCGGCGGCCGGTGCACCTCGTCCCCACGCCGCCCAAGCCCGGGACAATGCAGCTCGGGCTCCACGCGGCCCGCGCGGCGGGCTTCCCGCGGCGGCTAGGGGAGGAGGACGACCTGCTGGCGCAGCTGGGGCTCCGGCTGCAGGCTGCGGTCGATGCCAAGGCGCTGCTCGACTTCGAGTTTGCGCACATCGAGCCCAAGCTCGACCTGGGGCGGCTGCTCGCCAACTCGGACACGGGGCAGCGCTCCGACCTCACCGCCACCGTCGGCGTGCTCCGACGCCACTTCGGCGCGCTCAAGCGCGTGCACGAGGCCTTCGCCGCGCGCAACAAGAACTGGCAGGGGACCGGCGGTCGCAAGGCCAAGTGGAGCATGCTGCCCAACGTGCTCGCGACGCACGTGCTCTCCATTCGCGAGCTGCACCTGCTCATTGACGAGACGGACATGCTGGGCGGCGGCCTCGACTGCGCGATGGTCGACGTGATCTTTGCGCGCTGCAGCTTCCGCGCGTCACAAGTGGCCCCTACTGCCCCTCTCTATGACGCCACCGCCCCATGCCACCCCTCTGGCGAGCTACTCACTCACTCACGCACGCACGCACGCACTCACTCACTCTCACTCACACTCACCACTCACTCACACTCACTCACTCACACTCACTCACCACTCACTCACTCACTTAGGCAACTGGGAGCTCGACCTCGTCACCGGCTTGGCGCGGCCCGACGACGACAACCCGGACGACGAGCTCATGCTGCACGAGATGCTCGCCGCCTTCGTGCGCCTCGCCGCCGCGCGCTACGACGACAAGGTCCCTAACCCTAACCCTAACCCTACCCCTAGCCCGAACCCGAACCCGAACCCTAACCGTAACCGTAACCCTCACCCTAACTTGACCGTGTATAACCCTAGCCCTAACCCTAACCCTAACCCTAATCCTAACCCTAACCCTAACCCTAACCCTAACCCTAACCCCAACCCTAACCCTAACCCTAACCCTATAACCCTAACCATAACCCTAACCCTATAACCCTAACCCAGGTCCGCGCCGCCACCAAGGCGTCGGCCCCAAAGCCCTCGGTCAGCCACTTGAACGCGCCGCACCCCCGCCTCGCCGACAAGACCGAGGAGCTGCTGCGCGCCTTCGTGCTCCCGCTGGAGAAGGAGCTACCCGTGCTCCCGCTGCTCGACACGCGGGTGGGGGTGCTCGGCCCTGATCGCGAGGCGGCGCAGGGGCTGCGAAGTGCTCTGCGGCTGCGTCAGGCGCGCGCGGCAGCAGTATAGCAGCAGTAGCAGCACAGTATAGCAGCAGTATAGCAGCAGTAGCAGCAGTCGAGGTAGGCGCACTCGTTGTGCCCGTTGTGCTGCAACTGCTGCTGCTGCTGCCACTGCCACTGGCAGGTGCAGCTGGTGCTATTCGAGCACCTGGGCGCCACGCGCGCCATCTTCGAGCTCTACGCGCGGCGGCCGCGCCAGCCCGCGCACGGCGGCCCAAGCAGCGCCACGCCGCCGGCGATGGCGGCGATGGCTCCGCTGCCGCCACTGCTGGCACAGCGCGCTTCATCGGGCCTACTGCCATTGCCGCAGCGCGCTGTGTCGGCCCTGCCACCGCTGCGGCCCTTGATGGCCAAGCCCCCTACGACTGTTGCCGATCCGCCGCGGCCCAAACGCAAGGGCACTACTTACGTGGAGTGCGCGCCGCCGCCGCCGCTGCCTCCCCCGGGCGCGGGGAGCAGGGTGGAGGGCGAGCCGGTGCTCGAGCTGAGCGGCTGGCTGATGCTGTGGAAGGACGCGGGACTGCTCGGCCCCGCGCCGACGCAGCTCAGCGACCTGGAGCTGCAGCAAGTGCTGGTGGCGTCGCAGCAGTCGCTCGTGGTCGGCACCAACCTCGGTCTGGCCGACAGCAGCCTCAACTACACGGACTACGTCGAGGCGCTGCTCCGCGTCGCGTGGCGCCTCCAAGAGAAGAACCTCGCCGTCGCGTGGCGCCTACACGAGACGGCCATCGAGATGCGCCTCGCAACCGCGCTGCGCGAGGGCCTCAAGGGGCTCGCTCGCGGCTGGCTGCAGGTGTCGACACACCCGCTCTCACACACGGTAGCACCGGGGGAGTATGACAGGCTTGCCTTCCTCGTGCAGGTCGGCCTGCTATAGAGGGCTTACCTGCCTTGCACCTGCCTCGATGCATCTGAGAATCTGCATCGCCATCGGTATACTCTATCTATCTGCAGGTCGATAAGGAGCTGTGGCGCGTCCGGGACCGGAAGGAGCGGTGGCGTCTCCGCACGGATGCAGGACAGCAAGGACCAGAAGGCGTCAAGTACGAGGACGCGGTGTCGAGCTTGCGGCGCGCCCTTCACGCGTGCATCGACGTCGACGTTGACCGCCTCTGCGCGCCGGGAATCCCTAGCAGCGGCGCGTGCGCAGTCCTGAGAAGCTGGAGATGACTCTCTGGACGCTGCTGGCGGGCGCGAGAGGGGCATGGTGCGAGACGCCCAGTTGATCAGAGAGTGGAAAGAGTGCGCGGGGCCGGGGGGCGGGCCGGCAAAAGGGGTGTGCTGGGGTGGGGGGTGACGCGTGGTGGGGATGATTTGACTCATCAAGTTGGTCAGTGGGGAGTGGGGGATGCGGACAGCTACAGGGGGGTTCAGGTAAAGCAACGGGGATGCGGGTGGAGGAAGGATGGGTGGCTGGGGTCGTGGGGACATGCACACATGCACGTCATATGATTTGGCGTAGGTCGTACTGCTGAATTTAGTGTGTCGTGTCGTGTCTTCACTTGTTCGTTTTCCACAGTATCACACACATGGTGTTAGTATGGTGTTAGCGTGCGCACAGGGCACGACTCGAGGTCGCCGGTTCGAAGATTTAGGTTCGACACGAGGGCTGGCCGGTGGTGGCTGTGTGCTGTGCAGCCTCAGCGGCGTCACGCTTGCGCATGTAGCTGCTGGCCTGTGTCGCTGCTCGCTAGGCATGGCTTAAAGGGCTAGCTTAGTCGGTTTGCTGTTGTTTTGCTCGAACAAACTCTGAACTCTGCGACCCCACCGACCTCTGTAAAGCCGTATATAGGGTGCGCTGCCCGCTCGCCGCTGTGGGGGCATGGCATTCGTTTAGTATTCGTTGAAGCCATTGAGTGCTATATATCTAGGCATGAACTGATGAACTCGGCCAGGCGAGGCCGACGCCACCTTCACGCGGACCTAGCTTAGACCTATTAATAGCTGTGCTCGCGCCGCGAGAGCCACAGTTGTGCGCCCAAACAAAGTGGTGTTGGTCCCATATATTATTTGGTTCCGCAGCCGGATTGGCATAAATACCACTTATTCTGGGACGAATCCCAGACTGGATTCTTTGGCGTACAGGATTTGATTCCGCTCCGGGACCGATCTCGGCACGCCACCCGGGAAATGGGAAATACTGAGTGCACAGCTCTAGCTACGCCATGCAGGCTAAAATAAAGCCGTACCCCGCGTACGTACGCGCCTTATAGCTCTGGCGCGCCTTGGCCTACGCGCGCGGGTCACCGATGCATAATAGTAAATGTAGACCAACCAACGCAAGACGAAGAACATCGATCCGCATGGCATCACATCGTGAAAAGTACCCCGTGTACAGCGCGGCGCGCTGGCTGGGGGACAACGCGGAGAACGGAAAGAAGATAAGATATGTAGAGGTCTCTGATAGACATTAAAGAGGGAGAACTGAAGAGACAAGAATCGAACGCGGGTGTCGGAACACTGAAAAATGAGACCTCTTTTCCTACGCTGCGCCGTGGCGTGCGGACTGCGCTCTGTGGTGCGGTGGGCGGGCGCTGGCCGCTGCAGCCTGCACGGCGTCCGCGCTGCGCGCTGCTGCGTGCTGGCGGCGCGCCCTGGCAGTGGGGGGGCGGGGCGTGATATTTGAAATGGATACTTTTTGACCTTCACTTGACTCACTCGATTGCAAAAGCATGCGTATGTATGCGCGACTGGGACTGCCCCGCCACCGAACATACGAAAACACCTAGCGAAATGTCGCGTCATTCTCACGCAAGCGCACGCGTGCGATCAACGGGGCGCCTTGGCCGCCTTGAGGAAGTCTTGCAAGGCGCTGAGCCTCCGGTCAATGTCGGCGATGTCCTGGGAGGCGTCGTACGACGGCTCTGCAGCGAGTGGGTCCACGCCCTCCTTGCGAAGGGCAGAGCTCGCATGGCCGAAGTTCTCGTTGCCGGAGTTTTCGTTGCCGGCGTTCTCGTTGCCCGACGGCCTCGTTGCCAAGGCGGCACCCGTCACGTGCTGTGTGCCCTCGACGTCCGACTCGCGGGCTTCCGTCGGGTGGTAGGCGGGGGCGCAGGTGGTGGCTTTCGCCGTGCCGCGTGTGCCCGATCCAGGCTGGCGGCCCTGCTGCGGCCCCCGCTGCGGCAACGACGCGCCGGCCGCGAGGCCGCGCTTCGCGCTCGTGGGTCGGTGACCGTTGCTGGCCGCCGCGCCGCGCCCAGCAGCAGCATTTGGTGCGGGCCCCCTTTGCCGCTGCTGCCGAGAGGTTTGCAGAAGCGCCTCGCGTGCCGCGCGCTCGAGCGAAGGCAGCGCGGGGCGGGAATCGCGCGACGGCGGGCGGCTGCGCTCCGCGGACGACGCCCTGGAGCTCGGGGCGCTGCCTCGCGCCGATCCAGCCCTGGACGCGACGCGGCTGCCGGCGGCGGAGGAGGCCTGCGAGGCCTGCGACCATGCGCGCGCGTTGGCCACGGCGGCCTCTTGCGTGCGTGAGGGGCGGCTGCGATCGACGGAGCCGGCGCGCGAGGCGGCAGTCGAGCTCGTCACCGACGACGCGCGCGAGGAGGAGCGCGAGCCGCCTGCTGGAGGAGGAGCGCGTGGGTTAGGGTTAGGGTTAGGGTTGGGGTTAGGGTTGGGGTTAGGGTTGGGGTTAGGGTTAGGGTTAGGGTTAGGGTTAGGGTTAGCGAGCCGCCTGCTGGAGGAGGAGCGCGTGCCGTCGACGGGCGCGTGCGCTCTGCCGACGAGGCGCGCGAAGCCGGCCGGCTGCCCGCGTTCGATGCGGGCCGCGAAGGAAGCCGCGGGGCCGCACCCGCCGCCGCGCGTCGCTGCATCACCTTGAGCTCGGCCTCGAGCTGGCGGGCTCGTGTGCGGGCCCTCTCCTCCTCCCTCTTGGCGCGGCTCAGCTCGGTGTTGAGCAGGATCACCTGCCGCGCCGCGGCGGAGAGGACGTGCGCAGCGGCGTGGCGGCCGGTGGCGGGGTTTGGGGCAGGTGTGGCCCGGCCGGGGGG
>Ga0209302_10001780_pt1 | contig 12602 bp, 9 predicted proteins | sample ArcOceMetagenome_2_FD_187445 | JGI IMG/M metagenome (GOLD analysis project Ga0209302, IMG submission 187445) | Marine eukaryotic phytoplankton communities from Arctic Ocean - Arctic Ocean ARC135M Metagenome (SPAdes) (version 2) | ecosystem: Environmental > Aquatic > Marine > Oceanic | place... | reverse complement strand
GGGGTAGACAGTCGTCGAGGAATATCGCTGTCACTTTCCTGAACGAAGGTGCAGCTCTTGTGCAAGCTTCGCGCACGCGGCCCCGGGCTGATAACTGATAATAATCCGGCCCCCAACACGTACCGGTACGGGCGTAAATCGGCTGATAATTTGGCCACACAGTCCGCTGATAATTGCCCCTGTGCATACACTGTGTCGCAGCATTTCAGGAGACAAGTCTTCGACCGTGCCATCGGCGTGCCATAGACAGCAGGACAGATGTAAATTGTAATGAATCCATAGGACACGACTCGTCCCGCCCGTTGAATCAACAGTGTGTCAAAACTCAAATCGAATTGTGAACACACGAGTGAAGTGATCGACAAAAGTACTTGATCCTATCAAGTAGCGTGTCAAGTACAAGAACAAGTGTGGTGTGTGTGTGTGACTGTGTGTGTGTTCACTGTTCTCTCTCACTCAGTGTGGGTGCATCTACGTCGCCGCTCTTCGATGATGCACCCGCCCTATTCAATCATCTCACTGCCGTGTCCGGGCTTCTTGCTGCGCGGTGTGCGCCCCTACACTGAAGCCGTTCAGTACACTTTACCGGACAAACTAACGGTAAACGCTACTTTATACCCTAGGTATACTTTCCGGTACTACTACTACTCTATATATATGATGGGGGCGAGTAGCATATATATGCCTAGCGTCTAGCTCTGCGAGGAGTCCAGAACAGGTCTCGGATGCAACTCGGATGACGATGGCGGATGGGGCTCCGCTCCCCAACCGCACCGCACACTTCGCTGCCTCGGATTCGTCGAGCGAGGACCCCGACGCTGCTGACTCGCTGCCCTCGTCAGCCCGCGGGCGCACCGCTGCGCGTGGGATGTAACGGCAACACGTTGGGTTCTCTACCCATCGTGCGCCTCCATCAACGAGGCTGCGCTGGGCGACATGGAGCCGATTTACAACTGATGAGTGATTATGACAAAGGCGATACCCGTATACCCGGTCACTATACTGCGGCACACTCGTCTCCGCGTCAGGGCTGTAAGCGGCGCTGAGAAGGAAAAAAATGCACACGACCAAGCAGACGGGAGCAGATTATACGGGGCGCGGGCGCGGGCGCGGGCAGTAAGCGGTGCTCGGCCTCGGGTAAGAGTCCCGAACAGGTCTCCAGAACAGTAATCAGCGTGTGGGAGTCCAGAACAGGTCTCGGATGCAACTCGGATGGCGATGGGGCTCCCCAACCGCCCCGCACACTGAAGTGTAAAGCCGTACGTAAAGCTGTAGGCTGTACATCAAAGATCAACCGATGTTGAATATAATTGAAACCTTAAACCGTAAATCCCACCCCCTTCCTACGCCCAGTGGCCCCCATGCCCCAAGACAGCCCCGGACACCCCCTCAGAGAGGCGCTTTTGAAGCGGCGCGCAGCGGCCAAGGCTCGCGTTCCAGCTACTTTATAAGCCGCACCACACTCCGCTCCACACACCGACACGCACACGCCACAGGCTCTCAATACATTTTATTTTCTTCAAATACAAAATAATGGACTGCGTTTGGTTCCTAATTCCTAAACACACTACACGACAATACCTTACAACAACGCACAAACACTTTAGCTTGAAGCCTCCCTCCGCCCAGCGAGTGCGAGGTCCGAGGTGGCCCCCCGGCAATACGGCTTAGAAGGGGGTAGCGGGGTTCTAGATGGGTACCGCTTGCATCTCGCGCGAGGACCGCCTCTCGCGCGGCCGTGTGGAGGCCGAGCCATCCTCGGAGAGCCCGCCGGCGAGCGCACTCACAGCATTCACAGCGCCCACAGCGCCCACAGCGCCCACAGCGACCGGGCCCAGCTGCGCGGCTTGGGCGCGCCTGATTCGGGTTAGGGTTAGGGTTAAGGTTAGGGTTGGGGTTGGGGTTGGGGTTAGCGTTAGGGTTAGGGTTGGGATTGGGATTGGGATACGCGTTGGGGGAAGGCCGGGGCAAGGGCTAGTGCGCGGCATGGGCGCGCCGCTCGCGCGCGGCGCGCTTGCTTTCCCCCACCGCGTCGGCGCTGGCCGAGAAGCGCTTGGCCCCCGAGAGCGCCGTGACGTAGTTGCACACGCGTGACCTGCGCATCATGGCGTCACGCAGGCTTTGCAGCCGCTGCTGCAAGGGCGTGTACGGCTGCGTCGGGTCGGTCGGCGGGTAGCTGGCGCTGCGCAGCGCGGCGAGGAGGCCGCGGCAGTAGGACCACTGCGGCAGCTCCCACTGCGTGAGGCCGAGCAGTGCGTTGTGGTAGTAGCTGCGGCCGCTCGAGACCTCGACGTGCGTCGCCCAGGCGGCGGGCACGGGCAGGCACAGCGCCAGGTGCGCCACCCACATGTTGTGCGGCTCGTCGAGGGCGTGCACGCCGAGGTACGAGCCCATCGCGAGCAGCTGCGAGAGCAGCGTCGGTCGCAGCCACAGGTCCATGGCGCGCAGCGGGCACGAGGCTGCCTCCAGCCCCACGGCGTCGGTGACGCCTGAGGCGAGCAGCGTGGCCGTGTGGTCGCGCGCGGAGACGTATGTGGGCAGCCGCTTCGAGTGCGCGGCCGCGTTGCTCGTGATCGCGCCCCTGCGCAGCATGTTGCAGCCGCTGACCTCCTTGACGTCGGGGAAGTGGGGCTGGTACTGGTTGTAGTGGAAGTTGTAGAAGTACGGCGCGCCGTGCTTGTCTGCGAAGAGCAGCCAGCCCAGCGAGTCGACCTGCGCCTGCGAGGCGAGCGCCTTGGGCACGACGTCGCACAGCTCGCGCACTGTCTCGCGGAAGACACTCGTTAGCGGGTGGTTCTGCCGGTGCTCGCCCGTCGTAAGGTGCACGAAGAGCGTCGGCCCCGTCTGCTGCCACAGCGGCGGCAGCGGGCAGCGCAGCGCCGAGAGGGTCAGCCACAGCAGCTGCGGCGCCGCGCCGATGCCACTCAGCTGCAGGTTGATCTCGCGCGCCTGGTCGCGCACGTGGTGCTCGGTCACGAGACTACGCAGTGCCTCGGTGCGCGCCGACGACGCGTAGATGCCCTTGAGCTGCCCCCAGCACGTGGGCGCCGGCCCCAGGTGGTGCGGCAGCCGGACCGCCTGGTGTAGGGAGAGGGGTTGGGGTGCGGTGAGGATCAGGAGTAGCTGAGGGCTAGAGCGCCTACGCGATGCACATGCCACGTGTATATAGCGTGGCCGCCTGCGCGATGGCCTTGCCGATGTACGCGTGATTCTTGCGGAAGGCCGCGTGGTACGCCTTGTAGTAGAGCGGGCCGTAGAAGAGGTACTTGTCGGCCGGCGGCGGCGGGATGTCGTCGACACCCTCGGGCTCATCGTACCCGGAGGTGAGCTGGCCAAGCAGCGCGATCTGTCCCTCGCACCGAGCGAGGTCGAGCTTCGCGGCTGCCGCCAGCTCGGCGAGCGGTGCGAAGACCGCAAGCTGCGCGTGGAGCTCGGCGCGCTCGGCGCCGATGGCCGCCAGCGCCAGCGCGATGGACTCGACTGTGTGCTCCTTCTCACCGGCCGCCCTGCGCTTCGGGCAGTCGACGTAGCGGTGGTGCATGTGCGAGAGCGGCGTCAGCTCGTCGTGCTCCGCCGTCGGCGAGCCGGCGCGCGAGACCTTTTCTGTGGGGCCGCCGTCGCCGCTGCCGTTGCTCGCGGCGGAGGCTGCGCGCGGCTTTTCCGGGCCGCGCTTGGCCAAGCGTTGCCCCATGCAGAAGTAGCACACCTGCCCCGCACCCCACCAGGCATGCTTACTCATCTCCTCGAGGATCTGGCGGCTCTGTATCGCCATCGTGCCGCCGTCGGCGCCGTTGAGCGCAGACCGCCGCCCACTGGGCGAGCGGTGGCCGAGCGCCCCCTGCCCCTGCCCCTGCCCCTTGCCCTGGCCCTGCGCCTGCGCAACAACACCCCCCATGGCCGCCTGCGCCGCCTGTACGGCCGGGTTGTTGCGCGTGGCCTCGACGCTCTGGCGCATCGCCGAGAGCGGCGCCTTCGGCCGCGGCTGCTCGGCCGCGGGCCGCTCAAGGTCAAGGTTGTCGACGCACATGTTCCACGCCACGTCGACCTCGCACGTCATCGCGCGCGGCGCGAGCACGGGCCAGCGGCTGTTGAGCTGCAGCTCGCGCAGCAGCCGCACGCGCCCCCCCTCGCAACGCAGCTTGAGCTTGACATCGGCACGCTGCGCCTTCATCTCGCGCGCCTGGGCCGCGTCGTGCTCGAGCCCTGGAGCCGCGGCCTGCCACGCGTGTAGCCTCGCCGCCTCTGGGCACATGCTGTCGAGGCTCGGCCTCGTGCCAGGCGACGAGAGCTGCGCGGGCGGCGAGGGCGGCGACTCGGTATCGAAGGAGGTGCGCCGCGAGCGCGCGGTGTCCAAGGCTCTGGCCTCGAGGGAGACGGAGCGCGCCTCCTCGGCCAGCTGGCACAGCAGCCGCGGCAGCGCGGGCGGCAGCTGCTGCGGCCCCGTGTGCCGCAGCCACTGCGTGCGCTGCGCCTTCTCCTCAAGCTTGCGCAGCGACAGCGCAGCGTGCTTCTGCTCGAGCTCCGCCTGCTGCTCGGCCGAGCGTGAGAGCTGCTGGTGCAGCGAGACGGCCTCATTGACGAGCTTGGTCGGGTGACGCACCGCCACGTCGGCGATGCACAGCCGCGAGAGGCCGAGCGTCCCCGCCGTGGTCGCCAGCGCGCGCTCGAGGCGGCCTGACCTCGCCTCGTCCTCAAGCAGCAGGAGCAGCTGCTCGGCCGAGCCGACCCCGAGGCCATCCTCCTCGCGGGGCATCACCTGCGGGGGATGGGGCGAGGGGGGCGCACGTCAACAAGGCTACGCGTCGGGTGCCTGTGACGCATGTTGGCCGCCTCCAACAGGAAGCTTCGCACCTCGATGATGACGAGCACGGAGCCGTTGTTGCTCGGCGCGCCACCCGCGCCGGCCCCACCGGCACCCTTCTTGGCCCCACCGGCACCCTTGTTGCGCGGGGTGGTCGGCGGGGTCACCTGCGAGGGTGGGGGGATCTAGGCGGTCCGTGGGAGATCCGAGGGGATCCGCGCCGACGGTGTGCACGGGTTTGCGCCTGGGCTGCGGGGTGGCGGGATGGCGGGGTGGAGGGATGGCGGGGTGGTTGAGGTAGGCGGGTGATTGTGGCGAGGGGGTGGGGGTGGGGGATCGGGAGGTCCGGCAGCCAAGCCTGCTGGTGTGAGTTGGAGCGGCGCCTCAGTTGGTGGTGTGAGGTGGTGGAGCGGCGCCTCTGCTGGCGTAAGGTGGAGCCCAGCCCAGAAGGAGGAAGATGGGCGTGGGGGAGAGAGTGGGTGGGTTGGGTGGGTGCGATGGGGTGCGGGTGCGATGCATGCCTTTGCGGGCGGCTGGACGGCGACACACGACTTGAAACCGAGTGACGAGGACTCGATGCAGCCGAGCCACCCGCACAGGTCCGAGATGAAGAGCTCCTGCACGGAGGCGTTGAAGCGCTGCGGCTTCAGCGGCGCGTTCACGGTGCCACCAGTCAGAGTGAGCCCGACGGTCGCGTTGGAGTAGGTGTTGCTTGCCTCCTCCGCCTCGCGTAGCTCCTCACCAAGGGAGGCAGCAAAGTCGAGCTCGGCCACCTGCAGAGCAAAGCATAGCCACAGTGAGCATGGCCATAGTACGCATAGCCGTAGTAAGCACAGTCACAGTAAGCATGTCGGCCACCTGCCTCGCGAGCAGCTGGTGCCGGCGCCGCCCCCCGCGCAGGCCGATCAACTGGCCGACGAGCTGCGTGCGGCGCACCTCGAGCTCGGTGGCGAGCTCCTGCACGAGACGCTCCGTCACGACGCGCACCACGTCCAGCGAGCCCGTCGCCTGCTGCAGGCTCGCGAGGCACTTGTCACGCCCCTCCTGCGCCGTCTGCACCTCCGTCAGCTGCTGCCGCGCGTGCGTGATGGCCCCTTCGGCGCGCTGCCGCGCGCGGCGCACAATGGCGCGACACTGCGAGGCATTGCGCTGGCCGCCGCCCCAGCCCTGCAGCGCCACGTAGAGAGCGGTGCCCGCCTCGATGCGCCCGTCGAGGTTCCACAGCTTCTTGCGCGCCAGGTCCGCCACGTTGTTACGCGCGCGCGCCTCCTGCAGCCGCAGCAGTGCAGCCACAGTGAGCATGGCCACTGTAGGCATGGGCATGGGGGTATAAGCATGGGCATGGTGAGTACGACCTAGAGCCACGGTAAGCGTGCGCCCGCTTGCAGCCGCAGCAGCGCGCGCCACTGCGAGTCGTGCGCTCTACTCACTATGGCTCTACTGACTTAGAGTACGGCGCCTGCAGCCGCAGCAGCGCGCGCCGTTGCGAGTCATGCAGCAACGAGGCCTGGCCCAGCAGCTCTTGCAGCGGAGAGAGCACCTCGCACTGCGCGAGGCTGTCGAGCCCGCCCTCGCACCGCTGCACCTCGGCGGCGTCGCGCCCCGTGCTCGAGGTGTCCACGTCCAGGGTAGACTGCTTGCGCTGTAGCTTGGGGCGCGTGGGGACCTGCGGAAGTAACGGCACAGTGTTACTGCAGCCATAGTACGCGTAGTAAGTAGTGGCAGCTTGAGGCGCCTACTACCTGGTGAAGGACCCCGTCCTCACTACTACTTGAGCCCTCACTACTACGTACTACTGCTAGGTGCTACGCCCTACTATGCACCACCTTCTTCATGGAGGGTCCTATCATGGTGGCGCCGCGCACGGTGCCGCTCTGGTCCAGCCGCTCGTTGCGCGCGATCGCCTCCTCCATCGGCAGTAGCTCCGCCATCTCGCGCTCCTCGAGATGGCGCAGCTCGGCCAGGAGATCGACCACCCGCCCCCCCGTCAGCTGCCCTCCGTCGATGACGGCGGTGAGTAGTTGCAGCCCCCCCTCGGCGCGGCTCACGCCGTAGCGTGCGTCCTCGAGCTCCCGCTGCCGGTCCGGGTGGCGCGCCATCTCCGTGGCGAGCATGTGCCGCTTCTGCCGCAGCGCGACGCACCTGGTCGTAGGCAGTCGGCAGTCGGCAGTCGGCAGTCGGCAGTAGGCAGTAGGCAGTAAGTAGCAGGCAGTAAGTAGTGCCATGGTGCCGTGCTGCGACGCACATCTTCTCGAGCGCCGCCGCGCCCTCGCGCGTCGAGAGGCCGTTCCCGCCCACGATGGAGCTCGGGTCCGCGCAGACCTGGTAGCAAGTAGCAAGTAGCAAGTGGTGAGTAGCCAGCAGGACGTAGCAAGCTAGTAGCAAGTTAGTACGGAGCTGGGGCCCGAGCATGCACCTGCTGGCGCATGTTGTGCGCGAGCGAGGCGTCTAGCTGCTCGAGCTGCCCCAGCACGACGCCCGTGAAGTTCTGGTTGCGCTTCAGCGCCGCGCACAACGCCATCGCCCCCCGCTTGCGCGCTTTCCGCTCCTCCGGTCCACCGTCGCCCTCCACCAGCGACATGCGCTGCTGCTTCATCATCGCAGCTTTGTCCCCGGCGCTCTTGCGCGCGCGCAGACCGCGCAGGTGCCTTGTATACATGCATGCAAGCATATGCCTCTGACCGCGCAGGTGCCTTGTATACATGCATGCAAGCATATGCCTCTGACCGCGCCACGGCCGCCACGGCCGAGGCGCGCATATGTGTGTGTATGCACGCATAAAGCACAAGCATGCTGACTATGATGCGCACTTCTGTAGCGCCTCGGCCGCTTGTAGGCTTCTTTTGGTCTCGGGGTCCATCTCCTCCTCCTCCTCCTCCGTCACCTCCTCCGCCAGGTCGCTACTAACGGAGGAGCCCGACGACCGCCTCCTGCCCGAGCTGCGCCCCTGCCCCGCCCCTGCCCCCGACGGCCTGCGCTGCGCCGCGCCGCTGGACGGCCTTGCCGCGCTGGACGGCCTAGCCGCGCCGCTGGACGGCCGCCCCTGCGAGCCGCTGGACGGCCTTGCCGCGCTGGACGGCCGCCCCTGCCCCTGCCCCTTGCCGCTCGAAGGCCGCCCCTGCCCCCGCCCCAGCGAGGCGAGGGCGTCGCGCTGCGCCTGCTCGCTGTTGCCGCTGCTGAGCCTGCTCCGACCGCCGCTGCCGCTCCGACCGCTGGTGGGGCGCGAGCTCGAGCCCGGCCTTGCCGCGCCAGGGGGGGCATGCGCGCCGCCGCCGCCACCGCCGTCGTCGCCCTCGCCCTCGCTGGTGCGACCGCTGCGCACCAGGCGCGGCGGCGAGACGTCCATCTCGCTCGGGTCCGATTGCATCTTGTACTTTTCGCGCGCCTCGAAGGCGACGCGCTCCGCCTGCCGCTCCACCCGCTCCTCCATCTCGACGCGCTCCTTGAGCTCGCTCTGCTCGTACGTCTTCTTGCGCGCAGCCGACGCGCTCAGCTTATCCTTATCCTTGTGCGCGTCGTCTGCCGCGCTCGCCCCCGCCCCCGCCCCCGTCTTACGGAAGCTGTAGCCTCGGAAGGCCGCCTGCATCGAGGTGGCAGCACCCAGCGTGGCGGCGAACGCCAGAGCCGACGAAGCGAGTGCCGAGCTCTCCGCACGCCCCTGCCGGCCGCGCGTGAGCTTCTGCAGCAATCTCGCCGCCATCTCCTCCTCGGAGGCTCGAGCGCTGTGCTGGCGGATGCGGTTGACGACCTTCTCGTAGTGCCCGATCCGGCCGTAGAGCAGCAGCTCCATCGCCTGGTACGGATAAGCAGTGCGTGGTGCGTGGTGCGTGGTGCGTGGTGCGTGGTGCGTGGTGCGTGGTGCGTGGTGCGTGGTGCGTGGTGCGTGGTAAGTGTACGTGGTGTGCAGTAAGTAAAGCTTCATCGCCTGGCCGAGGTCGCGCCGCGTGCCGGACATGTCGTCGGTCACCTCGAACTCGTACACGCTCGCCTCGTTGTGCAGCACCTAGGAGTGATCACCAGGTAACATGTAAGTTCACACAGACGCTCGCCTCGTCGTGCAGCATCTGGTTACACATGCACATGCACATGCAGTAAGGAAGGCCACAGCAGATGCAGCCAAAACGAGTGTATCCACAGTAAGTGTAGCTTCGTCGAGCAGTACCTTCTCGGCGCGCTGCATCACGTCGAAGTCCTCAGCGGTGAGGCACTGCGCGGGATTGATCAGCTCGAGGGGTACGCAGCCGGGGATGTGCCACCAGCGGCTGTCGCGTCCGAACCACTTGAGGAAAAAGGGGTCGGAGCCGCCGGGCAGGGGGAGGCCATCCATGTCGGTGAGCATCTTGAGTAGGTAGTTGGCGCCGTTATGCACGAAGGCCTCAGGCACCGTGCGCAGCTCGTTCTTCACCTTGAGCAGCTTGGCGCCCTGTGCCCCGGCCGCGGCGCGCCAGCCCTCGGCCGCCAGCACGACCTCGACAGACCTCCGCAGCAGTGAGAGCACCGTCTCGCCCAGCAGCCTCTGGTACTGCACGGAGACCACGCCCGACAGCCGCGAGCACGGCCCGCGCACCCGCAGCGCCGTGTGCAGCATGTGGCGCAGCTGGCGTAGGCAGTCCTCCCTCCTGCGCACCGCAAGGAGCTCGGCCGCACCGAGCGAGCGCTGGTGCAGCCCGAAAACGTCATGGAAGGCCTTCTGGGACGAAAGGTCGCCGTCCTTCTTGCCCGTCACCGCACCGACCGCGTGCCCCGCCGTGGCCAAGGAAACCCGCCCGAGGCCGCCGCCGCGGCTGCGAGGCGCAGCGCTCGCCGCGCGGCAGCGCGGGCTGTTGGGCGGCACCGCCTGCATCCTGGGGCTGGCGGTGCTCGGCCGATCCCCGAGCAGCAGCTTGTGCGGCACAGAGACCAACTGCTCGGTGGGCGCCACGTTGAAGTTGCAGCGCAGGTAGGGACCGAGGTGGACCTTCTCGCGCTTCGGAAAGTGCACGCGCCCGACAACGCCTCCCTGCAGCCGCAGCTCGGCCGCCACGTCGCTGTGCAGGTCGTGCGGCTCGTACAGCGGCTCGTACGGGTCGACTGGCGCTGCGCTGCTTATCTGCAGCGGCGGCGGCCTGCCCGTCGAGATGTAAGTCTTGCCTCCAAGCGCTGGCCGGGCGCTCGGCGTCGATGCCCACTCTGCACTCTCCCCACTCATGGGCCGGTGCTGCCTTGTGCCGGTGCTGGCGTCGAAACCACCCATAGTCATCTCCATCTGAGCCTTCAGCTCGCTGAGCGGCATGTCGCTGAGCGCCATGCCAGTCGGGTCATCCATGATGAGTTGGTTCACCGGGCTGCCACGTGAATGGTTGGAATTCGTCGGGCTACGCCGGGTGGGTTTCGACTGCGGCCGCTCCGGCGATGCAGATGCAGGCCTAAACTGGCTGCCCATTCTGTGGCCTCCACCTCCCCAACAGCACCAACAGCCCAGCAAAAACAAGCTCTGCCTTCGGGGCGAAAACGGTAGAACACGCGATAAGATAAGATATAACATTGCGCGGTGTCTTTTCTTTTTCAGATAGATAAGCCAACAATCTTATCTTATCTTATATCTTTTCAAGATGTCGCGCATGAAACCTAACCATCTTATCTTAAACCTGTTTTCACTCTTATCACAACACAAATGCCATCACAACACAAATGCCATCACCAACACCATGCAAAACATGGAAGGGGAGCAGCCACAACAGCCCCCCCAAAATACGTGGCAGCCGCCGCCCTCGCCTCTCAATGCGGCGCCTCTCGACCGGCGCCGCCCTTGGCGTACTCGGGCCGCAGCGCGCCGCTGCGCGCCGCGCCGCCGCCCTCATTCTCGGGCGCGGGATCGGCTGGGTCATCATCGGCGTACCACTCTCGCTTCAGCGCCGCGAGCAGGCCGCCGCACGCACCATCCAGGAAGCCCTCGAGGTCGGCGGGTGTCTCGAGCCGCGGCGCGACGCCACGCAACCGACAGAGCACCTGCAGGTGCGCGATCGTGTCGGCGCGCAGGTGCGCGGGCACCACCGCGCCGCCCGCCGCGCCGCCCGCCGGGGCCTCGAAGCAGCCGCCGCTGACGCGCGGTCCCGCGGTGCGCAGCAGCGCCAGACGCGCTTCGAGCCGCGCGGCGGTGGCAGGGGCGCACCGGGCGGCGCGGGCCAGCGCCACGGCAAAGTCTGAGGCGTCGAAGGGCTGCTTGGCCTGCAGCCTGGGGTCGAGCTTCTGCACGCGCCACATGCGCACGAGCGCGCCGAACTCGCCGCCGCCGCCGCCGCCGCCGCCGCCCGCACCCGCAGCGGCGGCGGACTCGGCGGGTTCGGTCGCCGAGGGTGGCGCAGTGCCCAGCCTGCCCGCCATGCGATGGAGGCCGGAGGTGCCACCACGCGCGGGCCACGCCCCCGCGGCGCCGACGGCGGCGCCGAAGAGCGCATGGTCTGCGCGCGGCGGCGGCGGCGGCTCGAGCAGCGCGGAGGCGCACGCGAGCGGCACCTCCGCGGCGTGGCGTGTCGCGCTCGACGCGCGCAGCCCGTCGCACGCGGCGCGTACCGCCACGAGCGCGCGCTGCAGACGCGCGTGCGCCGCGCTGTCCGCCGCCTCGGCCTCGGCCTCCGCCGCCTCGGCCTCGGCCGCCTGCGCCTGCCACACCTGCTTGAGCGTGCGTTCCACCGCGCGCACGGCCGCCTCCGCCGCCGCCACCTCCGCAGCTGTTTTCAGCTCGCCCGCGCCCGACGAGGGCGGCGTGCCAGTGGAGTCGGCGAGCAGCCGCCGCGTCCTGGAGAGCACGTCATCCCAGTTGGGCCCAGTGGGGGGGAGGGGGTCCTCTAAGCGGTGGACCTCGGCCTCGGCCTCCACGTCGTCCGCCATCGTGCTCGCGCAGACGGCGGCGGCGAGCACGGCGCCGAGCCGCTCGTCCGGTTGCAGGCTGCTGTCAGGCAGCGCGGCGGCAGCGGCGCGCATCTTGGCCGCGTCGAAGTGCGCGATCTCGCCCAGACCCTGCACGCCACAGCCGTCGCCGTGCGGCGCTTCGCCGCAGCCCGCGAAGAGCGCGGGCGCGAGGCTGGTGCCGCCCAGGTCCTCCTCTGCGTGGTTGTCCGGCTCGAGCGCGTGCATGCGCACGCCGAAGGAAAGCTCCATGAAGCGCAGCAGCTGCGGGAGCCCGAGCTCCGCCACCTTGCGCAGCTCAGTAGCCTTGCGGGAGCCCGAGACCTTGCTGCGTAGCGCGGGCAGCGCGAAGGGCGTCGCCGCCCAGAAGGCGCCGTGCAGCGAGAAGTCGAGCTTGCACGCGAAGCGCAGCGTGCGCAGCACACGCAGCGGGTCGTCGCGCAGCACCTTGACCCACCACACCGCCTGCAGCATCGCCGCCTCCATGTCCTCGGGAGACAGGTTGCGCGCGGCGGCCTCGCCAGATGGGTCGAGATCGCACGCGCCGACCGCATCGCACAGGCCGTCGCGGTGCGCGCGCGCCACGGTCTCACCGCACGCCCACAGCCCAGGCCCGACGCGCGCGCCGATGCCCACGCGCGCCGCGAGCACGCGCTCCTCCGGCGTCCCGATCACCTCGCGCCAGACGCCCTCAAGCGGCGTCTCCGCCGGCGTCGGCGAGCGCAGCACGCGCGCGCGCAGGTCCGCCAAGCCCCCATGGTAGTCGAGCAGTAGGTACTGCAACGCCTGCGCGTTGGCTTTCGCGGCGCCGAGGGAGCGCACGCCGCTGTCGGCCGCCTGGTGAGGGTGAAGGTGAGGCTGGGGGTGAGGGCGAGGCCGAGGGGGGAAGGTGAGGGAGGATGGGGCGGGGGGG
>Ga0209302_10001778_pt1 | contig 12605 bp, 6 predicted proteins | sample ArcOceMetagenome_2_FD_187445 | JGI IMG/M metagenome (GOLD analysis project Ga0209302, IMG submission 187445) | Marine eukaryotic phytoplankton communities from Arctic Ocean - Arctic Ocean ARC135M Metagenome (SPAdes) (version 2) | ecosystem: Environmental > Aquatic > Marine > Oceanic | place... | reverse complement strand
AACAGCAATCGCTACCTATGCCACCAACGAACCACAGTACGCAAGCAGATCACTGCTCAGCAGGAGCCGGGTCGACTGGGCAATCGAAGCAGCGCGCCGGGTCGGGGCCGAGCCAGTCGGTCGGTCGGTCGGTGCGCGTGCGCTCCACGGCGAACTAAGATCGTTCGTGCAGGCCAAACGTTGACAAAAAAGATCAGCCATGTAAGCACAGGACCCTATCGTCCAGACCAATACGGTCCTCCATAAGATCGGGGCAAGGGCCTGGTGTCAATTCTTCTTCTTTCTTCTATTGGATTGGCACCCCTCCGGCGCGTTAATTCATATTTATTAATCCAACCCGACGCACACACGCACGAATCTGGCCAAGAACGCAAGAAGATGCGAGTGGGTACGTAGTAGCATGGTGGATACCTTATATCACATGCTTTGACACGATTGCGATTCTTCTATGATGGGTGTACCAGATAGTAAAAAACTAGACGACCCGCAAGTATGCCACCGCGCCTTGCGTTCCTACCAAACTACCTATTATATCGACTGTTGGTAGACGCCTGGCCTTCACGAGCATCCACGGCGACCTTTGCGCGAACACGGGCAGAGTGGCTCTGGTGTGGCATGAACGAGGCCTTTACGGCTGCGGCGTCGTTTACCCTTCTGGGAGGGGGCAGCCTGGTGGCGCGGCGGCTCGTTGAGCGCTACCGACCGCTGCGGCTCTCCGAGCACGCCAAGAGGCTTGGTGAGACGGAGGACACTGTCGCCCCGCAGATTGCAGTACACGTGGTGAGCTTCCTTTATACCACCGCCTTCAGCGGGTCGCTGGCGCGGGCTCTGGCCTCGCACTACCGCGAGGGCTGGGGCTGGTCCGAGGCTAACCCGGTCACAGCGCCAGTGGAGACACGGCGCTGGCTGTTCTGGCTCGCCACCGAGAAGCACGGCGCTGGCTCCGCGGCCAGCCCCACTGGCGTAAGAGAGGCTGCCACATTCTACGGCGCCGTGTTCCTGGGCTACGTGCTCTGGCAGTGGCTGGTCCTGTGGCTCCGCTGGGAAAGGCCGAGCCGCGTGCTTTGGCTGCACCGTTCTGCCCACCTCATGCTCGCTCTAGGCTGCCTCTGCTGGCGTGTGCTCCCGAGGCTCTCGCTCTGTGCAATGGCCCAGGAGGTCGCCACGCCTGCCCTCGCCCTCTTGCTCTCCGCGCGTCGGCTCGAGGGCTGGGAACGCCTCGTGCCCATCGCGCGGGCCGCTTTCGGCGCGCTCCTCCTCGGCGCGCGCTGCGTGTGCTTTGGCTACGCCTGCTTCGCCACCCTCTCCCACGACGGCTTCGCCGCGCCATGGGCGACCGCGCAGTCGACCGCGCGCTCCGTCCTGGCGTGGGCGTATCTGGCCACGTGGTTCCTGCAGCCCCACGGGGTCGCGACGGTCGTCAAGTGGATCGGCCGATTTCTCACGGACCAGCTGGCCTTCAGCGGCAAGCCGCAGGCGCGGCTCGAGGGGTGCGACGCGCCCGCCGCCAAGGACCGCAACGCGCAGCTGCGCACCGTCGCGATGGCGCACATCTCCAGGGGCGACTACAACAAGGGCAGTGTCGGCGAGGCGGCCGACACCGCCGCCAAGACGCTCGTCTGCTTCGGTACGGGAGCCGTCCTCGGTGTGGTCGCCAACGGCCTCGGCGCCACGACAGACTGGTGGGCGGCGGCGCCGCTGGTGCGTGCAGTGGCGGTCTTCCTTTGGGGCGGCGCGGTGCTGCGCGCCTTTATGATCTTCCACGACGCAGGGCATGGCTCCTTCGTGCGCGGCAGCCAGTTCTCGCGCAGGCTCAACTGGGTGGCCAAGCACGTCTTCGCCGCGGGCTGCGCCACGCCCACGGACTGGGGCGTCGGCCACCGGCTGCACCACATGAACATGGGCAACGCGGCGCAGGATTCGTACGATTGGGGCGAGACCATCTTCCACACCGTCGCGCAGTACCGAGCGATGCCGCGCGGCCTGCGCGCCGCCTACCGCGTGCTGCGCCACCCCGCCATCTTCTTTCCGATTGCGCCGGTGCTCACGTGGTACGTCAAGATGCGTTTGCCGATCGAGCTGCGGCCCAACCGGCCAGCCGCCTACCGCTTCAGCGACAAGATGCTGTCCATCGCCCTGATGGTGGTCCGGTACTACTCGGCCTACCGCTTCGACGTGCTGGACGTCGTCGCCGGCGGCGACTACTGCGCGATGCTCGCGGGCGTCATGCTCTTCCATTGGCAGGTGCAGCCCTCACCCCAGCCGTGACCCTGGCCCTCACCCCCCCGTAGGTTGCAGGCTCTAGGTTGTACGTGTCTCTGCAGCGGCCTCACGGCAGCGGCGGCCGCAGCCCGTTCCCTGTGTCTTGGTGGCGTAAGCCGAGGTTTCGCCCTGACCCTCACCCTCAACCCCTCCACTGGCAGCACGTGTACGAGCACGGCTACGTCATCAACGCGGTCGACGGGCTGAAGACGCAGAACCCCGTGCCGTGGGACCGCTATGCCGCCGCCTTCGACGGCTCCTCCTTCCTTCAGGTCCACCCGCTCCTCAAATTCTTCACGCTGGGCATCGAGTACCACCACATACACCACCTCGACATCCGCGTGCCGGGCTACTCGCTGCAGCGCTGCCACGACGAGGCCCCGGTAGGCCTGTGGGACGAGCTGGGTATCGTCAAGCTCGAGCTGACCGACTGCTGGAAGTCGGTCTTCATGACGCTGTGGGACGAGAAGAGGGACGTCTTTGTGCCCTTTCCCCCCGAGGAGGCGCCCGTGCTTGTCACCTACATGCACATGCCACCCACACATGGACATGGACATGGACATGGACATGGTGCCCCTAGAGCTCTATCACAGACCGCCCCTCCCACTTGACTGCGGAGGGCGCCGATTCGGCCGGCAAGCGCGGCCCAGCCGGCTGATTGGCCGAGGCTGGCCGGAGCTTGGAGCAGCCTGGGCCATCGTCTGCCGTCTGGCGCCCCGAGCGCAGCCTCTGGAGAGCCAGCCGGCCGACGCCTGCCACCAGCCGAAGGCTGATCCTCCTCGTTTCCCGCAAAGGTGCCCGTGCCCGCGGGTGCGCCCTTCCCCGTGGATGCTGCACTGGCCGAGGATGCCAAGAAGAAGACCTAGGGATGCAGAGCGCTGCCCACCATGATTGGGCACAATTGCGCTCCTAGCCAGGGGGGAAGGGCTCGCCTCCCGGCTTGGGGGTCAATAGCACAAGTCCATGTGCAGCGGGTCGCAGCTGCTCCTTCGCGAAGTAGCATAGTTTGCGCATACGAGCGGCGTTTTGCCGTTCGTCTGTTTGCGCGGTTTTTGTGGTCGTCATTTTTTGCGCGTGTGCGTGTGTGTTGCATGCGTTCTGTTTGTGTGTGCCGCGTGTGTGTAGGCAGGAGGGGAGATCTCGTTCAATTCGTTAATTAGTTATTTCGTTTCGATTCGCTTTAAAGCCGTACTTCGATTTCGTTTCGATAAAGTCAGACGCTTGACATTTTATATAAGGGGTTGTGAACCCTGGTGATGACATCGAGTTTTGGACGTTCCGGCTAGTTCCGGCTACTCCCACCCATCTAGCATCTTATATAAAGTAGTAGTATGTGATACAACAAAAAAAGGATTGTGCTTCCGTTCGTCCCCTCCCACACACAGTCAATCGAAAGCCGTACGTAGGCTACCACACACAACACATACACACGACACAAGATACATACCCCCCTCCTCCCGCCCCCACCCCACGCGCCCCCACCCCACCCGCGTTTGTTTGATTGCCGACCCGCGTTCCTATATTGAAGGGAAGCCATGCCTCAATGAGGCACCACCGACTGCCTGATGGCCTGCCGGGCGCAAGGGGCGCTCGCTTCATCTGAATGCAGGCGGCCACGAGGACAGTGCACCTCCTGCGTTGGACTCGAGGACAGCCCGCGCCGTCTGACTGCCGGGAGACAGCTGCTTCTTCTCCTGCGGCGGGTTGAGCTGCTTTGTCCGGTGGGTGGGCATCTGCGACATGGGCGGGTTGATGTTGTTGACGCCGCGCGCGAAGCCGCTTTGGCCCGTGGACGGCTGCACGCCCTTGATGTAGACGTCACGCGTCGGGTAGAGCGTCATCTTGCCGATGCCCACCTGCTGCCAGCGCGACTCTTCCACGGTTGGCTCGGCCTTGAGCGTCGCCAAGATCTCGCGCACCTCGCACTCGCCGCCGCCGTCCTTGTCGAAGAAGCTGAAGAGCGCCACCATGTCCTCCTCCGAAAGCTGCATGTTGAGCTGCCGCAGGGCCATGCAGAACTCGCCGCAGTCGATCAGGCCGGAGTTGTCCTGGTCGACGTCCTGGAAGAGGGTTATGAGCGACGCGACGCTTCGTCTCGAGAAGAAGTCGCGCAGCAGAGATAGCGCCGTCGTCGCGCTTGCGCTCACGCCTTCAGGATTGGTCGCCAGGCGCCTCGCCGTCTCCGACGCCGCCGCCGCCGCCAGCAGGTGCGGTGACTCCTCGTGCTTGTTTTGCGCCCCGCGGCCGTCCCCGACGAGCACGCGGTGGCCGCGGTTGAAGCCGCTCAGCCACGGCTCGTGCATCACGCCTTTGCTCGCGGGCGGCTCGCGGTTGGGCTCCACGTACTGGTGGCCGATGCCCAGGCGCAGCCACTGCGCCTCGCGCGGGTCCGGCTCGGCCTTGATCTTGTTGAGGAACTCCTTGAGCTCCATGACGCCCGAGCCGTCGGTGTCGAGCTCGGCGAAGACAAGGGCGATGTCCTGCTCGCTCAGGTCCATGCCCAGCCCGCGCAAGGCCCGCTTGAACTCGGGCAGCTCGAGCTCACCTGAGCCGTCGACGTCCTGCTCGCGGAAGCAGCCGAGCAGCACAGAGTTGGGCCGCTGCTGGAAAAAGTCCCGCAGCGTAGCGAGCGTTCGCTCCACCGCCTTGTGCTCGCCGACGCCCGCGCCCGTCGGCGCCGGCTCGGGCATGGTGTAGTCGCACTCGCGCGTGTAGGAGGAGCCCTCGTGTCGCAGCTCCTTGCCCTGGGGCGGCTTGCTCATGTCGGCGTGCTTGACGGCAGGGACGCGCTGGCGGCCGATCCCGACCCGGATCCACGAGTCGGTCGGCTCGGAGCGCAGCTCGTTGAGGAACTCCTTGAGCTCCACGATGCCCGAGCCGTCCTGGTCGAACCAGTTGAAGACGAGCTCGTAGTCGGCGTCGCTCATGGCGAAGCCGAAGGCCTTGAGGGCGAGCGTGAACTCGGACAGCTCGAACTTGCCCGAGCGGTCGAAGTCCTGCTCGCGGAAGCAGCCGAGGACCGTCGACGCGGGCCGCTTGTTGAAAAAGTCGCGCAGCAGGATCATCACTTCCGCCAGCCGCTCCCCCATGGCCCCCTCGCCCCGCGGGTCAGCAGCGGTCCCCAGGCTGCGACCCTTGGCGAAGCCGCTCGCCAGGCCCTTCTCTGCGGCGAAGCCGGTGGCCGCCACCCCCGCGCCCGGCTTGGTGCGCGCGTCAGCGCGGCGGGTGAAAGCTGCGGAAGCGTTATTGACGGAGGCAGGCAGGCTGACGCCGCGCCCCGCGATCCCCTGAAGGTGAAAGGTGAAGGTGATTGAGGCGAGGCCGAGTGGGAGGGTGGTTGTGAGGGCGGAGGTGGGGGTGAGGGTGGGAGGAGGTGGAGGTGGAGGTGAAGGTGGGCGGAGGCGTGGGCGGAGGCGTGGGCGTGAGCGGAGTCGGAGGCGGAGGCGGAGGCGTAGGCGGAGGCTGAGGCGGCGGTGGAGGTGGTGGTGGAGGTGGAGGGGAGTGCAAGGGAGGTCACCGAGTTGCGCCGCGTGAAGCCAGAGGCCGGCTCGGCGCGAAGCTCTTTCAGCAGCTCGGCCAGCTCGAGGATGCCCGAGCCGTCCGGGTCGAACACATTGAAAGCCGCGGTGATGTCCTCCTCGGACAGGTCGTTCATGCCGAGCTGCTTGAGCGCGTCGCCGAACTCCTGCGGGTTCAAAGGTGCCCATCAAGATGAGACTGCTAGTCCTGAGTATAATGCTAAGGCTAATGGTGAGACGAACCTTGGGCTCAATCTTGCCGGAGCGGTCCTTGTCCTGGTCGCGGAAGACGCTCAGGGTGGCGGCGGTGGAGCGCTGCCCGAGGAATGTCCGGACGGACTGCACGATGTCCACCCCCACGGACACTGGCTTCTTGACGGCGGCGCCGGCGGCCTTGTTGCCCGGCAGACGCAGCGTGGGTTTGGGCCGCTCGGTGGGCCAGGGCCCTTCGCTCTTACAGAAGCCCGTCTGGCCCGTGGACGGCTGCACGCCCTGGTTAGGAGTAGGGGTCAGGTGGGTCAGGGTCAGGGTTAGTAACGCAGCAGGGTGGTAGGTTGGTAGAGTAACCGAAACGTGGTAGAGTAGCCGAAACGTGTGGTGGTTCTGGGGGTTGTAGTAGGTTTGTGGGGTTGCGGATGGTACTGAAGTAGTACGGTAGATGGTAGTACGGTAAGTAGGGTGGTAGGGTGGTAGGGTGGTAGGGTGGCACCTTGATGTGCACGTCGCGCGTGGCGGTGAGATGCTGCTTGCCGATGCCAATGCGCTGCCAGCGCGACTCTTCCGCGGTTGGCTCGGCCTTGAGCGTCGCCAAGATCTCGCGCACCTCGCACTCGCCGCCGCCGTCCTTGTCGAAGTAGTTGAAGAGGCCCTGGATGTCCTCCTGCGATAGGTGCATGTTGAGCTGCCGCAGTGCGGTGGCGAACTCGTCAACGTCGATCACGCCGGAGTCGTCCTGATCGACGTCCTGGAAGAGGGTGAGGAGCGAGGAGACGGAGCGCCTCGAGAAGAAGTCGCGCAGCAGGGTCAGCGCCGTCTCCGCACCGTCGCCACTATCGCCGATGTCCAGCACCGCCTCGTCCCGCTTCGGCTCAGGGATCGACTTGTCGCCGTCGGCGAGGGTGCGGTTACCGCGGTTGAAGCCGCTCAACCACGGCTCGTTCTTGACGCCAAGCGTGGACGGCGGCTCGCGGTTGGGCTCCACGTACTGGTGGCCGATGCCCAGGCGCAGCCACCGCGCCTGGCGCGGGTCCGGCTCGGCCTTGAGCTCATTGAGGAACTCCTTGAGCTCCAAGATGCCCCCTCCGTCGCTGTCGAGCGCGGCGAAGACGCCGGCGATGTCCGCATCACTTAGGTTGATGTTGAGCGACTGCAGCGCGCGCGTGAACTCGGCAAGCTCTAGCTGACCTGAGCCGTCGGCGTCCTGCTCACGGAAGCAGCCGAGCAGCACGCTGTTGGGCCGCTGCTCGAAGAAGTTACGGAGAATCACCATGACCTTTTCGACCGACTGTGTCTTCGCAGGCGGCTGCCTGGGCGGCACTGGGGCCGTCTCAGGCCTCGCGGCGAAGATGGAGCCTGCCATGGTTGGTTTCGCTTCGAACGCCGACTAACGGCGTTTTTCAGCTCACGAAGGCTGCGTTTCTGAAGGCCCCGAATCAAGGAGAAGGCCTCCGCGTACCCGGCGCACAAGTGGTCAGAAACTTCAAACGGGGTGCTAGTACGGGTCAACCGCGCGGGGGCCTCGCGCGCACCGCGACCATTGCGTCACGGGGAACGATGAAGCTCAGCCCTCACCGGCTCGTCGGTCTCATCTGCGTGTGCTTGGCAATCCTGATCGCCTGCATCATCATCGGCCTCTCCGTCTCCATCGTTCCCTGGAACCACCTCGCTCTCGTCGAGGACACAATCAAGCCAAAGGTGCGGCGCACACTCTCCACTGCCCTCTCCACCTCTCCACCTCGTCCCCTCATCCACCTCTTCGCCACCCCTCCTCCTTCGCCATATCCACCTCCTCCTCCACCTTCTCCTTCACACCAGCGTGCCCGGTGTTCCCACCCCTCCAGATCTGGGGCGAGGTCTACGGCTCCGGCCGCCACTTCATCGGTGTCGGGAAGCGCTTCCACACCTTCCCGATGGACTACCGCCTCGTCGACTTCTCGTGGATGACAATGGCGGACTCCTACGGCGACACCTTCTACGATGCGCCCTCGCTCGTCGGCCGTACGCCACAAGCCCCAGCCCCACCTCCAGCCCCAGCCCGAGCCCCACACGCCCCAGCCACACGCCACACGCCTCACGTCAAGCGCCGCACGCCGCACGGCCAGCCGCTGAACGAACGCAGGCACGGCCGACGGCCTCGGCGTCTCGATGGCGATCACGGTCTTCGCCCGGATACGGCGGGAGCACCTGCGTGAGATGTACCTCAGCTACTGCTACACTGGCCGCCAAGGGGGCGACGGGGCCTGTTCCGACAAGGTGCTCGGCCTCGTGGCACTGTACGCACGCGCGGCGCTCCTCGACCTGGTGGCAGAGACGCGCACTGAGGACTTCTTCCGCGAGCGTGTGCGCATCATCGAGGCGATGACCGGCGTGGTGCGCGAGGCCGTGGCGCCGCTGCACATGGAGATATTCATGCTCAACCTGCGAGAGGTGGTCTTCGACGAGGAGGTGGGCGCCGCTGTGCTGCGGTTAGGCTTGCCTCGTACACCTCCTCCTCCTCGGGGTCCCGTCGGGGCTCTCTTACGCACCGAACGCACGCACTCACTCACTCACTCCCCTCAGGTGGACGAGGCGATCACGAGCAAGATCGTCACGGCGCAGTCCATAGAGACCAAGCTCCTCGAGCAGCAGACGCGCCAGGTTCGCAACCACCAGTACTCACTCGTTACTCATGACTCGTTACCAAGTACTATCACGACCAACAACTTGCGAGTTACTAGCTGCTACTCACCACAGGTCCTCGCCGACAAGGCCGTGCTCATCGCCCAGGCCGACACGGAGATCGCGTGGCGGCTGGCGGCGGCCAGAGCGCAGGGCTCCATCGTCGAGGCTGGCGCAGAGTCAGACGCATTCCTCGTGGAGGTGAGCAAGTACTCATTGCTAGTAAGAAGCAAGTGGCGCGCTCCTGGTGGAGGCGCGCCATAGCTGCCCGGGCTGCAACCGCACGTGCTCCAGTCTGCAACCATAGTATGCTCCGGGCTGCGACTGGGGGCGATTCAGGCCGCAACCCGCGCCACCCACCTCGTGCCTCCCACCTCGTGCCTGCAGGTGCTCGCCGATGCCAACGCGACGCGAGGACTGCGCGACGGCGTCTTCGCGCGCGGCGCCGCCTCGGCCGATCTGGCCGCCTTGGCCGCCGCCAACGACGCGGTGCTGACGCGGCAGTACTACTCGACGGTGCTCGCCTCGACCCAGGGGACACGCCTGCTCATCGGCGCGCGCGATGAGCTGCGGCCGACGCTGCTCGCCGTGCTGCCCGCGTGCCGCTGCATTCCTACCGACGCCGACGGTGGTGCCGACGGCGCCGACGGTGCCGACGGTGCGTGCGGCGCCACGGGTCGGTGTCAGGTGGGCGGGGGCGCATGCCGCGGCACCGATGGCAAGCTTGCCTCGTACGTGGGGCCCAACGCCAGCGACACCGCGACGACGGAAGTTAGTTGGTGGGCGTACTGCTCATGACATGCGAGTACAGTAGAGTTAGAACTGTTACCGTACTAGTTAGTTCCGTGCTTGTCGTTTGTAGACATGAGCATCGCGTGACGCTGACGCGTGACGGGCCGCGTCGGCCGCAATTACGAATTAGTTAAAATGTAATTGCGTTATTAATTAATTAAAGCGCGAAAAGCCAAGCGTAGTCCGTAGAGCATTTGACTTTCAGTGAGCGAGTGAGCTGAACGTCCTAAAAACAAGAATACAAAAATAAAGATACGATAAGTCGTGGCTGCACCAACTTTACCGTAGATTAATAGTTTAGTACGACCAAGAGGTTGGCATAAATAAGGCATGGCGCAAACAACGTAAACAGTAAGACGTGCATTCATGTAACGTACCAGTAACGTATCGTAAAGTCGGGTAAGCGCACGCTTACCCGACGTAGCTCTGATCACGCGAAGGCAACCAAGCCCGGCGAGTTCGCACGCATCGCATCGACGCTCGTGCTCCGTGCGAGCTCCAGCTTTGTTTCGAGCTGCAGCATGTGTTCATGCGCCTCGACGAGCTGCCCCCACCCCTCCGCGCTTTCCATGCCGCCACCGGTGGCTCTTGGGTCCATCGCAGGGGCTTGAGCATGCGTAGCATCGGCTTGAGCATCGGCAAAGCGGGCGGCGCTTCCGCCTGCGTCCGAGAAGTTGAGGCGCCTCCCAGCCGCAGCGACGCTGGGCATGCCCTCCAGCCCGTCCTCACTGTCGCTCTCGGATGCTGGGCCGCGCTGCAGGGAGAGGGTCTGGGATGCGGTCATTCGCACGGGTGGCGATACATCCGTTGACAGGTGGGCGACAGGTGGCGCTGCCACTTGAGCACCCCCTCTCTGAAACGGGAGCGGGAGGAGGCCTGTCACGGGATGACGCGGATCGATAGCAGCTGCAACCCACATGCGTGCGTGCCGACACCGCTGCGCAAAGCGCAATGTCGCCATCGTAGCTGGCAGCGCCTCCTGGCGCAACTCACACGCAGCTAAGATGGAGAGGCGAGCGTTCCCAGCGGGCACGTTGTTACCACCGAGGGCATCCCGCAGTAGCCACGTCAGCTTTGAATCTCGGTAGGGTACCCCTTGACCCGAGCCGTCGGCCTGCGCCGTGATGCAGCTCGAAAGCGCGGCCAGAGAACGCTGTGCAGGTGTCGACGGTTTGTGTCCAGCGCTCACTCCCGGGCGGAGAGTCTCCGGGGAGCCGAGGTCGATGAGCTGGAGCCGGCTCTCCTTCACCTCGCCTTCCGACGTCCGCATGCTGATGGTCAGAGTGAAGATCGTGTGGCTGAAGCCGAGGGCCGGCGCAGCACCATTCGAGGCATAGGGCAGCGCGAGGGTCCGGTTCTGCAGACCGAGCACGAGAGCGCGCATCACGTCCTCTTCCCACTCGATGAGGCGGTGAACAGCTTCCGGTACGTACACGCCATGGGCAGCAGATTCGCGCACGCGCAAGTTGCGCCCCTTGCCGAGGAGGTCGTTGACCCGCTCGTCGAAGATTTCGAGGAAGGAGCACTTCACGCTCCCTCCGGGGCCACACAGTGCCTCAAGGCCGCCAACAGCGTTCGCGCGAGCAAACAAGTGGTGGCCCGTGCGGGGCAGCAGGCCCCAGCCCTTCCACGCATCGCTCGAAGGATTCGCGAGCAACTCGGGCGAACCAAAGAGCGAGTACGTCTTGCCTGCCCCGGCTGCGCCACAAGCAATCAGCGACCGGCTCTGGCCGCGAAGCAACTCTTCGATGGCCTCTGCCCCGACGCGTGCATAGGCCGCTTCCTGGTCGCAATTCGCGTCCAGGACACCGTCGAGCACAAACCGGATGGGCGCCATGCCAGCATGTTCCGGCGCGATCTCGACGTCCGTCGCAGTATGGCGGACGCGCGACCCTCCGTCCGGGGCTGACCGAAAGCGCACGAAGGCGGTGACTGGCTCCTGCCTCAGCACTGTGGAGGAATCGCCAGCGCCTCTTCGGGCGTGCTCTTGCGCACGCAAGCCAATGTCATCGACCAGCAGCGTGGCTGCTGCGCTTGCATCGTCAACAACCTGCTCAAGTGCGCGGCTCGCGCTACTGAGACCCTCTCCAGTCTTGCGCAGCAGATGTTGCACAACTGCTTCCGGTGGACGCATCCCTGGTGTGCCTACACGCGCTCCGCACAAGAACCCAGCGAAGGAAGGCAGCATGTCCAGCACGGCATTGTCGGACTCCTTCAGCACGAGCTTCTCATCTTCCTTCCTCCTTCGGCGACGAGGGCTCCCGCTCAGTCTGCTGGCGGCAGTCGCGGCGGACGCAACCGATGCACAGGAGCTCCGCCGTCTCGACGAGGAGGGCGAGTCAAGAGTCGCTCCGTCGCCTCCGGAATAGCCCCGCCGTCTAGAGGAGGGCGAGCCCCGTCGCGCACCCACGGCTTCTATCGGAACATCGGCTCGCCTGCTACCTCGAGGCCGTGCAGAAGCGCCGACGCGCTTCCAACTCGGCTGAGATTTCAGCTGCGTGCCCGCATCAGGCACCAAACGAAGCAAGCTTGCAGGGACGATAGGCTTGAGCGGCCGCGTCGGCGGCGCATCAAGCAGAAGAGGCCGTGGGCTATCCTCTGCGGCGAGGTTCGGGCGGCTGGAAAGCGGTGATGAGCGACTGCTCAGGTCGGTGGCTGCAGGGAGTGAGTCTGTGCCCGCAGGAGGTAGCTGTGGTCGAAAAACCGCCTCTGGTGAGTGCGCCACGTCCACTGTATGCGCCTCGTCCGGCACACGCGCCATGGGATGCACCAGCACATCCGAGGAAGGCGCCTCGAGCTTCTGTGCAAGCACGCTCCCACCGTTGTCCTCCGGCGCGGCAAACTGGACTAACGACTTGCGGCGCGGCACGTCTTTTTGCCTGTGCTCCACGTACCAGTTCTGCGAGTCTGCTGCCTCTGCCTCGGCAGCAGTAGCCACAGGAGGCGGGAAGGCAGCACGTGGGGGCGCCGGCTGCTCCTCCGCTTGCTCCTCCTCCGGCACACCGTCCCGCTCGATGGCGTAGCTCAAACCGATCGGTATGGCGACGGCCGGGCCTTGGCCGGGCCTGGGCTGAGCCATGATGTCCATCGGGCCTCGCACGCCCCGTAGCTCGGCCTCGGCGTGGGCGATCGGGTCGTCGGCGGTGCTGAAGTCCT
>Ga0209302_10001776_pt1 | contig 12614 bp, 6 predicted proteins | sample ArcOceMetagenome_2_FD_187445 | JGI IMG/M metagenome (GOLD analysis project Ga0209302, IMG submission 187445) | Marine eukaryotic phytoplankton communities from Arctic Ocean - Arctic Ocean ARC135M Metagenome (SPAdes) (version 2) | ecosystem: Environmental > Aquatic > Marine > Oceanic | place... | reverse complement strand
CCCTAACCCTAACCCTAACCCTAACCCTAACCCTAACCCTAACCCTAACCCTAACCCTAGCCCTAGCCCTAACCCTAGCCCTAACCCTAACCCTAGCCCTAGCCCTAACCCTAACCAGGACGCCGCGACCGAGAAGGCGAAGCCCTAACCCTAACCCTAGCCCTAACCCTAACCAGGACGCCGCGACCGAGAAGGCGAAGCCCGCCGAGCAGAGCTTGGCCGACGCGCTCAAGGACGACATGCAGGCCGACGAGGAGACGCAGAAGCTCATCACGGTTAGCTCACCCTAACCCTAGCCCTAGCCCCAGCCCCAACCCTAACCCAACCCTAGCCCGAGCCCGAGCCCTAGCCCTAACCCTAACCCTAACCCTAACCCTAAACCCCAACCCCAACCCCAACCCCAACCCTAACCCTAACCCCAACCAGGACAAGCTCAAGGGCAAGCCCCGCGCGCCGGGGCTCGGCGGCGGCGCGCTCAACTTCCTCCTCGCCAACTCCGACCGGTACAACTACCTGCCGCTGCCCACGCCGGGGCCGCAGGCGGTCATCCGGGCGCCGAGCAGCCGGGGCATCCGGGCGCCGCGCAGTACGAGCAGCAGTAGTAGTGGTGCGCCCAAGCCGAAGCCGAAGGGCGTCAACGCCTCGGACCCGCGCATGATCGAGATCGAGGCCATTCACAACATCCTCAAAGCGAAGACCGGTGGCGAGGCGGCGATCAAGCTCGCCCGTGGCGGGGGCGACCTCTCGTCCGTACCCGAGGTGGCGGGCCCGCCGGTGGTGGGCAGCCCCAAGCTTAAGGACGGCATCCCCGAGTCGGACCCGCACCAGCAGGAGATCGACGCCATCATGGCGGCGCGGCAGCAGGCCATCGATGGCATCAACCAGGCGCGCAAGACGCACACGAAGCGCATCCACGCGGGCGCGGCCGGCCTGCCCCCGAGGGCCGTGAGCACCGTGAGTGTCGTGCAGCAGGACGGCGCCGAGGTGCTCTCGAAGTTCCCGCAGCTGCGCTCCGCGATGGCGCTCTACGCCGGCGGCGGCTCCGAGAAGGCCGACCTCGGCGGCGGCTCCGGCGCCTCCGCGGCGCCCGGGCCGGCCTTCTCGCCCTTCTCCACCATGCGCTTCCTTGCGAGCAACGGCAGCAAGACCGAGGCGCGCCTGCCGCAGCTGCGCTCCGCGCTGGCGCTGTACGCGGACACGCTGAGCGCCGAGATCGAGTCTGAGGAGCAGTCCAAGGAGCTCGCGGCCGCGCTCGCGCTTCGCACGCAGAAGCAGTACGACTCGCAGTTCGGCGCGGCGCGGCAGGACGGCGTGACGCGTCGCCGCTTCCTGGGAGGCTTCGAGAGTCCCGACTGGCCCAAGCCGCCGAGCTGCGCGTGGCTGCCGGGGCTGCGCCAGGCGCCCGACGTGCGCGTGCAGGAGCGGGGCGACCGGCTGACCAAGTACGTCAACCCCGGGCTCAAGCTCGAGGTGCGGCCCATCCTCAAGGTGGGGAGCATGATGATCCTGCCGCTGCTGCAGTGCCTGCAGGAGACGGCCAACAACCTCACCAAGCTGCCGCCGCGCGCCAAGCGTTCGAGCTGGAAGGAGGTCGCACAGCGCACCGTGACCCCCGACGACTACCGGGCGCACACCCTCGTCCGCAGCCCGCTCTCGCGCTTCGCCTCAACCTTCAGCGAGGTGCTCCGGCGCACGTTCCTCTACGAGTGCCCGCTCGGGCCGTGCGAGGCCGAGCGCGACTTCTTCACGGAGCAGAGCCTCTCGACCGTCAAGAAGCAGGACTGGTACCCGCACGCCGAGCGCTTCTGCGCGGTGCCGCTCAAGAAGACGGCGCAACGCAAGCGGGCGCTGCGGGCGGCCATCGGCGCCTTCACGGGCACGACGTCGTGCAACCTGCAGTACTACGGCGCGGAGCACACCATGACGCAGACGATGCAGCTCGTCGCGCAGGGCGGTGGCCCGATCAAGCCGTGGGCGGGCGAGGTGGCCATCCATCACCTCGAGGAGATCGCCACGCCGAGCCTGGCCAAGACCTCCACCTTCCTCAAGGCCATGGGTCTCGACGGCCTCGACGAGTCGCTCATCGCCGACTGCTTCGCGAGCAACCAGTTCATGACGCACGGCTCGCGCCCCGCGGGCGACCGGAAGGTGCCCATCCCCTTCGAGAAGCTCAAGGGCCCGCGAGGCCCCGCGGGCGCGCAGAGTTTCCTCCAGACGGAGGCGGGCGGCAAGGGCGGCAGCGCGCCCGAGGGGGGCGGCAGCGCGCCCGAGGGGGGCGGCAAGGGGGCGGGCGGCAAGAAGGGGGGCGGCTCGGACATCGACAAGCCCGAGACTTCCGCCAAGGACCAGAAGCCCTACGGCGCGGGCAACGAGGGCGGCAAGGACAGCGGGGTCGGCAAGGCGCCGGGCTGCGAGCTTCCCGAGTCGAACGAGCTGATGGCCATGATCGAGGAGGACCCGGCGCTTCTCCTCCCGCTGACGGCGACCTACGCGCAGGACATGCTCTGCCTCGGCTACCCACCGCCCGCGGGCGTGCTCAAGCTCATTGGCGACATCAAGATGGTCCGCGGTGGCTTCGCCCGCCGCTTCGTCGAGGGCACGGCCAACGCGACGGGCAACGCCACGGGGAACCGGACGCTTGAGCCCGCGCCGAGTGGAGGCGTCGAGTACGCGCTGCCGGGCTCGATGCCCAACTTGACCGTATCCCCAGCGGGGCGGTACCAGCTCGCGCCGAGCACGGCCAAGGCGACAGGGGCTAAGGCGAACGCGACGCGCACCCTGACACGCACACCGGCGAGCGCCTTGGCCAACACCTCCTTGCCAGGCGCCGTCGCGCGGGTGGTGCGAAGGCTATCGCTTGACTGAGGCGGGAGTGGCGCTTCGCTTTCCGATCGGGGAGGGGGGCGAGCGATGCGATGTGTGCGCCCTCCGTGAGCCACGAGGGTGAAGCTCACGAGAGGCCACAATACGTTGTACGGTATATATAGTTTGCATGTGAAGCATGAGTACGTGGCGCAGTCACCGTGTGAGTGACTGCCTAGTCTACTACCTATGAGCGGAGAGACCTCTCTCTACCGTATGAGCGGCCAGTCATGGCTGGTGCGTTATTCAAACCAAGTGTGTTGTGTCGGCCGCCGCGCGCCGGACCCCGATGGCGCTGTCGATGCTCAGCGGCGACGAACAGGGCATCGTCCTCTTCCAGCTGTACAACGTGTTCGATCCGCGCCTCGCCGTGGACTTCAGCAGCGTCAGCCACGAGGTGTGGGAACCGACGCGGGCGCTGCTGCAGCAGCTGCGGGCTGATCACAAGGCGGCCGCAGCGCTCGGCCACAAGGCGGGGATGCGGAGCTGCAAGGAGATGCGCGAGGCGAAGGAGATCAAGTGGATGGGCAAGGCCCTCTCTGAGACCGACCTGGCGACGCTCGGCACGCTGGGATCGGTGCTGCCAGCGCTCGAGAGGCTGGAACTCCTCGACAGCCCAACACGTGTCCTCAGGACTCACTGGGGTATGCTGCGGCTGGCGGAGAGGCTGGGCGCAGGCGCGCTGCAGGCCTTGACCTACTTCGCTACCAATTTCGTCCGCGTGGGCAACGCAGGCGCCTCGGCGCTCGCCGCCGCCCTGGACCGAGGCGCCCTGCCGCAACTCAAGGAGCTCTACTTGGGCAATGCCGCCATCGGCGACGTGGGCCTGATGGGTCTAGCGTCGGCCTTACGGTGGCGGCCCACGCTTGAGCGTCTCATTCTCTGGCGAAACCCGTTCGGCGACAAGGGCATCGCCGCCCTCGTGGCGCCGCCGCCGCCCCAAGTTGCGCCGTCGCCGCCGACGCGATTGCTGGCAAAGCTCAAGGAGCTCGACCTCGAGGACACGCACGTCACCGATGCCGGCTGCGCCGTCCTTGCCGCCGCGCTGGACAGCGGCGCGCTGCCGGACCTCACGCGCCTCGAGCTGGGCAACATCCCCGCCAGCGCCGCGGCGAAGGCCGCCGTGTATGCGGCTCGCGGCAATCTGGTGCACAACGCGTCGGGCTCCGGATCGGATTCCGACTCCTATTAATGTGTTCACGTGGGCCTGGTGGTTCAGTATTGGTGGCTCGTACTCTATACTTTATTTATCACGGCGTTTCTCTATCTATCACCCTCTCGGGACACCACGTCCCGCGGACGCGCTCACCTCACCAAGCACTGCGCCAGCGCTCCGGATGGTGGCTTCCATGGTCCCGCTCGCTTGGGACGAGATCTCGCAGCACAACACCAAGGACGACTGCTGGGTGGTGGTGGATGGCGTGGTCTACGACATGACAGACTTCCTCGATGAGCATCCCGGCGGCAAGCGGCTGCCCGTGAAGCACTCGGGCAAGGACGTGACGGAGATCTGGAACTCGTTCCACGGCGAAGCCGCATGGTGAAAGCGGCCGTCCTGGCAGCGGTAGAGCTGACCACCTTGCGGCTCCAGACGCCCTCGTGCTATCGACCCTCTGGCCAGGAGCAGAGCTTGGGCCGCTTGGGCCCGCAGTGCGGCCCTGGAGCCTCGCCGCCCTAGTACGTACCACCGCGCACCTTGGCACCACAGGCAACAAGAAGGGAAGCATCCTGAGGAAGTACGATCACCTGCGCGTGGGAGTGGTCGAGCCGCAGGCATGCCCTGCTCCAGCTGCTCCCGTGTGGCCCACACCGTAGTAACACCCTAGTAACACCTTGCTGTGCCAACGCCCGCAGCCGAAGCTCTGACGCCGCCGGCGACTTGCGCGGTGCGGTGTGCCGTCCGGGCGTGCTGCTGGCAAATGCGCAAGCGTATTGGTGTTTGCCAGCGTGCCAGCTTGTCAGCGTGCCAGCTTGTCAGCTTGCCGTTTGTGTGGCCGGCGTGGCCTGAGAGCCGCGCAGCAACAGCCCGCTTGACGGGCAGGCGCGAGGCCGGCGATGGCGGCGACGGCGGCGGGTGACGGCGGCGGCGGCGGCGGCGACGGCGGCGACGGCGGCGGGTGACGGCGGCGGCGGCGGCGACGGCGGCGGGTGACGGCGGCGGCGGCGGCGGCGGCGGCGGCGGCGGCGGCGGCGGCGGTTAGGCCGCGGCCGACGGAGGGGTGGAGCGGGCTGTCGTCCCGCCAAACACGTGGACGCGAGATCGCGAGATCGACGCGGCTTGACTTCCCCTCGAGTAAGGGGTAGTGGAGCCCTTACCTCAAGAGTCGCGCTTGCTCCGAGGCGCGGCACGGCGGCAGGCTCTCACGTGGCGTCCTCGAGCAGCCCGATGCGGGAGTGCAGGTTGGGCGCGGAGAGCGGCAGCGGGCTGCTCGGCCAGCACCCGGCAGCAGGGGCATCCGCTTGCCCTCTTGGGCGTGTACTTTAGCACACGGTGCGCAACAAAAAAACGGCAAGCTTAATGAATTAATGCCCAAACGCTCTGCTGAGGATCGTAGGTGGCGGGTACCCTTATTGTATATTGTAGCGTGTAAGTTATAGCGATCTCTATAGTTTATATATACGGGGATCGCGGATCGGGGTACGGTCGAAAGTATCGCGGAGCACGAATATGCTGCAGCCGCTCACGCGCGGCCCTGAGGCTGAGATGAGACCAAGACCATGACACAGTGGCATCGCATGGCCACACCACGCGTGCGAGCCACTGTCAAAGCGGCCGGCAGCACCATCTAGCGCGTTCGACCTGTGCGGCTGCATTCAACGTGCGCTCCTCGCCTCTCGGCGCCGACATGGTGTGCAAGTCTAGTGCAAGTCAGGGAACAGCTCTGCTGACGCGCTCTTCACGCAAGGGCTGAAGATGGCCTTGATGCAGCCGATCATCTGCTGTGTGAGGGCGCAGTCTGCACGCGAGTTTGTGACCGAGTTCTCAGGCGGTGTGCCACGCCGCACCGAAGCGGTGTGCGCTCAGAGCTAGAGCGCGACCCAAGCTCATCCCAACCAGCCCCATAGTCGCCTCATGGTGCTCGTGCATGACATGTGCAGTGGGTGCGGTGGTCGTTTGGCTGATAGCGGCTAAAGAAAACTACACTCCCACCACCCAGGACACTTTCGACCGTACCCTTTATATACGGCGGAAAATACGGCCTCTACTTTACACACGAGAGGCATCTACTGTATCGCGCAGAGTACACACACGCACGGTACACACACACACAAACACAATCAAACAAACACACACGCACGGCCCGACGAATCAAAGACCTCTTGACTGAGGGGCTCCACGTATGTGAATGTAAAAGAGTGATACTGAAGGGGTGTAAACGTGGGTTGTAGAAAGAGAGATACGTACTGCAAGTGTAAAAGTGGTTCAGTACAAAAGCAGTACGAAAAGTGTAAAAGTTGTAGTTTCTTCGAGCAAAGTCTTTTGGTGGCGAGTAGGTTTCCTGACCACCTGACCACCTAACCCTCTACGGACCGGACCTTCGCTCTGAGTATGTATTAACGCGCCGGAGCGAGGGGTGCCGACTGGACATAACCCGACAGCCAAAAGGCTATGTGCACACGCTAGCTACCTAAACTACGCGAGGCGGGCCCCCAAGTAAAATATCCCAGAACTCGGCAACTGGTGTGCTAGAACAGCCAACAACAACGACCCCGAGTACCGAGTGTGGGGGGCGATTTTGGGGCGGAGTGCTCGTATAAGCAGCCAAGTATGGGTCCAGCCCACTGGCAGAACATGCGCTCCATGTGAAGCTCAACCCCCGCGTGTGAAGCTCAACCCGCGCACAGTCGAATTACAGTCGAACAAGAATTGCTCCAAACTTCTCGCCCGATGGGCAGCGTGCCTCTGAGCCAGAATGGCTCTGGGTCGGCCTCGCCCGATTGGACACGGCATACCTAGGTCGCGAGCTACCACTCACGCAGACGGTGGTTCCACGTATGGATCCACACGCTTGAGTACGGTCCGCATAGTCGAATACGCATATTTAATTATGTGGCATCTGATCTGCGACCGCGACTACATGTTGCGCCGCGGGTGCCCATGCTGTAGGGACAGGCGAGGCGATGGGCCTAGTCGTGGGCTGGCCCCAAAGGCCGGGGTGGGGCAACAAATTAGGGCGTCGAAATGTCGAAAATGTGGTGGGGGAGGCGGTCGGTAGGCGGTCGGCGCCCGTGGGGCCTCTGGGGACGGACCTTAGGGTCGCGCCCAGTGTAGAATCTGGTCTCGATGCGTTCGCGTGTCCAAATATTCCTTCCTTCCGGGGTGGCCCCACCGACCGGTAGCGAAAGCGACGTGGTGGCACATCTCACTACGAAGCGTCGAAAATAGGTGGGGGAGGCGGTCGGCGCCCGTGGGGCCTCTGGGGGCGGACCTTCGGGTTGCGCCCTTGTAGACACCGGGTTTTCTGTGGTGTCGGCGCGTTCGCGTGTCTCCTCTCGACACGCACGAGGCACAGATTCGTACCTGGTGTTGGTGCTTGCGTTGGGGTATCTGGGTGAGTGGGAGGTCTGATCAGTCGTTTCGTGGCCACAAGACAACTGATGGGAAGGGCTGCATGTCAAATCCCCCCCCTGCCAAACTTCTCGCCCGTATTAGGCAGCGACCAGCGTGAAACTCTTCGTGGTGCTCGCCCAAGGTGCGGCAATCCAGGGTACGGTAGATATCGGCAACCCCCCACCGACGCGCGTGCGCGTAGAGCATGAGGCGCCTGGGCTCTCCCGACATACGCATGCATCGCATCGCGTGGATAGCCCGCGGCACTCAGCCCGCCCATGCACACACCGCATGTGCGTGTGCATGTGCATGTGCATGTGCTGCTCCCATGGTTGACGCCGAAGCTGCTGCACACTGGCAGGACTCCGACACTGTGGCGCGTGCTGAAAGGCGGCGCGACGCGAGGTGCGCGGCGCAAACACTCCTTTGCACACGCGAGCAAGCATGGACCCCATCGCTTCCCGGCATTGTCGCACAAACCACGGACAGATGCGCGTCTATCATTGACACTCACTGTCCCCTGCGCGCCCGTGACCCATGTCCCCTGCGCGCCCGTGACCCACAGGTGACGCTCTCACCAGCCATGCAAGTCAAAGAAGATGATGCCGAGGTTGCTGTACAGCGGGTGAAGGCTGCCTTGGGTGGCGAGGCCGCAGGCGTCCCTGCGGCCGAGGCCAAGCTGCTCGACGCCAGCACGGCCAAGCTGCTCGACGCCAGCACGCTGCAGCCCGACGAGTCGCTCGCGGGACGCGACCTGCAGGGGTGGACGCTCCAGGGCGACTTCAGCGGGCGCAACTTCGACGGCGCCAACCTGCAGCGTGCCGTCGCGAGGTGTGCCAACTTCAGGGATGCGTCGATGCGGGGTGTCGATGCGAGCCGGGCCGACTTCCGCGGTGCGAGCCTCGTTGGCGTGGCTGTTCATGGCGCCACGCTCCGGCGCGCCAACTGTCAGTTCGCGCGGATGGCGGGTATGTTCGGCGGTCCGGACGCCGAGGATAGGCCCGAGGTGGAGGCGGACGAGGACGGGACGATGCCACCTATGGAGCCGCTCGCCGCGACGGGCGAGGATGCGGTGAGGTGGGCCGAGGAGGAGGCAACACCGGTCGACACGGTCAAGGACGGGGAGGAGGACGCGCAGGACGAGATGGCATTGGTGGCGCACAAGCAGACGGTGCGAAAAAAGGGGTTAGGGTTCACGGAGGAAATGGTGGCGACCGTGGTCGACATGCAGCATATGAACGCAACGTGACGCAAACGGCCCTCGAACCCGCGCCCGCTCCCCGCTGCCGCCGGCTCAACAGTGGCTGACGCGCCGCGCGTGCGTGCGCTGTCTCGTGTTGCAGGTACGCGAACATGCAGCATATGAAGGCCTTGTGACGCAAACGGCCCTCGAACCCGCGCCCGCTCCCCGCTGCCGCCGGCTCCAGTGGCTGACGCGCCGCGCGTGCGTGCGCTGTCTCGTGTTGCAGGGGCGCGGACATGCAGCATATGGACGCGACGTGACGCCAACGGCCCTCGAACCCGCGCCCGCTCCCCGCGCGCTGCCGCCGGCTCCAGTGGCTGACGCGCCGCGCGTGCGTGCGTTGTCTCGTGTTGCAGTGACGCGAAGATGCAGCATATGATCGCCGGGTGTGACGCCAACGGCCCTCGAACCCGCGCCCGCTCCCCGCTGCCGCCGGCTCCAGTGGCTGACGCGCTGCGCGTGCGTGCGCTGTCTCGTGTTGCAGTATGGCGGACATGCAGCATATGCACGCCAGGTAACGCCAACGGCCCTCGAACCCGCGCCCGCTCCCCGCTGCCGCCGGCTCCAGTGGCTGACACGCCGCGCGTGCGTGCGCTGTCTCGTGTTGCAGGGAGGCGAACATGCAGCATATGAACGCCTGGTGACGCAGACGGCCCTCAAACGCACGCCCGCTCCCCGCGCGCTGCCGCCGGCTCCAGTGGCTGACGCGCCGCGCGTGCGTGCGTTGTCTCGTGTTGCAGGTACGCGAACATGCAGCATATGAACGCCTGGTGTGACGCAAACGGCCCTCGAACCCGCGCCCGCTCCCCGCTGCCGCTGGCTCCAGTGGCTGACGCGCCGCGCGTGCGTGCGCTGTCTCGTGTTGCAGGGGCGCGGACATGCAGCATATGCACGCAACGTGACGCCAACGGCCCTCGAACCCGCGCCCGCTCCCCGCTGCCGCCGGCTCCAGTGGCTGACGCGCCGCGCGTGCGTGCGCTGTCTCGTGTTGCAGGAAGGCGAACATGCAGCATATGAACGCCTGGTGTGACGCAAACGGCCCTCGAACCCGCGCCCGCTCCCCGCTGCTTCCGGCTCCAGTGGCTGACGCGCCGCGCGTGCGTGCGCTATCTTGTGTTGCAGTCTCGCGGACATGCAGCATATGGACGCGACGTGACGCCAACGGCCCTCGAACCCGCGCCCGCTCCCCGCTGCCGCCGGCTCCAGTGGCTGACGCGCCGCGCGTGCGTGCGCTGTCTCGTGTTGCAGTGACGCGAAGATGCAGCATATGCACGCCGGGTGACGCCAACGGCCCTCGAACCCGCGCCCGCTCCCCGCTGCCGCCGGCTCCAGTGGCTGACGCGCCGCGCGTGCGTGCGCTGTCTCGTGTTGCAGTCAGGCGAACATGCAGCATATGAACGCCTGGTGACGCAGACGGCCCTCGAACCCGCGCCCGCTCCCCGCTGCCGCCGGCTCCAGTGGCTGACGCGCCGCGCTTGCGTGCGCTGTCTCGTGTTGCAGGGGCGCGGACATGCAGCATATGCACGCCATGTGACGCCAACGGCCCTCAAACCCGCGCCCGCTCCCCGCTGCCGCCGGCTCCAGTGGCTGACGCGCCGCGCGTGCGTGCGCTGTCTCGTGTTGCAGGGGCGCGAACATGCGAGACACTACGCTCAGCGGCGCTACCCTTGATCACGCAAACTTCTCCCAGGCTGACTTCTCACCGGCCGAACCGCCCAAGCCAGCTGCTCGTGCTGCACCTGCGCAGCCGCCCCCGGCCGCCGACTCGCAGCCCGCCTCGGCGCAGGAGATGCTGCACGCGCTCACAAACGCACTAGCAGCGCAGCAGCCGTCGCAGCCGACAACCCTCAAGCCTACCAGTCTTATTCTCAAGTCAGCCAAGAAGACCAACTTCACAGGGGCGAATATGACGCGCGTGGTATTTGACAACTCCAACCTTGCTGGCGCCATATTCGACACCAGCGATGTCTCTAATGCCTCGATGAACGGCGTAACCTTTGGCCAGTACCCCATGCCGGCTAAGCCAGAGCCAAAACAGCCGGTCAAGGCTGCAGCGCGTCGCCTTACCAGGCAGCTGGCCAAAGCAACGGTGGCGGCGGCAATGGAGACGGCAGGAGACGACGACGACGACGACGACGACGACGACGACGACGACGACCAGAAGGAGGACAGCTCGGAAGCGCAGGCACTCCTAGCGTCGATGGCCGAGAAGGGTGTGAAGCGCTTTGCGTCGGAAGTGGCCAATGCGGTGCCGCAGGTGATCGCCGCGTGCAAGAAGGCGGACCAGGCCATCGATGCAGCCGTCGAAAAGGCAAGGGGTGCTCTCAAAAGCGATCCTCGTGCGTTGGAGGAGGCAGTCAGCGCCAGCACCAATCGTGCAACGGCCACCGCTGCTGTCGAGAGCCTCATGCAGAAGACACTGCGTACACTGCTCGATGAGGTTTTCAGAGAGGCTGGGACGCTAGCACAGCTGCTCGACAAGGCAAAGACGGAGCTCGTCAATGCTGCGAATGATGCGTCTGGCGATGCGGGCAGGCTGGTCCAGGATGGCGCTGAGTTGGGCCTGCCACGCGTGCTCAAGCTGCTCCGGAGCACCGTCGAGAAGCATGCCGACCCTTTGCTCAAGAGGCTCGCTTCCGGAGTTGCTGAAGAGATTGGCGGCCGTATCGTGCCCGCTGCTGGTGCAGCAACCCGGCTCCGCAGCCTGAAAAGGCCATCTGCTAAGGTGTCGGACCAGCAGTCGGACGCGACTGAGCCGCTACTCGACCCACCCGTGGAGGTTTGCCGCAAGGCGCTTGACACGCTGCTCAACGGTGTATCGGCCTGCCTCGATGACCCTTCGGCCGTCGCGCAGCAGTGGCTGCTGCAGCAGGGCGGCAAGCTGCTCCAAGGTGGCGGCGGCGGTCTCGCCAACCTTAGCACTCGCGCCACCGCCTTCCAAGAGGCACTGGCCAGCAAACTGTCACAGGAGCATACCAAAGTGATCGGTGGCGAGTCCATCGGCAAGCAGCTCAACACGCATGTGCGCTCGCAAACGGCGAAGCGTGCGCTCGCCGGGCCCTCCAGATATGCAGCGACCGGGCATGTGGCCATGCTAAATCTCGTGCTGTCGACCGACCCGCTCGCGCTCACCAAGGATGAGAAGGAGCTGACGTATGTCCTCGAGGAACTCGGAAAACTGAAGGAGGCCGACGTTACGAGTGAGCTGTGGCAGGACTTTTACGAATCGTGGGCCTCGTTCCTGTCGTTGCGTTCCAAGCTCCAGGCCGAATGCGCGCAGCAGATCTTCGATGCGATCGCGACGGACGAGTCGGCGCTAGAAGGCCTCGCCGCCGCGCATTTGCTCAAGGACGCGGTGATCAAGAGCGGCCAGGTGCCCAACGAGCTGCTGCTCCAGCTCAAGCAGGGACCCGGGAAGCACATCAAGAATCACGCGTACGCCTACCGGCACAAGCTCGATGCGGAGCTCACGAAGATTGGGCGCATCCGCGACATGCAGCAGCGCGCCGTCGCGCTCACCGGCACAGCCATCATCGCTGCCTTCGTGAGCACGGGCAACGTCCTTGGCCGGCTGTACTACGACGCGCTTCGAGCTGACAGCACCATGGCGGGCATCATCGCCGGCGTGGCAATCGGCACTGTGCTGCTCGTGTGCATCACCATCACCGCCTGCGTCCGCAGGGTGCGGAAGTGAGAGCGGAGAGTGCTGCAGACCCTCGACTGGGACGGCGGGCCAGCTCAGGTCGTAGTGGAACATATGTGGAGACGGAGCGCAAGTGAAAACGACCAGATTTAATTCAACTTGCACTTGGGTGGTGGCCAGCTTGGCTGGACATAGGTCATGTTGCGTGTGTTTGTTTGTTGTAGTTGGGCTGTCAGCTGAGCTAGTAATTTGCAGAGATGCAGAACGCGGTGTATACTGCAGCGTGCAGGGGGATCTGCCTTGCTTCCAGGGGG
>Ga0209302_10001775_pt1 | contig 12614 bp, 2 predicted proteins | sample ArcOceMetagenome_2_FD_187445 | JGI IMG/M metagenome (GOLD analysis project Ga0209302, IMG submission 187445) | Marine eukaryotic phytoplankton communities from Arctic Ocean - Arctic Ocean ARC135M Metagenome (SPAdes) (version 2) | ecosystem: Environmental > Aquatic > Marine > Oceanic | place... | reverse complement strand
AGGCATTGCAAGTCTTCTTCCAAAGTGCAGGCGTTAACTTTGATATTCCCGGCGCGAGTCTCGCATTTGATGGTGAGCAACTCATCATCACACAAAGCCGCCGCAACCTTGAGCGCATGCGCGTCATTCTTCGTAACTACAACGAAGTGAAGCAGGTCGAAATCGAATCGAAATTCCTCGAAGTCCAACAGGGCGATTTAGATGAACTTGGTTTCGATTGGTCTGTTAGCAGTGACGACTTCCCAGTCTTCGCAGATCTAGGCCAGCCTGCACTGGATGCAAACGGCTACCCGATCACAGCGTATAATCGCAACTTCAATACTGGAAATCGTAATTTGAGATCTACGTTTGCCGCTGGTAGCGGTTCCTCTGACATTGTGATTGATGGTGTCGTGACCGCATCAAATGCGCCACCGAATCTGACGACAGCGATCGACTTGGCCGCTGCTGCGTCGAATGTCATTACTTCTTCAGGATGGTCCGTTGCTGGGGCGAATGTCGATCTTGCGATCAGAGCGCTGTCTCGCAAGGCTGGTAGTGATTTGATGAGTGCGCCGAAGGTGACCGTGCTCTCCGGTAAGCGCGCCACTATCACTGTGGCGCAAGAGCTGCGTTACCCTGAAAGCTATGGCGACATCGAGTCGACTGTTTCATCGGGTGACCGCGATTCGGGTGGTGGCTCTGTTTCGATTACAGCTGGCACACCACAGGACTTCGTCACACGTAATGTGGGTGTCGAGATGTCCGTCACTCCAAACGTTGAGAACGACAATACCATCAGTTTGATCCTCGAGCCGCGTGTGACTGAATTTGAAGGGTTTGTCGAATACGGCGGCCCGAGTGTTGCGATTGCGGGTGATACCACGGTCACGGTTCCAGCTGGTTTCTATCAACCGATTTTCTCGGTTCGCGAAATCACCACCGAAGTCACTGTCTTCGATGGTGCGACCGTTGTGATGGGTGGTTTGACCCGTGACGAGGTGAAGACTGTGAACGATAAGGTGCCAGTATTGGGCGACATCCCTGTCCTTGGTCGTCTCTTCCGCTCGGAAGGGGTGTCTCGCCAGAAGCGTAATCTGCTGATCTTCGTCACTGCGAATCTCGTCAGCCCTGGTGGCTCGCCTGCAGGCCAGAACTACCGGAATGTGAAAGCGAATTCACTCTTCCAGAATCCTTCGATCATGACTCCATCCGGTGCCGTAAATCGTTCGATTAATTCAAAAAGCGGCGAATAATTTAGCCTAGTTCTGAAAGCTGGGCGATTCTCTCGGCCAGCTTTCTTCATTTTCAGTTTTTACAACTGTTAATTTTTGTGTTACACCAACAGGTGTTCTTCGGCAGGCGCATGTCCTTTATGAGCGCAACCGAACGAGCAATTACCCTTATTAAATTTAATTAATACGACGATGAAGTCGAAATCGCTACTTTTCTTATCCGCCGCCCTCTGTGCGGGGGTATGCCTATTGTTAAACATCCCAAGAGAGTCCGGTTCCCCGAACTCTTTAGACGACACAGAGGTAGTTGTAGGGGGGCAGCACGCAGGTCATGTGTCTGGCTGTAGCGATTGCGAGGTCGCAAAGCCGGAGTTTCCAGTTGCCAAGACGCAACCGTCGCTCGACCCGATCTTCAAGCTGACAGGTAGCCAAGGTGGCTTGGCGGTTCCACTCAATGCGTTTATCGTCCTTGAGGGGCAGGTGGTCGGAGCAGAACTAGCGATTCAAGCAGCAGGGCTTGAGCTGGCTGGTACGCTCACGCATGTGAGCGACGCCGGGGATCGTGGCAATTATATCGTCGAGTTGAACGATTCTGTCGGGCGCATGCATGTGGCCACATCCGACCGCCGCCTTGTCGGTGAGGTCTTTTTTTATGGCGATTCCCGCATGCTGCAGTTCCGCGAGTATTCGATGGATAGCGTGGAGCCGATGGTGGTGGTCGAAAGTGGCCGTATCAACGAATTTTACTGTGTGCCGTCTGGCACGTTGTATGGGCACTCAGGCCTGATGACTTCGGGTGCTTCCGGCCTGCTTGAGCCGCTGCCGAGCACGCTGCCGCCCTTTGAAGGGACGCCTGCTCCTTACGAAATCGAGAGCCTGTCGGGCTCGGCCAATGTACTCTATCTCGATTTTGACGGCGGTGCCTTCGGACAAGCAGAATCGCCACTGCTTCCTGGGCTTGTGGCGGCTTTACCGCATCCACGCGTGAATGATGAGGCCTGGGTGCGTGCCGTGCATGCACGTGTCGCTGAAGACTTTGCTCCCTTCAATATTAACGTCACCACCGCTCGTTCTAAATTTGAGGAGGCCGATCCCTGGAAGCGCATTCATGTGGTCATCACTCCGACCGACGATGCCGCACCTGGCACAGGTGGTGTGGCTAAAATCGGCTCTTTCGGTGTCGATGAGAGTCCCATCGTTTGGGTGTTCAACAACACCGAATACGCAGTGGCCTCCACGATTTCTCACGAAGCGGGTCACGCACTCGGTTTGGATGACGACGGCATCGCCGATGGCGATGAATATTATGGCGGGCACAATGGCGGCTATGCCCCTGGTTGGGCGCCGATCATGGGCGCACCCTGGGCGGATGCCGAAGGCGCGCTACTTTACGACGAAGTCGATCAGTGGAGCAGTGGCGAATATACCGGTGCCAGCAACGACAAGAATGACTTGTTCTTGATTGCAAAGCAACTCGGTTATGTGGACGATGAGTATATCGACCGCTTTGAAGAAGTGGCACTCGCTCTTCCTCTGACCATTGGCTCACTCGGAGGTGAAGAGATTACGGAAGAGGGCAATGTACGCGTCACTGGGGCTGGCCTCATCTCCAAAACCAACGATGCGGACGTATTCAAGGTGGAAGTCTTGTATGATGGCCCTTTGATTCTGACGGTCGCACCGCTGGATGTGGATGCTGCCTTACTTGAGCTGATGGATGAGGCTGGCACTTCGGGACGCTTGGAAGCCGGTGCACGGACGCAGGGTGCAAACTTGGCAGTAGGTATGGAGCTGGTGGACGACACTGGTATTCGTATTGCGACGGGCACAAACGATGGGGATGCCGATCTTGGCTCCTTGATTAATTTGGCAGATCTCGAAGCGGGCACGTATTACCTGATCATTGAAGGCGCAGGCCGAGGGGACGCTGCCGATGGCTTTACAGATTACGCAAGCCTCGGTGTATACAGTGTGCAGGCCGAGATGCTGGCCGGACCGATTCTTGTCTTAGGCTCCAACAAGGGCTACCAGCCGATCTCGAATGGCAGTGAGACGATCGATGTCCAGAATGCGACCGACTTTGAATTTTGGGTCGCAGGGAGCTCCAAGCCGAATACTTTTCAGATTTTCAACCCAGAGTCGCAGACGATCACGATCAACTCGATCACGCTGGCATCGACTGGTGCTATGATTGGCACTGACTTTGTCGTTTCCAATGTGCCAGCCACCGTCAAGGCGGGTAGCGGTAAGGACTTCACGATCGACTTTGCTCCGGCTGGTAGCGGCTATTTGGCTGGCGATGTGGTGACGATCGCGTATACGCCACTGAGCAGCGGCCTCCCTGCGACCTTTACTTTCACAGTCGGCGGCACGGCGATCTCGTCGGCCTCGCAAGATAACTACGAGATTAATGACTTTAGCACAGCTGCCGCGAATCTTTCGGCAGTCGAGGATACATGGCTGTCCAGCCATAAGGGGCTTGCGATGCAGCCGTCGAGGGATTTGCGCGACTGGTATCGTTTCTCAGTCGATGCAGCGGATGATCTGCTGACTGTTAATGTCAATTACGATACAACACTGTATGATCTCACTTTTACTCTGAAGGTTGCTGCAGGTTTTGGTTACATTGAACTGTTTTCCTCGAGTAATGGCAGTGAGTTGAATTATCTCATTCCCGCTGATAAAAAGGGTGTTTATACGGACTTTTATGTGCTGGTAGAGGCCGCAGATCACAGCGTGTTAAACACTTACGATCTCAAGTGGACCGCGATCTCGTTGAGTGGTGGCTTGGGTGAGGATTTCTACAATAATCCAAGCCGTGAAACCGCCTTCGATCTCTCCGGGCAGGACGGCGCGCCGCTTTCGGCCGTGCAGGGCCGTGGTATCCTCAATGGCGAGGACTGGTATAAGATTACCGTGGCGGAAGACCGTGCCAATGCCTACAACCGTCAGCTCTACGTGGCTGCCGTGTTTAACGATGTCGAGGGCGAAGACCCCGTAAATATCGATATCGAGGTCTTCACCGACGATGAATTTTTCTCGATCTTTAATCAGTTTCCGACCTCCTCGGTCTCAACTGATGCGGATAAGGAAGTGGTGACTATCGGCACATTCGTGAAGCTTGAAGACTATGTCGGCGAGGATCGCACCCCGTTTGCCAACAATGTGGTGATGGGCGTGGTACCGGATACTTACTACATCCGGGTGTCCTCACCGAATGACTATACCGGTAGTTCCTATGATCTGACGGTAGCCACCTTGAGCGATGATAATTACGAAGTCATTGATGAAGCGGGCACCGAGAATGACGAGCTTGAGGATGCCTTTGAGCTCGGTGAGAGTATTATCGCGACCTGGCTCTCCGATATCGATGGTGCCGGAACCATGGCGAACTATAATTCGGATCCGGCCAGCCCTGAAGATACTTTTGAGAATACCGGCGACGATGATTGGTATCAATTCACTCTGCCGACCGACGAGACTGTCACTCAGTTTAGCGTGGAATACGACTTCGTGGCGGATGCCGGTATTGTGGCGGTGCATGATGCAGCCGGAGATTCACTTGCCACTGCTAGTTCGTCGTCGGGTGTATTAACGATCGATAACCCGACCGGCTCGACTTTCTATATCGAGGTGACTGCGACGAACAGCGTGATCGCCAACCTGTCCGGTTACGATTTTCGTGTGACTGTTTCGGCCTTGCCGCCGGTAAACGAGGTCGAGGATGACCCGTTTGAAGACAATGATGACTATACCGAGCCGTATGATTTGAGAGGCTTGGAAGGCTTGTCGCTCGCTGCGGCAGGGAGCTATGGTGTGCAGTTTGACCCGGACTGGTATCTAATCAAGGTGCCGGCAGGGGCGAACCAATTGCAGATTGATTGCCTCTATGATTCGTCGCAGGGCGATCTTGAAATTGCGCTGTGGAAAGGATGGGGCGGTACACTACCCATTCTCTCCGAGGACATTCCAAATGGTAAACGTATCCTATGGAATGCTGAGGACTCCCTCGCACTTGCAGAGGGCAACTATTTGCTCGAGGTCACCGGTGACAATCTCGGCAACTTATATAACCTCAGCTGGGATATCGCCCGTGCCGACGACAGTTACGAGCCGAACGACGACTTTGCTTCGGCACGCGATTTAACTGCGACGCCGCGCCAATGGCTGAACAAGGTCAACGGCCTGGGCATTCAGAAGGACGTCGACACCTACAAGATCGAGGTGCCTGTGGGCTCTGATACCGCACAGTTGCAGATCCGCACGTTCTTCGATCCTGCGGAGGGAGACATCGATCTCGACCTGTATTATGTTGAAGGCCCCGGTGAATACGGCTGGATTGAGGGTTCCGTGAACTCCGATGCGGTCGAGGAATTGACGATTCTGAATCCGCTCGCGGGAGAATATATCGTCAAACTTCATTACCGGGATCAAGGTAATGAATATGATCTTTGGTGGGCTCCGTTCACTCAAAGTGAGGTGGATGCTATCGAGCTGGCCAATGACCTTTACGAAGATAACGACACGTTGGGCACTGCCTATCCGCTGGGCGGCGACGAGGTGATCTTGGCCGAAATCTTCGGGCAGGGAACACAGTCTGACGACGATTGGTATGCGATCACCGTGAGTGATAATAATCTCGGTATCGACATCGAGTGTGAGTTCCAGCCGCAAAACGGTGATATTGATGTCGAAATCTACGATGCCTTCGGTGGCTTGCTCGCACGTTCGGCGACGGATGAGGGACCCTCAGGCCCGTTTGATACTGCGTTTGAAAACATCGGCTTCGGTGCTTCGCTCCCTGAAGGCACTTACTATATCCGTGTCTATGGCGCGAATCTCGGCAATCCTTACAATCTTTACTGGGTCGAGCGCTCGCCGGATGCATTTGAGCAAGACGATACTCTGGAAACCGCGACTGACCTCGTTACTGAGGAGCAAACAGTCTTGCGTGTCGAAGGCACTCAGTCGGATGACGATTGGTTCGAAATCGAAGTCGTGAGCGACACCGCATTCCTCACTGTCGACCTCGAGTACGTGCACGCCTTCGGCAATATCGATTTTGAAATCTACGATGCCACAGGCGCGCTGTTTTGGTCGCCACCGGTGGCTCCGGATGAGAATCGCCCCGATGCGGCTGAGCTGATCAACCCTTTTGTGGAATCGACCTTCATTGCTGTGACATCCGGCACCTATTACATCAAGGTCTTTGGCGGTCCGACGACGACCTATACTGAGGAAACTCCGGCATTCGACACCCCGGGCGGTAACCGCTGGAACTCCTATACACTGGAGTGGGGCGTCATTGAGGATGACGACTACGAAAGCGTGGATCAGAATGGTGTCGCGATTCAGAATGATACGCGCGAGGCGCTGCGTGATTATATAAACGTGGAGGGGGATCCGGCGAAGGCGCAGCATCTATCCGATTTGTCTGGAGGCACAGGGGTGACAATCAATGCCGTTCAGTTTGATGATGATTGGTATAAGTTGACTGTGACTCCCGGTAATGCGGTGCTCACTGCCTTGATTCGCTATGAACTCGCTCTTGGCGACATCGATCTTGAGCTTTATAATAGTGTAGGTGCCTCGTTGATTGGTGCAGAAGTAGGTGAACGAGATCCGTCGACGATTACGGAAGAGGCCCCGGCCACGAAGGAAGACAATCGAGATGTACTTGTCCATTTTGCACCTGATGCGCTTGGAGGGATTTATTACCTCAAGGTGACTGGGCCAGGCACGAAGGACTCGAACTATGAACTCGTCTGGAATGAGCTGCCGAGTGACGATATTCACGAAGAGAATGACGACGGTGCCTCTGCAACTGAAATTCCCGAAGACCTGGCCTTAGCAAATTTAACATCGAGAGTCAGTGAGACCTTCTCGGCAATTGATTTGGATGACGACTGGTATTCATTTGATATGAATCCGGGTGAAGTCCAATTTGCTGTGTCGCTGCTCTTTAACCATGCGAAGGGGGATATGGACTTTGAGGTCTATGATGATGATGATCCGTTAGCGGAGCCACTTGCGCTTGCTGATAGTCTGACGGATGATGAATTTCTTATTTTCCGTCCGCTGCCAATTGGCGGCACGTATTATATTCGCGTTTTTGGCGATAACTTGGGCAACGACTATACAATCCAGTGGGCGTCCTCCTTTGTGGATATCTACGAAAGCTCCACGGGCAATAATGTGATCGGCGACGCGACTGACCTGCTTGGGCAGGAAGGCCTGCGAATGAAGGATGGTCTCGGCTATGCGACTTCCGGTGACGACGACTGGTACCAGATCGAAATCGCGGCGGGCGATGATGGTGTGATTGTCGAGGCCTTCCGCGAGTTTGCATCGGCTGACGGTTTTGTTGTAGAGCTGGTGAACAGCTCAAATGTAACCGTCGCTTTTGCCTCACCCGGGCCTGAAGTTAACCCTGCTCCAACTGTGCAGCGTATCCGTTACGAGGGGCCTGCTGGCTCCTATTATGTGCACGTCATTGGCGGCCTGATGGGCAATGTCTACGACCTGCTGTGGAACAGTTATCTAGAGGATGTACTCGAGTCCTCTGGAGAAGGCAGCAAGGAAGAAAAGAAGGATGAACAGAACGACGTGCCGGATGATCCTCGTGGTCTTCAGTCCACGAAGATGAATGAAACATATTATACCCCGCCTGTCGATGGCCCTTCGCCTAACTTGGAGCTGGTGCTGCTCGACGAGCTGACTCAGGCGGATGAGGACTGGTACACGTTTTACGTCGACGATGAAGACACCATCCTTGGGGAACCTGCGGATGACACTCTGATCATCAATGTTGAGTTTGAGCATATTCAGGGCGACGTGGACATGGCGCTGTATTTCCTCGGAGAATCAGGCGGCGATCTGGCTGTGCTGGTAGATACATTGGATGGCTCCGAAGATGTGATGGGCCTTTCCAGAGACGATAACGAGCAGATTCGCATCGATACTGGCCTGGCTTGGGGGAAGTATCTCCTGTGCGTCTACGGCCATGACGTGGAGGATGTGAAGCCGGATGCGTTGCCGATCACCCGTACGATTGATCCTTCCACGGATGATACGACCGCCCTGGGCAATACCTATTCACTGCGTTGGAACAGTGGCTATACGGACGGATTTGATACGCCGCTTACCAATAACGACTTGGCCAGTGCGACCGACCTTGGCTTCCTCGATGACTTGAATGGTCCTAGGGAGAGGGATGACCGATTCCTGACTCAGTTTGATGAGGACTGGTATCAGATCGAGGTGCGCTCAGATACTGTTCATCAGCTCTATGCACGCATCGACTTCGAGCACGTGAAGGGCGATCTGACGCTGCGCTTGCTGGACGAAAACGGGAATCTGCTATTGGAGTCCACTACCGCGCTTGACCGTGAGGTTCTTCTCCCCTTTGGCGATGGCACTGCGACGTATTATCTGCAGGTGGTGGGCGAAGATCTTGGTACGCCGTATAATCTCTATATGCGCGCTTATAATGACGACATTTACGAGGATAACGACACCTTCGATACCCCAGCGGATGTGCGTGGTGAGCAAGATGACCTGATGACTCGTTTGGCGACTGGGGTTGAGAATATTGCCGATACCATCTTTGAGCGTGGCATCATCAGTGGTATTCAGTTGGATGATGACTACTACCTGATTACAGTGCCCAATGATTCGGTGCACCTGAGTGTTCGCTTCTTCTCGAATATCGGACTCGCTGGCGACTTTGACGTAGGCTATACCGTCCTTTCGATTGACGAAGTGGCCCGTTCCACGGCAGCGGAAAGTTATAATCTGATTGATCCGGAGGGATCCAATTACGTCATTCACGTGACCGGTGATGATGTTGGTACGCCTTACGATCTGGTATGGGAGATCGATAATGTCGATAAGTACGATAGTCGCGGTGGAATCTCTTATCCGAATTACTTCTCTAACACTGCATTCGATGAGGTGAGCCAGTCTAGTCATAACAATGATTGGGAGAATGCCTACGATTTGATTCCGACGCCGCGTCTTGCTCCGACGTACGATAACAAGATTAAATACAAGACTGCGATCCGGGATTTGATCTACGATGAGGCCGTTTTAGCCACTCGCTATAACAGCGGCTCCAGCGATAACCGTGACTTCGCAGTCGGTCACGCCACGCAGCAGGATGATGACTGGTATCGTGTACAAATGCCTTCCTGGGAGCTGGTCACGGCCAAGCAGGGGACTAAGGATATTAAAGTTCTGAAGCGCATCTATAATACCAGCCTTCAGGTGGATCTGGCCTATGAGCATGCCGACGGTAATATCGATGTCGAAATCTACGATGTGGATGACCTAGGCGATGACGATGTCACCAATGATGTGTTGACCCTGCTGTCCGCTCTTTCATTGGCCGACGACAACGTCGATCTCGAATCAATCCGTGTGCCAGTGGATCCGCTCAATGAAGACCGTGTCTATGCAATTCGTGTCTCTGGTGACAATATCGGCAATGACTACAGTCTGATTTGGGAGGAACGCACGGATGATCTCTATGAAGTGAACAATTTCGTAGACACATCGCACGACCTGACTTTGTCGTCCGATGTCGGGGATGCTGCCACTGGACCACTTAACTTTAGTTCCACTGAAGGCAAGTGGTTGCACGAGTTGTGGCAGCATAACGATGCCAATGGCAATGGAACCATTGAAGCGGGTGAGATGATGAATCGTCGCTATGGCAATCAGAGCACCGACGACTGGTACGCGGTTGCGGTTTCGGATGGTAGCGAGTGGCTCGAAGTTCAAGCCAACTTCTACGCCGACGATAATACGGACCATACATATGATCCGGATGATCTGGACTTCGCGATCGATCTCTACCGTCTGGTAGAGGATACGACACTCGGTATCCGTAAGCCGATTCTGATTGGCCGTATCAATGACAACGATAAGGAAACGGAACCGTTCCCAGCACGTCCGCATCCGATCGATGGCGACCTCGATTATCCTTTGACCGAACGAGATGGTGCCATTGATCTGGATACGGGTGAGCGTATCGAGTTTCGCAAGATTCCTTTAGTTCCGGATCTTCTTGTCGAAGGTGGTCGTACGGGGGGGATCTATTTTATCCGAATCTTCTACGACAACCGGAACCATCCCTATACCTTCAAATGGGACGACAATGAGGCTGATCTCGGAGTTGTGGATCGTTCGGATGCCAATATCATCGACGACTACCTGAACGGTGCTTGGTCCTACATTCCGGATCTGACGTTGCCGGAAGATATCTTGAATCCAGGTGCTGGAGATGCGAACGGTAACGGCTATCCAGACTGGTTCGAGGTCGCTCTGGTTCTGAATCCAGATGATTATGCGATTCCAGGTGAAACCGTCGAAGCTGGGTCGAATCTACGGGATGCTGTCGTAGGGATGATTCGAACCGTAGATGCCAATGGCGTTGAGGATGAATATTACACAGTCACTTATCTCCGAAGCACCGAGGCGGTCGCGCTTGGCTTTGAATTTACGGTTCAACAAAAGCAGAACTTGGCCGATCCGGTATGGGGAGATGCCCTTGCTGAACAGGAGGTCTCTGTTGAAATAGTCGCACCAGGAATCGAGCGTGTCGTTTACCGGGCACCGGTTCCGACGGATGAACAGCCAATGTATTACTTCAGGGTTAGTGTGACGGAACCTGCGATTCCGTAATGCATCAATTCATTTGAAAGCTTTCAAACGCCACCCGAGACCGGGTGGCGTTTTTTTTGAAGGACATACCGAACGCTTCGTGGACTACCGATGGCTTCCACTTGTGTAAGCGGGAATTGATCCACCCAAGGTTCAAGCGGTAAGCGGACAGCTAAAGCGTGGGCTGCCGATGGCCCGAAGTCGTCAGACTTTGGAGCGTCGGGAGATGTGTACTGTGCCTGGTAGCCGAAGTCGTCAGACTTTGGAGCGTCGGGGGGCGTGCGTGTGGTTGTGTAGCCGAAGTCGTCAGACTTTGGAGCGTCGGGGGGCGTGCGTGTGGTTGTGTAGCCGAAGTCGTCAGACTTTGGAGCGTCGGGAGATGTGTACTGTGCCTGGTAGCCGAAGTCGTCAGACTTTGGAGCGTCGTACCGAGGGCAGTGCCAACTCAGGTTGAAATAGTATGCTGGTAGAGCTTCCAGAACTGCTCGTTGAATTCGGGGGCTGTTCGCTCCAGACGTGGATAGCCGGGAATGAGCGCTCCTGTATATGGATACGTCCGCCAGTCTTCCACGATTCCTGCTCGAACGGGGTTCTGTAGAATGTAGTGAATAGTATCTTGATAGATGCCTTTTTCGCGTTCGTCACTTGTAACGACGTGGTCATGAGCTTGTCGCTGCCAATGACTGGCCCCCAGGTGTGGAGTGAGTTCCTTGCGAAAGAATTTTGTCGCACGAAGTTGGTCCGACTCTGGTGATTGTCCGATCCAGAAAATATGAAAATGATCGGGCATCAAGCAATAGACTGGAGTCGCGAGCTGATAGCGGGCGCAGGTGTGGCAAAGGAGCTCACGGAAATTCGCATGAAATATTTGGCTGAGCGGTAGCGGTTGCCTGTTCTCGGTGGTATGGGTCCAAAAGACGTAGGCCAGTCCGCAGTAGAAATGCTTCGGCAACCGGGGGAGTTTTCCTTTCATGTCTTTAAGACTGTTCCGTGCAGATGTTTGAACGAGGTTTTTTTGTGGATACTGTCCAAAGTCTGACGACTTCGGCTACAGGTGCAAATGTTCGAACCAGGTTTTTTCGTGAATAGTAGCTGATCCGAGCCAGTCCGCTGGCGACAACCCTAAATCGTAAGATTTTGGAGCGGGCTTAAGGCGGGCACCTGCCAAAGTCTCACGACTTCGGCTACAAGAGAAGTCGCGTGTGCCTCACGTAGCCGAAGTCGTGAGACTTTGGAGCGATGCCTCACGTAGCCGTTCCGAGGCGGAGCCGACAAGACCGCTCACGCAGAGAAGCGCAACAGTCGTGAGACTTTGGAGCGATGCCTCACGTAGCCGTTCCGAGGCGGAGCCGACAAGACCGCTCACGCAGAGAAGCGCAACAATCGTGAGACTTTGGAGCGATTGCTGGTGCAAACCGGTAAATTCACGCTGCGCTTACGCTCTTGTCTTTCTCCTGAATGCGTATATCTTATCACTGATATGATCGATCTCGTTAAAAAAACAATGTTGGCTAGTGTAGGTTTGGCCGTCGTGACGAAGGACAAGGTTCTGGAGTCGCTCGATGAATTAGTGCAAAAGGGCAAGCTGACGAAAGAGGAAGCTGCCGCGGTGTCCGATAAAATTGTGGAGGAGGGCAAGACGGAGACCGAGAAGGCTAAGGTCGAAGCCAGTAAGCTCTTTATCGATATGCTCAACCGCGCCAATGTCGTGACTAAGGATCAGTACGATGCGCTCGC
>Ga0209302_10001774_pt1 | contig 12616 bp, 8 predicted proteins | sample ArcOceMetagenome_2_FD_187445 | JGI IMG/M metagenome (GOLD analysis project Ga0209302, IMG submission 187445) | Marine eukaryotic phytoplankton communities from Arctic Ocean - Arctic Ocean ARC135M Metagenome (SPAdes) (version 2) | ecosystem: Environmental > Aquatic > Marine > Oceanic | place... | reverse complement strand
AATTTACGGACACTATCGAATAACAACGCTTCATCTTCTTTCTCCTGATTATCCTCAAGTCCACCAGTTTCTCCTTCCTGTTCAATTGTTTGTTGTTGGCGAGTATAAAGGGAACGACGAAACCATTTGTAAAACGCTCTAATAAAGGTAGGATCAGCATGAACCATAATTGCTGATGTCATAGCTTGTCGTCTAGATTCTTTAGGGTCGGCCGAAAATGAGCATGACAATTCCGATGGATTATTCCCGGTGTTCTACAAGTTTAAATATATATATATATATATATATATAATAACAATAATAATGATAATAATAATAATGATGATGATGTTCAGTGAGTGAGGAACTAGCCAGAGTCTCTTTGGTTGTTTTTTGGTTTGGTTTGGTTTGTGACCTATCAGCATGAAAATGTTTATAGTTAAAGTAATAATTAAGCATAAAAAGATGTTCATTCTACTCACCCATGCATCCAATGCTTTTACTAGACGCTCACATCGTTGGGGAAGACTCAACCAATCTCCATTAAAATCGGAAAAGAATTCTTTTGCCGCCACTGTCGACGGCCGTGTCTTGATGATATCTTTATACCTACTTAAATCATTTTGATTCTGTCTTTCCCTGACAATAGAGACTGCACTAAGTGGTCGTTTATTGAAATCGCTTTTCATTTTTATTTTTTACGGCACGTCAAGTCTGATTGATACAAGAATGTAATGTGATGGTTTAGATGTTTATTGATGGCGAGGAATTATTGTCATTTGTGGTATTTGCAAAAAAAGTAATTGGGGGAGTTGATGACCCTCTTTCATAAGTTATGCACGCTCTATGAAGGTGGTGGGTTAGAGGGGAAGGCAAGACGTTGACTCCTACTACCACGACATATTGTGCGGTCTCCAAAGCACAATGCAAAAACACAACAACAACCAACAAGCGTTCTTGTTGTTCTTGATCCCTTGCTAAGGAGTCGACTGAGCATAGCTACAGTTAGAAGCCGAACAATCAAAACGACGACATACATCAAAAGACACCGACGTACGGTCAATATCAAATAATCAATTATCAAATATCAAATTTTTTAAATCATCAATCATGACTGGCGAACAAAAATCAGCAGAAGGAGGACTTGAACAATGGGATTTAACCAACAAAAATTCTGCCTATTTGGACCGGCATATGATGTTTCCACTTTTGGAGTACTTGGATGGTCAAATCGAAGCTGATAAAATTTCATATTCGTCAAAGGATGTTGCTGCTGCTCGTTTGGCTCTCTTACGACCAACGCATATGGTTGACTACGCTGTCGATACGTACAAGTCGGTCCATGGTGAAAATGCTGAAATCCCACAGGAAATGGAAGAACAAAAGAAACAAGTTTTTAAACAGTTGGAAGAGCTAGAATCTGGTTGCAAACCATTGACAGATCTTTGTAATAACGCAGAAGAGAAGGTTAGTAATTACGTTGCGTTACGTTTGTGTCTCTGTGTGTATGTGTTTGTTTTTTGTACGTTTGTGTGATTTTTATTACTATCACTGACTGACCCATATCTCACAATGAATTTTTCTTTCCTCTTCTCTTTAAATATATGTATTTGCGCTGTACCAATAGACCAAATTAATATCGGAAGGTCAATGGAGTATTGATGCTCTAACCGCAAAAGAAGATATGAACATCACACCTGAGGTATTGGAAATCTATCGCAAAACCGCGAAATTCCAATTTGAATGCGGTGATTATCAAACAGCAAGGGATATGTTGGAAAACTACATTTCGTTGTTGGCTAAGCCACCGGCGCCAACGAGTACGAACGATGACGATGAAATGGACGACAACTATAAAAACCAAAACAAACAACAAAACAATGACAAGAATAAAGAAGACATCGGAAATCCAACCATTTACTATTTGAAATCAGTCGATTCAAACATTTTGCAAGTTTTGTGGGGAAGGTTGGCTTGTGAAATCCTCGTCGAAGGGTGGGAGGCCGCTAGTGTCGCGTTGGATGCCGTAAAAGCAGCTCTAGAATCTCTCGTTTCAAGCAAACGAATGAGTGCAATAGAGGCTCTATCGGAACGAACGTGGCTGCTTCATTGGTCTCTCTTTGTCTACTGGAATAATTCTGCCAAAGGTGGTTTGGAACAATTAGTTGAATTGTTTCATACAGAAAGATACAAGCAAGCCATTACAACCAATGCTCCTCATCTGTTACGGTATCTTACGGCTGCTGTATTGTTGTGCAAACGTCGTATCACAAAAAAGGCTGCGGCAGGATCCAACGCTGAAGCTAGACGTCTAATGAAGAATCTTATCAACGTTATGCAAGATTGTGATCATTCAGATCCTATTGTGGAATTTGTCAACTGCCTTTGTGTTAAGTTTGATTTTGAATCTGCTCAAACAAAACTTGCAGAATGTGAAAAGGTTTTGGATGCCGATTTCTTCCTCTGTAAGCAGACTGGGCTTTTTATGGAAGAGGCACGTGTTTTTGTCTTTGAAAACTACTGTCGAATCCACAACAAGATCGATTTGGAAGCGTTGGGGAAGAAATTGGCAATGAACGAAGACGAGGCAGAACGTTGGATTGTTGATTTGATCCGAAATGCTGATTTGGATGCCAAAATTGATGCTGCGGAGGGTTGTGTCGTCATGGGCGGAAGCGTCCAAAGTGTTTATGAGCAAGTTATGGAACGTACGCGGGATTTGAATGTAAGAAGTGCAGCTTTGACACAGAATTTGAATAAACTTTTAGGTGAGGCACGAAGAGACAAGGCAAAGAAGGCTCGCGAGGAAGCAGAGTAACCAATACGTCATATCATAATATTATCATCACCCACGGTACATAGTAAGCACGCCGTCGACAGGAGCAAAATAAATAAATAAATTAAAAGCTCAACACAACAGCTGCCAATAGTGTACTTTTTTATTATCTATATTTTAGCACGAGCTTCTGCTGCTAGCTTTATATTGTTAAATTGGTGACTCCTTCCTGTGTGGATTCTTAGATCTGTGAGTAGTAGTTGAATACACCCAAGACGGCATGCATTTAATAGGGGGAGAAAGTGGTAACTGTATTATTGATTAACTTGCTCATGTTACTAGCAATACAAAATATATCCTTTTGGGTACACTATATTATTATTAGTACTGTAATCAAAATAGAGCAAGGCTGAGAATATACTTACTCTGATAATGACAGCAACAAACAACGCATGATGCAATCACTGAACTATTGATCTGATCAAAAATAAACTGATGATGTGTGTTGGAAAATTACTGCTCCTCTGCATTCAAAAGAGAGCTAAGAGAAAGGTACATCATACCATCAGTACATTAGGTTAAGTCAAAGAAGTGTGACAAAAAGTATGTATGATGATGGCTTGCTATTTCAAGAATGATTTCATATACACAGTTTTTCTAAGTACCACCAAACCCATTCAAAACTTGTACAAATTGTATATATGCACAAGTACATTCATTGACGTACCAACCATGTCATACACTGTGCAATATTTTAAATGTGTACGCTTTGTATGAAATTAGACTGGATGCAAAAGTACCTGTAAGGTCATACCCTCCATTTGCTCAAGATTAAGATTAAAAATCAGCTTTTGAGATCAAACAAAGTTTTTAAAACTATTGCGAATTAACCCAAATAATACTTACATATATATTACATATGACATGCACCAGTTACTAAATGTGACCTTAGAAAAGCTTACTATGCTACCTCTCACACTATTTCATATGTAATTCTACAGAAATAGTTGATGTTAGCATATTAACTTTTTACTACATTGTACTACTACTAGTAGCTACTAGCAGCTAGCTATTTTTGATAGTATAAGTTCGTTGTTAGTACGGATTGCGTTTTATGCCCGTCCATAATTGCCCTTTTATTAACCGAAGAAATCTTTGAATTTTTGTGTGAGTAGGATTGAAGAGATGCTGTTCAATGTGTAGAAACTGGTCATTTCTATCATTTCCAACGCACAAAATAGAGTGTTGGTAGAAGTTGTATTGTACTAACTTCAAGAAAATCATTAAAAGAGTACTGTACATCTCCAGCTAGCTAGTTTAGGTACCTCGAACCTCTATTTCTTTTTGGTATTATGAGTAGTTGGTTTAAATCATCTTCTTCCGCGACGGTGGCGTCAAACGAAACCAATGGAACCAACAGCAAAGATAAGAAGGAAGAAGATTTTGAAAATGACAATGACGATGACGATGACGATGATTATGATTATGAATCTCATCCCGGATTTCGACAACGTGCCGATGAAGGGGCAACCTTCACCGCTTCGAAATGCCCTAATGATTCTGGTTTAGAAAATTCTTGCGAATTACCCTTTGGTCTTGTTTGGACACCCATGGCAGTCTATAAAAACAAGGGGGGAGATGAAGGTGAAGGTGAAGGAGGTGATGACGATGATGACGATGATGACGATAGTGGTGGTGATACCAAGCATACCGGTAGCAAGGTCATGCCAATTATTCATTGCGCCAATGGTGCATTACCACCTGTCTTGTGTTTGGCATGTCTCGCTTATCTTAACCCATTTGCAGAAATGGATTACCAAACAGGAATTTGGGCCTGTCCATTATGCGGACAAGAGAATGTTGTACCGAAAAAACAACTCCGTGAAGGTTCCACTATTATGACTGCATTGCAATCGTCCTGTGTAGAGTACCGACAAAGACCCCAGTCTGATGAGGATGATGAGGATGAGGATGAGGATGAGGATGAGGATGAGGATGAAATGGAGGGGGAAAAGGAGTACAAAAATCAAGAAGAAGAAGAGGAACCAGATTACTGCACATACTTGCTGGTAGTCGATGAGAATCTATCTCCGAAAGACGGTCAAGCAATTGCCCCCGCTATGGAGGCAATATTGAACGATCAAAGCTCAAGTTTTCCGAAGGCACGAATTGGTCTAGTCGTATTTGGAAAATCAGTTTCGATGTATCAGTTAGGATTGTCTGGATTGGCTTCTGCCGATATGTACGTTCCCGCAGATGATGAGGAATTCGACATTGATACAGAAAATAGAGCATATCTAGCAGAGGTGCAATCGGGTGGGGATGATAATCTAACCTCCCTAAAGACCTCGTTGTCTTCTATCTTTGGCGTTGCCGTCGAAGAAAGTACTGATGCAACGTCTCAAACCTCAACTGGAATATTTTCTTCACGATTAGCTATGCTCACACAGAAAAAAGAAGCTCGACTTAGGAAAGAAGAAAATGATGAAGATAACAGCCTCAACGAGATGGATACAAAATCACCATGGATGAAACGTCGCGAGGAATCTTTATCTGGTCATCCAAAGAGGTGCACGGGCGAAGCTTTGCAATGTGCTCTCGATTTGGTGAATGGTGATATGTCCAATCCTTCTCGGACATCACGTATCATTATGTTTACGAATGGCTGTCCAAATAGTGGAGATGGTAATGTGGTAACTCCAAAAGGTGCTGCTTCTGAGAAGTCGAAGAAGAAAAAAGGGAAGGGACCGACACATGATATTGTGGATACGGATATGCTACAAAAGGCTGTTGAGTATTTTGATATGACGGCAAACTTTGCCGTTGCCGTTGGAATCGGAATCGATGTAGTTTGTTGCGGGGTTACGGAGTTGGCCTTACCAGCCTATCAAGCAATGGTCGAACCAAGTGGTGGATACGTTATGCCTCTTGTTACTCTTGATACTCCGCAACTAGAACAAAACTTGGAATTTATTCTTCAGAATACATACATTTCGAGATCTGCGAACATCGCTGAAGAAGAAATCGGCAATGTGGAATGCATTCTCGATATTCGGTCGGATAGTTTTGTCACCCCGACACAACTGTGTGGTTCTGGTAAGGTTCTTCCAGATCTAGATGCTGAAATGGTTGAAAATGAAAGATCAGCATTCGAGGAAGGATCCAGGCTTGCAGCGGAAAAAGGTTTCAAAATCAAAAACCTTCCTTCCAGCAAGGCAATGGAATTGTCAATGACACGGATTCAAATGGGTAGAGTAGATCCTTTGAGTACAGTCACTGTTATGATGGAAGTTGATGATAGCATTAGCGAAGAAGATGATTATGCCTTCTTTCAGTTAGTATCCCGTTATGTTTCTCGTAAGGGGAATGAAGAGATAACGCGGGTTTGCTCATTCAAAATTCCAGTTGCCGAAGATGTCAATGATTTCATTAGTAGCATAGACGACGAGACTATGTCAGTTGTATTAGGAAAGGTGGCTGTATACCGATCTCTTCACGGGAGGGAAGAAACAAGTGATACTCATGACCTAACTGCATCCGGAGACGCAGATGCGCAAGAGGAACTTGCATATGATACACAGGTAGATATAGATGCAACAGTTCATCGAATTTCAAGCGCTTTCCGTCTCCTTGATCTTGAAGAAAATACGCGAAGGTAAGTAAGATTTATTTTCTTGATCCTTGCATGATTTAGCCTTCGTTTTCAGAACAGAACTACGCTAACCTCGTTGTTGTTTTCTTTTCATAATTTGTTTGTCTTGTAGTAATTCGAGGGGCTCGAAATCGAAATCTGGATCGCGTAGAAAATCAGAGTCTTCTTTGGATTTCGCTTTTCCTCCACAACTGAAAGAAACTTTGAATCGGCTTTATCATTTGCGTCGTGGTCCCTTGATTAGTCCAGGGCCCATGCGATCGATGGACGATCGAGCCGAAATTAGAGGATTATTTCTTCGTTTCCCCCTTGAGGATTGTTTAAAAATGATGCGACCGACGGTTTTGAGTACGGGATCAATGGGCGGTGTTTCTTCAGCATGGGATAATATGGTATCATTCCCAGCCGAGACATTAAGTTTGTGGGACGACGTAAGTATACAGTAGCAATTTCGATTTTTTTTTTCCCCTTTTTTCTCTCTTGAAATACAAACTCACATATATTTCGTCTTCCAAACCTGCATCAACCAGAGTATCGTGGCGGCCGATTTTCATGACACACTGTTTATTTGGAGTGGAGCAAACTGTACTGCAAAAAGATACGATGGTATACGAGACAAACTCAAAACTTATTTACTGGAAGTTTCGATGAACCGATTCCCACAACCAGAACTACATGTACTCGAAGATGGGGATTCCATGAGTCGTAGATTCACTGCTCGTTTGGCACCTTCTCATGCTGATCCAATTGACAACCAAATTGTTCATTTTCCTGCACTCTCTACACTAGATCCAGCAGCTCTGGAAAAACTTCGTTCCAAATTTAAATTCTATGATTCCAAGTCTGACGAAAGCTTCCGAACATGGTTTTGGAGTGTCGCAAGTGCTTCGAATAATAGTCGATCGGACGGTATGTCTTTGTGTGAATAAAAATAAAATAGGTCATTAATGTTAATTGAAAAAAGTTACGGTTATTTACTACTTTAGAGATCAATTCAAACTCGCCAGGTCAAGGGTTTAGACAGAAATAGGATCCTTTCGTCGCGAATGATTTCACGAACAAGTTTAGTTCCTATTGTAGCAGCCCTCTTCACAGGGATGTTGCTTGGTGTCACCATATACAGCTCGAAGTGCTTGCCATTCATCGCTAGATAAATTTCTTCGCCTTCAACGATATAAGACAGGCCATCTTTATTGTATGGTGGGGATTCGTGCAGTCCAATAGCAGGACATTGACTTCCTATTCCAGAAAAAGCAGCTGGTCCGTTGGTATCGATTTCATCAGAACATGAGTCATTTTGAATCATATCAAATGCATCCATAGATGATTCTACGGTAGCCGAACCAAGCCGAAGTCGCAAGCTTAGCTTTTGGTAATTGCTCCACAGCCGTCGTCGAGAGGCTGTACTTTCAAAGGGAGCCGTTACAGCAGGGCTTATACATTGCGGTAAATATCCAGGCTTTTGTTGATGATGCTTATTTCTATTACTAGTAGAGGAATTTTCGACTGGTACGTCCAAACGAAACAAGAAATGAAGAAGCGACGGAGCATGTTGATCATCGAGGTACTGGTCGCATATACGATCTAGAGACGAAAGCTGAAGTGACTGTCTCACTTGCCGTAGTAACTCTCCCTCCTCCATTATTGAGGTCGTTGAGGTATAATTTCCTATCATATCGATTGAAATGTTAACATAACCTTCGTCAGTAGTGCTATTGTCAAAAGATTCACTGGTTCGTTTCCATGCCACATCTGTAGACGATGATATCGACTTCGGTTCATCCTCAACAATCGTCAGCACAGAATCAGACACTGATGGCAAACCCAGACTTTCTCGTATGTTTTTCGATGCGGCTCTCAAGAGCTGGAACTGTTCGGTTGTATTATGAGAGCTTAGAAGTATCAATGTCAACTTGGATGGAATATCCAAACAACTTGTGTATGCGTATAGAAAACCAGAAGAATTGAAACGAGGAAGACACATCGGAATCCATAATTCACTTGATATCAGACCAGGTTGCAAGTTAATAAAGTTAAGAATAAGATGCAAATCTGAGACACGCAATTGATGCGGCCGGAATGAGGGTTGTACAACTGCCAATAGTCTGTCTCCGACGATCAATAGCGCAAAAGCGGTATTATTCTCCATTCTTCCCGCAATTGATTGCAACACCTTTGAACACTTGTGACGTACTTTGTATGATAGTGGAAAGCAAGATTGGACACCGGACACTAAAAACGGTCCAGCATTCCCCTCTGGACCACTTTCGTCTAGTATCCCCCGTAACAGATTATCACTTGAGTTCATCATTGATCTTAAATCGAAAGCCGGATTATTTTCGTATATCTTTTGAACATTATTAGTTAGCATTAATATAATATGCGCATACACATATTCCAATTGTAGTCTACCATAAGCTTCAGTTTCCATGACATCAATGTTCCCATTCTCATTCTCGTTGCCTACATTTGATTTGGTTCTTTCCGATATAGAAACTAACGTGATAGATTCAACTGTCATAAAGACGATACAAAGCCTACTGGACCGTATAGATTGTATTTCTCCCAAACCCAATGTTGACTTGCTTCCATGAATTGCTGTTCGAACCGCCTGAACTAGCCCGCATATTCTAGCAATTTTTCCCTGATCTCCGAAGCGAGAAAAGATTGGTTTTCCAGATTCACTCATGACAATAACATTGTGTTCCATAGCTGATATTTGTTTTGTATTACCGCCTTTATTACTCAAAGTAACATGTTCATTATTCATTGCTTTAGTTGTATTGCTTTTGCTGTCTTAGTTTCCCAATTGGTAAACTGGAAGCCGACGCCTCAAGATCATGTAACAATACTATACCGTTACTACTTATTAATTGTTACAAGCTCCACCATCATCGTCTTCGTCATTCAACTTTTCGAATTTGCTTGTAAGTAATAATAATATGTAAATCAAATCTGACATTCGATATCTTGATTTTTTCCGCGACAAGAAATTTCTATAAACATTCGAAGCGCGCCCTTTTAGGTAAAAATATCCGACGAAAATAATATGAAGTACACATGTTGACATATATTCTAGCTAGAAAGACCATAGTAGCAGGATTAAAACAGATTAAATAGTACAATTTTACTATAGATATAGAGCAAATCACGTATAGGAGGATAGCACGTTAGTTTTTCTTGGATGATATGGTGGTATTTTCCTGAAGATACTGGTACGAACGAATCAATCGATCGAATATTCATTTTTTCGTTTTCATATTCATAATAATGATTATTACAATGGGCTCAATCACCAATTATATATGTGTCTAGCGTAAAAGGTAGATATTTTGATTTGGTTCGGGTTTTTTTATAATGTTAGATACTAGTAGTAATTCTATTTATTTCTACACATATTGAATTTTCTCTTAATTCACTATCTCCTGCGATTACAACCATAATTTTAATCATAGTGATCATCTTTGTGTATGTATTATCTATCTCAACTTATTGTCTTTCCTTGGCGAAATAACATACATCCACAAATCTTTGACAGCAAAGAGCAAGTTTATTATTTTTATGTTCTAAAAATGCCTTTATTTTACTTCCAGTTATAACTTCTTCCACAACAATTGTACATATCAAAACTTGTATTCATACGTCATACCAGGGAATGCCGCTGAAAAAATTCCCATTTGGTCTATGAGTTTCGTGGAGATTCAAATCAACATAATGCCTGCCGTTCGAGATTGTTTCATTCCTTTGTTGCATCTTTTTTGTCTGGAACGTCTTCCATTTGTTTCGCATTCCTTGCCTTTGAATTTTCAGTTGATTCTTCAAATCCTTTCTGGAATGCATCTGGAATTTTCTTTAATTCATCTGGCAAATCACCCTTAACTTTTCCAGTGAAACCTCCTATCATATTGCCAACCCCCTCCGGACCGATAATGAAACCTGCTACTACGAGAATGATTCCAATCTCAGGAAGCCCTAATCCAAATATTCCCATAGTCTGAATATTTGCAACAGATCGACGTTGTCGATTCAGAACGCTAATTGTTGTATCAGATTGGAATTTTGGCTGCTGCTGTCTCTGATGGAAAAGCTGCGGCGTTTGCTGCTGCTGCACAAGGAACCCATACGAGACACACGCGAAAAAATTTAATATCATCAAGACGAAAGTCTTGTTTCGGAGTCTCATCGTCATAGCTTATATTGAATATATGTGATGCTTAGACAGCGACCTGTTATATATTTATGGCTTTATGTTGACTGTCAAAACGAGTACTTGTATGGTGTTTCTACAACTAACAACAGACCATTCTCAATTCGATTTGTCGTTTAGTGATGATGGCTCAAGGCTCATGCAGGCATGCAGGCTCAAAGCTCAAGCTCAAAATCTCAATCTTCTGCTTTCGATCATCGATGCTGGCGAGCAATCACAAAAAAATTGGGGGAAATGGAAAGCCTCTCCCCCGCCCATAATATGGAATTATTACAAAATGCACATGTCTTATTTACTATAATAATAGTTAGTTAGTTCTAACGCAACCATACCACGACAATTATGCTGGAAGAAAGAATGAATATATACTAGTAAAGTATCACAATTTTTGTTCTCATGACAGAAGATGACGACAATGAGCTTGAGCGAAGTTACTGTCCATTAAGGTATGCATTATTGAGAATTGAGACACGAGAACTCCAGTAAAAAGTTGTTAGGAGTGTTACAATGTAGTGGAGTAGTATGTACTGTACATATATTATACACAACAGTTTGTTAGACTCTCTAACTACACATCACCGGGCATGTCACAATTACTCACCTACAACACATTCATCTTAATGATAGACTGTACTGTTGGGAATCTTAGATATGCAAGTATATCTTTGGCAAAGGCGCGTATATTCCATATGTTTATCCAATATCATCACATACATCACACACTCTACTTCTTATCTTCTTCCTCCGTATTTATCCTATAAAGAAGAGGTAAATAGAACTCACACTTTGTAGAAAAATATGATCACAAATAAATTTAATCTTCCTAGTAGTACTTCTATCATAGTAATAATGAATTCAGCAAAAAAAAAGTACAATGTAACAGCAGCAGCAACAAATCAAAATACATTTCTCAATTGATGTTAGACTACTTGAAATAAATGAGATAATTATTGGAGATATCATAACTCTTTTCACCCAGTTGAATACATCCAATTTGACTGTTAAGGTAATAAGTCAACTTTTGAAACAACATGGAAGAACAGATCTGTCCATGGTGATCATAATTTGAGCTGAAAAAGTCTCTGGATGAATAAAATGGGTACCTTTGTTAAGAGTACACTTTCACTTAATTAATTGGTTTGTTGACATTTATCAGCTAATAATGTATTACTACTATAAAAAGTAACATCATCAAGTTTCAAAGGATACATGAAATACCAGTAAAAAATAAATTGCACTTACGGCGTAGGTAGGAGGATGCCCCCGTAACTCATTGCACATGCAAATGAATAAATAATAAGTAAATAAATAATAGTATGTACGAAATGAAGACAATTTATACAAAAATCTGCTTATTATTGCGCTGATCTGTTACAGATTCCGTTTTTATCCTATTTTAACTCGGGTATATATACGTCCAAAAGTCCTGAGAATAATATACATTGTTGCTGATTTTAAAATCTTCGTTTCATCGTAGAAGATATTTGTATCTTTATTCCGTTGTAGTTGTAGTTGTATCTTTCTCGACCTTGACAACTTCAGCTTCATCTAGTTTCATTTTTTTAGCGTTAGCTTCCCCTTCTGCCATACCAGCTTGGAATTCCTTAGGTACTTCCTTGAGTTCTCCGGCAATCTTTCCTGCATCCTTTCCAAATTCCGCTAACTTATCGGGTCCCAATAAGAAGGCTGCTGCGACAAGGATAATCCCAACCTCAGGTGCACCTAATCCGAATAATCCCATTGTCTGAACTTGTGCCACGGATTTTCGTTGCCGTTGTAAGCTCACTGGTTGGTATAATGCTGGCGTATCAATTGTTCTAGCAGCCATCATAGCACCATTCTTCAGAGGAAGGGAAGGAGCGAAAGCGCATCCGCTTCCGACAATTGAAGACACGATTAGGATTGTAGTGATGAAACGGTTCATGATTTATCGATATTATCTGTGAGAATGGTTGCTTTCTTCTTCTTCTTCTTCTTCTTCTTCTTCTATTCTTTCTACTGT
>Ga0209302_10001773_pt1 | contig 12617 bp, 12 predicted proteins | sample ArcOceMetagenome_2_FD_187445 | JGI IMG/M metagenome (GOLD analysis project Ga0209302, IMG submission 187445) | Marine eukaryotic phytoplankton communities from Arctic Ocean - Arctic Ocean ARC135M Metagenome (SPAdes) (version 2) | ecosystem: Environmental > Aquatic > Marine > Oceanic | place... | reverse complement strand
CCAGGTGTCAATACGGTTACATCCAACCTCTACTCCGCCACGGCGCTAAACCAGTCTTTAACGCCTTTTGATGCCGCAACTGCCAGCATATCTGATTACGCGAATTTCTCTCAGACGCACTGTCTAGTTGAGCCCCGGTCTTTTGCCGCCGCGCCCCACCCCGCCGTATACGGGGTTTATGATGATGGTACTTCGTCCTTAGAGTACGACTCCACAGCCCACCGGTCTAAGGCACTGCAATACTCTACTTCGGGTGATCTGGTCAGTGTTTCGAAAACCAAAAAAACGGCCGTAGGCGATATCTTCGCTGGATCCAGAGAAAAGACCCCCCGGTCTATCAACACCGCTTATTGGTCCACTTTCTGATCAACTACAAGCCCGATTCACCGAATGGAGGGTAGCTTGCGCGCCTGTGCAGCCCGATCGTCGTTCTACTTACCCGCTTTCTCCACCTACGCGGACTACGACTTTAGGAACGACCAGGCCGTCGATATGCTCGAGGAGTTATTTTGGGAAAGTAGCTACTCTGGTTATAACTTTTATGACTATATGAGCCTCGCGAAAAGTGCGTCTTCTAGCCAGGCAGTTTCTGCTAAGGACTTTGGGCTCGAAAAGCAGTTCCATTCTAGCAACATTGGGACTGACCCCGCAAACAGCTACTTAACGGGCAACGTCTCTAAAGACTTGTCGCTTTTAGGCGAAGCTTACTCTACGGGGGTCCAGATGGAGGACTCGTTAGCCTCGCCTGCCCGCCTATCGGCCCGAAATCTATCCCTAGTTTCAGCCTTTTCTGAGCTTAACGAGCTAGAGGACTCTTTTTCCAACATTAAAAACCTGAACCACTTATTTGATAAGAGCGCAAATTCTATTCTGGGGGCGAGCTCATATGGCCTAGCCCCCCGGTCCTACGCTTCAGTCTTCAACTACTTCCGCAGCGATTTTGAGGATTTTAGCTGACATCGGGATGTTCTCTCCTCTCCCCAACAGCTGGACTTTTCCCAGGCTTCGGCTTTTCCCTCCCTCCCCTTAACCTGAGAAGAGTGTCCGGATATGGCCTTTGACGGGTCCAACCGGGGGAACGACCTGCGGTTGTCGAATCCGGCTAATCTGCGGTCCTCGGTTCGTAACTCAATTGTAAACTACAACGCTTTCCAAAAAGTTTTCAAACCCCGTTTAGACGAGTCCCGTGCGCATGTGCAGGGCAGCTCTTTCGCCGATATGTCCCTGAAGCAGCCTTTCCTCTCGGATTCTAAGGTTCCTTACCAACAGTTATTAGGTAAAAACCGTGATTCGTTTTATGATACTCCGCTTTACTTTAAGGCTACCTTAGCAAACTTTAACAGTACGTCCCCCCTAATTGAAGCTATGAACACTCCCATGTACGACTTCCCTTTCTTACTGGCTAAGTCAAGCGACACCGCTCGGTTCACCTGAATCGATTGGTTCTCCAAATGGAAACACGTCGAAGTTCAGCCGTCCTCAGTCTCTAAGTACTCAACCATTGGGGCTCCGTACATGCGAAAGCCTTTTGATTTCAACAGTGCTACTGGGGACAAGTTTCAAGACACCGAGCTCTACTTCACTAGAGTTGCGCGGTCCCGCCGGAATTACTTGACCAACTGGTCGTACTCACCGTTCATGTACAACCGCGCCTACCTTTGGGATGCTTTTTCTCATTCCGACCACCTATTTTTAGGCGATAGTGCCTCTGCTAGCTCGGCTAAGCAGGTGTGCTTGGCCATGCACTGGTTCTGACGCTCCCCCGCCTTTATCAATAACACCTCCTCCGCCCCTAACTTCACCTTGTCGGGCAATGACCTTTACTCTAAGTCCACCTGACGTCCCAAATCCGCCATCCAAAGCTACTATTACAAGGTATCTAAGCTGTCAGACATCCTAAGCCGCCGAGAGCACCTTTATCGGCGCTACCTAGAGTTAGGTCACGGCCTCATCGAGATTCCGACCGCCCTTTGCGCCACTCCCAGTAACCCCCTTTTACGGGAACTTAAAGCATCCTTCCTTCTCACGGACCCCGCCTCTTTTAGTTCCGAGTACTCTAGAGACTTCCTCTATTCTTCAACCCCCTACTTTAAGTTTACGCAACTGAAAACTTTGTGCGAACCGGCACTTGGTGCTTCTCGGTGGTCCCAACTAAATACCTCACTGCTCACTGAGTATGTGTTCTTTTACTTTTTCGGAACGGATTCCGTTAAAGTCGGTAACACTCACGAGGTTCACAAGAATCAATACCGTCCTTTAAAGAAAGGTATTAGCAGCATGCTACGCTTACACGCAACCGGAGCTATCGCAATGCCTATCGAAATCCGCCTACAGGTACTAGCTTCCTCTCGGGATGTGATCCATTCATGGGCTATCCCATCAGCTAACGTAAAAATCGATTGTGTCCCCGGCTACACCTCTCATAGGATGATGAAGTTTCTTCTTACTGGGGTTTACTGGGGTCAATGTCAGGAGATCTGCGGGCGTTATCATCACTGAATGCCTATCGTTGTATACTTCATGAAGCGGGATCTCTTCTTCCTGTGGTGTACTCATTTTGTTTTTACTCCAGCCGTCAACGAGACCTGAGACGTCAGTGACCGGCGTTTCTCCGACCTTATTAGATTCGTCTCCTACGACAAATCCTCGTGACTCAACGAGTTTGGCGCTAATTAGCGCTTGAATCGTATCCTAATGAAATACACCTATCTCCTTCCCGTCGCCCTTACTGCCTCATTGTCCGCCCGTCGCGAACTTCACCCGGCCTCTCATCTCGGCTCAGCTTCCCGATCCCTCATCATGGTATGGCGTAAAACCCGCAATCTAATCCCGCAACGTCAGCCGACGCTACCTAGGAGTCGCACCAGAACTACCCCTGATCGAACCTCCGGGCTATATTCTCTCTCGTACCGGCTTACGTCCCTAACCTCTTTGAGTAACAAAGCACCGCTTACCCCCTCAGACATTTGGGTACGCACTGGCCCCTCTCGAAGCCTTTTACGCTTACTAACCTGCGATTCGTCACGTCTGTCACGTCTGTCTCTACTCCTTTCTCTAACGACTCGCCTAAATGGGCACTTTTACGCCACGTTCCTATCGACTAAACTCCTAAAACGTCTTAAAGTGGGTTCAACACGGCTGCACTTATCCCCCTCTTCCCCCCCCCTAAAGGGCACTAACTTGAGGTCACTTCTCCGTCTGACTATGGGATCGTTCCTCTAGACGTCCGGCCGGTTCTATATGAGATTCCCCCAACATTTAATTTCAGACTTATCGCCCCGCAAAGTCGCTTTCAGCAAAGCTGGATGAGCAGGTGAATTTACCCGCACAAGCCCGCTTTCTGCCACGGCCACAACCTTTAAAAAAAACTTAAAACCCCTTTCAAGCCTCTCTTCCGCTGACTTACGATTCTCTTCAATGTCAATTTTCGACGTCCACTTTATCCGAAAAGAGAAACTCTACACGAAGCTTAAGTACTCGCGGTGTCCCCAGTACGACATAGTATCAGGCGGATTCGCCGCTATCTTTGCAGGTTTTATCGGCTTCCTAATTAGTGAAAAATTCGGAATTGAACTCGTCGATTCCGGCGACTTTTATACTGCATTTATGTACGGGGTTTTTGCTACTTTCATGGCGCGTCCCCTTCTTCGGGTCTATTCTGAGGATAACTCGCTCTACCACCCTTTTAGCCCCAAGTACCTTTTAATGTTTTTCCGCGATCTACTCCTATTGTTGGCAAATTTCATGAAGGCCAAGCTGGCCTACTTCCACCGCAACGTCTAACCTCCTACGTCCACAATCTAACCGCTGCGCTACGGAAGTAGCGGCGAATTAAACATACCTATCTCCCAAGCTTTAGCCGCCCCATTTTTTAGTAAAAACTAGCCCAAGCTTAAGCGATTTAACTACGACCTCAGGTCTAAGCCACCGTAGCCGTACTTCCCGGTTCCAAAGACTCGGCAGCTTCCGAGCTCCGAACCTAAACTGGTCAGCGGAGAGGGTCGTTTACGACTTGTCTCAATAGCTCAGTTGGTAGAGCACAGGGCTGAAAACTCTGGGGTCGTTGGTTCGAATCCAACTTGGGACAATCCGATCTTACGGCTCCCTATCACTAAGATTATGCAAAACGCCCCTTACGTCTTTTTAAGTAATTCATCCTTCAGAACGCGCGGAGCTTCTATTCTAGTTCCTGACACCCTTTTGTATTTCTTTACTATGCATTTGAAGTTCTCAAGCTCTTCGAGCTCCACCCAACTGATTGAGATATTTGCTTACGACAATCCTGTTTCGGGTGTAGAGAGTTCACGCTCCCCTAAAAACTCCGGTACAGCCCTTGTTTACCAGTTTCATAACCTATTCCGACAGGAGCGCCTCTTCGTGTTTGTCTCAAACCTAAAGTCGACTACCGTCTGCGTGCCTAAAACCGTAGGGGACTTATTCTTCAGCTCTATATGGTTAGAGCGCGAGGTCAGCGAGATGCACGGAATCTGCTTCGAAAAGAAAAAAGACCTGCGTAACCTTATGCTCCAGTACGGTGACGCTAGTGCCCCCTTCCGTAAAGCGTACCCATCCATTGGAACGAAAGAGCTCGTATTTGACTCTGTAACTGACACTTTAATCCAGAATTCTCTATCCTTACAGGCTTAGGCCTCAAAATCCCCAAACCCCAAACCCCAAAGCTTCTCAGGCTATCGTCTAACGGTTAGGACCTTAGTTTTTCACACTAATAATGTAGGTTCGATTCCTTCTGGCCTGAATATCACACAAAAGCGCCCTAACCCGCATCTACTATCCTTTTTACCCCGACGTCGTCCCTCCTCTTCCGGTAAGCTTCGCTTCACCTCCTACCGTTTTAGATTCGTTTCCTTAGTGGCCCCATTGACGCTTGTAGCTAGCCCTTCAACCCCCAAAAGTCCTTATTCGCCCCTACCTAAAAGAATGCTGGTGCGCCGATCGTACACGATCGTAGCTTGAATGTACTACCTCTCATCGGTAAGAAGGGACGAATCCTCGCACATTGACGATTACGTAACCCCGTGCCTCACTATACTACCGAGTAAGCAGCGTGTCTATACGCTGCAAAAAGCCCCTATGGCTCATAAAACAAATTCCAAAGAGCAGTTCCTTTTCAAAACTTATAATTTCAGCTTTTCGTTTAAAGCTCCTGCCTCGAAACTTCGTACATTCACGACGCACCGCGCGTGTGCCCACGGTTTGATGCTAACTAAGCGCCTATTTCCTGTATTTGAGACTAATCTACTCTTCCTGAAGTATTACTGCGTCTCTTATCCTGTGGTGGACCAAGGTTTCTTTCGGCGGCTTGGCTAGTTGGCACACTGCCTCAGCTTTCCGCCCGTGTGATGAAATTGGTAGACATGCGTGGCTTAAAACCACGTCCTTTAGTGGGTCCTGGTTCGATTCCAGGCATGGGTACTTGGACTATTCCTCTCGAGGACGCCTCCCAAACTCGCTGAAACCCCTCCGCGTGGTTGCCTTCCTCTGCGCCGCTTTAGCCATTCCTGACTACTTGATAGCCTTAGCTGAGGTGCCCCAATACTTAGTAACGCCCGAGGCCCTTCCCCTTCCCCTAGCTGTGACTACTCAGGTATCCCATTTACTCCTTTTTTATCCAATTTTACTCAGCGGCGGACTGCTCATCCACAGATTCTTCTCCCCTTTAATCCTCACTCAATTTTGTCCTTCAGTTTGTCCTACAGGTTAGAAACACCCACTGGTCCCCTCTCATACTTGTTACGAGCACTACACCTCCTCCTAGTCGCCGCTGTATGCTATGCCATGGTTAGTTGAAGTTCTGCACCGTTTTTCAACGCCACGCAGCCCTCGGTGCTGTGGTCGCTCTTTTACTTTTCTCACGCGATCTATGTTTTATTTGCATTCTCTACTATCCTTTACGTGCTCTCTAATTTACCCCTTTTCACACTTTCGGGTAGCTCCACCCCCACCTACTTCTTTAGCTCGCTCGACGGTACGGATTTATTTAAACTTCTGGTAACCCCCCTAATGCTAATTTTATCCTCCCACTTAGCTTGATCTGGGCCTTCTGTAATCGCCTGATTCGGGCATTTTATATTCTCGAGCTACCAATCCAACCTCACTTATCTACTATTCTTCCTTTTTACTACTTACCTATTTAGCTTTGCCTCCTCAACTCACTACTCCTCCCTTAACGCGTATGACTATTCTATTTCCACGTTTAATTTCTTCTTTTGAATATGGCTTATGTTCTTTTCTAACAACCTCTTTACATTCGTATTTTTCTTAGAGCTGCTTTCAGCGTCAATTACCTTAACGTTGGTTACGTCTACCTTCGCCTCCTCAAATTTTTACAACAACCTCTCTTACTCCAAGCACTCGTATTTTGCCTCCTCGACGCCCACTGCGTTTCTTCAAACCTTAATGTTTTTTTTCTGGATTACTCTGGTGACATCTTTGCTCCTTTTCCTACTCCTCCTAGTCTTCTATACCCGCTTCGTAACGTTCGACTGGAACTTAGTAGAGTCGGTATTTTCCTACTTAGTAACTGTCTCGTCTCTCCGAGACTCCTTTCTAACGTCTTTCGCGTGGGTACTTTTCCTCATTTGTACCTTTCTTAAGTGCGGAATTGCTCCATTTTACCTATGAAAGCCTTCGTTCTTTAAGGGTTTGGGCCTTATAACGCTATTTTTCTACGTGTACGTTTTCTACTTTTCTGCCTTCTTTTACTTCATCTACGTCCTTTTCTTCTACCTCAACGAGCTGTTTATGTTTAACTTATACGTTGTCGTGTGGTTTTTAATCGGGGCAACTCTTAGCCTTTCGGTCATACTGTTCGAGTCCTTCTACCTTAAGGCATTTCTCGCGCTGAGTAGTATCCTCAACTCAGTTTTAATTCTATACGCGCTTTGTAGTCTTCAGTCTACCGACCTCCTATTTATAATTTAACGCCTCAACCCTAAACCTTTTACGTACTTCCCCAAAAATGGCAGTTTTAAAAAGTCCTAGACAAACTCGAAATAAGAAGGCCTGGGCCCTTAAGTATGCAAACAAGCAGCCTTCATCCCTCCACATAATTGAAGAGCGTAAAAACGCTCAAATCGCCCACAAGTTACACCTCTTTTTGAGGGACGCTTCTCATTGAGAGACCCGACTGAGCTTCCCGCCCCAAACGTTACCTCTTTCGGAACCCCTCCCGAGGTTAGCGGTCCGTCCTGAGCCTATAATTACGTACGGCCGCAACACCTTCGACTCTACCTCGACACGCCCAATGCTATTTCGTAAGCACGCCCGCTTCGAGTCAACCCGTGAGCGTTATTTCTCCCTTTTAACGGCGGCGGCTTTTCTGGGGACGCGTAAACGCTATTAATTTCCAAAATTGTTGTTCCATCACGACCACGTCCAGACTATGCTCCTGGTATCCACTTACATGCTCATCTACAACCTAACCTCCTTTCTACTTTTCTCCACTTTCTTGCAGCTTGCGCATACGAATCTTAAAACCCTCTTTTCACTCTCGAATTTAGGTACGTCGGGTTTTTTCACGAAAGTCTTAAGTCTGGCTCTTCTTTCGCTAGCGGGGGTGCCCCCGCTAGCGGGCTTTTTTTCCAAAATCTTTTTATTTGTGCTAATTTCACACTCCCACCTCTTTATAGTCTTCCCACCGCTGTTCGTACTCTTATTCGTAGGTTTATACTTTTATATTCAAAACCTACGCTTTTTAAACTCTACAAATCCTTCTTCACTAAACCACCTGTCTGAGCTTTCTCCCAGGTCTTCCGCCGCCTACTTCATCCTGACGCTACCCCTTAGCTTCTTCACGGTTTTTGGGTTTTGCTACATGGAGGACCTAGTCCTTTTACTCTCGTGGGTACTGCTCTAGCAAAAAAAAACAATTGATGTTACAACCCCGTAAATTCAAGTATAAAACGCGGCAAACTAAGCGAATCGCTAAGAACCCTTCCACGCCTAAATTCTGGTACGGAGAAACTGCACTAGTGATACTCCAACCCTTTCAGATCTCCGCAAAACGTATTTTCAGGCTAAACCTTTTCTTAAAACGCTCTGCTAGGCGGTCTGACACCACTAGGCGATCCTTTTGGATATCAGTTTTCCCTCATTTACCCCTCTCACGCAAGTCTAAAGGTATGCGTATGGGGAAAGGTGCCGGTAAGCTCGCCAACTGGCACACGCAAATCCGCGGGGGAAAAGCTCTAGTAGAATTCAAGAACCTGAGGCTTGGTCGCGCTGCGCACTACAGTGCTAGGCTAGGTAGTAAACTACCTACAAGCTGAAAGTTCTGTTACCCGGACTCTAAGAATGTAAAAATCGTCGGTAGCCGGCGTACCAACCCGACTCTACTGACTTTTTGATAACCAGTCCCCGACCCTCAAATTCTGTGATATGGTTATATTTACTACTTCCTCTTCTTTACCTTACTCCTCGTTTCGCTACTTTCGACATTTCGCTCCTCCTTTATATCCGCCCCTGAGAAGCATTACGTTGTCAACCGTGTGACAACCTACGTCTTATCCCTTTTCGTCTTATTTGTCTTTGCCTCCCTTACGCTACTTTACTACCTTTTAGACAACTTTTCGACGTTTGATTGCACTTCGACGTCGGTTCCCGGGGAGGCTCTCTTTTTCGATTACTCAACCCCCTCTCCCCTATTAAATCAATACGCTTTAGGGCTGCACCCCACCTCAGTCTATTACTTTCCCTTCGTCTACATTTTCGTAGTAATCACCATCCTTTCTATCCTTTTTTGCCTCGCTTATAACACGAACGAGCTCACGACCTTCACTTTTTACTGCACAATCATCCTCCTGGCGGGGTATTCTATGTTTTTCACGTCCTCAATACTCGTCTTTTTTTTATCCTACGAAATGCTTTTAATCCCTTCGTTTTTTATCCTCTACAATTTTGCGAAAACTCGACGCTGTGTCGAGGCTGCTTACCTTATGTTCTTCTGGACTCAGTTCGGTGCCCTTTTCCTCATTTTCGGCTTCTTGTATCTACTCCTTATCTCGAATTCAGCCTCTTTTGAGGTTATTTCGACCGTTTACTTATCAACCTATGAGCTAAACTTCCTCTTTTTCTGCCTCCTCTTCGGTTTTGGGGTCAAATTACCTGTTTGACCCTTTTACGGATGGTTACCTAAAGCCCACGTTGAGGCTTCCACGAACTTCTCTATTTTCCTAAGCGGTGTTCTCGTTAAATTTGCCTTTTTCGGATTCCTAAAGTGCCTCATGACTATTCAACTTGAGCCGACGTTTTATTTTGTGTACCCTTTCCTAACAATCGGTTTAACCGACGCGGCCCTCAAACTCTTTTACCAAATCGATCTTAAAAAACTTGTAGCTTACTCGACAGTGGTAGAAATGCATTGACTAACGATTTGTATCGTCAGCGGCCAGTCCTCATTAATGTTGGCAAGCTTTTGTATGCTTATTAGCCACGCCCTACTCTCTACCAACTCGTTCCTCCTGGTAGACGCTATTGGGCGACGTTTCAAAACCAGACTTATCACTGAGGTAAACGGCGTAAACTTCTTATGCCCCAAGCTGTTTTTAATGTGTCTTGCCAACCTCCTTATATTTCTAGGATTCCCCGGATCTATCATGTTTGTTGCAGAAATTCTGTTCTATAGCTTTTTCTTCGATCTATACCCCCTCTTGTGCCTAATGCTCATCGTACTTCTGTACCTGTTGGCCCCTACAGTCTTTTTTAGGAGCTGAATGAATGCGCTGTTCGGTTCTTCGGTACACCTACTACGTCCAATCCCTCAGGACCTATTGTCTAAAGAGCTACTAACCTACGGGGGTCTAGTAGTCCTGATGTTCTGATTTGGGGTTTCTTGGCAAGCTTTCATTGTATAGCCCCCCTCCATAAAAAAAAATGGCTACTTTAAAGCAGGCTGGTGCACGAAAAAATAATTACACTAAGAAACACGCTTCGAGAACTCCCGCCCTTCAGAAACGCCCCCAGGTCAAGGGTATTGTTACTCGAGTTACTACCATGTCTCCCAAAAAACCAAACTCAGCTGTTCGGCACGTCGCAAAAGTTGCCCTAACGAACGGCCTTCGCGTTACTGCACGCATACCCGGTGTCGGTTACATCTGTTCAAAGTACAACCGCGTATTGGTCACTGGGGGTCGAGCTAACGATCTGCCCGGCGTAGGATACACCATTATCCGCGGTGTATATGATTTTTCACCTGTAATCTTTAAGAAAAAACGTCGGTCCGTCTACGGCGTTTCGCGACCTGAGGGCTTTACTAGCTACGTAAAAAAATCGCTACGTATTTCGATGTAGCAATTCCCTAAGAACCTATTAATGAAACTTGAATGAATTTCAACTAAACTTATTTCAGTAATTTCATGAGCTCGAGCCGGGTCATTATGACCGTTAACCTTCGGATTAGCGTGCTGTGCGGTCGAGATGATGCACGCCGCGATGAGTCGATACGACATGGACCGTTTCGGGATTGTAATGCGTGCTTCACCTCGGCACGCGGACATGATGATGGTCGCAGGGACTCTAACTAACAAAATGGCACCCACCCTCAGACGCCTCTATGAGCAAATGCCCGAACCCCGTTGAATCCTTTCAATGGGAAGTTGCGCAAACGGAGGAGGTTACTACCATTACTCGTATGCAGTTGTTCGCGGATGCGACCGGGTCATGCCCGTCGATATCTACATACCGGGATGTCCTCCCACTGCCGAAGCTTTATTATTCGGTTTGATTCAATTACAAGGGAAAATAGGGTTCGTACTGTCTGAACTTAACATAGCTAATGAATGGTACGGCGGTGATCATATATAAACTCGGTGAACACTCTCCAAAGCGAAAATTATCGTATAGCGGAGAAGTCTTTCTTCGACGTTAGCATAAATTCTACTATGTACCTACGTAAGCACTTTGCCCTCTCGACTAGGCTAACTCGAAAACAGTGAGCTAGGCGTAAGCGCCTCCACAACTGGGTAGCCGTCTCAAACGTATTAAAAGACTGATCACGGTCTTACAGGTTTTATAGAAACCATAGTAAGCTCGCCCTTAACCAGTTTTTAACCCGAACCTCGCTAATAGCTTTTAACGTAACTGGGCTGAGAAACGTTTTCCCAGGACTTTATAGAGGATCTGGGGAGTTTTTAACGGGTACTTACACCCGTAAACTTCATAACTACTTCAGCTCCTATCCTAACTCCAGGTTCTCCAACCTGAAAAATTTAAAATCTGCAAACGTGATTTTCGTCTCCTGCTTCCTGCCTCCCCGGGAGCCCCAAGAGTTCCTGTCTACCAGGTTTCTACTTGCGCTAAGTTCGGTACGCTACACTGGAAACTCCTTTATTAGGTCTCCAGCTTTGCCGGACAGCTCGTGCGTACCTGCTCAAACGGAGTCCTTCACGTCCCTATTAGCATCAATTTGAGCTTATTTCCCTGCAGTATACTACTTACTTTTCAACCTTTTAGCTCTTCGAAGCTCACTCAAGTAGCCTACGCTACCGCCAATTTTGTTCTTGTCTAGAAAGCGGGTTACCTCCAACGCCTCCCGAAACATCTTCCAATGAACCTCCAAGTGGTACGACAGATCGACAGCTGCCGGCCTAAACTGCCGTAAAAAATCAAATGCAGGTAGGTCGTCCCTGACCGGAAGAATCATAATCCGAACCAAAAGCTCTATGCTAATCCGCGTAAAAAGTCCCCGCGTTAACTACGGGTTTCGTGTAACAACTCCTGGGTTTGTTTCAACCTTTAAATTAGCCCCCTTTTCTAGTAAACTTCTCGCTCTAGTTGTTCTACCTTCCGGAGGTTACGCGTACTTACCTACGACAGATTTCACGAAAATTTTCGCCCTCTGCGCCTTTAAAGCCAGAGGCGCTAGGTTTAAGTTAAAGCGTACATGTTACCACCTCAGCTTTATTTATGCGGTCGGCACTTACCGCAAAATCTCAAACCTCGAGCTAAAGCCTGGTATAGGCATGCAGTACGCGAGAAGCGCTGGGTGCTTCGCAAAAATTACGAAATTTGATCTAAGTACTCACACTGCGCTAGTTCGGCTACCTTCGGGCGTCCGTAAGCTTTTTTCGATCTACGGTACCTCCGTATTAGGAGCCTCCGCCCTAAAGTTAAAACGTAAGACTGCGAACACCAAAAGCGGATTTTGGCGCTCTTACGGCGTTAAGCCTATCGTACGGGGAGTTGCCAGAAATCCTGTGGATCATCCACACGGTGGCCGTACGAAGTCGATCAAGTACCCACGAACCCCGTGAGGGCATACGACTAAATACAAGTAAATTAACCAGAAGTGTCAATTTTATCACCCCTTAAGAAAACCTTTAAGGTAAACCATACTGCACCGAGCACTTGACGAAAAATCTTCCTAGTTCACGGAAACGAAGTCTTTAGGCTTAAAAACAAAGTAATCTATGACAGGCATTCGACCATTCCGGTTACGTTCTTGGGGTCAAAAGTTAGGATATACGCAGGCTCTCGCTTCCACAGACGCGTAATTACCCGCTGAATGGTGGGATATAAGTTCGGCGAGTTTTCTTGGACCCGTAAGCTGGCTCTTTATAAAGCCAAGCAGTTGAAAAAAAAAAAAAAAAAAAATAAATGAA
>Ga0209302_10001772_pt1 | contig 12620 bp, 17 predicted proteins | sample ArcOceMetagenome_2_FD_187445 | JGI IMG/M metagenome (GOLD analysis project Ga0209302, IMG submission 187445) | Marine eukaryotic phytoplankton communities from Arctic Ocean - Arctic Ocean ARC135M Metagenome (SPAdes) (version 2) | ecosystem: Environmental > Aquatic > Marine > Oceanic | place... | reverse complement strand
GTCATTATCCCGATTACGCGCCTGGATATACTGATTACAATACAATGAGAAAATTACTTTGGACTGAATCTGCAAAGATAACAGATTTCGCAGTTCGTAAAGATATGAATTTCTCACTATATAACACTCAAGCATTCAACTCAATTAATGGATTTGATAAAAAGATTTCCAATACTCTAACTATTAACAATAGTGATACATACATATCTGTTAAGCGTATACCATAATGGCAAGTCCGTTCAAAACACCTTGGCACTTTGATAAATTTCGTAAAGATGAAGAAGGTGAGTATGCTAAAATTATTGGAATAGTTGATGGTGACTGGGCAACAGAGATAGATCATGCTCGTTCAAAAGACTTCAATGTTCAAAATTATAATGAACAGCGATACGAGCATTCTGCTAACAAAAAAAGCACAAACCATATAGAAGAAGATAAAGAGAATCCTTATGGTAAGCCTGAATCTACCATGTTTCGTAAAATCAATTACGATAAGTTCCCAGGCGAGTTCGCGAAATTAAATGCGATCACTGATTTATTGCAACTTGATAAAGATGAAAAGTTAACATGTAAGTTCAATGATCAGTTCCCTAACGATCAACTTATGTGGCATATTGATAACTTGCCGGGAAATCCACGTAAAGAGCGTGTGATAGATAACTCCGAATTCAAGCATTCAAATGACAATAAAATACGCTTCTTGATCACATTAGAAGATTGGGAACCAGGACAAGTTTTTCAGTTTGGTAATAGAGTATACACCCAATGGAAAGCGGGCACTATATTTACATGGGAATGGAGTACATTGCCCCATTTAACATGGAATGGTAGTTGGACTAAGCGACCTTGTTTACAGATCACGGGCACAGCAACACCAGCAACATGGGACATGGTTCGCAATGGTAGTGTCAATACCATCTATAACATATAAATAAAAGAGTGTCATAAATCGGCACAAGGAAACTAAAATGACAGAAAAGAAATTACCATCAGATACATTTTGTATTCTACCTTGGATACATCTAAGTACTCGTCCAGACGGAAGTATGAGAGTATGTTGTACAGCAAACGCAAGTAGTGTTGGTGCAACAAATGATAAAGTTCATGGTGGGCGAGTTGGCATTGTTAAAACTGACGATGGTAAGCCTGCTAACCTAAACAACAGTGACTTGTCTAGTGCATGGAACAATAGTTACATGCGTGGTGTACGACAACAAATGCTTGCAGGAGAAAAGCCTGCTAGTTGTTTGAAGTGTTACAAAGAAGAAGATGCAGGACATCGTTCTAAGCGTCAGTGGGAAACAGAGTATTGGCAACGTGACGGTATTGATGTAGATCAACTAGTCGCAGAAACATACGAAGATGGTTCAACTGATTCAAAACTACGATACATTGATATCCGTATGGGTACTAAATGCCAACTTGGTTGTGTTATGTGTAGTCCCCATGATTCATCAGGATGGGTGAAAGATTGGAATAAGTTGTATCCACAGATTACCAATGAGTCACTAAAGCAAACTATGTCGTGGGATGATAAAGGTAAGCAGTTCGGTGCTAATTACAACTGGCATAAAAACAACCCAGAGTTTTGGGATCAGTTCTATGCACAAATTCCATTCATGCGTCAACTATACTTTGCTGGTGGTGAATCAACTGTTATTGAAGAGCATTATGAAATCCTAGATAAAGTTATTGAGATGGGTTATGCAGATAAGATTGAGTTACGTTATAACAGTAATGGTATTGAATTGCCAGATCGTCTACTAGAGCAATGGAAAAAATTCCAAAAGGTACGTTTCCACTATAGTATTGATAGTATTGGTGAGATGAATGATTACATTCGTTACCCTAGTGAATGGTCACACCAACTTGCAATGTTTGAACGTCTTGATACAAAGACTTCTAACAATGTTGAGATCACCATCGCATGTGCAGTAAACGCACTTAACATTCACTACATCCCAGACTTCCTTAAATGGAAACTTCAAGAAAGCGGGCTAAAGAAAACCAACATGTGGCCCTTTGGTGCTGGTGGTATTAACTATCACTTTGTATACTGGCCAGGACACTTGAACGTTAAGGTACTACCAGATGAGTTCTTAGACAAAACCGAGGCGAAGTACGAAGAGTTCATTGAATGGTGGAAAGAGAATTGGGAACTAGGTGTTCCTAGTTGGCACAAAGGTAAAGTAGATTATCAGACATGGGAAGACGCTGCATATGGCATTAAGCGTTTACGTGGTATGATTAGTTTTGCTCGTAGTGAAGATTGGAGCCAGCGTATGCCTGAATTTAGGGAATACATTAACAAACTAGATGAATTACGTGGTACTGATTTTAGAAAAACATTTGCAGACATGGCTTACTTATTAGACGAGCCTACAGAGGACAAAGATAGTGACTAGTGTAATACCAGTATTAGTTGCATTAGAAGCAGAATTGCCCTATGATTTACCAGCACCTTATGTTAAAATAATAACTGGTGTTGGTAAGATCAAAGCGACAATTGCAGCAACAGAAGCAGTATTAAAGTATAATCCCCACACTATTATTAACATGGGTACAGCGGGAAGTTTAGATCCCGCTTTAAGATTAGGTGTACATGAAGTTGGCAAAGTTGGTCAACGAGATATGGATGCTACACCATTAGGTTGGAAGGTAGGACAGACACCATTCAGTGGTGAATTATGGTTAGAGTTGAAGAGTAGTGATATTTCATTGACTACTGGTGATAATTTTGTAACTAGTAGACCTGCATTAAGTAGTACATTGGTTGATATGGAAGCATACGGTATCGCAATGGTATGCAATAAGTACAAAATCGTATTTGATTGCTATAAGTATGTATCTGACTTTGCAGATGAAGAATCAACAACCGACTGGGAACAGAATTGTGCCGATGGTGCAGATGAATTCATGAAGATATTATCAAATCGTAGAGAGTAAATAATGTTAGATGTTGTTATGTTGGCGTATGGAGAAGAACACGCTGATGAAAATTTCAAAAGAATACAGAAATTAGCACCCCATGCAAAACGGGTAGACAATGTTGTCGGCATTTTAGAAGCACATAAAGCAGCAGCGCAATTAGCAACAACTGATAATTTCTATGTAGTTGATGCTGATGCACAGTTGGTTGATCATTTTGACTTCTCATTCACACCAGATATTATCAAAGAATCGTATCCAGGCGTGAATGAATCAAGTTGTGTATTTTTATGGCAGAGCGTAAACCCAGTAAACGGATTAATTTATGGCAATGGTGGAGTTAAGTTATTCCCTAGACATAAGTTACTGAATGCTACATCATTTCAAATAGATATGACAACTACAATTGATGCACCATTAGTAGTGAAGCAGCAGATATCCAACATATCAGTATTCAATACAGATGCGTTTAGTACATGGCGTAGTGCATTTAGAGAGTGCGTGAAGTTATCATGCGTATCTAATCCTGACATGGATAATAGATACAGATTAGATGTGTGGTGTAATCGTGGTGACAGTAATGCATATGGTAAGTATGCTATCATGGGTGCTAGACAAGGCAGAGAGTTTGGTGGATTTTATAAAGATGATAAGAACAATCTAGATAAAATAAACGATTATGATTGGTTAAAATCTATATTCTCTAAGTCGTCAACTAATACATTAGATCAGCATTACCCAATTCACTTGTCATGGTTTCATGGACTAGAAGAATATTTCACACTGAAACAGACACCTCTTGAAACATTTATTAAAATAAAAAAAGCATTGGTATACGGAGACAACTGGTGCATTCGTGATCTTATATTAGAAGAAGTTAATGAAGATCAAAATGATAATCCAGAACTGTATGTGAATGTGATACTTCAATCGTTATTGATAGATGATTATGTAATACCAGATCATGATGTATTAATGTATATTAGTCGTCATATTGATGATGATTTTATAAATGGGTTGGTGAACTTGACAGATCCAGTACATAGTGATATTGATCTAGCAAAGTATGTCACACGTGATTCTATGAGTGGTAATTTTTGGATGATTAAAGAATTAAATAAGATAACATTGTCACCACATGACATTGTATTGTTAGGTGGTAAACTTGCGTTACACACATCTATGTTACTTCATAATTATTCAATGATTGAGTCTATACTTAGTATAGATATTAATCATAAGAAAACTGAATATGCTCGTTTATTAAATCATGTAGCCGAATCATCAGAATTATTTAGTGCACAATGTGTAGATGTATCTGATATATTATGGGATGCGGAAACACTACCAGATTTGTTGATAAACACTAGTGCTGCGCATATGGATGATACATGGTTTGATAATATACCAGATAGTGATGATACCTTGATCGTAATACAGACAAATGATTGTGCAGATAATATTAACTGTGTGCGTGATCTACCAGAAGCATTGACTAAATATAATTTGAAAGAAGTTTTATTCAGTGGCGAACAAAGCACACAGTTATACAATAGATTTATGATCATAGGAATCAAATAATGAACGATGAAGAGATAAAGAGCAATGACAAAGATAATGGGTTTTGCGCACTACCATTTGTACAATATAGTACATACAACGGAGGTCGTTATAGATTATGCTGTATGGCTAAAGAGCCTACTGAACTTGTAAACCAAGAAGAATTAGGCATAGATGGTACATGGAATCATGATTATATCCGTGATGTTCGTGAGCGTATGACAAAAGGTGAATGGTTGTCTGAGTGTGTAGAATGTAAACGATTAGAACGCAACGACATTATGAGTTCACGACAGTGGGAAAATCATGTATGGAAAGATCAAACACCCGACATAGTAGCAGCAGCCAGTGCAAATGATTGGAACATAGATCAACCGATACAATTTGATTTTAGATTAGGTAACTTATGTAATCTACAATGTCAGATGTGTAACAAAGAAGCATCTCATTTGGTCAGTGTTGAACGTGCTAATATGATTGCGACAGATTTAGGATTGGTATCAGGATCAAATCACTTTGATTGGGGCGAAGGTAACATTGCTAATAAGAAGAAAGCGATAATGCAGCCTGGCATTGATTGGGATAGTTTTGAGAAGATGTTACCATACGCACAGAAGATTAAAATGATTGGTGGTGAACCCACTGTTGCATCTGATATGTTTAAGTTACTAGACAAAGCAACTGAGTCGGGATACGCAAAGAACATTGAATTATCGTTCTACACAAACATCACTAACATGCAAGATAAATGGTTGAACCAATTCAGTCAGTTTGAACGAGTTGTTGTCAATTGCTCATTAGAAGGTATGGGTGATATGAATGATTACTTGCGACCACCATCGCAATGGGATTCTGTTTGGGCACATTTTGATAAGTTAGTAAAGTATGCTAATACACCAGAAGGAAAGAACATTCGTGTGCGTGTCACTACAGTGAATCAAGTAACTAACGCATTACATTTGGTTCCGTTCTGGAGATTTATGCACGAATATCAGCAGACTAGTGATCGTGGTATTGGTATGAGTACGAATCAATTAGTGGAGCCTGGATATTACTCAATGACGCATAGCCCGCAGTGGTTGCGTGACGAGCAAAAAGCACAGATACTAGAATTTTTAGAAGAGATTAAAGATAGTCCTCATTACGAAGATTATGCAGAACCATTAATGGAAGCATTGCAGTTTGGTGAAGACCCCGAAAACAAGTATGATCCTGTACTGATGGGCGAGTATGTTCAAGTAACAGAAAACTATGATAAGCATCGTGGTCATGATGTAATGTCGGTAGCACCAGAGTTTAGTCGAATTAAATCTGATTTAGGACTTGACAAGTAAGGCTCATTGCGATATAATAGTTACATAAGATAAACGATGGAATTGAAATGAGATTAAAGCAATTTAGACTTGGTAATAACGAGTGGTGGTTTAACGAGTATCTTAATGGTGGTTTAGAAAGATACATCATGTACGGCATTCCTCCAGGCGGTTTTCTGACTTCCCTATTGGCGCATGATCTACCTATGGCAAAGGCGCGTGCTGATCACTGGAATTCTAAGAATTTTGAAAGCATTGTGAAAGAGATTCGGCATTCTGGTTTACCTCCAGAAGCAGTTGGTTCATATGAAGCAATATCCGATTGGTCTAACGACAAAGATGGTGTGCGATCAGTGTACGCCCGGCGCATTAACGAGTTGCGGTTATTTAATCGGTTATCTGGTGCGCCATACAATGGATACATATTAGACCCAAGTTAATTAAATTATTTTCCATATAGGGGTTGACAAGTAAGGCGTATTGTTATATAATGGTTAAGTAAGTTAATAAAGGGAACGATAATGAATACCAAAGACTATATTGAATATTTAGAGACTACTGTTTTGCCAATGGCACGAGTGATTGATGCCAATGGTTATTTTGATATGTTGTTATGGTGTCTGTTACCATTCACTCTGATTGGTACTTCTATTCTATTTAAGAAAGGATTATTGTAATGAATAAGTTTAGTGAGTTTAAGCATTGGGCGCAGTTAATGTGGTATGACCATAAGCGCGAAAAGATTGAATGGGAAGGTAGTCCGCCAGATTACAGTTTCAGTACTTGGGTTCGTATGAACAAATGGTTTATCAAAAGTATGTGGAAAGCCCGTAAGGAAGAACTTAAAACTTATGATAAGTCAAAGATGAAATATACTGACGGAGATAACACTTGAGAAAACATTTAAGAGAATACATCGAAGATATCGCAGCGCCTGTACCTAAGATCAAATGGAATAAGGTTTCAAATGGTTATGGTCGCAGACGTGGTGGTGGTTCAACAGAAGTATTCAAGTGGGTATCTCCTGATGAACGCTTTGAAATTACTCGTGCAACTGATCCGATGTCGTATGGTAAGGGTCGCAATGGTAACACAAACAGACTTGTATGGAAAATATCTGATACAACAGATGAATTAAGAAAAGCATACGCTCGTTCATTTGATTCTGCGGCAAGTGCAAAGCGTGCTGCCGAGATCATAGTAAATAAAGAAAGTAACTAACTAGGTGAATCTCACCTAATTTTAAATAAAATGTAATTGAAGGAATATGTAATGATAGTACTAGCGTTTATCGCCACGATGTTTTCAGTAGAGAATACTGAATTTTTTAATCAAGTTGAAAAGAATAAACAGGATGGTATGTCGTGGCATTATATTGGGTCAAATGCACCCAATGCAAACGACCCATACATTGCTTCTATTAATCCAATCACTGGTAAAGAAGCAATTTTCTTTAAGATGCTAAAAGACTAAGTGGTAGATTATATCCATCCTTTGAGTTTTGCAACATAATAAAATCCACCAGAGCATAGTAACAGCATAAGTATAACCAAAGATAATACAAGTGCTATTGTAGTATCATCAGATTTAGATTGTTTAGCATTTGCTTTACTTCGGTTAATCTTATTTAATTTAATGCCTTTATTGTAGTCAGACCTGAATTTACAAAAATCAACATAGCCCTGTAGTCTTTGCTTGTTAAGCATAAACTTTAGGGCTTCCTCGTTTTTCTTTAGTTGTTCTTGGGCCTGAAAGGCTTCCATCACATTTCCAGTTCCGGCTTTAACTTGTTTATTAATTGCCTTTTCAGCACCGAAGTATTTGCTTAGTGCTGACCCAGCGTTGTAGATATCTTGTCCGTTGTTGATGGTGGCTTTTATTACCTTGAAGGCGGCATTGGCTGCGGCTAGCTCGATTAGCATACCCATAATCTCCTTGTATAAACATTGTGCATGATTTCGTATGGTGCACTTGGTGGTTGAACAGGTCTATAATCCTGTAACCTATACGCTACTTGAGGTTCCACAACTAATGTACCTCCTGCTGGTGCAAGAACACTAGCAAGATGTATTGGATAAATTTCTGTGACACTAGACCACATGATGTGATCTTAGTGTTATGTAAGTAGTCATATTGATATTTATAGAATTAGTGCTAATTATTTAACATATACCTTAATGCAATTAATCGAAAATAAGTGTTGACAGATGATGGAAAGACTGTTATTATCAATACATAGGTTTTAAAGGCGTTTGCGGCATTTGTTGAACGCAAATGATAAATAAACATATAGTATAATAAAAGATGAAAATAAGTGTTGACAGCCAAGAACGAGTCTGCTATACTTATAACATAAATAGAACTAGACAGATTTAGATTGTAGATGACCACTGCTATGCAAGCCCCTACATTATCACTGTCTATTGCAAAATAACTTGAAATAAAGTTAAAATAAGGGTTGACAGATAAGAACAAGTCTGTTATACTTATAACATAAACAGTTAAAGATAACTGTAATAAAGAAGAGAACGAAACGATGTTAAACACATTCTGTAATTCACATAGAAAACTAGATAGTCAACGCTGGTATCAGCCGGAGATTATGAATGTGCCCGCGAGTTTCTTAGAAGAGGATAAAGATTTGAATTAAATCTTTAATCTAATAAAATTTCTAAGAAACCCGCCAAGCGAAAGCAAAGCGGGTTTTTTTATGTCAGTATATAAGTTAGTGTAAAAATAGAAGCGGAACGAGGTCGCTGAGATTACACTTTAAATAATATCTCTAAAAGGGCGGCGCCACTAGGATTGAAAATTCTTTTGAGAATGAGTAAAATTTATGGCAGTATTATTTAATTATTATACTAAAGCATACCACAGTGGTGTTTTTTAGTATAACAATTTAAAACTCGGTTAGCTCAAAGGTAGAGCATTCGCTTGATAAGCGACAGACGAAGGATCGTTCCCTTCACTGAGTACCATTTTATCTGTGTGTAGCTCAGTCTGGTTAGAGTCCTCCGTTTGGAACGGAGATGTCGTAGGTTCAAATCCTACCACGCAGACCAATTTTATAGAACGTTAGCATAGCGCGGCTTAATGCAGCACCTTCATACGGTGAAGATCGTTGGTTCAAATCCAACACGTTCTACCACTTTTATACTCTTGCCAGTGGAACTGGCACTTGGTCTACGAAACCGAGTTGCGAAGGTTCGATTCCTTCCAAGAGTGCCACTTTATGGGATCGTAGTGAAATGGTATCACACCAGACTTTTAATCTGCGCAATGGGAGTTCGAGTCTCCCCGGTCCCACCAAATTATGATAGTCAAGTAATTGAGTTCTTCAAGTCGGGTGATATTTATATCAACAATGGCTATTTGAACAAAGTGTTATTACTTACTGTGGTTAACTACCACAACTATCACCCTTTTTATGGTGTTTGTAGCATAATGGTAGTGCCCAAGGTTGTGAACCTTGAAAGTGCGGGTTCGATCCCCGTCATTCACCCCCTTAGAGTCTTAGTCTAGGACTCGTATTTTGATCATATCAAAGTACAAACAATATCAATGGCATGACTATTGATATTGATGATTACAAATTTGTCCCATTAGCATAATGGATAGTGCAGTGGATTTCTACTCCATAGATCAGGGTTCGACTCCTTGATGGGACGCCATTTTTAAACTCAGTTAGATCACAGGTTAGATCATTCGGTTGATAAGATAATCGGAAGAAAAGGGATCGTTACCCTTGCTGAGTATCATTTTTTAAACTCAGTTAGCTCAATGTATGTAGAGCATCCTGTCTGATAAAGGGAAGAAAAGGGAGCGTTACCCTTACTGAGTACCATTTTAATACGGAAGATTGCCAGAGTGGTTGATCGGGACTCCCTGCTAAGGAGTTAAACGTGAAAGCGTTTCGTGGGTTCGAATCCCACATCTTCCTCCAAACAATAGGGATATAGCATAATGGTAGTGCATCTGACTTTGACTCAGAGTGCTTTGGTTCGATTCCAAATATCCCTTCCATATTTATTGTTAGCATAGCAAAACGGTAATGCACAGGATTGCAAATCCTTGAGGTCCCAGTTCAAATCTGGGTGCTAACTCCAATTATTTCCCAATTAGGGGTTGACAAAAGCAATGAATCTTGCTATAATAGTTATATAAGTTAATCAAGCAGGTTTAAGTTTATTTAAGTTTACTAACGTAATTCTCTGTCGTCGGGTCATTCCCTTCTTGCGCGTTGTTAGTAAAACTTAAATGAATTTACATTAATGAGTACTTTGAGTCTAAAACGGTCAAGTTCATGACAAAAAGATTGGGACGGTAGCACAGCGGGAGTTGCGTTTACCGAGTATGGGGGCTTATCAAGGATTAATTACCTTTGTTGCTTGCTGTACGGGTAGAAGGTCGTGGGTTCAAATCCCACCCGCCAATTCTCAGAGTACTTTTTAATGTAAATTTTAAGAGTTTTATGTCGCGTACAACTAGAAGGATCTCTCTGGTAAATGCTAAGTTTAACGTAAGTTGATGATGAGTTAACAGTTAGTTACTATTAACAAATCTAATGCGAATGTTATAGATATGGAATACACCCAGTAACTAGGTGTTGTATGAAATTGATTAGTAAACCTGTCCATTCTTTAATTGACCCAGTTTGGGGAAGGTTGATGAAGCGCGGCGCCAATTTAGTTTTAAGTTCCGTTCGTCTATCGGTTAGGACACTCGGTTTTCAACCAAGCAAGAGGGGTTCGATTCCCCTACGGAATACCACTTTAAAGCATCGATAGTGTCAACGGAAACACGCGAGATTCCAAACTTCGTATTCTAGGTTCAAATCCTAGTCGGTGTGCCAATTTAAGCAGAGTATGCTACAAGGTGTGGCAGTGGACTGTAAATCCACCGCGAAAGCATGAATGGTTCGATTCCATTACTCTGCACCAATTTTGCCTCAATGATGGAACTGGTAGACATGATGGTCTTAGAAACCATTGCCGCAAGGCGTGTAGGTTCGACTCCTACTTGAGGCACCAATTTTACCAGATCGGGTATGAGTCCTCCCTATCTTTAAACATGTAATAGGATCTGCGAAGCGCCTTAGGTGGCCAGCGATAAGAGCGAATACCCTACAGAGTTCAAGAGCAGTGAATCATACTATTTAATAGACAATGGAGAGTACTAATGAAAACAATTACTTTGCCCGATGGAAATACATTCATTGGAGAATTTAAAAACGATGTTCGTAACGGCATGGGTATAAAATTTTACCAGAATGGTGCGACATATACAGGTTGTTGGGTTAATGACATACGACATGGTAAAGGTGTAAAAAGTCACGCCAATGGAACTCGTGTAGAAGTTGAGTACGTAAATGGTGAGAAGATAACATAGTATAACATGTTATTAAGACACACCTAAATACAACCATATATAGGAGAAACCAATAAATGGCAATTACATTATCTAAAGTAGCATCAGAACGCATATCAGAGTATATGGTAAGTAGAGGACATGGATACGGTGTACGTGTAGGTGTAAGGACAACAGGTTGTTCTGGTCTTGCATACATAGTAGAGTTTGTTGATGATATTGAAGAACATGATACAGTTTTTGTGTCAAATGATATAAGCATTGTAGTAGATGCTAAAGGTTTAACGTACCTTGATGGTACTGAGTTAGATTATGGACGTGACGGACTTAATGAAGGGTTCAAGTTCAATAATCCTAACGCAAAAGATGAATGCGGTTGTGGCGAAAGTTTCTCCGTATAGTAAGTTTTGCATCATAAGCTAATCTAGTGAAAGCATACGCTTGAAAAGCGTGAGAGCGAGGAGCGTAACCTCGATGATGCACCAAAGTTCCTTAGCTCAGTTGGTTAGAGCATTTGCTTTACACGCAGAGGGTCATCCGTTCGAATCGGATAGGAACTACCACTTTTTGACAAAGCAATAAAATGCTTTGATAAATAAATACACAACAGTTTATGCTGACGTAGCTCACTCGGGAGAGCGCGACCCTGTCAAGGTCGAGGTAGTGGGATCGAAACCCATCGTTGGCGCCATTATTTAAATGAGAATGAATTATGAATACACTAGAAAATATTAAAGATCAAGTTGAAGGCAATGCAATCATGTTGTATATGAAGGGCACACCTAAGTTTCCACAGTGTGGATTCTCTGCACAGACAGTACAGAATTTAATGAACTGTGGTGAGCGATTTGCATTTGTTAATATTCTAGAGAATCCAGATATTCGTGCTGAATTACCTACCTATGCTGAATGGCCCACTTTTCCTCAACTATGGGTGAGTGGTGAATTAGTAGGTGGGTGTGATATTGTCAATGATCTAGCCGAAAGTGGTGAACTTAGTGATATTGTTAAAGCAGCAATTATTACGAAAAAAAGTTAAAAAGTACTTGACATTAGTTAAATCGTTTGATATACTAGTAAAACAAATTGAGAAGGAAGTGTAATTCATTTACACATACATATTGGGTAGTTGTGAGGTAGTTGACTTTGGTGATTCTTAGTCATCCTGCTTTGATAAACGCCTTTCGACAATAGATGAAATGCCTTGTGATTAATCACGCAATGCTAGATCCGACGATAGAAGAACAGTATGTATTTGTAAGTGTAATACTTAATTCCTGAGTAGTTCAGTTGGTAGAACACCGGACTGTTAATCCGTATGTCGTAGGTTCGAATCCTACCTCAGGAGCCACATTTAAGATCAAATTTCTTGACCAGAAGTTTGAAACAACGTTTTATAGAGAGTTGGCAGAGTGGTCGAATGCACTGGTCTTGAAAACCAGCAAGGGTTCA
>Ga0209302_10001769_pt1 | contig 12643 bp, 2 predicted proteins | sample ArcOceMetagenome_2_FD_187445 | JGI IMG/M metagenome (GOLD analysis project Ga0209302, IMG submission 187445) | Marine eukaryotic phytoplankton communities from Arctic Ocean - Arctic Ocean ARC135M Metagenome (SPAdes) (version 2) | ecosystem: Environmental > Aquatic > Marine > Oceanic | place... | reverse complement strand
GTAGAGTAGTCCGCGGCGACCTGCGCGCCAAGCGCCATTTATTTAGTGTAAAATATTTTTTTTTCATTTTTTTTTCCCCAATGAAGGAAAATGACTTGACACTCGCCGAGACCAGTTTTGAACTTTTCTCAACAAGATGAATCATGTTGCGAAATTACCAAGCGATCAGTCAACAACTTCATTGAAATACAAAACGTAACATTTGCAAAAAAACACGGAAGTCTTGGTAATACCGGGTTTAGAGAGATCTCATCAAGAGAAAATCAGTAGTCAAAGTTAGAGGTACGTAACTATTTTAGTTTGTGAGGGAAACTCTTGGCAGTGAAAATTACGGACATGCGCAATCCAGCTGTACACGTATATAAATAATTCGTTTGTTAGCTTTCGTTTATCTCTCTACTCCTATGATTTACTCGATATTACCGTTCAATATATCTAAAGCTAATCTGTTTCGTAAATAGGGCATGTCTCTTTGACTAAACTGCAAGGGTATGCCCAGCACACGAGGAGAATCACCACGGCCACGCACCCGTGTATCAGTGGCGTACGTGGCAAAAGTACACGTAAACATGCCACAATCACTACAATTTTCTTGTTGTGGGATTGATCTACCTAAACTTGAAATTGTCCATTTTCCTTCGTCGAGTGGTTTTCCTAATTTTGCAAAATGTTCACCTTTTAAATATTTCATGACAAGAAGTAAATATTTTTGGCCACGACCACCCATGGAATCGTAATACACACACGTCTGATTAATAAAATCTACATGCACACTGGTCCAATGTGAATTACCAATATTCACAGGAACGACCATTCGCCACAAATCAAAGATACTGGTGCCTACCGGTCCGAGCTTGGCTTTTTTCGACCACCTCCTGACATCTTCTACGTCTTCACCACCACCTTCCAGTTTGGTAATAAGAAACGATTTCACACACCACACACGACGCATGGGTGGTTTCTTTTCGTCGTGCGGCTGTGCCAGTCGCTTGCTCAGCTCTTGCTGGTCACGCGCATTTAACATTTCCATGCAGAAATTGATTGCTTCATCATTTAACCATGTCAAACCAGAGAGGCATCTCATTAATTTTCGTGTCATTTCGACTTTAAATTTTTTGATCATAATTTCATTCGACGATCCATTTCTACCAATGGCATCCTCTACACGCTCTGCTTCTGTGGATGTTAACAGACGTTTACGTAATGCCAAACGCTCTTCCACAGAACCATGCTCTGGATCGATGTCGATGTCACCGCTGCCGCTGCTGCTGCTGCTACTCCTACTCGTATCGTCCCAATCTTTCTGCAGCACGACGTTGCTGGCAGAGTGCGGGAGCGGAGTAGATCGGTGCACAGCGCGCGTTTGACCTAGTGATGTAGCTGCAGCAAAAATAGGAGCCATGCTGGCAGCCGCGAGTTTGTCCTCGTCTGCATCGGATACGTACTTTCGTTTTCTGCTATTTACATGTACACCGTTCCGAACACGGGTGGTGCTGTCAAATGATAACTGTTTCTCTTTAGAGGCGATGTTGTTGTGCGAGCCTTTCAGCGTCGACGAAGACTTCCGGTGACGTTTTGTCGGCAACGTCGAGGGAGTGAAAGTGAGTACCGATCGCACTGCAGAGGAGGCAGTCCGTCCACGCTTCAGAGTGGTTGTTACAGGGGTTGCTAGCAGTGATTTCTGGACTGGCTGTGCTTGAGGGGTCGTGGAAGTAGTGGAGAAGGCGGTAGAGGTGAAGGACGACGACGACGATGATGTAGGCAGACAGGACGAGGAGGAGGAGGAAGAAGAAGAAGAAGAAGAAGAAGATGGTGCGTGTCTTAGTGTTTGTCGCGCAAAGAGGATATTTTCGGTGTCCTGCAGTTGAAGTGCAATCTGCCGACCAGACAGTTCTGGAGTGAACGACGGGCTGGTGGACGAGCTGGTGGACGAGCTGCTGGAGCTGTCCCCTCCATGCCACAGATGCACGCTCTTGGTAATCTGGGCAGTCAAGCGAGCTTGTGCATTACGACTAAGTGTTCCATGGAGACACGTCCAACCTATGCGACTCCTGTTCTTTGCCTTAGCGTGACCATTAACAAAGACAGCAGCAAACCGATTGTAGGAGGCTTTGTTGCACTTGCTGCACCAGTTATGTCGTGCTACATGTGCTTCCCAATCTGCATCCGAGCCAACTTTGTAGTCGCGCATCTCCACCGCATTCCATGCTCTTGCGAGCTGCACCTTTCGCTTCCTGCTTGCCTGCCACATCGACTTGATGCGCAACCGCAAGCCAGCTGCCGTTTCTTCTGTTGAATAGCCCAGATGAAGCGTTATTAACACCTGCTTGCAAAGACTAGCAGTAATATCTTGCAACCTAGATTTGCCGGAAACTAAATCCATGGCACGAAGCTTGAATTCATGTGCTTCGGCTCGTAAACCACTGTGTTTCCACAACCCAGCATCATCATAATTCTGTTCCCACAACATCAGCGATGCTGGAAACAGCAACGCTGCCAATTCAACGCACCGTTGCGACGTCATAGGCCACCACCTCAGGTTTTCAAGTGAGGTCACTCTCGAGAGTGCTACGAACAGCTGCGCCAGCGAGATCGGCACCCCTCTTGCCATTTTGGTCGCCACGATCACGAGTCCTCCTCGTAGCGTAGCACCCTGCAACTTCCAAAACGTCGCTGCATAGGCTGGAGAGTAATGGAATCCTCGCCACGTTTTGACGGATTTGCCAATTTTGTCCGATATCGTGCAATGAGGCAGAGGAATAATTTTTTTCTCTTCGACAGGGACCTCCGTTGGATCCACCTCCACCTTGGACAAATCAGCTTCTGCGTCCAAACCGTAGTGCGCGCGTACAGCATCGTCCCAATCTTTCTGCAACACGACATTGACAGAGTGCGGGAGCGGGATATGCACCTCCTGCTCCACCTCTACATCTGTCAGGTCGGGAAGACGAATAGCTTGCTGATTAGTGCTCAAGTGTTTGCGAAACGTTAGCGAATACAGAACAGCTGGCGTCCCGTTGGCAAGTCCTCGGTGCACATTAATATTTGACGTCAGCCGCACCCGCATTCCTTTAACAAAAAGTCCCTTTGTCTCTAACCCCAATGCCCCCAAATTTTCCCCACCAAGTCTTCGATCGTCGCTGTCGAGCCCCTGCGCACGCCCGCTGCTAGGACACCGCCAGGTCAAGATCGGCTGTCTCGTGGCAATCGCGAAGTTATGTATGCACCGATGGTTGAAGATTTTTCTCTGCGCGTTGGTGCTGACAACAAAAGTTGCACTGCGCCACTTGGGCAGAGCCGCATCTGCAGAACTGAGTTGCTTCACCTTGCCAATCATACCACACGTCAGCGGCGAGCATCCCTCCTGCCCTCGCAGCTTATGAATGTACGAGCGGTGCTCTTCGTCTGTGCTGCGATGCTGCGTCGTCAAATCAATTCTTTGCAAATCGCAGAACAGTCGAGTGCCGCAATCGTCGTCGAACGTCGGCCCGCGCAATGCCTTGCTGAGACTGATAGCTTTGGCAGTAGAGCGCGACACTGCTCCTTCGTACAGACTAGTGTCTGACACGACGGGCAACTGGTACATGTCACCGAGGCAAACCACGTGGTACCCACCGAACGGTTTTTCGTTGCCAGCGATCGCTCGGAGCCGATGCTCAAAGGCTTGTAGGAGCCTTGGAGACACCATACTAATTTCATCAAGAATAATGAGCTTGGCTGTGCCCACACGTCGCTTGGCTTCCTGGAGCCATTCATAGGTCATGCCGCGTGACGACAGGTCGATTCCCATCTTAACTAAGTTGTGAATGGTGCTGCCCCTGCCTAGCACTGCAGCACAGCCGGAAGGCGCAACAAACAGAGACGCAATTCCGCGAGCTGCCAGGCGTTGGCGTATGACGTTCGCAACGTGCGTCTTTCCACTTCCTGGAGGTCCATGAACAAACAGAAGCAGTTGCGAATCTGAGTCCACTGTATTGGTAGCTGCGAGAAATGGTCGGAGTTGATCCGCTGACAACCCTGCTATGCAGCCATGCACCAGTTCTGCGTGTCCCACCCGTTCCGCCAGAGCAGCGACGAGATGATCCTGCCAACAGCACAGCGTCGTGGCTCCGTCGCTCTGCAGATTAAGATTACCATCGTCGACAGTGGCGGCCTTTGAAGCTCGACGAGCAGTCGCGATCGCCCTGTCCGCCATCCGAACGCGGCGCAAAGGGCGGTCATCAAAACGGTCACGATGACCATCCTCAGTTTTCCACTGAATCTTACTGTCCGTCGTCTCGTTCTCCTTCACATACTCCAGCAGCAGCAGAACACGATTTCGTACAGTGCTTTCGCTTAGTTGAATGTACGGAGAGTAGACTGCTGCACCTGCTGAATCGAGGAAAACGTCTGCTCCCGCAGATGACAGCCACCGGTCAAACAGCTTTGTCGACCATTTCTGATCGCACCACGTGCCGTCCATGGTCATCTGCCTCACTTGCAGTGACTCTCCAGATGCGGCTGCAGGATCGACCACGAACAGATCATCCAACAGCTCTGTGCACTTCTGCAGTTCAGGATCAGTACCGCGACCAGACATTTCAACTAGCAGTTGATCCATGTAGTCGGCCGTGGCAGCCGTCATCTCAGCATCATCGTTGTCCACAGTGCGTTTCGTTTTGGACAGCGGGTCAGCAAACCGTGCTCGATGCGAGCGAGAGAGCATGTTCACATCTCTGGAGGTGCGGAGGCATCGAGCAACATTAAATATGAGCGCAAACCGCCCATGCAAGATGGCAGAATCCTCCCCGGTCGCGTCGTGGTACTGCTTCAGAATATCACAGAGTCGATCCCAAGCTACTTCAGGGTTCGCTTCTTGGCATGGTGCTCGGCCTGTTTTGCAGTCGTGCGGCAAAAATATAGCACCGTAGTACCGAGCTGCTTTACCCGCACGCGACACCCACAGGCGATACTCCTCGCTGGCTGCGTCTTCAGGCCGTGGTCCTGGCAGCGGAGGGGGGCTGTGCTTGCCCGCCAAGATGGGAACAAGAAATTTCTCCCGAAATTTCTGACCGTGCGATTCAAACAGTGGATGAATCGTAGTGTCATCGTGCTGACCAAACAGAATGGTAGCCTTGTCCTCCACGTCACCGTCCGCAGCCTCACGCTCCACCAAACTAACCGCCGCGCCGTACTCGTAGAGAGACAAATGTTGCATGCGCCTGGAACGGTAAGCATAGTCTAAGTGCTGAGCACTTTTCACAACACGACTGCTTTTTGTACGGAACAGACGCACGTGCGAATCTGGCCCGGCAACAGATCTTTCGCCGTACGTTTTGGCTATACCCTTATTGTCGACACCGTCAAGCAGCCCACAATCATCATCAACACCAACACCATCGTCACCAACCGGGTCGTCATTCATTTCCACATAGTACGATCCTAGGCGCACGCCGTACTGACACCATAGGTGTTTGAGCAGAATATCGTCCCAATTGTCAGGATGCACATATTGCCAGTCTTCCAGTTGGCGATCGACGATATCTTCGACAGATAGTTCCGTGGCAGCGCTCGCCTCAGCATCGCGATAGTATCCAATGCCGCACTCACCCTTTTTGTAGGTCCACCCAGGGCGATCAACTGGATTGTAGGCTACAGCAGATCGCCTCTTGCTTGGACTGTAGTATAAAGTTGGTCCCTGCACAATATTAGCGTCCTGCGCTCTCGTACTATAAAACTTGATCAGCCCATAACGAATCTTCTGCTTCTGTTCGCCCGCCACATGCTTTTCGCCGACGGCAGGTGTCGCATGGTCAAACTCATCAGCGCTACCATCGTCATTTGTCGCTGCATGCAACCTGCGCTGATAGTCCAGGCACGCATCCACAAATATATACCAAAAGGCATGCGAAGAAATCTGAGAGTCGGCGCCGATGAGACAGCTCGCCACCTGGGTGCTAGTGTACTCAACGGTGGTGCCGTTAGTCTTATTGAGCAGCTTCTGAACAAAGTTCTTTGCCCGTCGCCGAGAACCATCTGTATCAGCATCAGAAGCTGTTGAAGGGTAGCGTTCCTGTAGAATTTTGGCCTTGTGGTAGAGAATGAGTAAATCCTTTGGGGTGCAGCTGTCTTTCTTGAAATACTTTGCCAGGTAATACACAGCAGATTTTGCAGCCACCATACTAGGCATCACTGACATCAACGTATTGGCTTTGAGTGCTGTGGAGCACACGGCACTGACTTCACTTTGGTACCTTCCCCGATGCGAGTCACGTTTATTGTGCAGCATAATACATCGTTTATCAGCCGGGAGCTCGAGCACCTGCTTACGAAACACATCCATAGGGGTGTCGGTGTCCAACAGAGTGACGAGCTCGGCTGGGTGAGGATCGATGGCTACGGCAGAGGGGGGGGGGTTAAGCTCGTGGTACGCGAACGCTTCCTTCTCAAATTCATCGAGGAGCACACGCTTAAGATTCAATCGAGCTTCAATCAATTTGCACCACGTCTCGGCGGCAACAGAGTGGGATGGTAGTGACCCAGGACTTGTGCTGGTTAACAAAGAGATGAAAGCAGGAAGGAAACAGTCGGGTCAGCAAAGGACGAAAGATCAGAGCAAGAACAACAAACAACAAACAGCAAACAACAAACAACAACAACAAACAACGAACAGCAACACCACGGAGCACTACCAAAATCTGGACAGCAGCATCCATTACTCACTAATTGCCGTTACGGTAGCAGACATACCGTCGATCACCCTCATGATCAGCTGCGTCGGTAGTAATCACCAATAGATCTGATGAATTCAAATTGTCTTCCTCTGACCGACCTTTGTGAAGTTCAGCCATATCTGCCGCGAGGTTTGCCTTATCGAGACTGCAGTACAAGACTGCATTACCAAAATGAACAAGCAGAGCAGCAGCGATGCTGGGCTGTGATCGTGGTATGTGATTGGCCAAGGCTTTGATCGCAACACCGTGCTCACCAGAGCTGTCCTCCATTCGATCAGGCACCGCACCGACGTTGACGCCTTCACTACCAGCTAAGCTACAGTTGATGAAGGTCAGGACTCCGCTCAAATTGTAAGTACTGAGAAACTCCTCACATTTATCGACCACCACCTGCGATGTAGCCAGCACGTCGTACAAACTGTCTCTTGCAACGTATGCAAGAGGTACCCACAACACGGCTGGATCCGCCTCAACAACACGATCTATGACGGGTCCATGATATCCAAATATATTCCGGCACTTCAGCAGCTCTAACGCCTTGAGACGCTTCGCGTGTTCTTGGCATTCTTCGTTAGTCTTGGAGGTGTTGCTGGCACAAGCGCACTTACTAGGCTGCGCGTGATCGTGTGCTGACATCAAGGCTGCGACGTCGAGGCTTGCCCGCTTGTATTCTGCTACGACAGCTTCCAGCTCAGCACGATTCGACTCCATATTTTCTGGATTGCACGTTGTACACAAAGCATGCAACATAGCGATACTGCAGCTGTTCAGGTTTGTATCCGTCGAAGCGCATCTGCAGGCCACACAGGACGTCTCGTCGCGACGGCACCGCTTGCAAGTTCGGTCCCAAGCACTGTTCGCATACTCGGCCTCCGAGAATAGACCACCGTGCAGGATGCGCCTGCAACTTGAGCACTTTTCGCGATGGCGTGCCGTCCAACCGTCACCTACCGACCTAACCTTGGTCAACTTTCCACCGAGCTTGGGGTCACGATGTTCAGACCACTCAGCTGTAACAAACCGCGTCTCTGCGCTTGGCACCCGACCCATGTCCAATCTACATCGTGGACAAATGCCCAACGTCTTCGTATTCCCATAACGTTTGGGTCGACACGTCCATGTGTGGGCGTGCATGCATGTCTGAGCATTGATTTCGTCTGCGTTGCGCAGCATAGATGCATTCCACTCTCTCAAACGATCATCGTCCCTGCTACCAATGACATCGTCCAGATTCTGAACGCTAAACTCGACAGGATCATTCAATCCAAACGGCATTCTTGGACGTCGTAGCCGTCGGCGCAGATCGTCGGTAGCCGCGGCTTCCCTGCTCACCTCGCACACGACAATACTATCAACAAACTTGACGATACGCGCCCGAAACTCATCGTCGTGAAGCCACCGACTTACTACCATCGGGTCCAACTCGGTCCAGAGCATGCCCTGCAACAGCGAGCAGCACAAGAAATGGAATATACAGCAGCACAAGAGAAAAAGGTGGGTCAGCCAAGAAAGAGCGAGAAAAACAAATATAACAAAGACAACAGTTTAAAGTTTCAGGACAGTGTACCATCGCTTACATGCATGTGCAGCAGGCCTTTCCGTTGACTCTCCGTGATACCAAAAAAGGCGCGCGTGGTACCGAACGCGCCGCGCTGCCGATGCTTGACCTCATGCGCTGTGCTATTGACCTGGCCAACTGGACGACACCTACAGAGGACGGTAAAAAAAGCATCGATAATCTTCCTGTACACCATTGCATCGGACACCGGGTTGTTTGCCAACTGAGTAACACGCTCTGAGAGCGAAGGAAAGTGAAACGTCCAGTCCGATGGCGGTAGGTCAGCATTGCCATTGGAGTGAAGCGGCACGTCAAGTGGCAGCCCACCATCTGTGCCGCCCAACGACAGCCGCAGTGCGAGGGGGCTGTCGAACTGCGGTGGGCTCACCGTCACGAACACCGACCCGATTCCGAAGCGCTGCGACAACGCCATAATAGGAGCAGTGGTGCCTTTTCGCTCCGCCCGCGACCAGGCAACTTTGCCTCCAGTTATTTTGGTGCACTTCTTGAGGATCTTCAGCATTCTCTTCCCTTGTCTGCTCACATCTTTGCCTGCACCGACGTTACGAATCTCCGTGGCAAGGTCACCTGTCAGCCCCGGTTTCTCCAGCAGATCGATCAACTCTTGAATGTCGCTGCTGTTGCCATTAAGATGAGAGTTGACGGACGAATTGACTTTGGCACGCATAGTTTGCGAGAAGAACAAAAATTGAAGACTTTCGCAGCGAGCGAAACGCCCGTCGTAAAAGGACATAAGCTGCTTGACAACGGTGCGATTAGGAGGTCCAGTGGTGCGAAACGTTTCTGCCGTCAGACCAAGCGGGAACAACGTGGGGAAGGCACCAGAAATAATTAGATGATTCTCTTCGTACTCATTACCGAAGCCCCGCATTCTAACCTTGACAGATCGTGTGCGTTCTGGGGTCACACCACTGCTATTACTTTCCCCACAGGAGGGCGCATCGTTGTTGTCACTGCATGCCTGATCTTCATACTCGTCCTTCTCAACATTCCTTCCATTCCTGCGTTGCTCACCACTAGCCATACCCAGTGACAAACCACGAGCACCACCAGCAGCTGCCATAGTCTGCAAACCGTGCAAGTCGCTAAGATCGTCACGTCTCATCGCAGGATCGTCCAAATGAACAACATGACGAAAGTCTCCGTGCTGCTGCTGGTGACCATTGTCCATCGTGGCGTCGCTGTGAATAATCTTGTACATAGCACGAGAAACCACGCCGTCACACACAATCCCACAAATCACATCGTCACGCGATTTTGCCAGCATGCGCTTTGCTGTATCTAGCTCCTCCGGCGTAGACGGTAGCTGCACTTCGGCATAGCCAGGATGAACCTTCACAAGAAGCCGCAGCCAAAGCATAATTTTACGAAGATCAAGACTAAGCTGAGACCGGAGACGCGTGTTTACCATCATTGACATCTTCTGCGACATTGTGCCAACAAACACGAGTTGGATGTGAGAACTCACGTCAGTGCGAGGAAGTGTGGTTGCGCACAGTTCCAGTATCTTTTCCACACTGTCAGTTGGAGAGCAAATCACGTGGCTGCGCAGCTTTGTTGCGTCACTGCCTGGAACCACGGTGACCACGTCGTACGAAACAACGTACTTGGAAATAGCGGCACGCTCCAATAGTGACAGCGCGGGCAACCCAAGCATACGAGGATCCCGACCCCAATCAGCATACCGCACAGACCGCTTCGGGAACGGCAAGCTGCCCTTCCGATTTTTGTCCTCGCGCAATGTTCTACAGTGTTTGATGCGGCTGGTGCAAATTTTACATACCATGGCATACAAGTGTCGACGCTCTGGCTGGTGTGGTGTACCAGTATTATTGCTGGTGTTGCCGACTGCTTCTGCCAATGACTCTCTCACTATCGTCGTCTTGGAGTGGTAGTACTGATAACCGCCACTGCTCCCGTAGTGCTCTTCGCGCTCTGCTTCCGTCATCCACACCGTTCCATCCTCCACAACGCGAAAGAATCGGTTGCCACGCTGCACCATGTGGTAAAGGCCACCAAACTCCTCATCCAAGCGCTTGGCCTCTTCCCGATTGACCTCAAACATGTCGTACAAATCGTCTATCGGCACGTGGCTATCCCCAATGCAGCGATTGTCAACATCACGCCCGCCGCAGCAAGCGCAGGTACTGATTCGAAGATTGTTGTTGTACGTAGTGCTCCAGTCGCGCAGGATAGAAGCCCGTTCCAGTGGTGTGATCTCCTGATAAGCATCGGGGTTTGGCTTCTGATTCGGAAGACTCAAGTTACTCTCGGCATAGAAGGTTTCGAGTACTGCACGTTCTTTCGCAGAGCATCTCGTGGCAGCAGGGCGGTAGTAGTCGTGGATGAGGCGCTGGTTGAAGCTGGAGGTGGAGGTGGAGCTGGAGGTAGAACTAGAGCTAGAGCTGGAGGTAGAGCTGGAGCTAGAGCTGGAGGTAGAACTGGAGCTAGAGCTACATGTAGAGCTGGACTTGCCATCGGATAAGATCTGCACTCTCTGCTTTAAAGACTGCAATCTCTGCCTGTCAGCCGCCAGCCGTTTCTTTCTTCGTCTCTTTCTCTTAGCGGCGATCTCACCGTTCTTATGTCGCATCTTTCGGGATTCTGGATCTGGACAAAGTTGCACCACTCTGTCAGACTGACGACGCAGCACCAGCCGCAAGCACGAATCTGGAGAGTCTTGCTCCAGCAGCTGCCTCAGCTCATTGGTGGAACGAATTGGCAACGTGACGTCACCCTGACGATATCCAACCACTTGCCAACGCTCGCCAAACCGTGTGTCTGGACCGAAATACTGGGAATGTAGTGCACCAACGTCGAGGTAGACATATGCTCGATTTGCTTTCACCAATGTAGGATGCCTGTTTTCGCACACCTTCTCCACATACCGAAAATTGTGGGTGCGCCACCTTTGAAACGGCTCAAGCTTCTTCGATTGTGCCTTTCGGTGGTTCGGATTTCCTTTCCTCACGCGCCAATTAATTAGTCCCGAGTCCAGTAGAGGGCGCAGCTGCGAGCGGTATCGTCGCCGGCTGGCACTGGAGCTACCTGTACGAGTACGCTTCGCTGGCGACTCGGGCACTGGACCCTCCCTGTCCAAATGCAGTAACACCTCCACATCGTCCACCACCTCCATCTTCTCACATCGAAGGCAAACTGGTACAAAGTGGCTGCCAGTACCGTGCAGACGAAGAGTAGTCCGGCCAGCGCGCTTCAACAGACCCTCAGCAGCGGCCCCGATCCAAGCTCCCAGCTGCGCAAACGTACCGATCTGTCGATTCACGTTGCCATCGTAAATCTGAATGTACATTTCAGGACACATTTTCGACAGCACCTCTACCAGCACAGTGCTGTCAAATTCAGCGGTGATCCACGATCTATCTGTACCAAGAAAACGTCGAAACCTCTCCATCTCACCCAGCCACTGTACGTACGATACCAAAGACGAGGCTGGTACGTCACTAAGTTCACCATCAGGATTGTGAGGTGGGACTACTTCACTGGCTGTCGCGGCATCTTGCAACTCCAACCAAGCCGGTGTCTTGTAGAACTTCCACCAGCGAGTCGGATTCGACGCGGGATCTAGTTTGTTCCGTATTGCCTGACGAAACAACAAGCCAGCCACTTCTTCATTTTCCAGAATGCCGTGTCCAACACTATACGGATCACGATCCGGAAAGAACGTAGCATTCACTCTGCGGATAAGCTGTTCGTCGCCAGAATGTCGAATGGCTGTTGCCAAAGCTGAATAGAAACAGTTTCCCTTGCCAGTAACATAGACGTCCTCGTAAAATCCAGGGATCTCGGGGTTTCCCAGGCACAGCCCTAAAAGGACTTGGTTACTGTATCCAGATGTGTCCCAATCTCGATGAGAGAGGCACCTTCTAAAAGTCTCCATCTGCCCTTGCCACTCCGTATACGTTAACTGACCACCGCTAGCAACACTGCTACTTGAACTGTTTGACAACGCAGAAGACATGTAGCCAGCCCACCAACTTGAATTTTGATCAGGATCCAGTCGAAGACGCTGAGACGTGGTGGACGACAACAACCCTGCGTCCACAAGCGACCGTCGATGGGTAGCTATAATGTTGTTCATATTCTGTGCCACGAACTCAGGCCGATGGCGCGCAAGACTCGGTGCGTTGGATAACTTCCAAGCCTTAATTCTGTTCGCTGCACTGTAACTCATGTCAAATTTGACAACACTATTACCGTTCACGATTTGGCCAACAATATTGCTTCCCCTAAAGGAAAAACCTGGCGGCAATCCAGGGCCACGGTGACCGCCTACCAAAAGGTGACACGGCGAGAGTACAGGTGATGCTTGCTCGGCGAGCGACGAAATCCA
>Ga0209302_10001766_pt1 | contig 12648 bp, 9 predicted proteins | sample ArcOceMetagenome_2_FD_187445 | JGI IMG/M metagenome (GOLD analysis project Ga0209302, IMG submission 187445) | Marine eukaryotic phytoplankton communities from Arctic Ocean - Arctic Ocean ARC135M Metagenome (SPAdes) (version 2) | ecosystem: Environmental > Aquatic > Marine > Oceanic | place... | reverse complement strand
GGCGGCGGAGGGGCGGGAGGGGCGGGAGGGGCGGGAGGGGCGGGCCGGTCAGGTCGAGCTGCGGTACGACTATGACGGCGAGCTGTACGCCAAGGCCGACTTCCTGCTCGAGTGCGCCATAGTAAGTATAGCCATAGTAAGTATAGCCAGAGTAAGTATAGCCAGAGTAAGTACAGCCGTAGTAAGTACAGGCAAGGCCGACCTCCTGCTCGAGTGCGCACTGTAACCCGAGGCCTGCCAGCCCATGAGTACAGGCCCTGCCCACCCTATGAGTGCACGCCTGTGGGCACAGGTACGGCCACCTAGATGAGTGGGACGCCGCGCCGCGCCGCGCCGCCGCCACCGCCGCTACCGCCGCTGCGCCCGCCGCGCCCGCCGCGCCCTCCTCCGCCGCGGCGGCGCCGCGGCAAGTCTCGTCGCTGCTGGCCGCGGCGGTGGGCGCCTTGCCTCCGGCGCCGAGGCCAGCGGCGGCAGTGGCGGCGGCGGCGGCGGCGGCGGCGGCGGTGGCGGCGGAGGGTGTGGCGCTCGCTTGGGTCGAGCCGGCGTGGGCGCGCGAGCGGGTGTTCGACGAGAGTGCGGTGGGCGTCCTCGCGGCCCTCGTGCGTACGGCGGGCGCGGCGACAGTGGGTGCGGTAGGCACGAAGGAGGAGCGGCGCGCGCGGCCGCTCGCCTTCAACACGGTGCGCCTGCCCGAGGTGGCGAGGGTCCACACCGGGATACATCACCTAGTTATCACCCCTCTCAGGTGGCCTCGCCTCCATCACATATGGTTGCAGCCGCCCTCACATATGGTTGCAGGTGAGCCTGCTCAAGGCGGCCTCGTCGGCGCTCGGCATCGGCGCGCACCAGGCGATGCGTGTGGCGGAGACGCTCTACCTGGCGGGCTACCTCTCTTACCCTCGCACCGAGTCGACCGCCTACCCGCCTGGCACAGACCTCGACGCACCGCTGCGCGCGCAGGCCGCCGACACGCAGTGGGGGGGGCTGGCGCAGCAGCTGCTCGCGCAGCGGGGCGCGCATGCGGGGGCGCCGTCGGCACGAGGCGGCGTCGATGCGGGCGACCACCCACCGATCACGCCGGTGCTCGGCGCCGACGAAGGCCTACCGGGCGGAGGCGATGGCCGTCGGATCTACGAGCTCGTGACCCCACCTCACTAACCCTAGCCCTAACCCGAACCCGAACCCCAACCCGAACCCCAACCTTAACCCCAACCCTGCCCCCCAACCCTAACCAGGTGACGCGACAGTTCCTCGCCTCGCTCTGCGCCGACGCGCAGCTGCGCGTGGGGCATGTCGAGATCACGGCGGGCGGCGAGGTCTTCAGCCTGGCGAGCCTCGAGATCATCGACGAGGGGTGGTGCGCCGCGCTGCCCTCTGCAACCACGCGGCGGCAACCACCCAATGCACAAGCCCTCGAGCCCGTAGGCGGCGAGCCCGCGTGCTTAGGCTGCAACCCCATCCATGTGCATGTGCATGTGCATGTGCATGTGCATGTGCATGTGCATGTGCATGTGCATGTGCATGTGCATGTGCATGTGCATGTGCATGTATGCAGGTACGCCGCGCTGCCGCACCGCGCGCCGCAGCCGCAGCCGCTGCCGCGCGTGCGCGAGGGGCAACGCCTGCCCATCGCGAGCCTGCGTGTGGAGGCGGGCACGACGGAGCCGCCGCCGCCGCTGTCGGAGAGTGATCTCATCAGCGAGATGGAAAATAACGGCATCGGCACCGACGCCTCGATCGCGACCCACATCAAGAACGTCGAGGCGCGCAAGTACGTGCGGCTGCTCGCGGGGCGGCGGCTTGAGCCGACGGCACTCGGCCTCGCGCTCGTGCAGGGCTGACTCCAGCCCCAGACCAAGCCCCCAGCCCCAGACTGAGCCCCTACTCGCCCCAGGCTGAGCCCCTACTAGCCCACAGCCCCCAGGCCCCAGGCCTACGCCTCCCTAACCCTGCGTCTCCAGCCCCCAGCCAGCCCCGGCCTCCCTCAGGCTACCGCCGCGTCGACGCCGAGCTCGTGCTGCCCACGGTGCGCTCGCACGTCGAGCAGCAGCTCAACAGCGTGGCGAGCGGCGCCACGAGTCGCGCGTCAGTGGTGGCGCACTGCCTGGCCGAGTTCGAGCGCAAGTACGCCTACCTAGTGCGCAAGGTGTGGGCCAACCCTATGCCCTCACCCTGACCCCAACCCCAACCCCAACCCTCACCCTCACCCCTCACCCCAACCCTCACCCTATAACCTAAGTACGCCTACCCCGTGCGCAAGGTGGGCCGGATGGAGCAGGTCTTCGATGCGAGCTTCGGTAGCTTTGGCGGGCCGCACGGCGGCGACGACGGCGACGGCGACGGCAACGACGGCGACGACGGCGCCGGCGACGGCGGCGCCGGCGTCGGTGCCGGGGCCGGCGGCGGCGCGGGTGGGGGCAAGGCGGCCTTGCCCCCACCGTCGCGGCCCTTCACGCAGTGCGGGCAGACCGGCCGCTACCTGCAGCTGCACACGCGCGGGCCGCAGCGGCTCGTCAACCCGGTGACGCAGCAGGTGTGGCCGCTGCCACAGGGCGGCGCCGTCAAGCCCTACCTGGGGCTGCGCTGCTCGCTCTGCGACTTCGAGCTCGTCCTCTTCGCGCCCCGCGGCGGCGGGCCCGACCGTCACTACCCGCTCTGCCCGCACTGCTACAGCCGCCCGCCCGACGGTGGCGAGGCGCCAGCGGCCGACGCACTCTGCAGCGGCTGCCCGCACCCGGTGGACCACCCTGCAGTCGCCGCGCTCGCGGTGTGCGCGTGCCCCGAGACGGCCGAACGGGGCGGCTGGCTACTCGTCGACCCTACCGGTGGGCCGCGCTGGCAGCTTGTCTCGTCGCGCGGCCGGTATACCATGCCCTTCCCGCCGTTTGTGCACAAGCTCTCGGTCGGGGCGGGCTGCGGTTGCGCGGGAGGGAGCTGCCGGCTGCTGCGCGTCGAGTTCCATCGCGAGCGCTCACCCCTGGCCGACGGCGCCACGGTGCACGAGGGGTGCGTGCTGACGGACCCTCTCATCGCGGACCTGTGCGACGCGGCCGGCGGCGGCGGCGGCAAGGGCAAGGGCAAGGGCAAGGGTGGCGGCAAGGGTGGTGGCGGCAAGGGCAAGGGCAAGGGCGATGACAAGGGAAAGGGTGGCGATAAGGGAAAGGGTGGCGGAAAGGGAAAGGCAAAGGGTGCGAAGGGCGATAGAGATGAAGGCAAGGGTAAGGGGCGCGGCGGTGGCAGGGCGGAGGGAGGAACGTTCGACGCCAGAGACTTGGAAGTGGATTGACTTTGTTGTAAAAACGTGGAGATTATTTTCGATCGTGCGATATACACCTCTCTCACACACAGTGCTGGGGGGAGAGGATCTGGTTCTGAAGAGGACAGCTCTGGCGTCTGGGCTCTGCAGAGAGGAATCTACTGTATATAGGGTAGGTGCAGACGCGGTCAGAGTGGTGTACTTTAGGACGTGCTTCCCGACGAATGGCGACCACCTCCACCCTGGTTCTGACGCACCCGTGCCGTCGGGCGGTTGGCCACAACGAGTTTTCCAAAGGTCCGTTCAAGGCGGTGAGGGAGGCGGCGAAGCCGAAGGTGGCGGCGGCGAGACGGGGAAGCCGAGCTCACAGCAAGTCTTCTGGCACAGCGGCTTCTTGTTGTTGCCGTCCTTCTTGCAGTTCTTCTTGCACTTATTCATCGATTTCGGCGGTTTCTTCTTGCATTTCTTACTCTTGATCTTGCACTTTTTGGCATCACCCGATGGCGGCGCCGACGGTGGCAGCAGCTCCGCCGAGCCCAAGCCCCCCGCCGCCGTCCCCGTCGCCCCCACCGCCGAGCCGAGCCCTCCGCCACCGAACCCGAGCCCTCCGCCGCCGATGCTGTCGGTGAAGTCGATGGTGCTGACGCCAGCATTTTCTGGCAGCACCCCCTTACCAGATGCGGCAGTGAGCCTTGAGCCACTCAGGTCGGCGTTGGTGAGGTTGGCCTTAGCGAAGTCGATCGTGGTGTCACCTTCGCGGCTTTCCGCAGTGATCCACGAGCCACTCAGGTCGGCGTTCGCGAGGTTAGCCTCGGTGAAGTCGACCGTGGCCTCGTAGTAGGCAGTATAGGCAAAGAGATCCGAGCCACTCAGGTCGGCGTGGGCGAGGTTGGCCTCAATGAAGTCGATGGTGGCTTCCGTGCCTTCGGCCTCGAGCTTCGAGCCACTCAGGTCGGCGTTGGCGAGGTTGGCTTTCTTGAAGCCAATGGTGGCCGTGGTGGCTCCACCTGTTCCATCGGTCGTGACCTTCGAGTCACTCAGGTCGGCGTGGGCGAGATTAGCCTCATTGAAGTCGATGGTGGCGTACCACCCGCCTTCGGCACGGAGCTTCGAGCCACTCAGGTCGGCGTGGGCGAGGGTGGCCTTAGTGAATTCGATGACGGCGTTGCCTCGTGCGGCATCTGCCTTGAGTGTCGAGCCACTCAGGTCGGCGTGGGCGAGGTTGGCCTCGGTAAATTCGATGGTGGCCTCGCCGTCTTCGTCGTACGAACCAGTTTTGGTAGTGAATTTCGAGCCACTCAGGTCGGCGTTGGTCAGGTTGGCCCGACTGAAGTCTATGGTCTGGGCTTGTTTACCAACGGTAGAGACCGTCGAGCCACTCAGGTCAGCGTGGGCCAGACCGGCCCCGTCCAGCTTGATCATCCCTGTTCCTTTGAACGTAGCATCCTTGAAGTCGCCGTCTGACAGAGCAAGAGACAAACGCGGGATCACAGCGGGTCTGCAGATCGCGGTGGGTCTCAGATTGGCCATTCGAGTGGCGGTCACTCACACGACAGGTGCGCCCCGCTCAGGTCGAGCTCCTCGCCAGCATCGCCGAGCGTGGTGTGGCTGCATGCGATCGGCCAGCTCTTGTCGCCGGCGGGGCGCTGCCTGAGCATCTCTAGAGTGCATGGCGGGGCTGGTGGCGGCTGCGGCGGCTGCGGCGGCAGCTGTGGCAGTGACGGTGGCGGCTGCGGTGGCAGTGGCAGCGACGGCGGTGGTGGCGGCGACGGCGGTGGTGACGGCGGCGGTGGCGGCGGAGGAGGAGAACTCGGCGGTGGCGGCGACGGCGACGGTGTCGGCGGCGACGGCGACGGCGGTGGCGATGGCGACGGCGGTGGCGGCGACGGCGACGGCGGCAGAGGGCTCGGGCTCGGCGGCGGAGGGCTCGGGCTCGGCGGTGGCGGCGACGGCGACGGCGGCGGAGGGCTTGGGCTCGGCGGCGGAGGGCTCGGGCTCGGCGGTGGCGGCGACGGTGACGGCGGTGGCGGCGACGGCGACGGCGGCGGAGGGCTTGGGCTCGGCGGTGGCGGCGAGGGCGACGGCGGCGCAGGGTTCGGGCTCGGCGGTGGCAGCGAGGGCGACGGTGGCGGCGAGGGTAGCGGCGGCGAGGGCGAGGGTGGCGGAGGCGCAGAAGGCGACGCGGGCGGCGAGAGCGGCGAGGGCGGCGGTGGCGTGAAGCTCAGCTGACTGGCGAGCGCGCAGGTCTCGCGGTGCAGAAGCCAGAGCGTGTTCACACCCGCCTGAAGGTCAAACTGGTTGGTCGGGTAGGGTGCATTGGGACCGCCAAAGCTATAAACTTCGCATCCGCCGCCCGCGCTCGTACACAGCCTGAAGGAGTTCGTATTGCCCGCTTTTGCGATGTTCTTTTGCGTGCAGAGCCCGCCGCCGCCGCCGAACTCGTAGGAACCCGCCCGACCTTCGAGGGTGCCCTGGAACGTGCCCGTGTGTGGGGCGACGACCGTAATCTCGAAGGACCCTGCAGAAGACTTGAAGAAGACCTCGTTGGTCGAAGGCACGACGCCGACAGCCGCGTCGTCCGTGGGCGCGAAGGGCGCGAGAGCGACCACGTCCCATGGCGGCGGCGGCGGGCTGGGCGAGGGCGGGGGCGAGGGCGGCGGCGACGGCGACGGCAGCGCAGGGCTTAGGCTCGGCTGTGGCGATGGCGACGGTGACGGCGGAGCAGGGCTCGAGCTCGGCGGTGGCGGCGACGGTGAGGGCGGTGAGGGCGGCGACGGCGACGACGGGGACGACGGCGGCGAGGGCGGCGCTTTAGGGAGGTTTGGGAGATTCTCACATGTCTGCGTTGCTGGGCTGTACGTCTTGTGTGGCATCCACGTGTTGAGGCCGCACTCGATCGTCTTCGACTCGAGGGCGATGGGCACACCGTTCAGGTACTCCGAAGCAGCAACTCGGCTGTCGGCGAGAGAGCGCTGGCAGCAGCCGCCATGCATCGCCCGCTCGTTCGACAACGCAGCAAGCGCCCATTTGAGGTTCGGCTGGGAGCCGACGTTATGCGTCACCGCGTCGCCTGCGGGCTGTGGAGTGCCCGTTTTCGCCATCAGCTCCCGAAGCTCGTCGGGCTCGAGCACGCGCCCGAGCGATTGGCGCGCCACCGACTGCATGACGGCGGCGGCGGCGGTGACGAGCGGGCTCGCCGACGACGTGCCCGAGAACCTGCCGGTGAACGCATCGTTGTCGCCCTTGCTGCCGTGAAGGCCACCATAGCCCGTCGTCGCTACTGACCAATCATACCAGCCTTGCACATCAATGCGTGAGCCGAAGCTCGATCCGATCCAAGTGCGCCGGTTGTGACGCGCGCCGCCCACCATGATGGCGCCCGAGTCGGCAAAATTTGCGTGGCCGCGCTTGAAGCGGCCGTTCTGCACGGCATCGAGGTCCATGTGTCCGTTGGCTCCGGCCTCGATCACGACGATGCCCTTGTCGACGGCGGCGCGGATGGCGGCCCAGCCGGCAGGGTAGTACTCGACTGGGCAGTAAGTGGCGTCGATCCCCTCTATGCTAAAGGCGTACTGCAACTCGATTAGTATGACGTCACCCGCCTGCAGGCGCTCGGCCAGTTCGGCGATGACTGTTGGGACGCCCACTTCTAAACCCCCCGCGGTGAAGATGCTGGCAACGATGGGCGTCACGGCGACGGCACCGCCACGGACGCCCTGCGAGTCGTGCTCGCCCTTGATCTCGCCCCAGACGGCGGTACCGTGCGATATCCAGCCAGGGTCTGTGCTGATCGAGTTGATGACCTCCGCACCCTGCATCCCAAGGTCCTCGTGATCAAGGTTGACGCCACCCTCGACGTCAGCGACGGTGATGCCCGCGCCGAGACCGGTGTCGTACTCCTCCGCCACGTCAAAGTCGAAGCCGTTGGGGGCCGGGCCGCGGTAGCCCTGGAGGTGCACAAAGCTCGGTGACAGCATGCGCCGGAGGTCCGTCTTGCTTGCGAGAGCGTGGCGGATCGCTTGCAGCGTTCGGCGCTGGTCGTCCGAGGAGGTGAGGGTCGGCAGATTGGGGGGCAAGGGCGCCAGGTAGGCGATCTCCACGCTGGAGTTGTTGTTGAGCTGGTCGCACAGCGCGGCACCGTTGCCATTGGGGGCGTCGACTGCGAAAAACAGATGAAGTGGGTCGAGCGGCACGCCCGTCGCCTGAAGCTTGCGACGGCGGTGAGTCGGGAAGACGGGCTCGGCGTTGAGATTGAGGTCGCCGATGGAGAGGATCGCGTGCTGCACCTGGGCCGTGGAGCCTGCCCGGAGCTCTGGGTTAGTCGGCGTCTCGGCGAAGACCGCACGGTCGTCCACGAGCTTGACGATCACCTGGTTCTCGTGCTCGGTGCCGTTGTGCCACACGGTGTGGCTCGGCTTGAAGAAGTGCGGCGAGGGCGATGCTTCGGATAGGCGAGCGCCCCTGCTGACTTCCTCGGGATACAGCATGGTGGTTGGCCCCGAAAGATTGGCAGACTGCACAGGCAGGGTTAGGAGTAGGGTCGGGTTTTCGTGCTAGGTTGTACACATGGTTGGGGTTAAGGTTAGCCCTCGTCCACCCTGTGGAGGCCAGGGGGCTCGCACACTAGCCTCCAGAGAGCCACATGGGGTTCTGCGGGGGTGCGGCTTGTTGGCCTGACGAGCAGCCCCTGTCGAGGCCGGGCCACAGTTTGCACCGACGACACCGCCTTGGTAGGCCCAGCGCTAACGCTGGCGATAAGGATGCAGTAGAGCATCTAGAGAGCTATATGCACGAGCGCCTGCGCAACCGGGGTGTGAGTGGGAGCAGAGTGGTGAGACTGGCAGCAACGGGAGCGTGCGGGAGCGTGCGTGCATCACCGCGGTGAGCGGCGGTGGCCGCGGCGGTGCGTGTGGCGGAGACAAGACAGCAGCGCGTGCGTGCGAGTGCAGCCATGTTATGAGACCGGCCGGGCTAGCACATGGAGTCTCACTCACTGGCTTGGTGTGCTGTTGGCTTCTTGGAATCTGAGCGTCATTTGAAATTCTCTCTTCGCAAAGTGCAACGGTAGCTGGACGAGACGATGCAACGAAGATAAAACGGCGATCGTTACCGAACCCTGTTGCAGCTTCTGATATCGAGGGACGGCTTACTTCTTGTAGAGCATATGCCTTCTGCCTGGGCGCATGTTTTAAGCTCGAACTCTGACCAAACTCGACATTGGCACCACTTCCTGCGTATACTATCTCTGGCTCAACTCCTTGAGCCTCCTCTTGTTCTCCTCAAAAGCTCGAACTCTGTCTTTATTGTTTATAAATCTCGACAGGAGGCGGGCTCATATCGTCCCCACAAAGCCAAGGTGAACTGTCCGACGAACGGAGGTGGCTCTGCGTAAATATGAATATGTTCCCTGTACTCAGCCTGTACTCGTACTACCTGTGGTAGAGTGGTACCGGTAGTACGGTACTGTAAGGCACACTAGCCTACTCTCACTTTCGCGTGCCTGTTCGCCAACACTCCCCCGCCCCGGCCCCCGCCCACAAGCCCCCCCCCCCCTCACCTCTGCCCCCATACTGCCCTCCGCTCGCCCCGCGGCGAGTACGGCGGGTGCGGCCTGTATACACACCGCGGGTGATGCAGATCACCAAACGTGCTCGGTCGCGCCCTCGGGGATCGGCGACGACCGCGCTGTGGATGAGCACAGCGCGTTGGGGAAGAGGTTCTCTGCCTGCTCGAGCTCATCCGCGAGCATCTGCCCCCTGTCTAGCCCCAGCCCCTGCAGCCTTCTGCAGACGGTACTGGCCCGCGAGACGTCGAGAGACTCGTCGGCCACGCCACCGGCTGCTTGGTTTGCCTTCCAGGTCGCGATCGCGCTCGCCATATCGATGCCGAACTCATCGGCCGTTTCATCCGTTTCATCGCCCTCGAGCAGGGCGTCGGCGAACTCCTCGGGCGTGTACCCATCAGGCGTGTGGTACTTGTCAGGTGCGCGCGCCGGGATGGCCACAGCCCCGCCGGCGAGTGGGGACTTCGGCACGAAGGACCTCGGCGACGGCCGAGTCGAGACATCGGGGAGCGGTGACGGCGGGCCGAACAGGGCAGAGTCCACACCGACGGCAGCCCCGAACAGGGCGAGGTGCAGCTGCGACTCTATGCCCGCCTCCTCGTTTCTCACGGCAGCGGCTACGTTGAGGCCGGGCGCGACATTCGGCGCGGCATTCGGCGCGGCATTCGGCGCACTGGCGAAGCAGCCCTGCAGTCCTCCCTGCAGTCCACCCATACCGTCCTGCAGTCCAGCTCGCATACCGCCCTGTAGTCCGCTCTGCATTGTCAGCAACTGAGCCTGCAGCGCCTGTAGTGTCTGCAGCTGTGCCTTGTACTCCCTCACCTTGCTGTTGTACTCCTCCGTATTGCCGCCCTGCACGCCGAGGTGACGGGAGCTTTGGAACGTGCCCTGCGGGCTCACGGTGGTTGAGCCCGCGGGCTTGGCTTGGCGTTGGACATGTTGGGCGGCCATCTTGGCTATGTCCTGCCCGCCGCCGGCTGTTCGATGCTGGGCATATGCAGCGGCTGAGGGCCTGTCGGAAAGAGAGGAGCACGGCACTTGAGTTGGGCGAAACGAGGAGGGCGAGTCAGTCGGGGCCACGTTGGAAATGTCACGCTTATAGGTAGTCTGCGAGTGACCGTAGCGCAGCGTCTTGGAAGGCACAAGCGTCCCCTTTGCGACACACAGACGCACGCAGCCGTCGTCAGTTATCCAGTGATCCGGCACGGGCAGCCATTGGAACTCTGGCGGTTGATCGCGGAAGAGCGCGAGCCGCGGTCCGATGCTGCCGGCGGTGTTGTTGAGGATACGGTACTGGCCGCCGCCCATGCTCTTAGGCGCGCTGTTCCAGAAGCCCTCGGAGCGCTTGTTGACGAAGCATGCGGCAAGCTCGGCGCTAACCGCGCGGACCTGGGCGAGAGGCACAAAGATGCCCTCCTTGCAGCTGTAGCAGAACTTGTTCTTGAAGTGCAGCTTGCCCGGCACGAAGTCGGGCGTGCACGCGGCGTCGCCGTTGAAATGCAGCTGCGCGCCCCAGCAAGTTGCGCACTCAGGCACCTCGCTTGCCTTTTCCTCAGCGGCTGCGAAGCCCTTGGTCAACTGTGCACTAGGTGCAACGCCCTTGAGCATCGACCGCATCCCCTTGCTGGTCACCGCGGTGGAATTGGTGCTGCTTGGGAGGCTTGAGTGGTCGCCCAAGCCGTTGTAGCGGATGTCGAGTGACTCGTCGACGACGGAGATCAGATCTCCGCCGAGCTCGCCGGTCGAGGCGGCGAGGAGGGCGTCGGCAAAATCGTCATCGAGCCGTAGACTCGTTGGCAAGCTCTCACCCGGTCGTTTGGTGGGCCCGCCCTGGCCCTCCCAGGGTGGTGGCCCGCCCGGCGGTTCGCCCAATTGCGGCTCGCCCCGCGCCCCTGCATCCTCAGAGAGGAAGGATCCGAAGAGCGCGTGCTGCAGCTGCGCCTCCATCTGCACCTCCGCGTCCTGCTCCGCGGTGGCCATGCCGAGGCGAGACGCGGTGCCCAGGGCAGTGTCGACTGTTCCCGGCATCAGATCCGAGAAGTTATCGAACGAGCCCTGCGAGCCCTGCTCCTCGACGGACGGCATGGAGGACGGCATAAACTCCAAGTGATCCCCACGCGCCTGCAGTGGCAGGGTGGGATTAGGCAGAGGGAGAAGTGCGGTGCCGGGGCCGCTGGGCGACGCCAGGGTAGATGCGGCAGACTGAGTAGGTGGGTAGAAGATTGGTGAAAGGTGCAGACGTGATGCAGTAGTGCAGAGGCACAGAGGTGGATGCAGAGGTCGCGTGCGTGCACCTGGAGTGGCGGCAATTGGTCCGCGGGAGGGTAGGAAGCGAGGTACGTGGAGCTGGACGGCAGGCGCGAAGGTGGATTCGGGCGAACCGGGAAGGGAGAGTTGGGCACCATGCCCCTCTCAACGTTGGAGATGCCCCGCTTGGCGCTAGTCTGGTGTGGGTGGAGGTGAAGGTGTGGGGCGGGTTGGGGATGGGGGTAGAGTTGCGAGGAGGGCATTGTGGGGGCGTGGGCGGGGGGGATTTGGGCGGAAGTCAGAGAAAGGGTGAGGTTAGGGTGGTGTGGGTGATGTGGTGTGGAATAAGAAAGCAACGTCGCGGAGATTGGGGTTATGTGTGATGGGGCGGGGGGGTCAAGGATAGGCACACAGTTCGGCTGGCCTGCGGGTGGCCGCAGCGCAGCGTCTTGGAAGGCACGAGTGTCCCCTTGGCGACGCACAGACACACGTAACCGTCATCACTGACCCAGTGCTCGGGCACGGAAGGCCTGGTTGAAAGAGGGTTAGGGATTCGCACAATGCTCGGGGTTTGTGTTCGTGAGTTCAAGTTTGGCTTTGGCTAGAGGGGTGAGGGTGGGGAGGGGTTCTGAAGACGTCGAGGGCTCAGGCTTGGGGTCGAGATGATTTTGCTTGGTGAAGGCTTGGCGTCGGGTCAAGGTGGAGGTGACGATAAGGCTAAGGCTGGGGCTCAAAAGTTTGAATCTCGAGGCAGCGTGCCAGTTGAAGTTCGGGGGTTGATCGCGGAAGAGCGCTATCCAGGGACCGATGCTGCCGGCGGTGTTGTTGAGGATACGGTACTGGCCGCCGCCCATGCTCTTAGGCGCGCTGTTCCAGAAGCCCTCGGAGCGCTTGTTGACGAAGCATGCGGCAAGCTCGGCGCTGAGGGCGCGGACCCGGTCAAGCGGCACCATGATGCTGCCGCGGCAGTGGTCGCAGAACTTGCTCTTGAAGTGCAGCTTGCCCGGGAGGAAACCCGGCGTGCACCCGGCGCCGCAGTTGAGTTGGAGTTGTGCTCCCCAGCACTGATTGGTGTTCACCACGAGGGCACTCGTCTCGAGATCACTGGTCTTGCCCGGCGGCGGTTGTGCCGACTGCATCCTCGAGAGCAAAATGCTGTTATGGAAGAGTCTTTTGTAACCGCTTTTCTTGGTGAACTTAGCTTTCGGGTTACTCATAACCATCTACGGTTGAGCCTACACTCGAGCTCTCTAGTGAGATCTACGAGACGCTAACAGGCATGACAACGGATGTCTACCCCCGGGAGAACTGCATAGCCCCGGCCATGGTATTCATAGTATGGACTACGGACACAACGAATGGACGTGGACTAGCCCCGGATTGCGTCCCCATATAGTGGCTATCCCCCCTCAGAAGAGAGAGGCGTCGCACACAGGGGGGACACAGGAGGGATGTGTGTGGGCAGGGACGGTCGCGTGATCGATCTGCGTGTGCCCACTGGGAGAGAGGGCGGGCGGCGTGGAGGGCGGGGAAGGGAGTCGGTGGGGTGCACCCATGATGGGGTGCACCCATGGTACTGCGC
>Ga0209302_10001762_pt1 | contig 12666 bp, 4 predicted proteins | sample ArcOceMetagenome_2_FD_187445 | JGI IMG/M metagenome (GOLD analysis project Ga0209302, IMG submission 187445) | Marine eukaryotic phytoplankton communities from Arctic Ocean - Arctic Ocean ARC135M Metagenome (SPAdes) (version 2) | ecosystem: Environmental > Aquatic > Marine > Oceanic | place... | reverse complement strand
CGTCCTCACTTGCACAGTCCCCCCTGCGTGTCGAGTCTTCCTTATTAAAAAACCCTTCTCCTCCAAAAAGAGTATGCAGCCCCGTGCACAAAGTCTCTTGCCAATGCCACAGGGCATGGAAGACCTCCTCGGAGAGCTGAAGGAGAGCGCGCTTCCGGCGAGCGACGAGAACGTGGATGCGAGCCTGTCCCGCTACTACGAGGCCATTGCAAACTTTGAGGAGCCGGGCAAGAAGAAGGAGGCCTCGACCACCCTGAGCAAGCTGCTGGAGCTGCTGGAGCGGCACGGTTCAGACGCTGCGGCCCGGATGCAGGCCAACGGCACGGCTGCTGCGGACGCGCAAGGTCCCTCCGGCGCCTCCCGCCCCTCCTTCTCCAAGATGGTGTTTCGCGTGGAGCGGATGCTCTGCAAGAACGGCATGACGGCGAAGAAGGACCAGGTGGACAAGCTCAAGAGGCTGCTGCTGCTGTCTGAGAGCGGCGGCGCGCCCGCACTGCTTCGCGGCAAGGTGAGCGACCAGCTCTTCCGCAGCGCCCTCGACGCGCTCGACCGGTGCCCCGCCCGCTTCGAGACCAAGATCAGCGCCAGCCCTCACTCGGAGTGGGTGGGGGTGCTCGAGCTGCTGTGCAGGCAGCCGCTGTACGTGCGGCGGCTCCCGCTGGCCAGCCTCGTGCAGCTCCTCAACAGCTGCTGCCTCTGGATCTGCGGCGAGGAGAATGAGCTCGGCGAGCGGCGCGGCCCTCACGCCTCCATCGCCTGCCAGCCGCAGCTGATGCGCGGCTACGGCCAGCTGCTACAGCAACTCGTGCTGCACTGGCGGCGCGACATGCTCGTCGTCGGCGCGGGCGACGACATGGGGCCTCTCGCCACGCTCTTCGAGTTCTTCGGCGAGGTGGTCTCCCTGCCCCGCGCCCACCTCGAGCATCTCCTCGTCACGATCTGGCAGGCGCTGCTAAGGGCGTTGCTCTCGCACGGCCTCAACGCGACGCAGGAGCTCGCAGGCTTCGGGCTGCAGCACCAAGTGCAGGAGCACGTCCGCTTCGCCTGGAGGCAGAGCCAGGCGCTGCATGAGCAGCTCGTGCCCTTCCTCCGCCTCCACCTCGCCAGCCTGCGCGCCTGTGGCCTCGCCCTCCCCGCCTCGCCGCTGCGCCAGCTCTTCCTGCTGCTGCAGAACGAGGTCGCCACGGGTGCGGCGCTCGCGAGCGGCGGCGCTCTGCTCAGCACGGCCGAGATGGGCGACAAGGCGTGGCGTGCCCGCTCGCTCCTGCAACTCGCTGCGGAGGTCTACCTGCTCCAGCACGCCGCGCCGCCCGCCGCGCCGCCCGCCGCGCCGCCCGCCGCACCCGCCGAGCCTCCCGCCAAGCGGCACAAGGCTTTGCATCACAAGGCGGCACAGGGCGTGGAGCGGCCAGGCGCGGAGCGGCCGGGCGCGCAGCTGCTGGCCAAGCTGGAGGCGGCGACGGGCGAGCGGGCCGAGGAGGCACCGCGCTGGCTGCTGCTGGCGGGCACCCTCTGTGCGCGCGAGCCCGGTTGGCTGGATGACGCCGAGCGGCGCGTGTGGGCCGAGGCACTGCTGCGCCGGCTGCCGGCGAGGGAGGCGGGAGGTGGCCAGCTGGAGCGCCTCCTGCCGCTGCCCTGGTGCGTGCAAGGCGTGGCGAGCGGCGCGACAGTCGGCAGCGCGGCGCCAGTGTGGCTGCGCCTGTGGGACTCGTTGCTCGCCCTCGCCGCCGCGCGTGCCACACCGCACCACGCGCAGGCCACACCCGGCGCCTCCGCGCTCGGCGCCTCCGCGCGACGAGAGGCGCAGGGCTTCGTGCAGTTGTGCGTCGGTGCGCTGGCCACTCTGCTCCGCCGCCGCCTGCTGCCGCGGCAGCAGATGGCCGCCGCCACACGCGCCGCCGCCACCTCCGCCCTCTTCGCCCCCTCCACCGCCGCCGCACCCGCGGGCAGCTACGCACGGCCTGACCCGTCGGACACCTCGGCGCCCGCGGGCCGTGGCGGTGGCGCGATGGGCGGTGGGCCAACGCACGGCGTGCTGGCACCGCTCATCGATCTGGGTATGGAGATCGCGCGCACCGCAGGCAACGCGGGCGACGGCGACGGCGGCGACGACGGTGGGGGCGTGGGCAGCCGGAGTGAGGGCGCGGAGGCTGAGGCAGGCGCCGAAGAGCGCGCGGCACTGCTGCGTTGGCTGCTCTCGGCCGTGCATGCGCCGCTCGTCCGCCCGGCCTTCGAGGGGACTGCCCCGTGGGCCTGTGCAGCGCAGCTGGGGCGGGAGGCGGCGCGGCGGCGGGAGGAGGCGCACGGCGAGGCGGTGTGTGCTGCCGTGGCGAGGCTGGTGTGCGGCGGCGTGGAGGAGGACGCGGTGGAGGGCGCGGAGGAGGCGGAGGAGGCGGGCGCGCGGCTGGCCGGGCTCACGCGGTTGGCGACGGGGTGGAGCGGAGGCGCGGCAGGGTGGGACAGCGAGGAGGAGGAGGCGGCGGGCGAGGCGGAGGCCGGCGGGAGCAGCGTGGGCGGCTGGTGGCAGGGCGAGGGCGGTTGGTGGGCGGGCGAAGGGGGTTGGTGGGAGGGCGAGGCGCGCCGGGCGCCCCCTGCCCTTGTGCAGCTCGAGCTCCATCTACAGCAGCTCGACGCAGCGGTGCCGCCCTCGAGCGGCGCCACGCCGCAGCAGGCCGCGTGCAGTGCCTCGCCGCGCGCGCGCGCCGCGGGAGGCACGCCACTGCTGGCACACGCCTCCCCGAGCGTGCTGCTGCCACTCGCGGCACAGCTGCTGCGCGCACAGGCGGAGGCGCTGCAGCGTCCTACAGGCTTCCGAGCAGCGCTGAGCGCCGAGGCACGCCCCAGCGGGTGGGAGAGTGTAGCTCATGCGGCGCGGCTAGCACGGCTGGTGGCACGCTTGCTGGTGGCGGCAGGGAGTGAGCACGCGCCGCAGCAACTCGTGCAGACGCTGCAGAAGGCGTTGCGCCTACTCCGGGAGCACATGGCCGCCGCCACCACCGCCGCCACCGACTCCGCCGCCGACGACGACACCAACGCCGACGCCGCGATACCTGGTCGCTGGAGCGGCGCGGTCGCCGCGATGTGCGCGCTGCGCGGCTGCCTGCTGGCGCTCGAGCCCACGTGCACGAGCGCGGCGTGGCGGCGTGATCAGGGCGAGGAGTGGCCAGAACCCGTGCTTGCACCGCTCAACGCTGAGCTAGCGGGGCTCGTGCGCAGCCTCAAGCCCCTTTGCACCGCGGCGCGCTCCGCTGCGGCTGCACGGGCGCAGCGGGCGGCGGGCGCTCCTGCGCCAACGGTGGGCAGCGCTCGGCAGCACGACGATATGGACGACGACATGGATGACGATATGGTAGTTGGGGGTGAGGACGCGGGACCGATGGGTGGGGCGGAGCCGCACGGCGGCGCGGCAGGGCGGCGGGCCGAGGCGGCGGGCGGGGCGGGGGCGGAGGGCGAGCCGCTCGAAGTGCTGCGAGCCGTGCTGCGCTGCCTGCAGGTGTGGCTGCGTGTGGCGGCCGATCCCGCCGCCAAGGTCTACGCCTCGCTGCGAGAGAGTCTGGCGGAGGTTCGCGGCGCACCACCGCGCGTGCACGAGCTCGGCCTTCACTGCATGGCGGCTGCGTGCCGCGCACACGCCGCAGCGGTACCGGTGGGAGGGGGCGGGTCCGCTCCGGCCGACGCGGCGCAGCAACAGGCGCTGCAGGCAGCGGAGGAGTGGGCAGCGCTGGCAGAGCCGCTCCTCAGGCCGGCGGCGAGGGGGCGCGTTGCGGGGCGGCTGGGTGAGGCGGAGCTGTGCTCGGAGCTCCATCGGGCGGCGTGCTTTGCCAGCGGCGCCCCTGACTCGCTGCCACTCGGCGGCTCGTGCGTGGAGCTCAAGGCCTATTCGCGCTTACTCGCGCAGGCACTCGCTGAGTGCCGCGTGCGCGGTGGCTTCGGCCTCGTCACTCGCGACGTGCGGATGCTACAGCCGCTACTGCCGCGCACACGGCTGCTGCTCGTCACCGCGCTGCATGCACACCTCTTGCTGCGTGTCCGGCTACTCCGGCAGTCGCTGCAGGCGCGGGGGCGGGAGCACTTCAGTGACGGATCCGAGCTCGACGCGCTAGTGGAGCTCGACGATGGCAACGGCGAGGAAGAATTGGTCGAGGCGCTGCGAGATCCGCAGTGGGCCGTGCGCGCGCGCGCGGCTGCGGCGGTGCGCGCCCTGTTCGACCGGTCATGGGAGGAGGATCAAGCCGGGCTGCTGCAGGAGCGTGGAGCGCACACCGCTGTAGTCCGCCTGCTCGACCACTCACGCCGCGGCCCCCTTTAAGCCCATCGTACCTCCTCACACGCCAGCCACCATGCCCCCACACTTGCACCCCTCTCGCCGCACCCCTCTCGCCAACCCCGGCCCATTCCCCACTCTCTCAATCTTGGTTGGCCTATTGTGCGCAGTGGCTACTGCACGAGGCGCTGCAAGCGGAGGAGCGGGCTCGCTCGCAGGACGAGGCCGAGGGGTTCCCCTTGCACGCCGTGCGTGCCTTGCGCTTCGGAGCCTCCCCGCTACCCTCTGAGCGGCACGACAGCGAGGAAGTCGGCAAGCCGCCGAGCTACCTCTCTCCAGACCTGGAGATGAGGCTGGCTGTCGTGGCGCTACTGGCAGAGGCTGGCGCAGCGTGCGGCGGCAGTTGCTTCGATCAGGTGCTGCTGCTGCTGCTGCTAGCCCATGGTCCCGACGGATCCGCCGCGCCCGCCACCGCGCCCGCCGCCGCGCCCGCCACCGCGCCCGCCGCCGCGCCCGCCGCCGCGCCCGCCACCGCATCCGCCGACGCGCCCACCGAAGAAGCCACCGCCGAGCCTCGCGCCACGCTTTGCTCCGCGGCCACTGCTGCACTCCAACGCCTTGCGCTCCGCCCACCGCCCACCGCCGCCGCGGCGGCGGCCGCCGCCGCCGCAGCCGCGGCGCCGCAGCAGCTGGACGCGTGCGCGGCGCTGCTACGGTCACGTGGGGCGGCGCTGCTCACCCTCTGGCTGCAGCGCGGCCTACCCCTCACACTGCTGCCTTGCTCCCTCTTTGGCATCTCTGGACTGTCGCGTGGGTCTGCGCTGGTGGCACTCCTGCGCCAGATGACCTCAGCCTTCGCGTGTGCCGCCACGCTCGCCGCCAATGCCGTCGAGCTAGCGGGTGCTGCGCGCGTGCTGGGCCACAACCAGGGGGGCGCGGGCCTGTTGATGCAGGCCCTGCCCGAGCTGCTCGCCCACCTGCTGCCGCTGCAGTTCAGCGAGGTGGAGAAGGAGCGCGACGCCTTCAGCAGCTCACTCAGATTCCTCGCAGCGCAGCTCAAGCCGCAGCAGCTCGCCGCGCTTGCCGCGCCGCAGCTGCCGCGCCTGCTTCGCTTGCTCGTGCTGAGCGCCTCCTCCTCCGCCGCACCCCCGCCACCCCTCCGGCCCAAGTTGCTGCTGCTCGACGTGCTTAACAAGAGTAGCGCCGCCTCCGACACGCCGCTGTGCCACACGCTGCGCAGCCTGCCTCTGGGCGAGCTGCAGCGCCTCGTGCTCGCCGCACACGCCGCCGTGGCGCGCGGCACCGCCGAGCTGGCGAGCGTGGCGCTGCTGCTCGAGCCGGGCCTGCTCTCGCCCCTGCAGCTCCGCTCGGGCTGCGTGCCTCTGCTCCTACAGAGCGCACTGCTCGAGTGCGTGCAGCGGCCGCTCCTCCGCCGGGCCTCTCACGGCGGCGCGGCGGATGTGGCGGCCACTGCGTGCTCCCTCTTGGCCAAGCTGCACGAGTTGCTGGCCGACTTTCCCGACGTGCAAGCCACGCTGCTGCGGCCGCTGCTCCGCACCGCCCTACCGCTCTCCTCCCGCTCGGAGCACGTGCAGCAGCTGCTGGCCGCGCTCTTCACCGGTAGCCCCGCGCCGCAGCTGCTGTCTGTCCTCGCGAGCCTGCCGCCGCTCGGTGCCGCGCTGCCCAAGAGTGCGCCGCTTGACGCGCTGCTCGATGCGCAACAGAGCGTCACGATCGCCAACGCGCCCGCCATGCCCGCAGTGGCGCTGGAGGCGCACCTCGCCCTGTGCGAAGCCGGGTTGGCCGACGCACCGCCGGGCGTCGAGTTGCGAGCTGCGCTGCTGCGGCTGCTCGAGCTGCTCAATCAGCCTGGAGCGGCTACGGCGCGAGCCTCCGGCCTCGACGCGCGGGCGCAGGCGTGGCTACTCCACCTCGTGCGTGACTCCGTGCCGCCGCCGCCGCTTCCCATCGCGCAGCTCATCGGCCACGTCCTCGGCATCATCAGCGTGCTTGCGCCCGCCCCGCCGCCCGCCGCCCCACTGCTGATCACCAGTTTGGAAGGCAGCGGCGGAGGCGGCGACAGCGGCGGCGGCGGGGGTGGAGGCGGAGGCGGAGGCGGAGGCGGAGGCGGAGGCGGAGGCGGCGGTAGCGGCGCATGCAGCGTGCACGCCATAGCGCTGCTGGCGTTGCACCAGGCGCTGCTGTGTGCTGAGGCCCCCACGATGGAGCGAGCTGCCGAGGTGGTCTGCGAGATCCTCCACGCACCGCACACGCGCGGCGCCGCGCTACGTGCGCTGGGCGAGCTACGCACCTCGCATCCCGAGGCGGCCTTCCACCTCGAACCCTTTGACCAGCTCAGCGGCGCGCCGCCCACCTCTGCATCTGCAGCGCCGCCCGCTGCCGGCGGCGCCTCCTCGTCTACTGCCACCCACGCTCCCGCACCACCCGAGGACAGCCACCTCCTGGGCGGCGATGGCGGTGGGCGCGGCTGGCAGCGCGTGGCGTCTGGCGCGCTGCTCGGCCGCTCCGAAGACCCGATGCTGCGTGCGTGTGCGGAGGTCGCTGCTGCGGACGCCGACACGGCGCGCATGCTATTCGAGCCTGCGCTGCACAGCGCGGCGCGGCAGGCGGCGCTGAGTGGACCTCTGGCGGCGGCGGTGCACGCCGCGCTGCGAGGGGTGGAGGCAATGCCCCGCCGTGCTGCTGTGGTCCTCGACGCTCTCGCCCGTCTCTACTTCGACAGCGCGGCGCCCCACACCGAGGCGCGCCCCGGCCTGCTTCCGCGCCTCTCCGCTGCGCGTGACGCACACACCTCGACGCCGCCAGCGAGGGCCATGCCATCCACGCCAGAGGCCGCCACGGCCAACGCGGCCGCCGAGGCCGCTACGGAGAGCCTGTTGTGGGATGGGCTCGACCTGCTTGCTCTCGCCGAAGCCGCGGCGGCGCTGCACGCCCACCCCACCGCACTTCTCTTCTTGGAGCTGCACCGCAGCCGCGCCCCTCAGCAGCCTCCACGGCCGCCGGTACCATCGCGACCCTCGCCACCGGTACACGCGGCCGAGGAAGCACGGCAGCGGGCGCTTCTGAGCTGGATCCAAGGAGGCGGGGCCGAAGGCGGTGCCGAAGGCGGTGCGTCGTCGCCAGCGCCGTGGCGACGACCTGAGGTGCAGCTCGCGCTCCTCGACGCGCCCGACACACGCGACGTTGGCCGCGCGCACCGCTCGCTGCAGCGGCTGGGTGCGCACGTGCTGCTGCGCGCTTCGCTCTGCGCCGAGGGTGACGTCGGGGCGACGCGACCTGCCGAGCGGGCGCGGCGGGTCGAGGCGGCACATGAGGCTGCATGGCGGCTCGGCCAATGGGGTGGCTCCAGCTCGGCCGCCGATACGCTAGGTGGCGGCGGCAGCAGCAGAGGTGGCAGCGGAGGCGGAGGCAGCGGAGGCGGCGACAGCGCAGGCGGCGGCAGCGGAGGTGGCGGCGGCGAGGACGCGGGGTCGGGTTGCCACTCCGCAATCCTGGGCGCTCTGCAGTGCGTGGGCAGCCGCGAGGGCGGCGCGATCGACAGCGCGATGCGCGCGGTGGGCGGTGCGCAGGCGAAGATGGTCACGGCGCTGCGAGGCACGCACCGCGAGGCGGGCGGGGTGGCGCGGCCCCTGCTCATTCAGTTACAGCTGCTCGCCACCGTGCGTGACAGCCTCGTCATCTTTCAGGGAGGGACGCTGGCCGACGCTTACGAGGCAGCGGCTGGCGGCACGGTGCCGCGCGACGCACGCGAGCAGCTGCTGGCGTGGCTGCCTCGACGTTGGTCGGATCAGCTCGCAGCGCTAGAGCCTCGGCAGGAGGCATCGCACACTGAGCCGCTGGCGGCGCTACACGCAGCGCTGCTGCGGCGGCTGCACGCGCCACCTGCGGACGTCTCGCGCGTCTACGTGGAGGCTGCTCGCGTGCTGCGCCGCGGCGGGGATCGCACCACCGCGCGCAATCTGCTGTGCCGCGCTGCGGAGCATCTGCGCGGTGGCCGCACCGACACCGCGGCTGGTGCCGACGCCGAGGGTCCATGCGGGTGGGCGAGGCGGTGGCAGCTTGCCAAGCTACTCTACTCACAAGGCGGCGCGATGGCGGCCGAGGCGATCCGAGTGGCCTCGAGGCTGCGGCGGGAGCTGGGCGAGGCACCGCTGCATGCGGAGGAGGGGCGTGGTCTGCGGCTGCGGCTACTACGCACGCTCGGCTGCTGGCTCGAGGAGCAGAAGGCAGATGGCCGCGCCGCGATCGAGGAGGTATTGCAGCGGGCCTCCCTCCTCACCGATGCCGAGAGCGGTGCAGAGGACGGCAAGCCAGCCTACGCGCTCGCACGATTCTACGAGATACAGTATACGCAGCTGGCGCGGGACACCGCCTCCTCCTCTTACCGCCAACTCCGCTCGCGCGCCAAGGCGACACGCACCGAGCTCGCAAGCACCGCCGCCGCGCTGGCCGTGGCAGAGGCCGCTTTCCCCAAGGGGAAGCAAACCAGGAAACTCAAGTCGCACCTACAGACGCTCGAGCGAAAGGTGATCTTGGACGAGTGCCCTCTGGAGGGCAGTGCGGCGGTAGAGCGCTACCTATCCTCCGCCGTTGAGTCCTACTGGCTCGTACTCACGCACGCCCCGCACGCCGCGCCTCGACGTCGCGCGCACGCGGCGGCGGCGCTCGTCCGTCTATGGCTCAACAATGCGCACGACGACTCGTTGAGTAAGGAGGTGTTACCTCCCCTCCTGCCTCCCGCCCGCCCGCCCGCCCAACCTCCACCCGCTCACCACCTGCCCGCCAACCCGCTTCGCACGGCGTCCGCTGCCCTCCTTTCCACTCCTCAGCCCGTGCCGAATCGCTCGCTTCCCGCCCCAGCCAGCCTCCTCTGCGCGCGGCAGGTGAGTCGCAACGTGAGCGCGGGGGCACCCCTGCTCGACTTCTTGCCCTTTCTGCCTCAGGTGCGCTCATCTGATGCCCCAACGGCCGCGCACGCGCACCTTCTGCCCGGGGCGTTCGGCCGCACCCCACCGCCCCTCGCCGCCCCTCACCGCCTCTCACCGCACCTCGCCCCACCTCACGCCACCTCACCGCACCTCGCCCCACCTCGCCCCACCTCGCCCCCCCTCACCCCCCCTCACTCCACCTCACCCCACCTCAACCCGCGCAGATCGCATCGCGTGTGGGGGGAGAGGCCACTACGGACGACGCGGCTGCGTTGGATGCGGCGCTGGCGTCGGTCCTCCTTGGACTGTGCCGCATCGACCCGACAGCGGTGTTGCTGCAGCTGCTTGCGCTGCACGGCGCAGCACCGCGCGACGGGCGGCGGCAGCGCGAGCTGGGCGCGCGCCTCAAGGAGCTGAGGGCCGACATGCCTCAAGCTCACGATGCGGCGGAGGCCCTCGCAGGATGCTGCCAGCAGCTGGCCGTCGCGCAGGGTGCAGCCACCAGGGAGGTGGCGTCACTCAACGCTCTGCACGAGCGCGTGGCTCTGGACGAGCTGCACATGCCTGCCGCGCCTCACGCGACGGCGCCGCTGCAGCGCATCGAGTGCCGCCGTGAGATGGCGGCCAGTGATAAGCTACGCACCTCGCGCCTCCTCGCCTGCGTCGACCAGAGCGGTGAGGTACACCCGCTGCTACTCAAGGCGAGGCCCGCTGCCGAGTTCAACCCATTCAAGGAGGCGGTCGCCGCACAGGCGCTGTGCCAGGCCGCTGCACTTGTCACGGGCCCTAAGGGGCTTGGCCCGGCCTCGTCGCCGCAGCAGATCGCGAGTCACGTACTGCCTCTCGCCCCCGCCGCGCGAGGGGATGGCGGCTTCGTGGCGGCGGCCCTCGTGCACTATCGCAGCGCGGCCTTTAACCTGGAGGCGTGGCTAGCGAGGGAGCACAGCGCAGCCCATGCCGCCGGTATCGATGCGGTGACGCCGCCTGTTGCCTCGCACATGTTCTCCGATGCGCAGGCACCTGCCGATCATATGAATGTTGTTTGTATGCATCTGCACATGCACATGCACATGAACATGCACCTATTATCCGACGATGCACGTGTTATCCGACGTGTAGGCACCGCGAACGCAATAGGGCATCTCCGCACCTCTCTGAGCCTTCCCCTGAGCCTGCACTGCGCCTGCACTGCGCCTGCACTGCGCCTGCACTGCGCCTGCACTGCGCCTGCACTGCGCCTGCACTGCGCCTGCACTGCGCCTGCACTGCGCCTGCACTGCTTGAGGGTCCTGGCTAACCTTGCACAGGCTGGGGCTGCAGAGCAAGGGGCAGTCGGTTCGGGCAGGGCCGACGGTATGGACACGGCGACTATCTGGGCCGAGCTCCGCCACAGCACGCGGCCTGTGCTGCATCGGCTGCTGCTGCAGCACAGCCGGAGCGCAGAGGCTTGGGCCGAGCGCCGCGAGTGCTTTAGCCGATCGGTGGCGGCAGGCTGCATCGCGGGGTGGGTGGTCGGCCTAGGCGACCGAGCGCCGCGCAGTTTGCTCTACGATGCGCACAGCGGCCAGCTGCTGCACACAAGGCTCCACTCGCTGCTCGACACGGCGCGCACGCTGCCGCTGCCTGAGGAGGTTCCCTTCCGGCTCACTCGCGAGCTGCAGGCTTGCGCCGCGCCCACCGCACTAGCCGCGCCCACCGCACTAGCCGTGCCCACCGCACTAGCCGTGCCCACCGCACTAGCCGTGCCCACCGCACTAGCCGTGCCCACCGCACTAGCCGCGCCCACCGCACTAGCCGTGCCCACCGCACTAGCCGTGCCCACCGCACTCGCAGCAATCACCGCGCCCACTCGCTAAGCCGTAGCCTCGCACCCCGCGCACCCTCCCCCCGCCACAGGACGCGCTTGGCCCGAGCGGCGTAGGCCCTGCCTTGCGTGCGCACTGCGAGGTGGCCCTGCGCCAACTCCAGCGCGAGGAAGCCTCCGCGGCTCTGCTCTGCGTCCTCGAGGCCTTCGCGCACGATGGGCTGGGTCCGCTGGCGCAGTGGGGCGTCACTGCGTCTGCACGAGGCGGCGAGGCGGCAGCAGGCACCGGCCACGATGAGGAGGCAGTGGAGCTCGCCCTCCTCAGCGTCCAGCAGAAGCTTGGCGGGGCCGACGAGGGCGGCGTCGAGGCGCAGGTGCAACTACTCGTGCAGCAGTCTACCGATGAGCTGCGGCTGATGGCGATGCCTCCCTCGTGGAAGCCTTGGCTGTAAAATGGAGCCGTCAAGCGCACGATCGAAAGTAAGTAAGGGAGAAACACGCTGATGGAGACCGGAGAGAGATGACTGCCATGCGCCATAGAGATGGACCGAGGCTATCTCTCCGCGTACAGCACGTGGTACGAACTACACGATACACTAGTGGTACGAGTATATACTTTACGTAATTATTTAGGTGTGTCCTAAAGGGGGGGAGGGGTCTGAGCGTGAAAACCAGTAAATATATGTCGCATATATGTGGAGTGGAGCTCGTTTTGTCGATTTGTGTGCGCAGACCGGAGACCGCAGTGTGCGGAGAGCGGACGTGCTGCGCGTGCGGAGACAATTATTATAATAATTACGCCGTTCCTCTTGGCCCCTCTCTAGTGTGTACTCGCAACTCGCGCCGCGTATCTACTATCTTGTGAATGCAGAGGTCTATAGCAGCACCACGCGCCCCTCATCGACGAGCTTCTGTATGCCATACTGCTCCTTCGCCCAGTCGTGCAGCAACGCACCCGCCGCGTTCACCTGCAACTGCGTGCGCCGCTCGCGGTAGTAGTGCAACTCCTTGCCGCTGACGAAACCGTCGAAGCCCACTGTGTCACGCAGGCATGCGCCGTGTGGGGCTGGGGCTGGGGCTGGGGCTGGGGATGGGGATGGGGATGGGGCTGGGGCTGGGGCTGGGGCTGGGGCTGGGGCTGAGGCTGAGGCTGGGGGTTGAGGTGTGGGCTGAGGCACGGTGCTGAGGCAGGGGTTGGTGGACAGCTCACCGAGGTGTACACGGTCGTTGATCTCGAGAAGTCTCATGAGCATGACGAAACCTGTCGTCGGCACCTGCGGCACGCGGGACGGTGGGGTGGGGGTAGGAGAGGGTTGGGGTGTCTAAGAAAGGGGGGGTGGGTGCATATATACACGTGGCCCTGGTGAGGCTGCACATAGGCTGCACATAGGCTGCACATAGGCTGCACATAGGCTGCACATACACATATGCATGCCATATGCATGTGCATGCTCTCGCCTGGTGAGGTGCCAGCCTGAGGTGTCGATGAGCACGCCAGTAGGTACCCAGGCCCCAGGTGAGAGCGTTGGCTGGCGGTCGCATCGGCATGAGATAGTTGGGGACGAAGATACTGCCACGGCGGAGGTGGAGGTGGAGGTGGAGGTGGAGGCGGAGGCGGAGGCGGAGGGGAGGCGGAGGTGGAGGTGGAG
>Ga0209302_10001761_pt1 | contig 12670 bp, 7 predicted proteins | sample ArcOceMetagenome_2_FD_187445 | JGI IMG/M metagenome (GOLD analysis project Ga0209302, IMG submission 187445) | Marine eukaryotic phytoplankton communities from Arctic Ocean - Arctic Ocean ARC135M Metagenome (SPAdes) (version 2) | ecosystem: Environmental > Aquatic > Marine > Oceanic | place... | reverse complement strand
GCAACCGCTACACTCGCCAGTGCGCGACCCTAAGGTCCGCCCCACGAGGCCCCTTATGCCGAAATAAGTTCGGGCACAGAGTCGGGCGTCAGAACCACACCCGTCACAGGGAGCCTGCATTAATAGGTTGTTCATTTAGACGGAAAACAACGGACACGACAAAGCACACGGGAGCAGATCATATGGCTAGCCGGTAAGCGGCACGTGAAACCTGCAACAGTTTTTATTCCGGTCTTGCCTGTCGCTTCGACGGGCTGCGGCGAGATTGACATCCTGGCCCTGTGCAAGGGTCTGGTGCAGGCCATGCCGAGCACGCGCACACCCTCGAGCTGCGCGTTGGAGACATCACGATCTCCTCGGTTCCTGCACAGCACATGCGCAGCAAGGTGGCTGCCAAGCTCCAGCCTCTGTCTGTCGACACGGGAGCCGCCCAGCCGCGCCGCCACTTCGTCGGCGCCGCGCCGCGCGTGCACCGAGCGGCAGCTGCGCGGGTCAGCCGCCGCCCTTTCCCAAGGCTGCCACGACTAACCCACTCAGAGCACGGCGTTGGCTGCATGTCGAAACGCTTGCGGGTTGAAACTACAGCCTGCAACAGTCGTCAACCGCCACTGTTCGTTTTGTTGTGATGGACACCGCACCATCGTCGCCGCCTGCCGCCCCCGAGGCGGCCTCGTCCATTTGGCGAGCGAGCAGACAGTCGAACCCGAGGATTGTGAATATGGCACAGGCTCAGGCCACAGCACGGCACAGTGCTACGCACAGGCTGCACTAGCTGCGGCACCCTAGCTCTAACACCCTCGCGCCTTGCACTCGCAGGCTGATGGGTCTGGGTGTGCTGCTCGGCCTCATCGGCTCCGTGCTCATCAACGTGGGCAACAACGTGCAGGCGCTCGGCACGGAGCTTCACTATAGCCACTGGAGCTGAACAGCCATCCCTGGCCCAAAAGCCCTATACCTATTGCTAGCTCTGGCCCTGGGTCAGGGCCCCGCACATGCGCCCCGTATTGTATAGCCCTCACCCAAAACAAGGCGCTCGGCATGGGGATGGTCGAGGAGCAGAAGCAGCAGTGGACGCTCTCGGGGCTCGCTCCCAGCAGGCCAGCTCTAACCCTTGCTAGCCCTAGGCCTAGCCCTAGCCCTAGCCCTAGCCCTAGCCCTAGCCCTAGCCCTATAACCCTGACAACCCCCTAGTCCTAATCCTAGCCCTCACCCTATAACCCAGGCCCTGGTCCTAATCCTAACCCTAGGCGGCCCAAGCGGATCATCTGGGCGGGGACGACTACCTTCATACTGGGCTCGGTGATCAACTTCGTCGCCTTCGTCTTCGCCGCCGCCGCGGTGACCCTAATCCCAACTCTCGCCCTCACCCCCAACCATCACCCCAGCCCTAACCCTAACCCCACCCTACCCCAACTCCAACCCTAATCCCAACCCTAACCTCAACCCTAGCCCCAACCCCAACCCTGGCCCTATGAAGCTAACCTCAACTTAACCTCCGCCCCCACCACCACCTCTGTCCCAACCCCCAGTCCCAGGCCTAGCCCTCCTAATCGTAGGTGCTGGCCCCGCTGGAAGCGATCCAGTTCGTTTCGAACCTGCTCTTCGCTCGCTACGTGACCAAGGCTGTGGTCCGTCGCACGATGGCTACCCCTAACCTGACCCCAACCCTAACCCTGGCCCTAACTCTACCCTAACCTTGAAGCTACTGTAGCCCTCACCCTCACCCTCATCCCAAGCCCAACCCTGACCCTAACCCCAACCAGGTCAGTCGCAAGATGGTCGCAGGCTCCGCTCTGATCGTCGCCGGTACCATCGGTGCCGTGGCCTCCGGACCCTTCGCGGTCTTCTCCTTCTCAACCGAGCAGCTGTGCGCCGTCCTCCAGCCTGTACCTTCCTCTGGCCTGTACAACTCCCCTATAGCTCCCCTATATCTCCCCTATCGCCCCTATCGCCCCTATATCGCCCCTTGCATATATCCACTATATCGACCCTCCATATCTATCCCCTGCAGATGCGACTTCTGGCGCTCCCCCACGTGGCTCGTCTTCGTCGTTGCCGCGTGGCTGCTCTCGATAGCGATGCAGGCACACAGAAACAGATGCAGATACAGATAGCAAGCTTACCTGTATCATGGTTGTACATCATGGTTACACATCGCACACCAAGCCACACGCCAACTACTCTACGGTGCTGCAGGTCTTCTGGCGAGCACAGATGCGTCGCATGTGCGCCGGTGGCCGTGCTTACGGGCCACCAGTGCTGATGCCCGTGCTCTACGCGGTTCGTTCGGCCCTGGTCTAACTCTGAGCCATCAACCCTGAGCCTAACCCTGAGCCTAACCCTGAGCTTGAGCCAGAGCCTAACCCTACCCAGACGCTAACCTAACCCTAGCTCTAACCCCTATAGTAGTACTACGTAGTACTCGCCCTACCTGAACCCTAACCAGGTCAGCTCGGCCCTGGTCGGCACTCAGTCGGTGGTGCAAGCCAAGGCTTTCTCCGAGCTGATCGAGCTCTGGATCTCGGGCCAGGAGATCGATAGAGATAGATGAGGATAGATACATCACGCGCTAGCCCACACGACTCGCACACGCTGCACTTTTCCACGATGCTGAACGTCCCTGAAGCACAAATCTCTTTCTCTTTCTTTCTTGCTATCTATTTCTCTATCTTTCTCTCTATCTATTTATCTAACTATCTACCTACCGTATCTGGCTATCCGGCAGGAGATGATCTGGTCGCACTGGTTCACGTACGCTACCCTTGGCTACTTTGGTGTGACCGTGGCTTTCTGGCTCTACCGGCTCAACGCCGCCCTCGGCAAGTACGACGCGCTGTACATCATACCGATGCTGCAGGCGTCGTGCATCGTGCTCTAACCCTCACCCCCCACCCCAACTCTAACCCTAATCCCAACCCGAACTCTCACCCGATGCTGCAGGCGTCGTACATCGTGCTTGCCACAGTCGCGGGCGGCATCTTCTTCCAGGAATTCAGATAGGCTTCAGATATCTCCCCTGTATCTCCCCAGTATATCTCCCATGTGTGTCTCCCCTATAAATCTCTCCTGAAAATCTCCCGTGCATATCTCCCATGCATACTCCCATGTGTATCTCCCCTGCAAATCTCCCCTGCATCTTCTTCCAGGAGTTCCAGACCCTCGAGTGGTGGCAGCTACTCCCGTCAGTAGTATAGGCTGGCCGCGCCAGGCCTGGTTACGAGCGGGCATGCAGCCCCCATGCTTGGGCCTTAGTGCTGACCTTAGTGCTGGCCACTCTTGCCACATCCACAAGGTGCAGGTGTGATATCTGGGTGATAACTAGCTCACTCTGTGCCCATCCAGGCAGCTCCTGCTCTTCTTCGGGTGCATCATGGTCATGTTCGGTGGCCTCTACCTCCTCATCCCGACCATCACCATTGCGCCGCCGCAGGTTAGCGGCTTAGGCTTAGGCTTAGGCTTAGGCTTAGGCTTAGGCTGAGGCTGAGGCTTAGGCTTAGGCTTAGGCTTAGGCTGAGGCTGAGGCTGAGGCTGAGGCTTAGGCTGAGGCTGAGGCTTAGGCTTAGGCTGAGGCTGAGGCTGAGGCTTAGGCTTAGGCTTAGGCTGAGGCTGAGGCTGAGGCTTAGGCTTAGGCTGAGGCTGAGGCTGAGGCTTAGGCTTAGGGCGTGGAGGAGGTAGAGCCGTCGAACATGACCACATGATGCACACTGACCCCCACCGCCTGCTATACCGCCTCGCCGCCGCAGTCCTCAACGCGGAGCAGCAATGCTCACTCTGGCAGCTCTGAGCTCGAGCTATGCCCAGCACCCGCCATGCTAGACTGCGCGGCGGCGAAGACCTCGATCCTCTACACCGAGGTCAGGCTTAGGGTTAGGATGAGGTTAGCTAGGTGAGGCCTAACCTTTCTTAACCCTAGCCCTTAGCCTGACCCTGACCCTAACCCTGACCCAAATCCTAGCCCTAACCCGAATCCTAACCCCCTAACCCTAACCCTAACCCTAACCCCAACCCCAACCCCAACCCTAACCCTAGCCAGGGCCCTAGCTCTAACCTCTACCTGCAAAATCGACCCAAGACCTCGGTCCTGGCTGTGGTCGCCAAGGCCGGCCAGAGGCACGCCCGCGCGAAGCAGCCGATCGAGCTGAGCGGCACCGCCTCGTGTCGAAATGGGGGCGCCCGTGCAAGCGGCTGCAGAGGGCCAAAGCTAGCCGAAGGGCAAAGCTGGCCGAGAAGCTTGATCTGTGGTGCTGAGAGAGCCTGCGGCGTGATCTGGTGCTGAGAGAGCCTGCGGCGTGATCTGGTGCTGAGAGAGCCTGCGGCGTGATCTGGTGCTGAGAGAGCCTGCGGCGTGATCTGGCGCTGAGAGAGCCTGCGGCGTGATCTGGCGCTGAGAGAGCCTGCGGCGTGATCTGGCGCCTTGCCACCTTGCTACCTTGTTTGGCTTCGACATAGGCGTCACGCCACGCTTGGCTGAGGGACCCGAGGACGACGCGGACTGGCTGTGGAAGACCCCCTCAGGCCTGCAACCCTATGCGTAGTAGGCTGCAACCCCACACGCGGAACATGCAGGCTGCAACCCTATGTGCGTGGCCCTAGGCTACACAGCCAGCCTGTGGCTACCCTATGCCATCCTGCTGCTACCCTCGTGCCCGCACCCCACACTGTGCCCGCACAGGCAACGGCTTCTTCCGCGTGGCGCATAGCGTCAGCTTCGCAAACACGGGCAGCTTTGCGGACACCAGCGCCGCCAACGCCACCACCGCCGAGCCAGGCGGCGCCGCGGCGGACATCAACATCAACTCCGCCCTGGGTTCGGGCTCGGTCTAACCCTAACCTTAACCCTAACCCTAACACTAATCCTACCCTGACCCTAACCCCGACCCTAACCCTGACCCTGACCCTAAACCTAACCCTAACCAGGCCGCCCGGGCTCCATCTACGACGGTGCGGGCGCGGGGCTGCAACTGCCTCTACCTCGCTTCAAGTCATTGACCATCGGTGTCAACCCGCCTAAGAGCCCAGGTTAGCTAGCCCTAACCCTGACCCTACCCCTAAGCCTAAGCCTAAGCCTAAGCCTAAGCCCTAAGCCTAAGCCTAAGCCTAACCCCTAAGCCTAACCAGGTGTGGGCCCGCCTAAGAGCCCAGGGCGTAGCTCGCGAGCCGAGCGAGGCGAAGAAGGCGGCGGCGGCCGCGGCCGCGGCCGCGGCGGCGACGTAAACCAGCCTGATCGGCCTAAACCCCCGTTGCCAGGCCTAGCCTTCTAGCGCCTGCCTGCGAGTCGGCTCTGCGAGTCGGCTCTTGAGCGTTGACATCTCTCGTGAGGGAGTATGTGGACGCATATTCCGGGGCTATGCAGTTCTCCCGGTGGAGACATCCGTGTCTTGCCTGTACGTGTAGCGCCTCGTAGATCTCACCAGAGAGCTCGAGTGTAGGCTCAATCTTGACGGTTACATGAGTAACGGTTATAATGTATGAGTGATTCACCAAAAGCTGCACCAGCATAGGCCACCCCACACCCCACACCCTCACTCATGAGAGGCAACATATGCGCAGCGACTTTGATCAGTCCTCAGCACGGTCTAGAATATCAGTCCACATCACCAGCGTTCAGAAAGCCAGAGAGCCACCAGCGTTATTCAGAGAGCCAGAGAGCCACCAGCGTTCAGAGAGCAACTGCCACAAGATCATGGCGCGGGAAGGCCAAGCTTGTCCCTTGCGCCCAGCTGTCCGAAGCAGGGTCGTAGATCTCCATTGTGTCAAGATCTTCCTCGTCGTAATGTCCACCGAATACGTAGAGCTTGCCATCCACCGCTGCGGCGGCGTGACTATGCCGAGGGGTGCCCATGGTCGCTAGCTGCGTCCATGCGTCGGCCTGCGGGTCGTACGCGCAGACCGAGCTCGTCGCGCTTCCATCGCGGGACCCACCAGTCACGTAGATATTGCCACCCATCGCTGCAGCGGCGAACGCAGACCTGCCTTGCGGCATGCTCGCCACTCGCTGCCACCTGTTGGCCTGAGGGTCGTAGACCTCCACCGTGTCGAGATTCGCTGAGGCGTGACTGGTTTGAACGCCGCCCATGGTGTAGATCTTGCCGTCAAGCACCACCGAGGCATGCTGACAGCGCTTCACGCTCATGCTCGCCACCATAGCCCAATAGCCGAGCTGCGGATCGTAGGCCTCGACCGAATCCAGTACCGTGGTACCGCCGCTCCATCCACCGATCGCATAGATCTTGCCACCGACCGCGGCCAGCCCGAATACAGCGCGTGCAGTGCTCATCTTGGCGAAAGGCTGCCAGTCATCAGTCTGCGGGTCGTACACCTCCGCCGTGTCGAGTACATCTCCGCCGTGTCCATCTGCAAGGCTGCCTACGGCGTAGAGCTTGCCTTGGAACGCGACGCAGCCGTGCAAGGAGCGTGGGCCTCTCATGCTTGCAAGCTGCGTCCACGAAGCGTTCTGCGGGTCGTACAGCTCCACAATGTTGAGCCGTTCTTCGCCATAGCCGCCCACAAGGTAGATCAGACGGGGCTCAAAGCCGGAGCGCGGCACCATCTTCGTGCCGCCGCCTAAGGGCAGCAGTCTTCCCTCCTCCAGGTGTGGCAGGTGCGGTACACCACCGGACCAGTCGACGTGGATGTTCTGTGAGCGGCTGAGCCCGATCAAGGTGAGCCACAGCGTCGACGCGCATGTGATTGGAGCGCCGCGTCGGGAGAAGAGTTGCAGCATCGCGCGCCGTGCCGTGCCGTGCCAACTCTGCCTTGCCACCCGGTGATTGCCTCGTTCTGATGCTTACAAATCTGATGTTCGTCCTCCTCAACGGTCTTTAATTTGCTCAATGGCAGTTGCAGGAACCCTGGCGTGAGACGTTGGGGCGTTAAAAAAACCTTCGGTTTCTGGCTGAAACCTCGTGATATCCACACGCAAGACCTCCAAATGGTGTGTCGCATGTTGGCGCTCTTCACGAGTATGCAACAGAGATGACGGGTTGGGAGTGACCACATCACGACGGCTCTTCACGAGTATGCAACAGAGAAACGGCACGGGAGTGAAATGCACGTAAAGCCGTCGTGATGTGGTCACGGTCGTGAGCAGTTCATCAGGAGTACACGGAAGAGGAATTGCAACCTCAATCTCATAGATGTTCATGGTGAACAAGCAAGAAGTTCGAGGAGAACGTCAGGTTGGAAGCACAGACCACGCCGTAGCGGTGAACGATGATCCAACGGAAGTGGTGAAACCAGCGGATGAAGTGGCAACGAACCAGCGGCAAGTGGCAACGAACCTAGAGCAGGCATGACAACCTAGAGCAGGCATGATAACCAACCTTGACGCCTCATTGCGCCAGTCCCAACGCCTTCGTTGCCCTAGTACCACCGCCGTCTTTCCACGCGCATCCTCGCCGCGCACAGTACCACCCCACCGACACCTTTCCCGCCCTCTACGCCGCCCGCCCTCTCGCCCAGTGAGCACATGCAGATCGATCACGACCATCCCTGCCCACACCCATCTCTCCTGTGTCCCTCCTGTGTGCAATACCTCTCTCTTCACTTCTGTTGGGATAGCCATACTATGTGAACTCATTAATCCGGGTGCTGCATGTTTTCACCGTCAATAAAGAGCTAAGTTCACCAAAAGCTAAATTCATCAAGTGTTCGAGAAGCGCCGTTCTGGCTGAACAAGCATTGTTTCGCTGAACGGTTCAGGCGAACAAGATTTTATGAACAGGGGGTGAACACGCGTCCCAACAGAGGACTGCAGGGCGTGCAGAGGGCGGCCACGCGGCCCAAAAGGGCTGCCGAGCACTGCCTTGCCGCGTGATCGCGCCTGATCGCGCCTCTCGACCAGCTCCAACCGACTGACGCTTGTTCGGCTGCGGCGTCTGAGTCGAGGCGCTACGGTGAATGGATCGCCACAGCACCGCCGGTCTTCAGCCGCCATCGAAGATTGGCCTGTTCATGGGTGCTGCGCATCACCGGGAACGGCGCGCACATGGCGTACGACTCCTCAAGCCTCCTGTTCTGACTCTGTTCGACTGACTCTGTTCGGCGTCCAGCGACACCGTCAGAGTCGCTTTCAGGAGGTACCAGGCGGGGGAAACACGGTCCAAAGGCGTGAAAGGGCACTGAACAGGCCATCTTGGGCCTGAGGGAGGCTCAGGCACTCTCACAGCGGCCTATGGACACGTCCAAACAGCCGTTCATCTCATCGGACATGAGAACAGCACCATCGGACATGAGATCCGGAACGCTCGTTAAAGACCGTTTTCGCCTCATCGATACATGTGACGCGAAAGCACACGTGGAAGCACCACATCTCGACTGAGGACCTGACGCGCAGGCTCGGGCTCGACACGGCCGACTTCTACGTGGCGCGGCGGCAGCTCGGCTGGCTCGGCCACGTGGCGCGCATGGACTACTCGCGGTAAGGGGTTGTGGAGCCCCTTACTCGCGGCTACCTCGTGCTCGTCGAATGCTATCGTGCTGGGTGGCGCACCCGCGGCCGCGCGGCGCCCCGCGCATGACGTATGGCCGCTCCGTCGGCAAGGCTCTCGACATCTTCGGCCTCGACCGCAACAAGTGGCCCGAGAGCTCGCCGCCGACCGCCTCGCTTGGCGGGCGATGCTGCGCAGCGGAGTGCGGAGAGCCGTCCCGACTTGTACCGCGCGCCGTCTCCGACCCCCGCCGTCCTGCCCATCGCGCTCACACACACACGGGCCCAAGCGACCCATGGCGGCCACCAACGCCGCCATCCAGAACTCCATGCAGCAGCTCTCGCTGCGACGACGCGGCTCGGCGTGAAGAAACAGATCTACCCCAACTCACTTCGTCTTTCCGAACCAAGCCCCAACCCAAGCCGTCTCTCTGATTCCTACCCCGCGCTTGTACACTAAAGACCGTACTAGAGCCTGTAGGCCATATATGTTCCGCGTTAGGAATTTGGTAAATACTACTACTACTACTACTACTACAACGAGACACACATGCATGTGCATGTGGCCGAGCGAGAGTGGTCCGTAAAAGGAAGGAGAGCACTCAACGAAAAGCGGGAAGCCTCAAGAAAAGAAACGAGAAAAGAGAAGAAAAAGAGGTGTAGAAGGTTGTTCTCGGAGACCGCCGCTTATCGAGAAAAAGCGCAGCACCGGGCCTTCCCGCGTGGTCCTCCCTCACCGCAGTACCCGCCTGCGCAGTACTACCCCGGCTCGAACCTGCTTAAATGCCCGACAAGTCACATCACCTCCATTCAAAACCAACATCAACTGTAGTGACTCCCCTAGCATCAGTGCTACTGCCTTCTGCGGCGTGGGTCGCGCCCCCTGGCGCCTGGCCTTGCTGCCGGTCCTCCCAGGAGCCCGTCCGGTAGTACGGGAACTGCTCATCCGCGTCCAGCTCGCCCTTGCTCGGCCCGTCGAGCCCACTTAACTCGTCGGCGTACTCAAGCGCCGCGCTGGCGTCGGCGTAGTGGCTGGAGGAGATGGGGCGCGCGAGCTCCTCCTCCGAGCTCACCGGCGCGGGGTGCGAGAAGTGTGGTACGCCATGCTCGAGCAGCGCGTAGCGCCCCGTGCTGCCGCTCTGGCCGTAGGAGGGGGAGGGGTGCACCGGGTTGCAGCCGAAGGTCTGGCAGTAGTCCATTGGCTTGTCGCAACCGCCCGTCCCCTCGCAGAACTGCCAACTAAGCACGTGCTGCTCCTGGTAGCGCCGCCCCGTCGCCGCGGTGAATCCCGTCCACGCGCGGCCGTCGGGGATGTCCAGCGCGTAGCCCAGATCGATGGGCATCGCGAGCAGGGCCGTGTCCATGTCGTCGAGGTACACCTGCAGCGTGCCAGTGTTGGGGCGCATCCACGTGCCCATGGCCGCAGTGTGCGGCGGCGTGGCCTCGGAGATGAGCCCCTCCTCCACCCAGAACTGCAGGTGGTTGGGGTCGGCCGCCGGAGCCTCCTCCAGCATCCAGAGGTGGTGGCCTGGCGTGTACCGCACGCGCACCACGTGAGCCTTGCCGTCGGTGAGCCCCTGCGGGTAGAGGTGCGGCGAGAGGGCCGTGACCGCCAGCGTCTTCTCCTTCTCCGCACCAACCGGCCGCCCCGGCCCGCCCGCCTGCACCGCCACGTGGTTGTAGACGACGTCACCCATGTCGTCGTTGGCCCACGTGTCGAACTCGATCGCGAGCGAGGACATGAGCCCGCCGTAGCCGAGCGAGCCGCCGCCGCGACCGAGCGCCGCAACCTCGTCGCCGCCGCGCAGCACAAAGGCAAAGCCGTCGGAGCCGGTGAGGGCGCAGTGCTCGTAAAGTGTCACGCCGTAGACGAGCTCCTTGACCTTCTTGCACAGCTGCGCGGCGTTGCCGAACTGGAAGGCGAAGATGGTCTCGAAGCCGTCCACCAGCCGCTGCTGCTTCCAGTGCCACGCCGCACCGCGCGCAAACTGGTCGGACGGCGTGAGCAGCAGCTTCTCGAAGCAGTAGTGGTCGGGCTGCCGCGTGTGCTGCAGCACGTAGCTGGTGGTGTGTACGTCGGTCGACGAGACGCGTGTCACCGTGCGAGGGCGTACCTGGGAGTGCACAAGCCGCAAGCCAGGTGAGGGCCGCGTGGTGAGAGCACCGCAAGAAGTGTGAAGCGGCAGGTGCGAGCGAGGCGCCAGCCCCAGTCAGCCGGGGGTGGCCGCCCGTGGCACTCCTCCCCAAGGCGGCACTTTCCACGCGCACTCCGCACCGGCATCACGACCACCGGCACGGTCCGGTTGACGTAGCGCAGCATGGCGTCGCAGTGCAGGCCGGCGAATGGCTCGGTGAAGTTGAAGCACGCGAGGCCGTCGGTGTACGCGACCATCTGCAACGTGAGCATCATGGAGAGCTGCCACGACTGCACGCCCTTGACCTGCGACATGTTGGTGATGTTGGCGCCGAGCCACTGGTCGAGCATCAGCGTGAGGTTGACCAGGTTGCGCCGCGGCACGTGCTCGCACATGTACGGCTGGGTGAGGTTGAGCGTCGCGTCGGCGCTGCTCACATTCGGGTGGGTGTCGAGCAGCAGTCGCAGCCCGAAGTCACGCTTGTACCGCTCCTCGGTGACACACTGCCTCTTGCCCACATGGTAGACGGAGGCGTTGTTGGGCGGAATCGGCGTGAAGCCGCCGCCGCAGACGCAGCACATCTCTTTGGCCGTGAAGTCGTTGTCGTCGAAGAGAGTACAACCCATGTTGGCGGTGGGGCGTGGAGTGATGCCATTCGTCAACTTGCAGCCTATATTCGAGACGTCCGTGGCGCCATCGTTCGTGTCCGTGCACTCTGGCATGATGTAGTCCTCCAGGGGGTAGAGCGGGATGAAGCTTCCATGCTGCGGCACCTGGCCCCAGCACGCGAGGAGGTCGTGCTGCTCGAGGCCGCAGCAGAACTGCACGCCCAGGCTGACGGAGGTGCCGTTGCGTATGGCGTCGCCGGCGCAGCTCACGGCGGAGAAGAAGAGCCCCCGCTCGACCAGGTCGATGCGCTTGGGCTGCAGCGCCACGGGCGGCGTGATCGCGCCCATGCTCATCTCCGGCTGGCCGCCGCAGGTGACGAGGCCCGAGTTGAACTTGAAGCACGCCACCGCGTCGCCAAACGTCATGCTTGCGTGCCCCTCTCCCGCGCTCGGGCTCAGGCGCGTCCACGGCAGCGCGTGGAGCAGTGCCACGAGCCAGCTGGCGTCGCGCCCATATGCAGGTGCCGGGGCGGGGGCCCAGCTGTACGAGTAGCCCGAGTAGCAGCGAACTTGGTCGCCCGGCCCGGTGAGCAGCCGCAGCGTAACGCACGTATGCTCGGCGCCGATGCGCAAGTCGTAGTACAGGTCCTTCTTGTCGGCGAAGGGCATCAGGGGGTAGTCGCCGAAGCACTCGAGCAGGCCGTACACACCGATGCCACACGCGTGCTCCCAGCCCGCGTCGATGACCGTGTACGGGTTGGCCGATAGAATCCCCGCCCCAAGAGCGACAATCGGCGAGTACACCGCAGCGACATCGCCCAAGAAGTCGGTGGTTTTCGTGAGTGCTGAGCCGGTGCAGTGCGCCTGCTCGCCGTACCACTGCTCCGAGACGAGCGCGAGTGTTTGGGTGAAGGCGATCGCCGTGACCGCGCACACGAATCGCCGCCCGCACAGCAGCCGCAGCGGAGCCTTGCCGCCCTCAGAGGCCTGGAGCCGGCCATTGAGGTAGGCCGTATCGAGCGTGCTCGTGTAGTTGCTGCCCCAGCAGACCACCGTCTGGTTGACCGAGTCGAGGATGCGCAACGCGCACGTGTGATACTCCCCCGCGCACAGCTCAGCGTACGCGAAACCGTCGGGCGGCAGCGGGCCACCCGCCGCCTCCTCGCCCGCCGCGTCGCTAGGCAGCCGCCGCCACCGCGGCTGCCGCCCGGCGTCAGCCTGCCCCGCGCTATTGTGGCCGTCGCACTGCAGGCTCGCGTTGGTGTCGATAGTGCACGCGTGGTGCACGCCGAGGGCCATCCGGACGTGTCTGTCGCACGGCTGCTGCCACGGCTCGACGCGCGACGTCGCGTTGGGGTCGAGCTTGAAGAGCAGCCCGGCCGCTGCGACGCGGTTATACACCTCATCGATCGGCCAGGCGTCGCAGCGCATGTCTGTCTCGTTGACGTAGTCGAGGCCATCTGGCGACTCGGGCCAGTCTTCCACCGACCACTTGCTGC
>Ga0209302_10001759_pt1 | contig 12676 bp, 12 predicted proteins | sample ArcOceMetagenome_2_FD_187445 | JGI IMG/M metagenome (GOLD analysis project Ga0209302, IMG submission 187445) | Marine eukaryotic phytoplankton communities from Arctic Ocean - Arctic Ocean ARC135M Metagenome (SPAdes) (version 2) | ecosystem: Environmental > Aquatic > Marine > Oceanic | place... | reverse complement strand
GCGCGCCGCGAGGGAGACCTCGGTGCCCGGACCCTAGCAGTTTCCGCGTGTTCCCTCCCCACCCGACCACCGCGGCGGCGCGCGTTTTCCAGCCCGCATCGACTAGGTGGCGCATGGAGGCTGCGTGCACGGAGGCCATGCGGCAGCCCGGCGTCATCGGTGTCATGTGTGTTGACGGTCAGGGGCTATGCCTCCAGTCGCAGGGCGAAGTGCCCGAGGTCAGCGGGTGCGTAGCAGAGATCGCGTCGCAGGCGCAAGTGCTTTGCCAGGGCGACGAGGGTGCCGTCGTGAGCGTCGAGTCGGCCGAGCGCAAGGTGTTGCTCAGCAGGGTCAGCGGCGTAACTACCGCCGTTTTCATGCGGCCTAGTGGGGTTGCGTGAGCCGCCTGCCTGGTGGCCGGACCACTCTTGTGCAGGTGGTTTAAGGCACAGCCGGCGGCGCACATTGGGCGTGTCCATCGAGTTGTCGTCGTTCGCTGGCTAGTGGTTAACTTTTTCCCTGTGAGAAGGCGATGGGTGGAAGTCGCCGCACAAAGGTCAAAGCCGCTCATGATCTAAGGCGTAGAGAGAGACCTGAGAGAGACTCTCTCTCTCTCTCACTCACTCTCTATCCCGTACTCAGTACTATTTATGTATGCTCTCCTCCGCGAACCCCGTACATGCACATGCACACATACACATGCACATGCACATGTGCATGCACATGTATGCAACCGTGATTTTTGTCAAACTCTAGGCGCACACCGCACTCCGGTCTCGCCGCGGCAGGATCGACGCCACGGTTCTCGGTTGGATCATGGATGGTTCCTTTGGTTGGAATAGAGGAATATCGCTTATTATATATATCCGGCTGCAGACCCGATGAAATCGAGTTTTGGACGTTCCGGCTACTCCCACCCATCTTATATATCGCAGAGGTATCGCACCAGCCTAAACATCACACGCGGCTGCGGGCTGGGATCAAGTCTACAAGTCATGACGGCCACTCTCACAACGAGCCGAATTCCCACGCCTCGAGACCTAAGCTTGCGCGGATGTCCTGGTAGAACATCGGATGCAGCTTTTCCGACTTCCCTGCGCAATCGTCAATCCACTGGCCCTCATGCACCAAATATCCCATCCCAAGCAGAGAGTACAGAGCTACGCGCGTGTTCGGTGGGCCATCAACGATCGCACTCTCGAGCATCGACGTGGCGTTCGTCCTGAAGGCGGTGCCGACTGCTTTCCACATCATATTCGCGACATCGCTCGTGCCAGCCTGCGTGGCCGTCTGGCTCGACTGGTCTCCAATTGCGCTCCGCTCCGCCTCGGCCGTCCAGCTCATCGAGCCCCGCGCCTCCTTGAGCGCGTCCATCTTCTCCAGCTGCGCCAGCTCTCGTTGTATCTGCGCCTCGCGCTCCTTGCGTGCCTCCCCAATCGCCCTCGCCTTGCGCACATGCGTGATGGCCTTCATCGCCGCCAGGCTGTCCTCAATAGCCTCCGCCACTGGAGGGGACTTGCGCAGCCTTCCGCTGCCATGCTTGAGCGAGGCTCTGAACTGGCCCTCGTAAGAGAGGCCGGACGGTAGGAACTGCACCCCGCGCCCGTTCATCGAACCGTTGCGCCACTCGCCCTCGTACATCGTCCCATCGGCGAATATGCGTCTACCCTGCCCATGTGCATAGCCATCCTTCCATGAGCCAACGTACACGCCACCCTCCTCCTCATCCTCGGCAAACAAGTACGTGCCCTCGCCCTCGCGCTTCTCATTGACAAACGCTCCGTCATAAATGGCGCCGTGCGGTGTCACCCAGTGAGCTATCCCCTTGACGGCACCGTGCTCCCATGTCGCCTCGAGAACGCCACCGTCTGGGTACCGTGTCCTTCCGGGTCCGTGTCTCTCGCCGTCACGGTAGCCTCCTTCGTGCACCATCCCCTTGCCCTCGCCAACCACCACCTGCTGCCATATGCCTGTGCCGTGCAGTGTGTCGCACTCGAACTGGCCCTCGTACTCGAAGCTGGCTTCGCAATGCCTACCCTTCCCGTGCCGCATGCCGTTGGCCCAGTTTCCCTCGTAGAAAGCTGTCGGCTCGCCGTCGATCTCAAATCTGCCGAGCGCCTTCAGCGCACCCCTTAGCTCTTTGTAGTCGAGCTGGCCATCCAAGTTGTCGTCGTAACTTTCAAAGATGGCACGCACGTCTGCATTCTTCAACTTAGTAGCGTGAATTTGGAGGGCCTGGCTGGCCCGTTTCCACCTATTATGGGGAGTGGCTTTTGTGCTGGCTGCGGGTGCGGGTGCTTCGGGTGGCACGGCGAGGCTGCGATCGCGCCCATTGAGCTGGTGCAGTCTCTTTGCCAACCGGCTGAACTCGTATATGTCGAGGCACCCACTTCCGTCTGCATCATACTCCTGCAGAACGGCGGAGGCACCTGCGGCCAGCCACTTGCCGCGGCCGTGCCGCACCCCGGCCTGCCAGCCTCCATTGTACGAGGAACCATCACAATATGTATACCGCCCTTGCCCGGCTCGTTTGTCACTCTTCCACGTGCCATTGTACACCTCTGGCGGAGAGCCGTCTATTGACGCGTACGTCATCTTGCCGCGCCCATGCCTTCCCCCTTCTGCGCCCTCTGAAGCCTCCCACTGCCCTTCGTACACAGCACCATTCTTCGCCACCATCTTGCCCTTGCCGCTCCGCCCTCCGTCCTTCCACTCACCGTCGTAAATGTCACCGCAGGCGTATATGCACACGCCCTTGCCCTGCCGTTGGGAATCGACGAACTCCCCTTCGTAAAGGTCTCCATTTGGGCACAACTGCGCGCCGACGCCCTCGCGTGTGCCACTTATAATACGCGCCTGGCCGTACTTTGGTCCGTACGCCGGGGACAGCATCTTGCGATGCCCGCCGAACTCGCCCTCGTATATCTCGCCCGACGCGTCCATGCTCTTGCCCTTGCCAGTGAGCTGAGACTTGACAAAGGAGCCTTCGACCCCTGGCAGAGCACGAAACGAAACGTGATCAGCCTAGCCTATCTGCAGGTGGGGTCATTGGTTCGAATGGCGCTTAGTCACAGCTCCCGTCAGGGTTGACGTATCGTCCGAAGCCGTCGCCCTTGCCGCAGTAGCCCCCGGTCCACCCCTCCTCCTCTGCGTCGTAGGCCACGCTGAGTTCCTTGGCGTCAAGGAAGCCGTCGCCATCCGTGTCGTATCGCGTCATCGCCAAGGCTTTCTTGCCCTCGACCTCGAGGTCACGCACAAGCTGTTTGTCCGCCTCCTTTCCGATGTACCCGTTAAGCACAGGCTGCCACTCATCTAGTACGGCCTTTAGAAACGGCGGCATGTGGATCGGAAGCAGCCCTTCTTCTTGCTCCTTCGTGCCATACACGACGCGCGCGCGCCTGCCAAGCTTGATTGCGTTTGCGAGTGCGCCGCGCACCATTATCGCGCGGTCTGGCTTCTGGTGAGGCATTGTAGCGGCCAACAGCTGCTCGGTGCAGCACCATGCGCGTGACCAGTACAGTGACCACTCCTCTGCAGCGTACTGGAAAAGTGGCGGCTTCTGTTTCATGCTGCCGATCCCGAATACCGTCCCACTCTCATTTGGTCCTTCATCCTCCTCGTCCTCGTCGACCTTCACGGCCTTGCCACCGCTGGCGGCCAGGCTGGCTGCTTGGCTGATGCCTTCGTGTGGCGCCCAAACTGCAGGATACCTCCAAGCCATGTGGTCCGGGTCGACGACGATCGTCAGCACCAGGTCGCACGAGGCAATCAGGTTGTTGACGTTTCTTACCTCTCGTTTCACGTTCTTGTCGTTCTCTGCGCGCCGGTCTTGATTGATGCAACACCAGTCGATCCAGAGCGCAACTTCCGTGCCATCTGGAATCTGAGCTCGCGGACCGCCGCGTAGGCTCTCGATCGCCGAAACTATGAGGTGAAACTTGCGCCGTTGCTCGTCATCCGGGTGGAGCTTTGCGGCTCTTTCCGCACTCTGCTTGCGATTCTCAGCCCGGGCCTTCTGCAGACGCTTCACCACCACCATGTCTCTGTCCAAATCTTGCTCACTGACGGCATCAGCCTTGATCTTTCGTTCGGACCACGACAATTTCGCCCAATCACTTTGCCCATTGACATTCATTTCCTTGCCGGCCGCCGCAGCGCGCACTTCGCTCGGGAGCCCCGACACCTGGTTTTGAAAGCCGCAGAGTTTTAGCTACGTTAGCAGGGCCCCACGGCCGCACCGCGGTTTCCCATCGAGTCTGAGCGACGTCGTAGCTCGCTCTTAGTGCGTAGTGCAGCTTAGATAGATATCCCCAGGAAGCCAGGGCACGGCAGTGAGCAGAGCTGCGGCACCACCTACTTCTTTTCAACATACAGCATCGCTTCCTGCTGAGCAATGACCTCGTCGTCGTCCTGCTCGGTGCCCCAAAAGTGGGTGACAAACACGAATATGGTGCGCATCTTGAAGTCCTCGCGGAAGTGGCACATATTGGCGTTGCCTTCTTTCGTTAAAGGATGCTTGTATTTTGGATTCGAGCCAAACCGCGGGAGGCGGCCATGGTCCTTCAGCTCCGAGAAGTCAACGAAGCGGGCGGGCACGATTCGCGGATCGCGAACCGCGGACTTCACGCGGCGCTCCTTTGGCAGCAAGGCAGTCTTGGCCCGTAAAGTCGTTGGGTGGGAAACGGGCAGAGGCGCTGGCGCCAGCGCCAGAGCTGATCCTGGGCCCAGCGCTGGGGCTGATACAGGGTTAGACACGGTGATCGCCGCCGCCGCCGCCGCCGCCGCCGCCGGGCTAGCCACCGGCACCGCGTACTTGCGCTGTGCGTCCCTTGTTGGGCTCGACGCGGCCGCTCCCATGAAACCGCGCCGCGCCGCGGTGCAAGTACGGGGCGAGACTCCTCCCGTTAGCTTCCGACGGGCACGCCGCGCGCGCCCTTTGTGGTGGCATCGTGCATGCCGAGCGTGTCCCATGAGCCCTTGTGGTCCATGAGGCCCTGTAGAGCATGCCCGGCGTGCACATCGCTCATTTTTGCCCGACGTGCCTCCGCGAGGCTCACTCACTCACCGCCCGGTCGGAACAGCCCGCCCGCCCCTGCGCCACCCCACCCACCACCCCAGTGCCAAGCGTGCTACTTTGAAATCGAAGAAGCTTCGCGACGCGAAGGAAGCGAGGCTTGCAAGGTGGAGACCTCCGCTGCATATCACGACAGCGGTTGTTGCATACACGACAGCGGTTGTACAATTGCACCTTCATTGGCACCTCGAAGGTAAGGTAAGGTAAGGTAAGGTAAGGTAAGGTAAGGTAAGGTAAGGTAAGGTGCAAGCCTCGAAAGCCGTCGAACCCTCGAGGTCGGCGAGAACCGGATTCCGCGCCCCCGGTTCCGCTCGTTTTGCGGGTTTCCGCGACTTGCTGGCCAACGCGGCGCGTTTCCGCGGGTTCCCATGGAGCTCTACGCGACCCACAGCACCGTCACACGCACGGAGCGGCTTGCAGAGCTTCCCGCCACGGCATTCAGGGATCCAGAGCCACCCTCTGCCTTCATGAAGCTCTGCTTGCAAGATACCCTGACCTCACATGCATCGGAGCCCGGTGTGGTTTCGATGGTGCTGCCTCCGTTTCTACTAAAACGCGATAGGCTCGGCCTTGACCTCAACGAAGCGAATCAGGTAGTCGCCGTCTTGCCGAGGTCTTGGGCGGCGGCGGCAGGTGTGGCCCGCCGAGACACGATCGTCCAGGCCAACGAGCAGCGCCTCGATGGGCGAACGCTGGCGCAGGCACTGGCCAGCTTGCGCGAGCGCGACGTCGAAGAGGTGCACCTGGTGCTGGTGCGATGCGTCGCTACCGAGACACCGCCCGTGGTGGCGGAGGACGTGCCGGTGACGCGCCAGGCTCATCGGCCAGGGCCTCGGCTTGAGGTGGCGGAGGGTGTGCCGATGAGGACGGGCCTCGGATGGACGGGGCTGCAGCCCAAGGGGCACGCCGAGGCGACGATGGCGCTCTTGCACGCGAGGGCGCAACAAGCGCAGGAGCACTCGCGCGTGCAGGAGCAGCGGGGGCAACCGCCGGACGAGCAGAGGCCGCCGCAGCGCAAGCAATCGGTGCAGTGGCCGCCGCCTTACAAAGTACGAGCAAGTGGCACATATTGGCGGTGCCATATGTATGCGGCGGCGGGCTCGGTCGTCGCCGCTGCCACCGCGCTGCGAACACCGCTGCGGCGACCGTTAGGCGGGTCTAGAGCTGCCGCCGCCCCGGCCTCGACCGCCGCCGCCGCTGCCGCCGCCGCCGCCGCCGCCCCCGCCGCCGCCGCCACCTCCGCCTCCGCCGCCTCCGCCGCCTCCGCCGCCTCCGCCGCCTCCGCCGCCTCCGCCGCCTCTGCTGCGCCCACCGCCGACGTCGACGCCGCCGCCGGGGGCGGCAGCTTCCCGTTGCACTGCCACACCACCTCCGCCAGCCTTACCTCCGTCTGCCATGCACACACGGCGGCGGTCAACGCGCTGGCGTGGGTGGGCGGGCCGGGCGTGGCGGCCTCCAGCCTACTCGCCTCTGCAGGCGCCGACGGCGGGCTGCTGCTGTGGTCGAGCGGGCTGCTGGAGGGGCGGGCGCCGCGGCCGTCGCTCCTCGCCGCCCTGCGACCGATGCGCGGGCACGGCGGGCTGCAGGCACTCTGCGCACTGTCGGGCGGAGGCCTCACCTCGGCCGGCGCCGACGGCCACTTGGCACTGTGGGACGTCGCGGCCGAGCGGCAGGTGACGGCGCTCGGTGGCGGCGAAGGGCATACTTCGTGGGCTTCCGCTGATACGGTGTGGGCGGTTGCTGCGCCGCCTGCCTCCGCGCACGGCGTGTCGGCGGCGGCGGCGTTGGTGTTCGCCTCGGCGGGCGCAGACGGCGCGGTGCGGCTGTGACGCACTGTACGATGTGCACAGCGTGTGTGTAGCACATGCACTGCACATGCACATGCACATGCACGTACATGCACATAACATGCACATAACATGCACATGCACATGCACTGCAGGTGCGGCTGTGGGACGCAAGGCAGCCGCGCGCCGCTGCCTCGCTCCCGGGCCACAACGGCCGCTGCGTGCTCAGCCTCGCCTGGCTGCCGCCGTGGGGAGGCGCGCCGCCACCGCCCGCGCCGCGCGCCGCGGTGCTCGTGCCGCGCAGTCTAATGGAGCTCGACGCGCTGCTCGAGCCGCACGAGGCGTGGCGAGATGCACCGAGGACACACGCCTCTGAAGGGAGGCGGCTAGGTGAGGCGCCGGGCGGGAAAAGTTGCCCCCTTGCCACGTGACTGTCATGTATGGAGCCACTGCGCGCGAGGCGTGCCTGCGCTTGGCGGGCGCCTACAGCCCAGTAAGGTGGCCTAGGGCGGCCGCCAAGATGGTGGTGGTGACGTGTGGCAGTTTTCATGGCGCGGCCATTATGCTTGGGCTGTGGCCGCTCCTGCCACCCAGGCGAGGCGCTGCTGGTGTCAGGCGACGTGGATGGCGCGCTACGCTTCTTCGATCTCCGCTCCATGCGCTGCCAGGGCGGCCTGCTCACCACGGACGGCGCGGCGCACGCGCTGCACGCCGCGCACGGCTTGGTCTTCGCCGCCGCCGCGGGCGGCGGCGTCGACGGCTTCGACGCGCGCCTCGGCTTCCAGGAGCTCGCGGGCCGCGTGTGTGAGCATACCCAACCGGCGTGGGCGCTCGCGAGCGATGCCGCCGGCTCGTTCCTATTCAGCGCCGCCGCCGACGGCCCCGTGCTGCGCCATGCGCTTCCCTCTTTCCGCGCACTGTCCCCGCTCGACGCGCACCCTTTTGGCACTTCTGCGCTTGCGGCGGTCGAAGACGACCACGACCGCGTGCTACTCGCGTCAGGCGGTTTCAAGGACTGCAAGGTTTGGGTGCGTGTAGTGTCGGAACAGGAAGGGGACATCACGTGAGGTTTCGTCGCGACTCAGATGGTTCTGCCCTGCAAAAACCGGTATGCGCAAGAACCGGTACCCGGCAACCGGCATGACTAAAATGTGAAGCTGCTGCCTCGGCTGCCTCGGGTCTCAAAGTCTGTACATTTTCGGAATACTGCAGGGAGGAATCCTATTGCGCGGACAGTACAGCAGGCACAGAGAGTATATATGAGTGATGCGCTGCTGAGCGATAAAGATAAGAGCAGATGATGAGGTTCATTTATGTGAGTTGTTATCTTATCGATAGATAAGATAAGATAAGATAGAGATAGATATCTTATCTATCTTTCTTAAACGTAGTGTTTGGTTAATAACCCCTCGATAAAATAATAAGTTTCACGGTGTTCTTGCTCTCCCCTGTCTTGGCGCCTGCCATGATATCTCAATTTGCCATTGAGCTTGGTGGCGGGCTGCTCATCGGCGCAGTGTTGCTCTTTGCCTTCCTGCGTTTTGCTTTCACCATTGAAGAGGACCTGCCCGAGGCCTCTGAGGCCGAGGCGCGAAGAGCCAGAGCGAAGGTGGACGGAGCGCCGGAGGCAGAGTTCTCCGCGGCAGGACGGTCGATGATCAAGGCCTCGGTGCTGGAGCAGGCGCTGGCCCTTCGCTCCGCCCACACTGCAGGGCTCAGAGAGGATCTGCACGACCCTCTGACCCAGCTCTCCCTCATGTACGAGGGCATGCTTGATAGTGGGCACCAGGGCAAGCTCGACTTGACGGAGTACTGCAATGCGGTGGGCGCCCACACACCCACTTCTGCCTCGATTACGCGTAGGTCTGGGCTGGAACGAGGCTAGGCTCTCACCACCACGCTCTGCTGTGTGTTGGCAGATTGTGGAGGCCGAAGCGCTGGAGAGCTTGGATGCGCTGCAGCGTGACGACGACGCGGAGCTCAGCGCACGCGCCACGCGCCTTTTCCAGGGGCTGGTGCCGAGGATTTGGGCGTTCTGACGGCCGAGAGGTAGATGCAGCCTTTTCCCTGACCCTGTCATGTCGTCCGTGCACCGTGGGCGTGTGAAAACTGCCATTCATGAGCCATCCCCGTCTTGATGTGCCACCATCTATATATGTCATAGCCGCTTAGACACTTTTTTCGTTAGACATTAGGAATACGTGCGTATGTACAAAATCGACCGGCATCGCCATCGGGCATGTTTACCCCCCCACCTGAGCCCATGCCTGAGCCCTGTGTATATTATATACTTTACTTTAAAGCCAACGCGCAACAGGGCCTTACTGCGCAGATTCTGCGGTGCGCACGCAAATTGCGTTCTTTTTTACCGTTTTCAGGGCAGGGAGCAGGCTCGTCGAAGCAAGAGCAACCGCACGAGGTAACAGGTACCGTTACCGTACCGTGGTTGTTGCAGAAGTCGTTACAAACTCGAGGATGAAGAACAGCAGGCGCGCCAAGCAAACTTGTCGATCTCACGAGGCTAAGGGGTTGTGGAGACGAGGCTCACAAAAGAGGGCAAGGGCAAGGCGCCGAGAACCCAAGGGGGGAGAGAGTCGCCTCTCTCTCCCGTCTCCGTCTCCCCCGTAGGCCTCCCGCTGTCCCCGAATTCGCAAGTTTTACCTGAAGTGAGATAAGATCAGATCAGATAAGAACATAAGATGGTTGGGTTTCACGCGCTACACGACTCGCGACGCTAAACAATTCCGCGATGCCTGGGCCCCTCACACCCAGACACAAATGCACGGTGTACGGCGATGATGATACGCCCCTATAAACCTAGGGACTCGGGCCGGTCGGCGCTGCTGACCGCAGTACGTAGCCGACGATCGGGCCTTGCCGTGCACCCCCGAAGGGTACTACCGTACACGGCCCTGCGGCCCCTGACTGGCGCGGCGAAATACGCGTGGGGCGCACGAGGAAGTTGACGCAAAGATCGAGAGTGGCCTTCGACTAGGAGTAGCCCATGCACCCAGGGTCCCGTGTGATCTTCGGTTAGCCTGACTCAGCCCGGCACCTGAGTACCGGACGTGCCTCGACGTGGCCTACACTGACAGGGTCCCCTCCCGCTCGTCGATCAGCATCGCGCCGGCTGTGTGTCTTGCGGCCCTTACGAGGTGTACTACGCGGTCTACTACGAGGCTACTACGAGGCTGCTACGAGGCTGCTACGAGGCTACTACGAGGCTACTACGAGGCTACTACGAGGCTACTACGAGGCTACCAACAGGAGCTCTTTATCTGAAGTGAGAGAACCGCACAAAGCATGACTGGGAAACTTATTGTTATGCTCTCACTCTCCTGTTAGTAGCCTGTGTTTATCTTATCTATCTTATCTCTCCTGTGTCCGCAGCTTTCCCGTCCGCAGTTTTTCCGGGGGAGTCTAAGGGGCTGTAGGAATATACAAAACCGGTTACGAAAACCGCGATGTCCGTCGGCAAGCCGCGCAGCTATCAGTGGACACTCTACCTGCGGCAGATCCTCTTCGAGAACCGCGCCGTCGGCCTTTGGCACGGCCACGACCGCCTGTGCCTCAGCCGTGCGCTGCAGCTCTGGCGGCTGAGCGCTGCAACCGAGGGTGGCTCCTGGAAGTTTGCCATGCAGTTTGCTGCGCCGGCGAACTCGCCCGTTGGGCCGCTGCAGCAGGCGCAGTTGCAGCTGCATGCGTCGGAGCGGCGCGTCTGGGAGCTTGAGGAGGAGAACGCCCGGCTGCGCTGCCAGGTAATCGAGCAGGCGCAGCTACCGCCGCCGACGCCGATGCAGCCGTCGCCGGCTCGGCAGCAGCAGCGCGCAGAGAGCGCGCGGCGGCGGCTCGAGGCGGCGCTGGCGAGTCAGCTCCACGCGGAGGAGGCGCGCCTCGCGCACGCCTCCGCGGCGCTGGAGGCGCTGCGAAGGGCCGTCGAGGAGCGGGAGGAGCACCTCCTAAGGCAGCAGGCGCGGCAGACTGCAGACCCTGCAGATCCTGCAGATCCTTGCAGATCCTGCAGATCCTTGCAGATCCTGCAGATCCTTGCAGATCGTGCGTGCCTTTGAGCTGCCTGCAGACCGTTTCCCGAACGTGTGGACCTTGCGGACAGTGTCGCCTCCGTCCACTCAACCTCGTACCCACCCACACGCACGCTCGCACGCTCGCCCGTGCATACACCCACCCTCCGTCCGTCCACCAGGCGTTGAGATCGCACGAGGTGGGAGAGGTGCAGCTCGCCGCGCTCGCGCGCTTCCGCGCACACCGCTCCGCGCCACAGGCGTGGCACGTGCTGCGTGCACACGCGCGCGCCGTCGCTGCGCCGGCGCGCCGCGCGCGCGAGCAGGGCGAGGTGGCTTGCGGGTTTGCCGAGGTACAGGCGGTGCAGGAGGGGCGAGACGCTCTGGGGTGGCGGGCTTGGTCACAATCAAGGCCGATATGGCCGGCCAGCGCGAACCAAGCGGCGGGTTGGCAGAGGCTGACCGAAGCTTGGGGCAGCCTGAGGCATGTTCTGAGCCAGCTCGTTTTCGACATAGGTGGCGCGTCAAGGAGCTACACGCGCAGCTCATCGTGCTGCGCGGCCAATCAGTCGAGTGGGTGGAGGGCGACTTGTACGGCGAGCTTGCCCCAGTCGCGGCTATGACTCCAGGCGAACACGTGTGACGCAGTGACGGCGAACTCATGATAACCTCTCTGTAACTAAAACGCCGATTGAGTGGCTCACGGCTGCCTGGCTGGTGAACTCGCGGGGGGCCGCGAGTCCTCGGCCTAGAGACGCCGCCCGCTCGCAAGACTTACTTGACGAACCACCGAGAAACAGTTCCAAGAGCGGGGTTTGCATGCGCGCTCGACCGAGCATGCCTGAGACGCGGCCACTTACGCCGCACCCAAATTCTGCGACTGGAATTGCCCGGAGGGGCTCGAAAGAGCTGATGGTACCCACTAGCGTCTCAGTCCCAGGAACCGTTCCAACTGCTGCCAGCATGAGGGGCTCACGACGGATGTCAAGAGGTTTTTCGGAGTCGATGTCCATTGGTCCCACACTCGCTGAGGAGAGCCCTGAACCGTCAGAGGTGAGTCCTGGGCCGTCAGAAGAGAGCCCCAAACCGCCCGCAGAGATACTTCGTGAGATGGAGAGTGCCTTCAAGGCCATGGACGTGAACGGTGATGGTGCGTTGGACAACGCCAAGGTCCAGGCGGCCTTCGAGCGGTCGGGCAGACCGGTCTTCAGCGACGATGCGCTCAAGCCGATCCTGGAGGAACTGCTTCAGAAGCACGGCGGGACGGTGAACTTTGAGCAGTTCAAGGACATAGCTTGGAAGGCATCCTTCAGTCCCACCCCGCCCGCCTCAAGTGCGAACTGAGGAAGAGAGAGCGCCATTTTGCCTGAGACCTTCGACGGGAGCTGTTCGGTTGGGTCATGCCCGTCTTCCAGCAGCACAACGGGGTTCTTCAAGGTGGAGCCTCGTTGTCCCAATAGCGTGGAACCACGTTCCTACACAGTGTATTTTGTGTACTTTATTGAAGGCTCTGACCTCTGAGCGTCGCATCACGCATGGACGGCGTGGCAATATGCCACTGTGCTTGCGCTGTCTCCAGCAGAGAGGCCTCTTCGGACAGAAGGGGTGGTGGAGAGGGGCTTGGTATATATGGTAAGGCGTAAGCGACTTTAAGTAAATTAATAAAGTAAGGCGTGTGTACGGCTTTCACCCGGGGGAACTAGTTGCTAAAGTGGGGTACTTTGGGGTCAAATCGACTAAAGTGTGCCGGGCACAGATGGGCACAAAACCTGCTAAAGTCGGTCGCCTTGGCCCCCGGTGTGCTAAAGTGCGGC
>Ga0209302_10001755_pt1 | contig 12715 bp, 6 predicted proteins | sample ArcOceMetagenome_2_FD_187445 | JGI IMG/M metagenome (GOLD analysis project Ga0209302, IMG submission 187445) | Marine eukaryotic phytoplankton communities from Arctic Ocean - Arctic Ocean ARC135M Metagenome (SPAdes) (version 2) | ecosystem: Environmental > Aquatic > Marine > Oceanic | place... | reverse complement strand
GGGGGTGCCGGCTGCGGCTGCGGCAAGCGGCTGCGGCTGCGGTGGCTGCGGTGGCTGCGGCTGCGGCTGCGGCTGCGGCTGCGGCTGCGGCTGCGGCTGCGACGGTAAGCGGCAGCGGCGCGCCTTGGCGCCCGACGAGAGCATCGCAGCCGTGAGCTTGGCGCGGCCTTGGAAGAGAGCGAGTTGCGTGAAACGCTCCGTGTTCTCCACCTTGCCGAGCAGCCGCACGAGCTTGGACGACTCGATTGCGACCACCTGTCCACGCAGGGCGGTGCACCGAAACATTCAGGGCTGTGCAGGGCGTGTGCATGCGGCGCACCTGCCGCCCACAGAGGAGCCAACGCATACGTGCGCATGCGGCGTGCACGCTGTGCTGCTCCCATGCGCTGCTCCCATGCGCTGCTCCCATGCGCTGCTCCCATGCGCTGCTCCCATGCGGTGCTCCCATGCGCTGTGCGTGCTGTGCCCACGCGCTGTTGCGGTGTGCATGCAGTACCTTGATCCCGACGAGGGAGGCGAAGAGCATGAGCTAACCCTAACCCTAACCCTAACCCTAACCCTAACCCTAACCCTAACCCTAACCCTAACCCTAACCCTAACCCTAACCCTAACCTTGATCCCGACGAGGGAAGCGAAGAGCATAAGCTTGCCTGGCTAGGGTTAGGGTTAGGGTCAGGATCAGGGTCAGGGTTAGGGTTAGGGTTAGGCGAAGAGCATAAGCTTGCCCGTCTCGTCAAAGCAGACGCTCGAGGGCGCCGCGTCTTGGTTGGCGCGGTACTCACGCTCCACCGCCATCCGCCGCCCAAAGTCGAAAGCCTCGAGACGGTAGGCCTCGTCGCCGCCCTTCTGCAGCTCGTGCAGCGCGTCGACGCCCTCGTCGTAGGTGCGGCGCGTCTTGCCCGTCGCGTACCGGAAGAGGCGCACCTTAGTTAGCGTCAGGGTTAGGGTCAGGGTTAGGGTTAGGGCGCGTACCGGAATAGGTTAGGTGCGCACCTTCAGGATGGAGAGGGCCGGGGCTGAGGCCGGGCTGAGGGCCGGGCTGAGGGCCGGGGCTGAGGTTGGGCTCGGGCCGGGGCTGAGGTTGGGCTCGGGCCGGGGCTGAGGTTGGGCTCGGGCCGGGTGGGCCAACCCTAACCCTAACCCTAGCCCTAACCCTAGCCCTAACCCTAACCAGGGCCGCACCTTCGCATCGCTCGAGGTCACCGCAAAGTGCGCGCCGTCGGGCGAGACGGAGAGCGAGGTGGGCCGCGCCTTGCACTTTGCGAGCTCGTACAGGTGGGTCTCCGTCTTGTAGCGGAAGCCCAGCCCGGCAGGCAGCCCATCGCCGCCGTCGTTACGCCAGTACTCGATGACACCTTTGGCGTCGACCGAGATCACCGAGCCGCATGTCACGTTGCGCTTGATCTGCAGCACGGGCGCGGCGTGGATGCGCAGCTCGTGCACCGGCGCGGTGTCGCCGCTGCCGCCGTCGTACAGCCGGATCATCGGCTCGTTCGCGTCGGCGCACGCGAGCAGCGCGCGGCTACTTGAGCTCCCGCCGATCCACTCACAGGGGCCCGGCGTGTAGTCTAGCTTGATCCAGTGGATCATGTCGAATGACTGCACGTCGAAAATCTTGAGGCCCTTGTCCGCAGCGCTCGTGGCGAGCAGCGTGCCGTCGAAGGTGACGGAGAGCCCCACGATCGGCGCAAGGTGCGCGCGGAAGTGCTTCACAAAGTCAACGCCCGTCTGCTGCTTCTTCCAGAACTTGAGCTGCCCGTCGCGAGAGGCGGTGACGATGAAGTCGGTCGCAGTGACGACGAGGTGAGTCACGACGTCGCGGTGCATATAGCTCTTCTCGTACATCTCTTGGTCTGGGAGCGCCGCCAGCGCCATCCGGGCATCCCGTGCCTGCCGCTCCTGCTTCTCTTGCTTCGGGTCAGAGGAGGCGGCGGGCGCCTCAGGCGCCGGAGCCTCGACGACTGCCGGCGCCTCGTCTTCCTCGTCCTCGCGCACGCGCTTCGACATGCCCGACGACGAAGGAGAATATTCAGCAAGCGCGTTGTAATCGCCGTTGGGCGCGGGTGGAATTGGGCGCACCGATTATAACAATACCCATAAACCCGAGTCGAGCTGTCCAGTTTTTGCCTGAAGTGAAAGAATTTACACACAGCCTATAATAACAAACACGACACACCTCATCGCGACATACTTCGGCATGATCATCGATCATCGTCCGACGTCAGGATGCAGGCTCGGGTGCTCGCTTGGCTGGTGCCCACGCTCATCGGCGCGAACGGTGCGCCGATCGAGCCTGCCATCCATGAGATGTCGGCATGAGGCAGCGGGAGACTGGTGACCGCGACCCTCCCTGCTCTTCATTCACACTCTTCTCCAATTGCCTGCTCCTCTGGCCAGCATGACGACCGTGCAGCAGAGCACGAGCTGTGATGGCATGGTCCCTTCCCTAGGCATCGGTGGGCCGCTCGCGTTCTCCACGGCAGCTACCGCGGAATGAAAATGCAAAACGAAATGGATGCCCCCCTCCAGGTTTGGAAATCGCTGGCTCCGCTTTTCAGTGGGGCGCCCGCCACCTTTCCCATCCAAAGACCCGATGATTGAAGCCGTCATCATCATTGGTGCGTGTGTAGTTCTCGCCACCACCAAATCGAGCAAGGGCCGCAGCTGAACTCCACGTGGACGCCCCTGACGAAAGAGTCGCCCCACGAGTCTTGCCGAGAATCCGAGATCGATGCACCAGTCTTTTAGTTTTTCTCTCGCGTTACGATGGTTCCCTCACAGGGATAAGATAATGAGATAAGATTGTTGGGTTTCACGACGCTACACGACTCGCGACGCTACACAATTCCGCGATGCCTGGGCCGCCCTCACACCCAGACACAAAGGCACGGTGAACTGGCGATGATGATACGCCCCTATAAACCTGCAGGGACTCGGCCCGGTCGGCGCTGTTTATCTTTTCTTATCTTAGCTTATCTTATCTCTTACAGGGAGAAGAAAAGATACGATAAGATTGTTGGGTTCCACGACGTTACACGAATCACGACGCTACGCATAGGGACCAGAGCTTATATGTACTTCACCCCCCCCGCCGGGTGCAAGTTGAAATAATTCGGCTCGCAGCCCTCCCACACACGGCGGCACCACCAACTGGCCACACTGGCTACGCCCCAGCGGGCGAGATAGGCTTATGGCCACACTTGCGGGTGGGCCGGAGATACTAAAGCCCACGCCCAGGCTGCCCAATGAGCAACCCGCAGCGACCAGCACGAGTCCCTCTACTCTCGGGCGGCAGAGTACAGCAGACCCAGCTGTGCTGCACTGCTTGCAGTTCGACAACACCGTGCGAGAAGCTGCTGCAGCTGCGTCAGCAGATAAGAGGGCCGCAGGGAGCAACCAGGTGCAGCGCACGTGGTCGTTCTCGAGGACGCAGCCTAGTCAGCTCAAGCAGCTGATCGCGCGCGAGGAGCAGACGCGAGCCACAGCGTTTCAGACCGCGCTGTTCGAGCAGGCCTTCTACACCTACGCGGTGCTGGTGCAGGCGATCATAGGAAATTTGTCTCGGATCAGTCGAACGCACCGGCGACGCTGGCCGATGCTGACCGAATATCTGCGCTGCCTCGAGTGCCACCGCACTCTCTGCCTTGCGCTGCTGCCGCCCGTCGAAGAACTCGGCCAACCAGCGCACCTGCAGGACTTTGAGCGGCAGCGCGCCCTGTCCGCATCGTCACTATCGTCGGAGTCGTCAGGGGCGCCCGATGCGGACGCTGCCGAGGCCCGGTCTCCGCAGAATAGCCCGTCTAAGATCCACAGGCCCGCCGTCAACTTGTCCGGGCGGCGGTTGTCCGAGCCGGGGACCAGCACCGCAAGCCCACCAGGGCGGCGGTTATCCGAGCCGGGGACAATAGGTCACTGGCTCGCAGCCACCGAGGGCAAGGCGCCATTGGTTAGTCCCTCCAGCGACGGCTCGAATCCCTCGCCGCCCCGAACGATCGAGAAACCACCGCCAGACCTAAGCCACTCGACTTCTTCGCCAGTGCTAAGGCAGCGCAGTTGTGGTTCTTCACCAGCGGTCGAACAGGCCAGTGCGGACGAGCTGGTGCTTCAGCAGGCGGCCGCGGAGGCCAACTCGCGGGGAGCTAGTTTTACGCGTCAACGCTCGGACCGCTCGCCGCGTTCAGCATCGTCAGCGTCGTCAGTTGCGGAGCCGCGCGATGGAGCAGTGGAGGAGCCGCGCGGCGAAGCAGGGGCGAGCGCTATGGATGGCACAGCTGCCGAGGGGGGCGCCGTGTCAGGAAAGCAGCTTTCCTGCAACGACGACAGCTCGGCGCTCGATCCATCCACAGCCGGTCCGAGCGGGGCGGCCCTGCTGGAGCGGAGCGGGGCGGTCCTGCTGGCGGCTGATGTGACACCCGCCGTGTTGGAGCTGCCTCGGGTACCACAGCTGCCCCCAGTCTTCTCGCTCGAGAACAACCCGCCAGGCGCCACCGCGCATTTTGTCCAGACGACGCCCTTGGACGTCTTCAAGGTCCGCGGTGCTAACTACCTCGAAGACAAGGTGAAGATGGACGCCTCCGCCTCGGCACTGGACCTGCTCGGCGCCGACCTCGTGCGCACGGAGGCGACCGCCATCGAGCATGCCTGCGCGGGCAATGCCGCTGTACGCATGGCGCAGATACGCAAGGACCACCCGGGGCGCGACATTCTGCTCATCAACTTCCAGCTGCCTGGGAGGCCGGGCGGGATCTCCTTGATGCTGTGGTTCGGGCTTACCGAGGCCGCCAAGTCCGACCCCAGCTTCTACCCGCTTTGGCAAAAGTGGTTTGGTGGCGACAGCGACGAGTTCCGCAACCAGCGCCTCAAGTTCATTCCGCACGCGCACCAGGCATCGTGGATGCTCAAAAAGGCAGTAGGCAACCGGCCGGTCATCCTGGGCAAAGCCATGAAGATGCGTTACCACCGTGGCGACAGTTACCTCGAGATCGACATCGACATCGCATCGTCGTCCGCTGCCGTCAACTTGTGGGGCTTGGTGCAAAGCGTCGCCAAGGGGCTTGTGATGGACTTGGGCTTTGTGCTTGAGGCGCAGGAGAAGGAGAACCTGCCGGAACTCCTGCTCGCCGCGGCGCGCGTCCACAAGGTAGACCTGGGCCCCTTACTACCCGGGCTGGTGGAGCACGGCATGGGCGAGGCGAGTGCAGCCTGAGTCCATCGTGTGCGTGCACTACTCCCCGTGCGTGCTGTCGGGCTTGCTGGGGGAGGGGGGACGAGGAGAGGGAGGGGGGGGGGGGGGGGGGGGGGGGGGTCGGGACCGCTGGCCGTTCGATTGCGTTCGATGCCGCGTTTCTACGCGAATTTTGAAATCTGGAGCGATTGGGTCCAGTCTACATATATACCTGCACCTGTGCGTACCATGGTTACCGTGGTAGCCTGTTTCTCTTATCGAATTGCTTTAGATGATGTAGCACGTAGCCTGTTATGATAGATCAGAATACATGCTCTGATCTTATCTTCCGCTCCACCCCTGTGGCTGGCCGTTGGCCGATCTGGATAAGATAACTGATATTAAGCATGCGATAAGATGGCTAGGTTTCACGCGCTACACGACGCCATCTGATCGTATCTTACATCTCATCTTATCTTATCTTATCTGGCAGCCCTCCAGCCCATGGCGTGAGGGGGTGATAACCAACCCAACGAAGCCCCCATCCGCCGCCGCCGCCCAGCCCTGCAAACTGGGGCCCGGCGGCCCGGTGCTCGGTGCTCGGGTGGCATGTTGCGCAAGGCGAGTGCGAAGCGCAAGTCGGACGCGGCCTCGCAGCAGAGCGGCCTCACGGGCAAGCGACCCGCGTCCGCGGCCACGCCGGTGAGCCTAGCGATAGTCGGTAACACGCCAGCAGCTCCGCTGCAGCAAAAGACGCTCGACTTTGGCAAGCCCTCATCGGGACTGCGCAACCACCCGGTGAATCAGGCAGCTCACCCGACCACCGAAAGAAATATCGCCTGGCACTTTTGCGACCCCAAGGGGCGCAGGTTAGACCAGCGGCTGGCCGCCAGCACCCCAATCGCACGGCCTGCAGGGGCAACCGCCCCCCCACCCTCTGGGAGCGAGAAGTCACAGAGGCAGGTGTCGGCCCTCCTCAGCCTGATGAGCAGAGGCAAGCAACGGCAGCAGCGCACAGCACCGGCGGTTACTCCCAAGCTACCGGAGCAGGATGAGGAGAGCCCTCTGCTCGGCCTCTTGCACCAACCGGCCGCAAACAGAGACGGCGTGAGCGACTTGCGCGGAGGCGAGGACGACGGCACCAACGAGCTGCTAGATAGCCTAGTGCAGATCGCAGAGGAGTCAAGTCAAAGCCAAGTCACCGGCGGCGATTCCTCTGACCCCGCTCCGGCTGTGCCCCCCGTCCCTGCCGCCTCTGACCCCGTCGCTGCCGCCGCCGCACCTGCCGCACCTGCCGCCGCAGCCGCAGCCGCAGCCCCCGCCGCAGCCGCCGCCGTGGCTCCGGCTGCAACCGAGGAGGGTGCAGACGATTCAGAGGACGAGATCATCCCCACGCAAAAGTCCACTGCCACCCTTGGTGCCCCGCCCGGACCGGTCAAGGTGGCAGCGAGGCCGGCAGATGCTGTCAGCCAGCGGGCTCCAGCTGCGGCGGAGGCTTCTCAGCTCGCTCTCTGCAGCGTAAGCTCCGACGGATGCCGCAACATAGAGCGGCAGCCGCAGCGCGTGACGAGTGGCGTGGTGCTGCAGATGAGTGGTGGTGCACGCGACGAGGACGTTGTGCTCCGGCTCCGGCTGGACATCGTGGACGAGAGCGCCGCGCCGCGCGCGGCAGACGGCAGCGACGCCCCCCCGCCCGAGTTGCACGTGCACCTGCGGGACGAGTGGCGGCAGACGCCGGTGCGCGCAGGCGACCGCGTGCACCTCATCGGCGAGATCGAGGCTGCACCGTCGACCGGCGCATCGCAGCCACTGACGGCCGTGCCGCCGGCACAGGCACAGGTGGTGCTCACGCGAGGCGGCGGCCCTGTGCTCGTGCTGCGCCCCGAGACGATCGTGACGGGCACGGCGCTCGCCGCGGCGTGCAACTGCCCTCGGCGCGCCGCGCTGGGGCGGCAGCGCAAGGACGACGGCCGCGGCGCGTACCAGATGACCCTCGGCACCATGAAGCACAGCGTCGTCGAGGCACTGCTCCACGCGTAACCCTAACCCTGACCCTGACCCGAACCCTAACCCTAACCCTCACCCTAACCCTAACCCTAACCCTAACCAGGCACTGCTCCACGCATGGCAGCGCGGCAGTCTCGAGCCCAGCTGGCCGCGCGTCATCGACGACGCGATCGCACAGGAGCTCGCCGTAACCCTAACCCGAACCCGAACCCGAACCCGAACCCGAACCCGAACCCGAACCCTACCCCTAACGCGATCGCACAGGAGCTCGCCGCGCTCGCCTCGCTCGGCAAGACCGACCACGAGGCGCGGCAGGAGCTGCAGAAGTTCGTGCCCGTCGTGCAGCGCTGGGCGGCCACCTTCCTGCCGCGCCCGCACAGCGCCGCAGCGGGCGCGCTGCCGCCGCCGCCGCCCGCGCCGCTGCCGGAGACAGAGAACAGGGCGCAACGCGCGCGCGCCTTCGAGGCGGCGGGCCTGCCCAGCGGGCCGTTGCGCGTGGCGCGCGTGCTGGCGACCGAGCAGCAGCTCGTCTCGCACACGTACGGGCTCAAAGGTACAGTGGACGTCGTGCTCGGTGCGGATGTGCTCTCCGCCGGCCCGCATGGCACGCCGACGCACTCGGTGCCCGTACCGCTCGAGCTCAAGACGGGCAAGCGCTCGCAGTATAACGCACACGACCACATGGCGCAGGCGCGGTCGACTCGCTGGCATGGCCCCGACCCAACCCCGCGCCCGCACCCCGCCACGGCGTCTCCACCCCGACTCCACTCAGAGCAGGGCCCATGTCCACTCGCTCACTTCCCATGCTTACCGTGCCTACCGAACGCGCCGTGTTGACCAGGTGCTCGTCTACTCGCTGCTGCTGGGCGAGCGCCACTCGTGCCGCGTGCCAAGCGGCGTACTGTACTACACCCAGCTCTCTGATGCTGCGGGCTCCCGCGGCGTCTTCCCCACGCCCGCTGACCCGCCTATGCTCGCCAGCTTGCTCATGCGGCGCAACGAAATGGTGGGCGGCTGCGCGCCGCACGCGGCGGCCGACGGCCGGATGCCGCCGATGTTGCGCAGCGCGCAGCAGTGTCGGTTCTGCCCGGAGCTGCTGCACTGCACGCTGACGCATCGCGCCGTCGAGGGCGGCGACGCGCGCAGCAGTGGGATCGACGCGCTCTTCGACGCGCAGACGGCGCACCTGGGCGCGGCGCACCTGGACTACTTTCGGCACTGGCTGGAGCTGATCACGCTCGAGGAGCGCGCCTCCGAGCGTAACGCCTCCGAGCTGCACGCCATCTCGGCCGCCGCGCGCGACGCACGCGGCCGCTGCCTCGCGGGCATGCAGCTGCGTGCCATCGACGAGGAGACGCCGGCGAAGGCGGGCGCGCGCGAGCGCTGGCCGCACCGCTTCGCACGCGCCGCGGTGGGCGCCGGCGGCGCCGGCGGGCGCGCGCTCAACGAGACCGAGATCTCGATCTCCGACTACGTGTCGATCTCGGTGCAGCCGTCGGCGTGCGGTGCGCGGCCGGCGCGCTGGAGCGTGGCGACGGGCGTGGTGTGCGACGTCTCCGTCTCCGAGGTGGTCGTGCTGCTCGAGAGGCCGCTCACCGAGTGCGGCGTCGCACCCGTGCCCGCGACTCCGGCAGGCGCTACCGCTGGCGCGGCGCCACTCGAGCCGCCCGCGCTGCTCCTTCGCATCGACAAGAACGAGCTGGCCACTGGCTTCCAGACCTGCCGCAACAACGTGATCCAGCTCATGGCACCCGTGCAGCCGCAGCCGCAGCCGCCGCAGCCGTCGCAGCCGAACGCCGCCGTGGTCAACCGCTCTGCACCCGCGGGCATGGGCGGCCGCGCCGCTCCAGAAGCGCTGCGTGCCATCCTCGCGCCAGGCGAGGCGCAGAATGGCAGCGGCAGCGGCAATGGCGGCGGCACCGCCGCTGCCGCGGGCGCAGGCGCGGGCGCGGCGGGCGGGGGCGAGTGCTCGCGGCTGCTCCGGCTGGTCGTCGATATGGAGGCTCCGCGCTTCGGGTGCGGCCGTGCCGCCGTGGCGCGGCTGCCGGCGGCGGAGCAGGCGCGGCTCGAGGCCCTCAACCCGGAGCAGCTGGAGGCGGTGCAGCGCTGCCTTGGCGCCGAGGACTACGCGCTCATCCTCGGCATGCCCGGCACGGGCAAGACGACGCTGATCGCGCACGCGGTGCGCGCGATGTGGGCGCTCGGCCAGAGCGTGCTGCTTTCGGCCTACACACACTCGGCGCTCGACAACATCCTGCTCAAGCTGCACGAGATGGGCGTGCCGCTGCTGCGGCTCGGTGCGCCGCAGCGCGTCCACCCGCAGCTGCGCGAGCACACGCTGCACGCGCTGTGCGCCAAGGCAGGCGGCACGGCGCCACTACAGCGCGAGCTGGCCGGGCGCGCCGTGGTGGGCACCACCGCGCTCGCGCTCGCCCACGCGCCGCTGTGGCAGCGCACTTTCGACGTGTGCGTGGTGGACGAGGCAGGGCAGACCACTGAACCGGTGTGCCTCGGCCCGCTCCGCCTCGCGCGCCGCTTCGTGCTGGTGGGCGACCACTACCAGCTGCCGCCGCTCGTATGCGAGGCGCGCGCCGCCGCGCGCGGCCTCGGTGTCTCGCTCTTCCAGCGGCTCTCCGACGCCCACCCGCGCGCCGTCTGCAGGCTACGCCGGCAGTACCGCATGGCGGCGGACATCATGGCCGTGTCCAACGCGCTCATCTACGGCGGCCAGCTGCGCTGCGGCAGCGAGGCCGTCGCCTCCGCCGCGCTCCACCTGCCGCAGCCAACACGGACGCCGCCGCCGCGCCGCCACGCCGCCGACGCCGACGCCTGCTGGGCGGAGGCGGAGGCGTGGGCGTCGTCCGCGCCTGGCGGCGGCAGCGAGCCGCGCACCGCGCAGTGGCTGCCGGCGGCGCTCGAGCCGGCGCGGCGCGTCGTCTTCCTCGACACCGATGCCGCTCCCGCGCCCGAGCTGCGCAGTGACGGGCCGCGCGGCAACGTGCACAACCCGACCGAGGCGCGGCTTGTCGCGCAGCTCGCCGCCACGTGCCTCGCGTGCGGGTTGCCGCCGTCGGAGCTCGCGCTCATCTCGCCCTACCGCGCCCAGCTGAGAAGCGTGCGCGAGCACCTCGCCGCGGCGGTGAGCGGTGGCGACGCCGCGGCAGCCGGCGGTGTAGACGGCGCGGCCAGCGGCGTTGTCGGCGGCGCGGTCGGTGGCGCGAGCGCGGTGGACGAGGTCGAGGTCATCACGGTGGACAAGTGCCAGGGGCGGGACTATGAGTGCGTCGTGCTCAGCCTGGTGCGAAGCAACGGCGACGGCAGCATCGGCGCCCTGCTCTCCGACTGGTTTGTGCCATAGCCACGCCGCCCCACACCGCAACCGCAGCCGGGCCGCGTCCTCAGGCGGCCTATAGGTAGGGCGTGGCGCTCGGCTCGCATGCCGTCGTGCCCTCTCAGCAACGCGGTCTTCAGCCGCGCCAAACGGAAGCTACATCCCCTCACCCCCCCTCACCCCCCATCACACACCCTCACACGCCCCATCACACACCTTCACACAACCTCACCCCCCCTTACAGGCGGCGCCTCAACGTGGCCTTCAGCCGTGCCAAGCGGAAGCTAATAGTAGTGGGCTCGCGCAGCACGCTGCGCGCCTCGCACCTGCTCGGCAGCTTCATCAGCCTCGTCGAGGAGCGCGGCTGGTGCCTCGAGCTGCCGCCGAACGCGCACGTGCTCTACGACGTGCCCTGCCCCCCCCTCGCACAGCCCTCGGCGCCGCCAGCAGGCGGCGCCGCAGCTGGTGAGCGACGCCCTAGGGTGGCGTCCGACCGGCCTCTCACGGCCAATATCCTGCAGCACGCCGGCGGGCTGCCGCTGCCGTTACGTCTTGGCGCGTCCACAGGGGGTGGTGGTGGACTCGAGTGGTGAAGCCTGGAGATTGGATCTCGGTTCCCGCACGTGCTGCTGGCAACGCAACGCGCAGGCATAGATCCTTTGAAGTTCAGTTTCCTCTCTTCAGTAAAAGTCGTCCGTACCGTAAAGCCGTAAAGGCTAAAGCGTACGGCTACACGGGTACGGGTACCGTTAACCGTACGGCTTTAGAGCCATACAGAGCTCACATTTTGGTCACATCTCGGAGTGCTCCGCGGTGGGTCAGTCCTCTTTTCCCATTAAAAAAGGGTTGCCCAAGCAACATCGCCCAGCCCCAGGCCTTCGCGTTTCCGCATTCCGGGCACATAGCAGCACAATCTACTGTTCTCTGTGCTTCAGTCTCTGTTTAATCCATGCGTTTAATCTCTGTTGCGTGTTCGGTGTTGGTGTTGGCCTCTCTACTGTTGCACCCCCGAAACGGGCGGGCGCCTGCGGGTGCCCCCCCAACAAGCCGGCCGCCGCTAGCGGTCCGGGAGGACGGTGGGGTAGTGTGGTCTTCGGATGGCGCGCCCTTCGCCCATATCCCGTGTCGTGTTTGTTATTGGCTGTGTGTCTTGTAATGAATTCTCTCACTTCAGGCAAAACATGTGCATGTGCATGTCATCTCCCTCCTTGCGTCTCGAGTCTTCCGTATTAAAACACTCTTCTCCTCCATTATTCTCTTCCGTATTAACACCCTATTCCTCCAAACTTTGCCCTGCACCGAGTCCGCGCGTTCGCGTCTCCGAGCCCTCCTGCCGATGGAGCCCTCCATTCGCACATGCCAAGCATCCACCGAGCTGCCAGCCTCACCAGAAACAGAGCCACCATTGCCGATCGAGGCGTCATCAGCAGACGGAGTGGATAGGCCGCGGTGCGCGGTGCGAACCTTCCACGACGAAGTCCTTGCCTACTTTCTCAGCCAAATGTGGTACGACCTCATCTTCGTCCATGTCCTGCGACTGCGTCCGCGGCCTTTTTGTGAGTACTGGCATTTGACTCAAGTCCTAGGCCAAGCCTGTGCCCTAGCCCTAGCCCCGGCCTTAGCCGCTGCCTCGGCCTCAGCTTGAGCTGCCTCACCCTCGCGCGCGCGCCGAAGGTTGCCCGGAGGTGGACACCGAGGAGGAGGCCGTGCTCCTCAAGCACGTCCTGCAGAAGTGCGCCGATGGTGAGCAGATTATCAAGTGCCGGACACGCGAGGTCGGGTGGGACGCATCAAGTGCCTGGTGGGCTTTCTCCGCCCCAACCTCGCGCCCATGCCCATGCTCCGCACATGAACATGAACATGAACATGGACATGAACATGAACATGAACATGAACATGATGCGCACATGCCTAGATGCTTTGTACATGGCGTGCACACAGCACGCGCATGCTACAACACAGGGCCGTCGTGCCCCTGCTGCTGCTGCTCTTTGGCGTCATCGAGGTGAGGTGGCTGCGCCGGAAGATCTTCACCCTAAGCCTAAGCCTAAGCCTAAGCCTAAGCCTAAGCCTGAGCCTGAGCCTGAGCCTAAGTCTAAGCCTAAGCCTGAGCCTGAGCCGAAGCCTGAGCCTGAGCCTAAGCCTAAGCCTAAGCCTAAGCCTAAGCCTAAGCCTAAGCCTAAGCCTAAGCCTAAGCCTGAGCCTGAGCTTGA
>Ga0209302_10001753_pt1 | contig 12722 bp, 10 predicted proteins | sample ArcOceMetagenome_2_FD_187445 | JGI IMG/M metagenome (GOLD analysis project Ga0209302, IMG submission 187445) | Marine eukaryotic phytoplankton communities from Arctic Ocean - Arctic Ocean ARC135M Metagenome (SPAdes) (version 2) | ecosystem: Environmental > Aquatic > Marine > Oceanic | place... | reverse complement strand
CGCATAGAGGACCACCACTAGGCGGTTAGGGCAGACAGTTTCCTCCCCTCCCTGGCTGCCTCATGTTGCCCCGCATTCGGATCGTCGACTACGGCGTGCTGGGTACACAGCTCGTGCCCGGCTCGGGCATCGTGAGGCATGCGGAGCCTCCCGATGACTTCACAGCGTTTGTGGACCCGGCGGGGCTGCACCACATCCAGCAATCGGGACCGAGCCGTGCGGGAGGTGCCTCGGGCAGCATCTACGAACACATTGGAATCCGAGGCGACAGGAGCTTCCCCGAGGACGTGCGGCAGGCTGTCAACGAGGAGTGCGACGCACATTACCACCGCTACAAAAATGGTGGTGGCGAGCACCACCACGTCATCCACACCGTTGGCCCGAGGCTCGGCCACGGCAAGTACACCTGGGACGACGCGGTCGCGACGCTCGCCGGCGCCTATCGCAACGTCCTCGCGTGCTTCGCTGGCTTCGCAGCAAGCAAGGCGGAGGCGGGCCTGGCTCCCAAGGGCTCGCCCGTGCGGCTGCGGCTGCTGCCCATCTCGGGCGGCATCTTCGCCGGAGAGTACCAGCAGCAGATCGCGCCACTCACGCTCGCGGCGCTGCAGGCCGGCATCGGTCTGCTGACTGAGGAGGAGAGTGGCGTGCTCGCCAAGGATAGCGCCCAGATTGAGCTCTGCGTCTTTCTAGCTGTCGAGCTGGCCGCCTTCCACGCAGCGATGGCAGCGCAGCTGGCGGGGCAGGTGCCTACTGCTGCGGCGGCGCCTGCTGCCCGACCAAAACAGTGGACACCGTGCGGGGCGCTCAAGCACGCCCGCGAGAGGCAGTCAATGCGTCAGAGCAGAAGAGCGAGCGGAGGAGCGAGCAGGGCGCCCTCCACGGCCGAGGCGGCCGACGGCGGGCGCAAGGCCACGCCGAGCACGACGAAGCCCGAGCACTCGCCTCTGGGACCTCCACCGACAGATCCTCCGCCTCTTCCGCCGACCGGAGTGGCCGCAGCTGCTCCGGCGGCGGCGGCGGCGGCGGTACTGGCGTCGGTGGCTGGCTCCGATCCCGCACTAGCTCCTGCGCCAGCCGGCGGGCGCGTCAGGTTAGCCGTGAGCGTCGTGCTTGCGGCAGGCTTCGCGATAGGTGCAGTGGTCGTGCGCCGAGCGCGGCGGCACTAGAGAGAGAGAGAGAGAGAGAGTACGTCAGGGCACAGGGTCAGGGACACCCAGGCATGCACCCGCGCAGGGAGCATTTCCTGCCGCAGAGTGCCAGTGGGCACCGGTTCCGAGGGTTTTTTGCCCCTTTAGAGTTGATTCAGAAACACCATGCACCCTATTAAACACCACATGCACCCGTATATACGCCTACGGACTATAGGCAAAGTGGGCGACCGCGCCAGTGGCATTTTTCACACGCACACTACACAGACTCGAGCGCGCAGGTGTGCCTGTGTGTTTATAAAGTAATAGACCTTTATATGGTGGTTCAAACACACAAAACTCAATTTTGACCACCATAAATAAAGGAGAGCGACAACAGTGCGCCCAACGGCCCAACTAAAGTACCGTACGTGTGTCGACTATAAACTACGCCGCGCAACGCGTGTGGGGCGCGCGCGCGCCGCAGCGGCCAGCGGCCAGCGGCAGCGGCGCAGCGCGCGCCGCAGAGCGCCGCGGCAGTACGGTAAGTATCGTATAACGCGGCAGAGCATTCAGCAAGAGGCTCCCAGAGTACCAGAGATCTCTCCTGACTCCTGTCTCCTCGCACATGGGTTGCACATGCCGACCCCACAGACATGCGGATGCGCGCGCTCAAACGTACCGTACGGCCTACGGGGTAGCGGGGGTACACGCGGCAATTTCTTTTCTCTAAAATTCTTATTTAACGCGAAATTTCGTTATTACTTATTTATTTATTTTTGAGATTTGACGTTTGTACAACAGGCGTAGAAGGCTAAATGTGAGGACTAGTGAAGACGAGTGCCACACTCGAAACGTGACGTGGGGTGCACGAGTGTTACTCGGCAGCGCGACTCGGAAGGCCAAGAAACGGCGGTCCGGGTCAAGGAATAATGCACACCGCGTGGGCGTACGGCTTTATGGCAAAGGCCTTGGAGCGAAGCGACGCGCGGCCTTGCTAGTCGGTCGGCTTGCTAGTCGGTCGACTTGTCGGCGGCTTCTGTCTCGTCAGTGAGCTTGCCGACCGGCCCATCTCCCAAGATCTTCATCTCCCTCGCGAGCTCAGTCTCCTGCGGAGGCGGTGCGCAGGCGGTGCGCAGGCGGTGGGGGGCGGTGCGGAGGCGGTGTGGAGGCGGTGCGGGGGCTGTTCCAAGAGGCGGTGCGGTGCGGAGGCGGTGCGGACCTCGTCGTCGGATAGCTCGCCCACCATCTCACACGAGTCGCCATCCCCGTCCACCGCGCACTCGAGGGCCGAACGGCGCAGCGTCGAGTCGAAAGTCGAGAAGAAGGCGAGGCCGCCGGCGGTCAGGCCGCCTAGCAGAACGAAGTCGCCGCGCATCGCGCCGAGCCCCCCCGGCACTGGAAGCCGCCCTGACGCCGCGCCCTCGGCGATGGGCACGAGCAGGGCGGAGAAGAGGTTGCCGCACAGCTGCTGCAAGGCCTCGATCGAGTTCTCGTCGGCCGGGTAGGCGACCTGGTAAGGGTTGGGGTTGGGGGTGGGGTTGGGGTTGGGGTTGGGGTTGGGGTAGGGGTAGGGGTTCGGGGCTCATGCCAGGCGGGGTGGGCGACCTCGACGGCGAGCTCAGCGTTGATGGGCTGCACAGGGCCGACACAGGCGCCGAGCGCGATGAGGGTGCCGAGGACGACGGGGGCGGAGCTGGCGGTGTTACCCAGGGGCAGCAGCAGCAGCAGGGCCGCCAGCAGGCAGCCCTGCGTCACGATCTTGTACTGCTTCGTGCGGTCTACGTAGCCACCGAGGAAGATGCCACCAAGCACAATGGCCGCCTGAGGCAGGGGTGGAGCAGGGGGTGGGGTGGGAGGGGGTGACTGTGGGGCTAGGGGAGGGGTTTGGAAGGGTATGGGTATGGGTGCGGGTGTGGGTGTGGGTGTGGGCGTGTGGGTGTGGGTGTGGGGTTGGGCGTGTGGGGTCGGGTCAGCCGGGGACGAAGGCCACTTGGAAGCCCGCCCCCGCCAGGTCGATGGTCTGCTGCCCCGAGATACCGACGCCGAGCAGGATCTCCTCGATAAAGGCGGAGAGCACGTTGCTCACGCCGATGGAGACAACGAAGGCGCACAGTGCACGGGTGAAGCCGGGCACCGCGAGCAGCTGCCGTGCCGTCTCGAAGAAGCTCGGCACGCGGGCGTTGGGGTCGGCCTGCGAGTCCTCTAGGATCTTGGCCGCCGCGGAGGACGAGGGCGGTAGCTCGGGCTTCTCTTGGAACTGAAAGAAGGCCCCGATGGTGACGAGCACCGAGCAGGCCGTGATCAGGTCGAAGTACGACGCGAGGCCCTCGGCCGAGCCCGCCATCGCGCCGCCGACCAGGAAGGCCGTGGCGATGCCGACCTGGTTAAAGTTGATCGCGGTCGCGGTCGCGGTCGCGCGCTCCTCCGCGCCGAACCACGTGGCCGAGAGCAGCGGCGGCGTGCACTGGAAGAAGGGCTGCGCCGCTCCGACGAGGACGGTGCCGGCAACAACGAAGGGGTAGGACGGCACCGCTCCGGTCAGTGGTATGCCCGAGCGCAGGGCGCAGCCAGAGGTCATGACGACGGCAGCGCCGACAATGCAGTTGCGTAGGCCGATTCGTCTGACGATGGCGGGCTCAACGAAGCAGAAGAAGACGTTGGTGAAGAGGAAGATGTCGATCAGCGTCGCGGGGTCGTGCGCGTAGGTCTGCACCCAGGTCTCCGGTGCGGCAGCGACGCTGAAGCACACCCAGTCGGAGAGCAGCGCGAGGACGGCTAGGTAGCCGAGCTGGACCCATCTCTGCGGGTATAGCTTCGTCTCCATTCCTTTCGGCATGGGTGGCTCGACAGCATTGGCACGCAACTCACTCACCCTCCTCACCGGGTGAGCTGTGGCTGGCACAAGCAGTGGCCGAACAACGCGCGATGGTGGTGGACGGTGCACGGCTGCCGGTGCATACGCGTCGCAGGACGCGATAAGGAGCAGAGCGGCACAGCTTGCTCGAACCATTTTGCGTCGTGGTAACACGGCACGCTGTGCGCGCCGCGACACAGCTCACGGGCTCGTGAGCTGGGGAGATGTCTCGACCGAGGGAGGTATTCACGCCCCAAAGCTAAACCCCTATACTCCCAAACACCCTCAACCCCTATACTCCTTACCGTCGTCCGCTGGAAGTGCCTCCCTCTGCCACAAGAGCTGCAACCTAAGAAGCTTGTCGAAGCGACGTCGCCTTACACGATGTCTACCGTCGCACCCTACAACCGCGACCTCCTCACCGCCGCGCTGATGGGCTTCACCGCGGGCTACACCACCGCCAACACCAAGGTGCGGTTCAACACGTTCGGTGGCATGATGACAGGCAACACCGTCAAGGTGGGCATCTCCTTGCAGCAGCGGGAGTGGGGCTGGGCGGGTGTCTACATGGCCTGTATACTGCTCTTCGCGCTGGGCACAGTCTTCGCGCTCTTCATGATCCAGAGGCTCGGCACGAACGCGCAGCGCGCCTTCCTGCTCATATTTATGGTGTCCTTCCTTTTGGTCGACGGAATAGCGCTGGCGCTTAAGGACGAGGACCCGATCTACAGCAGCCTCGTCTCCTCGCTCGCCGCCTTCGCGCTCGGTGCACAGCACCGGCTCGATCCTGAGCCCGACCACCAGCGCCGGCCGACCACCAGCGCCGATCCTGACGCCAACCCTCACCTTCACTCAACTTACCCTCACCGCTCAACCTTCACCAACCCTGGCCATCACATCCTCGCCCTCACTCACACCAGGCGCGCAGAACTTGCTCTCGCAGAAGTCAGGGTTGATCAAGGGCAACACGACCTTCATGACCGGCAACATTCAGAAGATGGCAGAGGTGAGCCGAACCCGAACCTGAACCCGAACCCGAACCCTAAGCATCAGCCTAGCCCTCAGCCTAAGCCTAAGCTTAGCCCTAGCCCTAACCCTGTCCCTAAGCCTGAGCCTGACCCTAGCCCTAGCCCTGAACCTAACCAGGCGCTCTGGAACCTCGCGACCAAGAAGGGTGGCCTCAAGCCGGCGGAGCAGCGTGGCGCCTTCCTGCTCTTCCTCACTTGGATCAACTACGTCATCGGTGGCGTGTGTGGCGCCTCGCTCTCGGGGGTGCTGCTCGAGAACCAACCGAACCCAACACCCCATGCACCCTCTCGCACCCCCGCTCACCCCCTCCCACCCTGTCTCACCCTCTCTCACCCTCTCTCACCCTCTCTCACACCCTCTTTGCCCAACCCCATCCCCACCGGCACCCGCACCGCCGCCGCCACTCTCACCGCCACGCTGACCATCGGCAGCTCTTCGACTGGTCATTAACGCCCGCGGCACTGCTCTACGGCGTGGGTATGGCGTCTATGGAGGTGAACAGCCTTCAGCCACAGACCCCCACTCCGACCCCTCACCCCTAACCTTGACCCTACCCCTACCCCATCCAGGCCGACCCGCCCAAACCGACGCCAAAAGTGGCAACGAAGGAGGTGCCACCGGCCTCCTCCACGGTGGTTGTCGCAGAGACGCCGACGACGACGCCTTGCCCTGCTGGCAAGGAAGCCGACGTCGAGTTAGGCCGGCCTGTCGGCGCCAGGTAGTGAGGTAGCCGCGCACAGCCGTGCCGCGTGTACACTTGAGGCTGCGGGGCTGTGCATAGGATAGAGGGTCGGATGGGGGCGGAAAATATATATGTGCGCAGACCTTTTGTTTGCCATTTTTTTCGTTCATCTGAAGAATTAACTGGGGAAGTATCTCTCTCGCTCTCTCGCTCTCTATATATATATTTATTTTCGCGTCTCTCGCGCGGGATATTTCAAAATGGATGTTTAAATTATTCCACACGCGACACGGGGCCCGCACGGGGGCGTTTGGATGAATGGGTCATATCACTCCCAGCCCGTGTACGGTGTACGGTACTTTACACAGCACAGGCAACGCACGCTCGGCACGCACGTCGTCGCACGTCGGGCTCGCGGCGCCGGGCTCGTACACGCGGCGGGCTGGGAAAGGGGGCGAAGTAAGCAGTGAGTGGACGTGTAGTCCGCGGCTGCCGCAATTTACGAGGTAACGGCACAGAACGACACTCAAGTGTCACACAAAAGCTATTTGGATTTGCAAGGGTCTTGGTTTAAATACAAAAAGACCTACATTCGCAAAAGCTACAGTCAATAGACACAGCTGTTACGACACAAGTTACGACACAGCTGTTACGATAAAGCTATACGACACATGCATGTTTGGTGCCGTTACCCACAGATGAGATTATTAGAATCTATCTTATCTCATCTTGTTACCCACAAGAAGACTAACGGTGGCAACCTTTTTCGCCCGCCCAATACAACGCCCTCAAACCTCAGGACTTGACTTAGACTTGACTTCATCGCGGCTGAGGTCCAGCGCCACGCAGACTCGAAGATGCTGATCTCCGCGCTCATGGGCTTGACGGAGCAGGTGGCCCCACTCGTTGCGGCCTTCCCTGTTCCACCTACGCCCTAGGCCTACTCATCCCCCAGTCCCTAATGCGCTTCAACAGCGCGTGTGTGGTGTGACGTGTGACGAGCTGCAGGCTGCAGCTGGAGGCGTGGAGGGGCCAGACGGGCCGGGCGGGCCGCGCGCGCGCGCCGCGGGAGGCGGGACAGACACATGCAGCAGACACAGGATTTATTGCGGTATCCCCGCGCCCGGTCGGGCGGGGGCTAGCTGGTTGTGTGTGGAGAGCGCAGCCGGGGTAATTTACCGACGCAAATCAAGGCGTTCAAAACCGTGCAAACCTCTCTACGGCTTTAAGACTCTTTAATCGTAGGCCGCGAGCACCTGCTCGAAGGTCGTGCCCGCGCTCAGCAGCGTAAAGGCTAGCCCGTCGCGCACGCCGTACGCGTCCGCCGCCGCGTCTGGGCCGGTGGCGGAGGCGCGGTAGCCGTACACGGGGGGGCGGCGGCGCGAGCAGTGCGCGGTGGAGAGCGAGAGGGTGTTGCCGCCCGCCTCGTGCAGCGCCACGACGTCGCCCGGCTCGAGGCGCGGCAGCGACACCGCGGGGACCACGACGTCGCCAGCAAAGCAGAGCGGCCCAGCAATATCCTGCGTTACTACTGGCACGGTGCCGCCCTCGCCCTCGCCCTCGCCCTCGCCCTCGCCCTCGCCCTCGCCCCGCTTGCGGCCGCCCTCCGCCGTGTACGCAGTGACCGGGAAGGCGGCGCGCATGTGCGGCGCATAGCACGCGCGCAGGAAGAGGTCGGACCCGGCATGGATCATCGCAATTTGGCCGCCTGGCTAGGGTCAGGGTTAGAGTCAGTGGTCAGGGTTAGGGTCAGGGTTAGAGTCAGTGGTCAGGGTTAGGGTTAGGGTCAGGGTCAGGGTCAGGGTCAGGGTCAGGGTCAGGGTCAGGGTCAGGGTCAGGGTCAGGGGTAAGGGTCAGGGTCAGGGTTCGGGCTAGGGTTCGGGTCAGGGTTAGGATCAGGGTTAGGGTTAGGATTGATCTGGCCGCCTTCGTCGGTGGGCTTGGTGAGCTCGACGCGCGAGGCGAGGAAGGCGAACTTGCAGTGCATAGCCGCGCCGAACTCGGTCACGACGCGATCGAAGGCGGCCGGGCTGAAGAGCTCCGGCGCGCACTCGCGCAGCGCAGCGGCGTAGTCCGCCCAGCTCGGGCCCAGCGTCCCGCCCCACCCCACCGGCAGCCCGCCCCCCACGTCGAGCACACGGATCTGCGAGGTGACGCCCGCGGCAGCGCGGCGCGCGTTGACCTCCGCGGCGAGCGTGGCCGCGGCCGCCGCGCCCTGCGCCATCTGCTGGAGGGTCATGCCTCCAGACCCCGTGTGCACGTGCACGCAGGTGACGAAGTCCGCCCTGGTGAGGTGTAGTGCGGGGCTGTAGAGTGCAGGGCTGTAGTGCTGGGCCGTAGTTGGAGCATCGCAGCCGGCGCACGCGGTCAGTGCTGCCACAATCGCCTCGCGCTCCGCGCCCTGCTCCTGCGGCAGCACCACGCCGAACTTGGACTTGCGTGTCGAGACCGAGAGCAGTCCCACCGCACCCGCGCCTACGAGCGGGTTGATCCGTAGGCCGATCACTGACGCGCCGCCGCCGCCGCCGCCGCCGCCGCCACCGCCGCCGCCGACGCCGACGCCGCCGCCGACGCCGCCGCTGGCCGACATGTCTTGCAGGCAGGCGCGCACGCGCTCGAGCTCCTGCAGGTTGTCGGCGTTGAGGTGGACGCCTGGTCAGGGTAGACGTGGGGGCAGAGATTAGAGGAAAGGTGAGGGTGAGGACGAGGGTAAGGGCTAGAGCCAAGGTGAGGGCGAGGGCACGGGCTCGGGCTCGGGGCAGAGTGGCGCTGCGGAGGCGGCCGATCACCTCGCTCGAGGGCGAAGCGGATCTCGGCCTCGGTCTTGCACGGCGAGTCGTACACCACCGCGTCTGGCGCGAACCCCTGTCGCAGCACGTGCTGCACCTCACCGATCGAGGCGCACTCCGCGCCGTGGCCTGCATCTCGCGTCAGCCGCAGCAGGGCGCTGAGAGGGTTGGTCTTGACCGCCGTGGCGTGGTGCCAGTGCGGCGGGAAGGCATGGCGCAGCGAGGCCATGTTCGCCTCGAACGCGTCTAGGTCGTAGAAAAATCCGAGCGGATGATCGTCCACCGACTTGGCCGTGGCAAGCAGCCCACGGGCACAAGCCCCGCGGACCGCCGCGTCGACGGAGGCTTCGGTTGGGACGCTGGCCGACGACGCTCGTGAGGCCAGCATGGAGAGCGCGAGCGTGCGAACGCGCGGGAACACACCAACGTGCGCACGCATGGGGTGCGGCGGTTGCATGGGATATATTCCACGCACGCCGAGACAGCGCGCCAAGTTTGCGTTCAACTCTAGATAGATAGAATAGATAGATTTCTGGTAGAAAAAATGCACGCATCTAGACTACGACGCTACAACCGCAACGTCTCACCTCCGAAGAGGCACCTCCGAAGAGGCTGAGGCCCCTCGCCACCTATCTCTTATCTTATCTTATCTCTTATCTCACCCACCATAAACTTCCCGTACCCTCACCCTACCTACCCCCGCATGCACGTGGTGCTACCACGAATAGATTTATATAGCGCCTTCGCGCTGGCCACCAGGCATCCAGCTCAGAGCTCGTCGTCCTCGGTGGCCACGGCGCCGTTGTCGGCGCGGCGCGCGAGCGCGCGCTTCTCCTTGGCGCCCTTGCCCGGCTTCCCGTGGCGCTTGGGCCAGCGGAAGGCGGGCAGCTCGGTGTAGAAGGTGCCGTCGAGCTCCGTCTGCATGATCTGCTCCCAGTCGTTGCAGGGTTAGGCCATGCACTCGCCCTTCTCGCCCTGGCACGGCACGGCCTTGGCGTTAAAGTTCTTGCAGAAGGGCATCTTCTTGGCCATCGCGGCCTGCTTGAAGCCGATGCGGAGGGCCTGCGCCTGCGCGCGGTTGGCGCCGAGCAGTTTCTCGAAGTCCTTGGTCTGGGCGTGCGCGCGCTTCTGCTGCTTCTGCGCAGTGAACTCGGCGCCCTTGCACCCCATCTTGTGGTTCTTGCCCATGGCCGCGCACGCGATGTCCGGGCAAATTTCCATGCCGGTGATGCTGATCTGGCCGCCGAGAAGGTCCCGACCTTGAGGCCGTCGAGCAGCATCGGTAGCACCGGGTAGGTCTGCACGTTGTTGTGGTTGGAGAAGATGAATTGCACCGTGCCGTCGCAGTTCTTGGTCTTCTCCCCGCAGATCTCGGTGTGTAGGATCTCCGCCTTGATGTCCGCCTCGGACACTCCGTAGTGCTCGCCGATATACTTGGTGTAGCTGTGTATTAGACCAGGGCTTACCCAAAGGAGGGCCAAGTTTGTGCCCGCATGTTCTGCATATCTGTCGTGCACATATAAGAAGTTGGTGTCGTGACGCAATGCGGGGCTAGGTGTTATCTGTGCGTGCATATCTGTCGTGCACGCACAGACAATCACCAACTTCTTCTTGATGATATGGGGGCGCAATCCGGGGCTAGTTAACATCCATTCTTTGTGTCCGTGGTCCATACTATGAGTACAATGGCCGGGGCTATGCAGTTCTCCCGGAGGTAGACACCCGTTGTCATGCCTGTTAGCGTTTTCACCGTCAAAATAAAGAGCTATAGTTCACCGTGTTCATGCCTGTTAGCGTTTTCACCGTCAATAAAGAGCTAAGTTCACCAAACATCCCGCACTGTGGACGGTTACAAAGACCGGCTGCGAGAAACCTGACGGTTGAACATAGGCGTGGAGGACCTGCTTGAGCATGGCAACTAGCACGGTCTCAATTGCGGTACCCACACTCAAGCTGGGCGCGCGGGATGCCGCAAAGGTGGAGCAGCGGCGAGCGCTTCAAGCGAGCGCTAACAAGGCGGAGCTCTCGGGGCTGCGCGAGCAGGTCGCCGCGCTCGAGGGGGCCCTTGAGACCAAGCAGGAGACCGACCGGGCCGCTGTGGAGCAGGTTGAAAGCCTGACACCACCTCCGCACACCTCGGCACCTCGCACAAACACGTGCCCTCGGCACCGTTATACTGTAGTACCCTCCGCACCCTCCGCACCCTCTGCAATCTCTGCAATCTCTGCGCCAGCTGGTCCTCACCCTCCGCATCCTCTGCGTGCCAGCTGCTTGACGTCGCGGAGGTCGCCAAGCTGCACGCGGCGGTCGCTGGGATGGAGAAGAACGAGAAGGAGATCTCCAGCGAGGTCGAGCATCTGAAGCAGGTGCAGACCCTCGATGCATCTGCAGATGCAGCCTCAAAAGCTAGCGCCAAACCCTTGATCGTTGTCGACAGCGACCAAGCCCTGCCCCGGAAGCTCCTCGAGAGCTCGCCGGAAGCTCTTCGGAAGCTCGCGCGGAGAGACTTGGCGGGTCTTGGAACGGCGGTGAAGACTGTGCCCCGCACCCCACATCCCGCCCCCGCCCTCCGCCCCGCCCCCGCCCTCCGCCCCGCCCCCGCCCTCCGCCGCGACTGCGCACTGCAGAGGTCTCTGGCCCTGCTGTGTCCCCAGCTCCTGCAACCCCAACCCCAACCCCAACCCCAACCCCCAACTCCAAATTCTTAACACTAACCCCAATCTGCCACACAGACATATCCGACCCGCATGGCGGCCCAGCCGATCGCAATTAAGCCTACCGCCAAGCCTGCGACCAAGCTTGCGACCAAAGGCGAGTCGATCAAGGGCGAGGCGGCCATTAAGCCGGAGCTCGGGCTGTGCAACGCGCTGCTCTCGTGCTTCAAGCCACCGCCCGTTGAGGCGGCCCCCGTCGAGCCCGACTTTAACGGCTGCTACCTGCTCTTCACGGAGGTACGCGGCGGCGCCTTCATCACGCACTGGAGCGAAAGCAAGCTGCCCGAGGGCTCGGTGCCGCTGGCATACTACAAGCCCGGCAGCCCCGTGGCCAAGTTCAAGTACGCACACGGCGGGCAGACGGAGCTGTGCCGCGGCGTGGGCGGCCCTAACAAGAAGCTCTTCTTCCAGGGGTGGGCCTCCTTCCTGCGCGCAGCCTACGGGCAGAATGGCGCGCCCATGTTCTGTCTCTCCCCCTCCTTCCCCTTCCCCTCTTCTCCTTCCCCTAACCCTGACCCTAAAGTAACCAGGCACGCTTACCTTCCTGCATAACGTCGGGGCGTGCCCCGTGGCTATCTTCCTGTGCACGTCGGAAGCGAGCGTGCTCCGGCTGCAGATGGGCACGCCGATTAAGCTCACCTCGGACATCGTCGCGGTGGCCGTGACCCCACCTCTCGCCACCGGCCTCGACGTGCTGAAGATGCCCACGCGCATGTTCCAGGCCGTCGGCGAGAAGGCGGGCGCAGCTTTCTCGCTCGACGGTGGCGGCGACGGCAAGGCGGAGGACGTGGCGGAGTCACTCTCGAGGTCCCGCAGCCTGTTGGCGTCCTCCCCATGCGGCGCCCCCCTCGCGTCGGAGTGCAGCTCCCCTCGCGCATCGCGGGCGGTGGCGTCATCTTAAACAGCGCGCGAGCGTTGCGGGTCACCTCACACCCGCCTTCCGCCGGGCGTCGGGTCGAGACTTTTCGTGGTTGGTCAATAGTGAGTTACACCCGTGTCATGCCTGTAGAGAGCGTTCTTACCGTCAATAAAGGGGCGACTTTCACCACAAAAAATGTGTGTGCCTGCTCCCTCAAAACAGGCGCCGCCAAGTTTTGCCTGAAGTGAGAGATTTATTAACCGACACGGAACAAACGCGGAAATACTCAGGTCTCAGCGCCTATATATAGTCCGACCTGCTGGCAGCAGGTAGCAAGGTTGACTCCGGTCCAGAGCACGTCTGTCTGCAGAGATCAGAACCCGGTCCCCCGTGGGCCAAATCCCCGTCCTGTACTAGTGGGATACGACCTCCGGTAGCGATATTAAGGCACTGGCCCATTTACCACCCTGTGAGGTCGTGTGGTCGTAAAAGGATTCCAAGCCGGATCGACGCTGGTCGTCGGCTGTGCAGCGTCGTACGAGGCTCTGACGGCCCAGTGTGATAGCTGAAGCTGCCAAGTCGATGCCCGCCTTCGACCTCCTGTCGAAGAAGCGAGCCCGTTCTCGTCGACCAGCCTGCTGCAGCTGGCGGCAGTCGAGCAGCTC
>Ga0209302_10001751_pt1 | contig 12737 bp, 8 predicted proteins | sample ArcOceMetagenome_2_FD_187445 | JGI IMG/M metagenome (GOLD analysis project Ga0209302, IMG submission 187445) | Marine eukaryotic phytoplankton communities from Arctic Ocean - Arctic Ocean ARC135M Metagenome (SPAdes) (version 2) | ecosystem: Environmental > Aquatic > Marine > Oceanic | place... | reverse complement strand
CCTGTAAGGAGATACGGTGGGCGAAGGGAGGAAAACGGTGGCGACGGTGGCGGTGACGATGGCTGCGCACTAAGTTTGCCTGCATGCAACGACGGTGCCACCACGGGTGTTTTACATGGTGTTTGACATGGTGTTTGACCTGATCGTCGACAAGCTGCTGGGCGCCTACCTGTGCATCGGCGAGCGCAAGCTCGACTTTAGCAGCGGCACGCTCACCATGAAGAACGTCATGGTGCGAGAGGACGTCCTAGATAGCAGCGGCCTGCCTGTGGCCTTGCGAGGAGGTGAGATCGGCGAGCTGGAGGTGCAGGTGCCGTGGACGAAGCTCAAGACCGAGTCGGTCGTGGTCAAGATCAACAAGCTTAGTCTGCTCCTCGCACCTGTGTCCGAGGCCGAGTGGGATGAGGTGGCCGAGCGAGACCGGGTCGCGGCGTGCAAGGAGCGCACGCTGCAGCGGCTGCGCAAGCAGCTGCAGCGCACGGAGCCGTCCGACAAGGAGGCCACCGAGCCGAACTTCGCCGAGCGCCTCCTCTCGCGCGTCCTCGCCAACCTGCAGGTGGTTGTCACCTCGGCGCTGGTGCGGTACGAGGACCACTCGCACTCGCACTGCCCCTTCGCGCTCGAGGTGGCGCTCGACTCGCTCTGGCTGCACCCGGCGCGCGTGACGAGCCCGGACCCGCAGGCGGCGACTGGCGGCGCACCCGGACCAGCCGGCGAGCTGCCACACGCGCTGCCGCGGCGGGAGGCGCTCGTGTGCGCGCTGTGCGCGTACGTGCTGCAGGGTAAGCATATGCCGCCGCAGCCGCAGCGGAGCACGTGCAGCGCGGCGCAGCTGTACGCGCGGCTGCAGAGCTCCGGGCTGCCCCTCGACGCCCCCGCCGCGCTGCGCGCCAACTTCCACCGCTGCTGCCTGCAGCCGCTCTCCTTCGCCATGGAACTCTGCTCGAGCCCCGCTGGCGCCACCGCCGCAGCCGCATACACCGCCGCCGGCTGCCCGCAGCACGTGGCCTGCCTGGAGACGGGCCGGCTGCTGCTGGAGCTCGAGCTCTCTGAGTACGCGCACCTGACGGCGATGGCCTCCTACCTGCTCCGCCACGCTGCGCTCGAGCCGCACCGCCGCTTCCGGCCGCCGCTCGAGGCGCGGCCGGCGACGCACCCTCGCGCGTGGTGGCGCTACGCCGGCGATGCTGTGCGCTGGCAGGTGACGCTCGCGCGCGAGCCGTACACGTGGGCGGCGCTCGTGCGGCGGGGGCGGCAGCGGCGCTCCTTCGTGCACCTACACAAGAAGCTGCTGCGCAAGGGAGAGAAGCAGCTGTCCGAGGCGGAGCGGGTCTCCCTCCGGCAGGTGCTCGAGGCTCGACGGCGCCCCCTTGCACCCCGTGCGCCCCGTGGCACCGCCGTGCGCCCCTTGCACCCCCGTGCGCCCCTTGCATGCCGGTGCACCCCCTCGCACCCCCTTCAGACCCCGGCATACCCTAGAGCTCAGCGTGCACCCACCCCCCGTCCGGCGCCACACCTTTCACACCGCCTGCACCCCCCTACTTCTCCTTACATGAGACCACCCCGCACCAGGTGTCGGAGACGCTCACGGCGCAGGACCAGCTACTCTTCGAGCAACTCGCCGCCTCGCAGCTCGTGGGCGAGCAGCCCGACGCGGGCAGCGGCCTCGGCCTCGGGCTGCAGGCACTGCTGCGTCGCCAGTCGAGCCGTTACGACGAGTCGGTGCATGGGCGGCGCGTGGTGGAGATGACCGAGGCGCAGCGCATCGCCCTCGCCGACTTCCTGCAGGCGGCGGACGAGGAGGCGGAGCCGCCGCAGGTGCCCGCCACATCACATCACTGTGCCCCTGCTTCAATGCGCACCTACCGCACCTCCCCGCCCACCCGCCCGCACGTACCCCACCCTACCCAGATCCGACCTTGTTCCACACACACAAACACACACACACACACAGACACACACGCACACACCTCCTCCCCTCCCCCACCCCCCGCCCCGCCCCGCCCGCGCAGCGGCTGAGCTTCGACGCACGGCTGCTGATCTCCGAGCTCGAGATCTGCGTGCACGTGAGCGACTTCTTCCCCGAGACCGACGAGCGCAACCGCACGCTCGCCGCCACGCCGCCGCCGCCGCCGCCGGGCCGGCTGCCCAAGCCGGCGCGCGTGACACTCGTGGCGGGCGTGCACAACGTCGGCCTCAACGTGGGCGGCCGGCCCGATGGCTACCTCGTCGACTTCTTCTGGGAGACGGTGCCTCCTCACCAACTAGTCACCCCTAGGAACTACCCAAGTTGCGAGCTTACTCTCCTGCTTACAACCCCACCGGCTGTGCTAACTCATGCACCGATCGGACATGGTGCATGCGCCATGCAGGTGCAAGTGAGCCTCGAGCGGCAAGGCGGCGGCGTGCCTGCCACCTCCGTCCCACTGGTGGCTCCGGCGCCGAGAGACGCGCCGCCCGTGCCCCCCGGGTGTGTGCCGCCGCCGCCGGGTGCGCCGCCGCCGCCTCTGGCGCGCACCGCTTCACGCGCCGCGATGCCGATGGAGGTGGACACGAGCACCGCCTTCGCCGCGGCTGGGCTGCAGGCGGAGCGGCCTGAGCGTACTCACTATGGCGACACTTACTATGGCGATACTCACTGACTACGGCTACACTCACTACGGCTGTACTCACTACGGCTACACTTACTACGGCTATACTCACTATGGTGGGCTGCAGGCGGAGCGGCCGGAGCTGTGTCGGCGGAGCGACGCGGCGCACGCGCGCTCGCAGTGGCAGCTCTCGGTGCGCCGCGCCAGTTTCGCGGCGGCAAGTGTCGGCGGCAGCCCTGCTTGCTCGGGCTGCCACCGCACGCACCCCCCGCGAGCGCAGGTGCGGTACGCGTGGGATCGCGTCATGCTTACACATATATATACATATGCACAGGTGCGGTACGGGTGGGACGATACGGCGGAGATCAACCAGCTGCTCGCGGCCGAGAGTAGTGGTGCCAACTACGAGCTGCGCGTGCGCTGGCGCTCGTCAGAGGAGCTGCACGTGCTGTGCAACCACCGCGGCGCGGCGGCGGCGGCGCGGCTGCTGACACACGCGCTCGGCGCGAGCGTCGACACCTCAGTGCTGCAGCCGCCACCGCCGCCCGCCGCCGACGAGGCGGGTGGCGGCGAGGCGGCGGGCCGGAGCGGGCGCGAGGCGGCGGGGGGCGACGCCGCCAGTAGGCGTGACGAGGTCACGCCTAAGGCCCAGCTCGGTGTGTCGGGCGGCGCCGCGGCGCTCAGGCGCACCCTCGGCGGCCTCGAGGGCATGGTGATGCACGTGCAGGTGGGTTCTGCTTGTTCTCCAACACAATCCTTGTGCTCGAGTCACAATCCTTGCGCTAGAGCACATCCTTCTGCTAGAGCACAACCCCGCCCCCCCTCCCCCCCGCCCTCACGCGCACGCTCGCAATCACCCTCGCCCTCACATGCTCTCTGCGGCTCACCCTCGCCCTCACCTCAAGCAGGTCGACCTGACGGCCCCGACGCTGTTGATGCTCACCCAGCCCGAGCTGCCGGGGTGCGATGCCCCCCCTTGCTGCGACTTACCATGCCCACCATGCTTAATGTACCTCACCATGAGCTACTGACCATCCTCGCCATGATCAGCACACATGCACATGCACATGCACCTGTGCGCAGTGTACCGTGCGTCACTCTAGCTCACTGACTACAGAACACTTACTAGGTGCGACGCCATTGTGCTGCGCGTCGCACGTATCCTAGCAAAGGGTGGGCTGCTGTCCACCGACGAGCCTCAGCCGCCGCCGCGCTCGCCGCGGACGTCAGTCGCAGGAACCGCAGCCGCCATCGCCGCCGCCGCCGCCGCGACCGAGCCACCCCCCGCTTCAGCGTCGGCTGTCTCGTCGTCGGCGCGCCGGGGCGACCTGAAGCGAAGGGGCAGCCTCGGAGGGCTGGGGCTGGGCCGGCCAGTGGCGCTCGAACTCGAGCTCGAGCTCGAGCAGGCCCACCTCGGCCTCGTGCGCATCCATGATTGGCGGCTGCCGCCGCGCGCGGCGCCGCGTTCCGCCCTCGCCCCGTTCAGCGTCGCCGCGCATGGCGGCGCGCGGCCACTGCGCAGCGGCAGGCTCCGCCTCGCAGCGCGCGTCACGCCACTCGTCGTGCAGCTCACGCCGCCAATGATCACCGCCGCCGCCTCCGCGCTACGCGCGCAGGAGGCCGTCGGCGCGAGTCTCTCCGCCGCCGCCGCCACCACGCGCCACATGCTCCCCACGCCCGCGCCCGCCGCTGCCACCGCCTCGGCGGTTGGGACCACACCACCGCCGCCCTCGCCCGCGCTGCTCGCGGCGGCGCAGCGGCTCGACCTCGAGCTGCTGCTCGAGCGCGCGTGCGTCCAAGTCTTTGCTGCCTCGCCAGCCGCCGCCTCGCCTGTCGCCGCAACCTTTGCCGCTGATTCTGCCTCGCCACCGGTGGCGGTGGGTGAGGGCGGTACGATAAAGGGCGGCGCGGTGGCGGCGGCGGCGGCGACGGTGGCGGGCGAGGCGTCGCGCCTGATGCTGCTGCAGCTCGAGGCGGTCGAGCTCAAGCTACGGGTGCGCGCCGCCACGCCCACGGAGCGCGGTGCGCTCGGCGCGGCGGCGGGTGGAGCCGGCGACAGCAGCCGCCGTGCCAGCCAACCCAACTCCCTACCGGGTGCGGCGGGCGCGGCTGAGACGGCGGCGAAGGCGGCCGGGCCAGCGGCGGCGGTAGCGGCGGCGGCAGCGGATGCGGACGCGCTGCTTGTGCGCGTCTCGCTGCGCAGCCTCGACCTCGGTGCGCCGCAGCAGCGTAGCCTGACGCTAAGGCTGGGGCCGCACGCTCCCGCGGCGGAGGGCGGCTGCGGGCTTGTGGCGCAGGTGTGGGTGCGCCCCACGACGACCGCACCGCTCGCCTCGCCCACGATCGATCTGGGCGAGCTCGAGGCGGTGCTGGTGCCGAGTGCGCTGCAACGGCTGAGCGCGGCGTTGCGGGCGGAGTGGCTGCAGGTGCTGCAGGACCCTAAGGCGCCGCCGATCGTCGTGCCTCGCGCAGCACGCATGACGGTGGCCACGCCGCGCCGCCGCAGCCTCAGCCGCAGCGGCGACGGCAAGAGTACGCCCCGGGGCGCGGCGGCCGGCGGCGCTGGCGGCGGCGACGGGGCGGGCGGCGGGGCGGCGGCGCTCGTGACCGGCCCGCTGCGGCTTCGGCTGCGCAGCGTGCGCGTCTCCGTGTGCGACGAGATGGCCGCCGCGCTCGACGCGCTTCCCGTGGGCGGCGCGCCGGTAGAAGGAGCGGCCGCTGCCGCGGCGCAGGGTATGGAGCAGGGGGCGGAGGGCATCGGGCGCGAGCGGGAGGCAGTGGGCATGGAGCTGCTAGTGGCCGAGCTCGGCGCGTCGGTCTCGCTCGCGCCGACGCCACAACTGCTTGCGCATGTGGGCGAGCTCAGCCTCGCGTCGCGGCTGCGGCGGCTGCGCGAGGGCCAGGTCGACTCCGACGAGGTGCAGCCGCTGCTCGAGCTCTCCTGACAACCCATGCACCGCAGCCTGTAACCCCATGCACTGCAACCTATGACTCTATGCAACGTAGGTGCAGCTCCTGCTCGAGCTCTCGCACGACGTCGCGCCCGGCTTGGGCCGTGGCGCCGCCGCGCTCGTCATGCCAGGCCCACCGCTGCGGCTGTACTGCCGCGTGCCGCCGTTGCGGCTGCAACTGCCCGGCGCCGCCACGCCGCCGCTCACCCGCTTCCTCCAGGCAGCCGCCGCCCTCGCGCCTATTGAGGCCGGCCCGAGCGAGCCCGAGTGCCCGCAGCCGCCACCACCCAGCCCGCAGACGTCGCAGTCTGTGGCGGGCCTGGCTGCGGCGCCAGCGCCAGAGGGGCTATCTCAGCTCGGTCTGGACGACGCGGACGAGTGGGGGCATGCGGAGGAGCTGGGCGAGGGGGCTGCCGAGGAGGAGGCTGCGGCGGCCGAGCTGGCGCTCGCAGCGGAGTTCAGCACGCCGCCGCGGCGGCCACTGCCGGCGGCGGCGGTGGCGGCGGCGGCGGCGGCGGCGGCGCGAGGGGCAAGCATGACTACATGGGTGCACCTCGAGCCGAGTGGCCTGCACGTGCGGAGCGACCCGGCGGTGGGGCTGTGCAGCCCGCTCGAGCTGCGCGTGGGCGCGCTGCGTATGGAGCTGTGCAAGCGCGCGGCCGAAGGCGCCGCCGAGGGCGAGCCGGCGGCGGCGTCGGCGGCGTTCGCGCGGCTGGTCGACGCGGCGCTGGCGGCCGACGACATCGACGGCGAGGCGTGGCCGTTTGCGCCCGCGACGCCCAACGCGGACGCGGCGGCGCGGCTGGCGCGGTGCGTTGGCGCAACACGCGCGCCCGAGCAGGCCGCCGCGCATGCCTCGCTGGAGCGCGGCTTTAGCCACGCGGCGGTGGCGGGCGAGGCGGCGCTGCTTTGGCTGCCCGAGCTCGGGATCGAGTTGCGAGCCTCGCACGAGCTGGTGGCGTACCGCGTGGCGTGCGACGACGCGAGCGAGGCCGTACGGCTGGAGCTGCACCCGGCGGGGCTGCGCGCGCTGCACGCCGCGTCGGGCGAGGTGCACGCCCTGCTGCAGACCCACGCCCACGCGACCAGGGAAGACAAGACGCGGACGCAGTTGCGCCTCGCCCTGCCGGCCATCGATGCCGCCCTCTACGAAGAGGTCGACCTGGCGGGCAGTAGCGGCGGCGGCGGCGGCGGCGGCGGCGGCGGCGGCGGCGGCGGCGGCGGCGGCGGCGGCGGCGGCGGCGGCGGCGGCGGCGGCGGCGGCGGCGGCGGCGAGGGCCTCGGCTGTGGCGCGTCCGCGCGCGCCTGCGTGCGGCTCCACCTCACCGGCCTCGCCGTGCGGGCCGACGTCCAGCCGGCAGCATCGCACCTGCGCTTCGAGCTGCACGCGCTGGCGCTCACCGCGCATGAGGCGGGGCCGGGGGCGGCTGCTCGCACGCTCGAGTTGGTGCCACCGCCGCTGCTCGAGTTGGTGCCGCCGCGCCCCAAGCCGCTGTCGGCCGCGGAGATGGCCGCGCACAGGCGCAATCAGCTGCGCCGCGTGGCCGCCTCGCCCCTCGCGGCGGCGAGCGCGGCGGACACGTTGCGGTATGCCAGCTTCTTCCAGCACCTCGACGAGCAGACGGCGGGCAAGCTGAGCCGCGTGCAGGCGCAGCCGCTGCTCGCACGCTCGCAACTCTCCGAAGCGACGCTCGCGCAGGTATGGGCGCTGGCGGACGCCGATGGCGACGACCTCCTCGACTTTGCAGAGTTCAAGGTGGCGATGCGCCTGATGATGGCTGTCAAGCAGGGCCAGCCTCTGCCGCTGATCGAGCCACTCCACGCCGCCGCGCCGCCCGCCATCACAGCGCGAGCCGACCACGCTGCCGCCACGCGCGCGGCAGCTACCGCCCCTTACTCGGCTGACAGCCCCTCGGGCCGCGCGACCTCGTCGCGCACTTCGGAGGCAGATGAAGCCGGCGCGCCGCTGCAACTCAGCCTGGCGCTGCTGCCCATACGCGTCGCGCTCGCGCCCGCGTCGCTCGGCGCTGCGCTGCGCTGCGTCCGTGGCCTACGACTACCTAAGCTCGTCCGCACTCGCCGCAGCCTGCTACCCACGCGCGCGTCGCAGGCGAGTGCGGATGAGGTGGCTAGGGGGCTGGGCGTGGGCGTCGCCCCGCCCGTATCGCCAGCGGCGGCGATGGGAGAGGGCGGCAGCGAGGACGTTGGCGAGGGCACTGCGGCGCCGGCGGCGGCGGTCTCGGGCGGCGAGCCGCCGGTCACGCCGCGCAACGCGCGCGCGTCGTCGCGCACGCGCAACGGCATCGGCCTTGCGCTGGAAGTAAGGCTCGCCGAGTGCGCGTGCGAGCTCTGGTTGCTACTGCCGCCTGAGCCGCCCGCACCCGCATCGCTGCCCGACGCGCTGCCCGCTGGCGCGTCGCCGGTGGCGGCGGCGGCGGCGGCGGCGGCGGCGGCGGCGGCGGCGCAAGTGGGTGTGTGCCTGCGGCTCCGCGCGGGCGGCAGCCTCATCAAGGCCGCAACGTCGCAGCAGCTGGACCTTGAGCTGACAGGTGTCGACTGCCGCGTGGCCACGCTCGCCTCGCACGCCGACCCGGTCACGGTGGCGCGCCGCCGCATCTCATACGAGCAGGAGGTGCTTGCAGCGCACGCCGCCGCGACCGCCGCCGCGACCGCCGCCGCCGCGACGCCGCTGGTGGGCGACGAGGAGTCTCGCGACCAGCTGCTCGCACCCACCGCGCTGCACGTGATGGCGCGCCTCGATGCGCCCTCCGCCGGCACCCCGGGCGATCTCCCAGCCGATCTCCCGGGCGAGGTCAAGGTTTCGGCGACCGTGCTCGATGCGATCTGCGCCTCGGTCTCGATGCTGCAGCTGCGCGTCCTCAGGGACGTCGCTGCCGGCCTCGGCGGCGCCGCCACGCCGCCGCCCGCGGCCGCCACCTCGCCCGCCCGCGCGACCAGACGCGCGAGCTATGGCACCTCCTTCCCCAAACCGGCCGATCCCACTGCGCCCGCGCCGGTGGCGCGCGGCGGCGGCGCGCAGGTCGCGGGCAGCGTCAACGTGAACGTCTCGTTGCCGCATGGCGTCGATTTGACTCTGCTCTTCGCGCGCAGCCCACGGCTGCCGCTGGCGAGCCTGCGCCTGAGCGACATCTCTCTGAACGCCGACCAGTACGCTGGCGCCGGCCGGCAGCGCGCCGCCCACATGCTCGTGACGGCGGAGGTGCTCGTGTGGTCGGGCGCGGCCCAGGCATGGGAGGAGTTGCTTGCTGCGAGCGCAGTGGTGCTGCAGCTGCAGGAGCAGCGCGCAGGCATGCTCAAGCTTCTGTGCCAGGTGCCGCCCCTGGAGGTGTCTTTGTCAGAGGCGATGCTACGCAGCCTACTCGAGGCCAAGACGCTCGCCGAAAGGCTGCTGGGTGCGCCGAGCCTGCGGGAGGCACTCGCCGAGCGCGAGCCGCAGAATGTGCTGCAGGTGCAGAACGACTCGGGCTGCGAGCTGCGCTGCCGCGTGCGGGGGTGCGCCGAACCCGTCGTCGTGGCCGCGGGAGAGCTGCGCTCGCTGCACGGGGCTGCGGCGCGCAGAGCGGCGGCGGCGACGGCGGCAATATCGCTGCAGCACCTCTCTGTACGTGTCGGCGACGGCTGGCATGCCCTACCCGCCTTTCCCACGCACAAGGCAGGCGTATGGACGCTTCTCGCCTCCGCCGAGGCCGAGGCCGAGGCTGAAGCAGAGGTAGAGGCCGAGGCCGCCGTCGGCCTGCCCGCCGCGCGGCTCGCGCCGGCTGTCCCCAGTCCACCTCGCCAGCCGGCGGGGGCGCGCGGTGCGGTTGTGACCGAGCCTCTTGCGCTGCAGTGCCGTTTGCGGCCGCTGGGGAGCGTCACGGGTGGCGAGTGCGGGTTACTGTTGCAAGTGCGCTCGCTGTTGGTGCTGCACAACGCCACCTCGCAGCCACTGCGCATCTCGCTCCACCTCGCCGAGAGAGAGGTCCCGCCGACCCCCCCCCTCGCCCAGGGCGCCGCGCCCTGGCATCTCTCCGAACCGTCCTCGTTCTTGTCAGCCCCCTCGTTTCTGTCGGCGCCCTCGCGCTTGTCGCCGCCGCCGCCGCCGCCGCCGCCCCCGCCGCCGCCGCCGCCGCCGCCGCCGCCGCCCCCGCCGCCCCTGCCGCCGCCCCCGCCGCCGCCGCCGCCGCCGCCGCCGCCGCCGCCGCCGCCGCCGCCGCCGCCGCCCGTGCACGGCTCCGCGCCCTCCTTGAGCTCACCCCACGGCGCGCCTACCGAGGAGCCTACCCAGGAGGTCCCACAGCCGAGCGACGCGGCCGCACGCGAGCCGAGGGGCAAGGTGATCTACGACCTGGGCGTGCTTCCAGCGGGCGGCAGTCTGCCCGTGGCGCCCTTCCTGGCCACTGCACACCTGTACGCCTGGCCGGTTGACGGTGCCGAGGCGTGGCAGGCGGACGAGGGCTTCTGGCTAGGCGCGTGCAACCACACGCGGCGGCAGGCGAAGCAGCTGCACCGGCTGCAGCTCGCTTTTGGCCTGCCGCCCGCCGAGCAGCTGCGACACAGCTGGAGCTGCTCACTTGTCGCCTCGGCGGCCGGCGGCTTCGGCGGCGAGGCTGCCGGAGGCGGCGGCGGCAGCGGAGGCGGAGGCGGTGGTGAGGGCGGCGGTGGTGAGGGCGGCGGCGGCGGCGGCGGCGTGGCGGGGCGGCTGTACCTCACCTCGTCATCGCTCATCTTCTACGCGGAGGGCGGCAGGCTGCTGGGGCGAGAGGTCAAGCAGCTCGTGCGCCTCGAGCAGTTGACGGCGCTGCGCAAGGCAAAGGCCGCCGGCGTGCGCTCGGTGCGCTCGGCGGCGATTGTGGTGGCCGTGGCGGATGTCGCGGGCGGCGTGGGAGCCGCGGGCGCCGTGGGCGGTGCGGCCGGTGGTGCGGGGCGGATGCAGCTGCACGCCTTCCTCGACCGCAACCGCACGCACACCGAGCTGCTGCGGCTGCTCCTGCCGGCGATGCCGCACCTCGCCTCCTCCTCGACGCAGCGCGCCTCCTCCGCCTCACTCGGCCGGCTGCGGCGGCTCGGCCTACCGCCCTCTGAGGCGCCGCTGCAAACCCTAGCCCTAGCCCTGACCCTGACCCTAACCCCAACTCCGACCCCAACCCTTACCCTAACCAGGCGCCGCTGCACGAGTTCGGCTGCGTCGTCGATGGCAAGCGCGGCCGGCTCTGCCTGACGCAGGAGCACGTCTGCTTCGCGCCGCTGCAACCGCTCCTCGGCTCGCACGGCTGGGCGTTGGCGCACGCCGAAGTGCTGCGCGTGCGCCAGCTCGACGGGGCGCGCGGCAAGCGGCTGCAGCTGCACGCCAAGGCCTTTGACGCGGTGGTGGCGCTGCGCGTACCGGCGGCGGAGACTCTCGAGGCGCTTGAGCAACTACTGCCGGCCGGCGCGCTCGAGCACGGCGCGAGCGGCGCCGCCGAGCCGGCCGGTGGCGGCGACGACGAGGCGGCGGAGGCGGGGGGCGCAGCGGTGCTGGGCCTGCTACGCTCGTCGCGCCGCGACGGCGGCGGCGAAGGAGGCGGTTGTGCCTTCCTCTCGTGCGTGCGCGTCGAGAGTCGCACGTGCCCGCTGCACGGCCGCTCGGGCGCGCGCGGCGCGGGCGCGCGCGGCGTGGGCGCGCCGCCGCTACAGTCGAGTCGTGTGCTGCTGCAGGCCCTGCCTGCTATGGCATGTGCATGGCATGCGCATGGCACATGCACCACGCGTGCATGGCACATGCATGGACCATGCACCGCATGCGCATCGCAAGCGCACGGAGCACGCTTCCGCGTGCACATGGACATGGACATGGACATGGACATGGCACGTGCATAGTGGCGCACGCACGGCACGCGCCGCCGAGCCACGTGCCTCCGCTGCAGGCGCCGCTTCGCCTCGAGAACGCGCTGCCCTACGGCCTGCAGTTTTCGCTCGCCGCCAGGGGCGAGAGCGCACACATCTGCATGTCCTCCGGCCAGCTGGCCGCCGGTGCCATCGCCGACGTCGCGCTGCTGCCCGCCCACCCGCAGCTGCAGCTGCGGCTGCGTCTCGCGCGCGAGTGGAGCGGCGTGGTGGCCGAGTTCGTCGGCGGCGCGTGGCGCGGCAGCGTCGCGCCGCGTGTGCTGCTGCACGACCCGCACGGCCGGCCGGCGCAGGTGGCGTCATGCCTGCGGTGCCTAGATACCGTGCCGGTGGTATGTCACAGCGAGCCCGTGGTATGTCATAGCGTGCCGGTGGTATGTCATAGCGTGCGCCCTGCCTGCGCCTCGCACAGGTGACGCTGCACGACGCCTCGCCGCAGCTCCATGGCGGCAGCCGCGCCATGCTCGCGCTGCATGTGTACGCGCCGCTGTGGGTGCTCAACCGCTCGCAGCTGCCGCTGCAGTACCAGCTCAAGCGGCGGCTGCTCGTGCCGATGGTGACCAAGGGGCGGCGCAAGTCGAGGCGCGCGCGGCTCGGGCCATCGTTGCATGGACGGACATGGACATGAACATGGACATGGACATGAACATGAACATGGACATGGACATGGGCATGCACACTACACGTCTGACACGTGTGCATACGCATGTGCATGTGCATGTGCCTCCGTCGCATAGGGCTGCAGCCTCGCTTACACACGGTTGCAGGTCGAGGCGCAGCTCGGGCCGCGACTCGGAGGCAGACGGCGGCGGCGAGCGGCGCAGCGCGGCGGCGGGCAGGGCGGCGGCGGCCAAGGCGGCGGCCGGGAAGGCGGCGATGGCGGCGGCGGGCAGCAAGGCCGCCAAGGCGGTGGCGGGTAGCCGGGCGGCGGGCATGGCGGCCAAGGCGAGGGCGGTGGCCACCTCCAAGGTCGCGGGCTCCAGGGTCGCCTCCAAGGTGGCTTCCAGGCTGCCGTTCGGGCGCAAGGCGAAGGCGGCCGCCTCTGCGCTGCCCGGGCTGCCACTGCCGCCACCGCCCGAGGTGGAGGAATACGAGGACGACGAAGCGGAGGTGGCGCAGGAAGAGGCGGAGGAGGAGGAGGGGGAGGAGGAGGAGGCGGTGGAGAAGGAGGCGGCTGTGGCGGCGGACGAGGAGGAGGGCGAGGAGAGTGACGGCAGCGACGGCAGCGACGGCAGCGACGGCAGCGACGGCAGCGACGGCAGCGACGGCAGCGACGGCAGCGACGGCAGCGACGGCAGCGACGGCAGCG
>Ga0209302_10001750_pt1 | contig 12748 bp, 6 predicted proteins | sample ArcOceMetagenome_2_FD_187445 | JGI IMG/M metagenome (GOLD analysis project Ga0209302, IMG submission 187445) | Marine eukaryotic phytoplankton communities from Arctic Ocean - Arctic Ocean ARC135M Metagenome (SPAdes) (version 2) | ecosystem: Environmental > Aquatic > Marine > Oceanic | place... | reverse complement strand
CCCTCACCCTCACCCTCACCCTCACCCTCACCCTCACCCTCACCCTCACCCTCACCCTCACCCTCACCCTCACCCCAACCCCCCAACCCCAACCCTAGGAAGCCCTAGCCCTAGCCCTGACCCTGACCCTGACCAGGTGCGCGAGTACGAGGCCTTCGAGGCCGCCTCGACGGCCCTAGCCGAGGGCGAGAGCGATCTCGTCGCGGGAGGTCTGGGCTTCAACCTGCTCTCCGCATTCTTCTTCGGTGGCAACGCCGCCTCCGCGCTGATCGAGCTCACCACACCGGTGCGGCGTGACCGCAGCTCCTCCCCCGCCCTCGCCCCACCGACCCCCGCCCCCCGCCCCCGCCCTCGCCCCCGCGCCCGCCCTCGCCCCACCGCCGCCCTAGGCACCCACGCCTGCAACCCCACGCACCCAGCCTGCAACCCCACGCACCCAGGCGAGGCTCGAGGTGGGCGGGCCTGCGGTGCCCATCGGATCCAAGCGACTCGGCTTCGCGCTGCCCGCCAAGTACACGGGCGGCGCCGCGCCCGCGCCCACCGACGGCGCGGTGCGTATCGATGGCGTCCCACCCCCCCACCCTAACCCCAACCCTAACCCCAACCCCAACCCCAACCCCAACCCCAACCCCAACCCCAACCCCAACCCTAACCCTAACCTTCAGCCTGGCCCCAAGCAGGTGCGGATCGACACCGTACGCGCGCAGAGGCTCGCCGTCAAGGAGTTCGGTGGCTTCGCCACCGGCGCGGAGGTACAGCTGACGCTCACCACGGTCCCTGACCCTGGCCCTGATCCTGACCACTGACCCTGACCCTGGCCCTGGCCCTGGCCCTGGCCCTGGCCCTGGCCCTGAACCTCTCCGTAAGCCTGACCCTGGCCCTGACCTAGCCCCAACCCTAGCCCACCCTGCTCTTGGCCGTGGCCCTACCCAGACGCTTCGTCAGCGCGACGCTCTGCTGCGACAGTTGCAGCGCGACGGCGTGCCGATGCGGGACCCGTCGGGAGAGGCCTACGTACTGATGCAGGTAAGTAGTAAGTGCGTCGTCATGGCCGTGCACCGTGCCCCTGCGCCTGGGTCGGGGGACCCAGCATCGTGTTGCAGCATCGTGTAGCGTGCGAGATGTAGTCGCGCGTCATACCTTTCTCTACTTACTGACTTACTGACGTGCGGATGCAGTACAACCCGCCGTACACGCTGCCGTGGCTGCGCCGCAATGAGCTCGCGCTCGAGCTCGCACCCGAAGCGGCCGTGGAGGAGGAGGCGGCCGCCGCTCCGCCCGTGCCGCAGGCGACGGAGGCGACGGGGGCGACGAAGGCGGCGGAGGCGGCGGTCGAGACGACGGAGGACGATGGGCAATCAGCTCCGTCCGATTGATGCCCTGGCAAGCTGGCGTCTAGGCAGCGTGCCATCTAACGACCCCGAGAGGCGGAGTGCCGGCCCGGCCCCATCTCGTAACAATGAATTCGGGAGAGAATCAAAGAGCCCCCCTTTCCCATGTTACCCCTTCTACCGCAATTGCTATTGGTTACGGCTAGATGAATGACAGAAACATGTGTATCTGTAAGGGCTCAGTGGGGAGACGAGAGCACGGAGAGCGGGAGTAGAGGCGCTCGAGCGGCGGGGCGGAAGAAAAAGGTTCGCAGGCGCCTAGCCGCCCATCAATGTGTACGTCAATGTGACGATGGCAGAACGAGACAAGGCCCCGTGTGGGACGGCGCGCCGGTGTGGCAGTGGCGGGTGGCCCGCCCAGCAAGTGCTGGTGTGAGCGAGCACTCAGCGAGCACTGAGTGAGCAGCAGTTGGAGAGTGAGACGGTAGAGGGCGCCGTGGACACTGGAGTCCACGGGAGCGGAGAGGATGACAGTGGAGAGGAGGCTCGTTGCCTCCTCCCTCGCATCTTCTGCCTAGCCGCCCATCGATGGAGAGTGAGACGGTAATCGGACCGTAAACTTGCGGGGTCGTAGAGAGGGCGCCGTCTGGACACTGGAGTGCACGGGAGCGGAGAGGATGACGGTGGAGAGGAGGATCGTCGCCTCCTCCCTCACATATCTTCTGCCTAGCCGCCCATCAATGTGTAATCAATGTGACGATGGCAGAACGAGACAAGGCCCCGTGTGGTCAGTGACGCGGACATGAGCCAGGACTGAGCCCGGGGGCGGGGGGGAGGGTAAGGCGGGTTAGGATGGTACGGGGGCCACGGCACGCTAGCTGGCAGAGTATGTGGAACTGTATAGCGAGGTGCACGATGGCTGGTGGATTGGTATGGGTGTGGGGGCAACACCTATGGTAAGGGAGGGGGGGGGAGAGCGTGGGATTGCGCAGAGGTGGGAGGTAGACAACGTATGTCTTTCCTTTTACATCTCGTGGTGAGTTGGTAGGGGGTCTCCGATGTCGGAGTGGCTATTGCAGTCACAAACGTGGCTGCGGGGATGACGACGTGGCACCTAGTGTTGGGCAACGTTTCCCTGGCCCTTGCCCGTGTGAGTAGGCTAAAGCTGAAACGCTTTCCGCTTAGGCAGGCTCTCCGGGTAACATGCGTGGACCGTGTGCAACCAGATAGTTTACACACACACCGGCGAGTGAGTTGTATTACCTAGTCTGTCCTAGTTCTAGACGTGTGTGCGTCTTTTCAGCAAATCTCTATCTATCTATCTATCTATCTAGTCGAGATACAAGGAACGCATACGCGCGTTCCTGGCGTTCTTCTGGCGACTTGGACGCGTCCTTCGACCGTGACGGGAGGAACATGCGCCCTATGGTCAACATGCGCCCTATGATCAACATGCGCCCTATGGTCGCGCTCGCCTTCTTGGGCGTCGCGGCGCCGCTGCAAGTGCGCCGCTGCCATGACGCGCGCCGCAGCGCGGGCCTAGGGCGGGGCTACGGCGATGATGCAGATCTCAACCGCCTCGACTCCTCCAGCTACGATGTGACCTCCACCTATCGCGCGGTCCTGGGCAATCCGAAAAGCCGTGGTGGTGGCGAGTCTGTCCGAGGATGGCGTGATTCGTCTTCGGGCGGGCGCTGGCTCCGCCGCGCTGATAGCTGCATGCCACCAGGGCGACGCGTGCGCGCTGGTGCTGCTGCATTCGTGATGCGTCTTCGGGCGGGCGCCGGCTCCAACCGTGCGTCCTCGAATGACAGTCCCGCGCTGATAGCTGCATGCCACCAGGGGGACGAGGCGGGCGTGCTGGCACTGCTGCAGGCGGGCGCAGACCCCGAAAGTGCCACCCCAGACGGCGCAACCGCGCTGATGTCAGCGTGTCTTGAGGGCCACACGGCGTGCGCTCAGGCGCTGCTGCGGGCGGGTGCAGACCCAAACAGCACCGACCCCGAGACTGTCTGTTACCACCGAGACTGTTTGGGTCTGCATGACTACGACACGGCGCTGATTGCGGCTTGTGGCCAGGGCCACGAGGCGTGCGTACAGGTGCTGCTGCAGGCGGGCGCTGACCCCCACAGCCCTGACGCTTACTGTTCTGCGCTGAACTGGGCGTGCAAGATGGGTCACACGACGTGCGCGCAGGCGCTGCTGCGGGCGGGCGCCGACCCGAACGCCGCCGCAGACGAAAACGAGACGGCGCTGATATTGGCGTGCTACTTTGGCCACGAGGCGTGCGCCCAGGTGCTGCTGGAGGCCGGTGCCGACTTCGAAGTCGATGCAGGTGGTAACGGCGGCGACATCTTCGGAACGGCGCTGATGCTCGCGTGCCAGGAGGGTCATGAGGCGTGCGCTCAGGCGCTGCTGCAGGCCGGCGCCAACCCCAGCAGAACCACGGAGAACTCTCACGTTAACGATGAGACTGCGCTGGTGCTGGCCTGCCGTGAGGGCCATGAGGCGTGCGCTCAGGCGCTGCTGAAGGCCGGCGCCGACCCGAAAACCTACGACTTGGCGCTGGCGGAGGCGTGTGACGCTGGGCATGATGATGATCATGTGGCGTGCGTGCATGCACTGCTGCAGGCGGGTGCCGACCCGAGCAGCGGTCTGCTGATGGCGGCGTGCAGTGGGGGCCACGAGGCGCTCGCGCAGGTGCTACTGCGGGCGGGCGCCGACCTCAACGAGGTCAACGCTAAACGAGAGACGGCGCTGATGTGGGCGTGCGCAAAGGGCCAGGAGGCGTGCGTGCAGGCGCTGCTTCAGGCGGGCGCCGACCCAAACAACGGTCCCGACGACGGGAAGCCGCTGATGCTCGCGTGCCGGAAGGGCCATGAGGCGTGCGCTCAGGCGCTGCTGCAGGCGGGCGCCGACCCCAAAAGCGCCAGCTCCGACGGTCACACGGCGCTGCACGATGCGTGTTGTACGGGCCACACGGCGTGTGCTCAGGCGCTGCTGCGGGCGGGCGCTGACCCGAATGGGTTCAACTCTAAAGGAGAGACCGTGCTGATGTGGGCGAGCAAAATGGGCCGGCAGGCGTGCGTGCAGGTGCTTCTGCAGGCGGGCGCCGACCCAAACGACGGCCCCGACAGTGGCGAGACGCCGCTGATGATGGCGTGCCGGGAGGGTCATGAGGCGTGCGCTCAGGCGCTGCTTCAGGCGGGAGCAAACCCCGAGAGTGCCACCATGAACGGCGTGACGGCGCTGAATCTCGCGTGCAGTGGTGGCCATGAGGCATGCGCCCGCGCACTGCTCGAGGCAGGCGCTGACGTAGACCAAGCCAGCAATGACAATTGGACGGCGCTCATGAGCTCTTGCTTCGACGGTCACGAGCTCTGCGCCCGGGAGCTGCTGCAGGCGGGAGCAGACCCTGAGAGTGCCACCTCCGACGGCATGACGGTGCTGATGTGGGCGTGCACAAAGGGCCAGGAGGCATGCACAAAGGCGCTGCTTCAGGCGGGCGCCGACCCAAGCAGCCCCAGACCCGACGGCGGTGGTACGGCATTGCACGCGGCGTGTCAGGAGGGACACACGGCATGCGCACAGGCGCTGCTGCAGGCGGGTGCTGACCCGAATGAATTCAACTCTGAAGGAGAGACCGTGCTGATGTGGGCGAGCGAAGCGGGCCACACGGCAAGCGCACAGGCGCTGCTGCAGGCGGGCGCTGACCCGAATGGGTTCAACTCTAAAGGAGAGACCGTGCTGATGTGGGCGAGCAAAGGGGGCCGGCAGGCGTGCGTGCGGGTGCTTCTGCAGGCGGGCGCCGACCCAAACGACGGCCCCGATAGTGGCGAGACGCCGCTGATGATGGCCTGCAGTGAGGGTCATGAGGCGTGCGCTCAGGCGCTGCTTCAGGCGGGAGCAAACCCCGAAAGTGCCACCATGAACGGCGTGACGGCGCTGAATCTCGCGTGCAGTGAGGGTCACACGGCATGCGCTCAGGCGCTGCTGCAGGCGGGCGCCGACCCAAACAGCGCCAGACCAGACGACGGCTTTACGGCATTGCACATGGCCTGCAGTGAGGGTCATGAGGCGTGCGCTCAGGTGCTGCTTCAGGCGGGAGCAGACCCTGAGAGTGCCACCTCCAACGGCGTGACGGTGCTGATGTGGGCGTGCGTATTTGGCCAGGAGGCATGCACAAAGGCGCTGCTTCAGGCGGGCGCCGACCTTAACAGCCACAGACCCGACGGCGGTGGTACGGCATTGCACGCGGCGTGTCAGGAGGGACACACGGCATGCGCACAGGCGCTGCTGCAGGCGGGGGCGGACCCGAATAGCACCACCGCCGACGGCACCACGGCGCTGATGGTAGGGTGCGCATTTGGCCACGAGGCGCTCGCGCAGGTGCTACTGCGGGCGGGCGCCGACCCCAACGAGGTGAACGCTGAAGGAGAGACGGCGCTGATGTGGGCGTGCGCAAAGGGCCAGGAGGCGTGCGTGCAGGCGCTGCTTCAGGCGGGCGCCGACCCAAACAGCGCCAGACCCGACGGCGGTGGTACGGCATTGCACACGGCGTGTCAGGAGGGACACACGGCATGCGCACAGGTGCTGCTGCAGGCGGGGGCGGACCCGAATAGCACCACCGCCGACGGCAACACGGTGCTGATGGCAGGGTGCAGTGGGGGCCACGAGGCGCTCGCGCAGGTGCTACTGCGGGCGGGCGCCGACCCCAACGAGGTGAACGCTGAAGGAGAGACGGCGCTGATTTTAGCGCGCCAGAATGGCCACACAGCGTGCGCTGAGGTGCTTCTCTCCGGCGCAGCTTGACAAAACCGGCATGCAGCTGTAGCGCGAGTGGTGCCTCCGACGGCCGGGCCACGATGCTTCGTTGCGAGTGATGTTGCGGCTTCGTTGAATTTTTGCAGCTCACGCCTGTCCAGGCACGATCATCACGCGGTCTCCTGTTGTTTTGAGCAATTAATCTATATATATATGTGGCACCTACAATGAGTACGGCGCGTGGCGCGCCACGTGTGTGAGTTTGCGTGTGCGTGTGTGTGTTTGTGTTTGCGTTGGTTCGTAGGCTTGGGTTGGGCCTTGGCTCCCCTCCGGCGCGTTCTAATATATATATATATATATATGGTCAACGCTAGTTACTGTCCAGTGTCCTCTCCCTGACCCTGTACTAGTATGACAAACCACCTAAGTCCTAACGGGTGGGCGTGCCCCCCCCCCCGTTTCCCCCTTTTATAGAGGAAGAGGTCTATACCATTACCAATCGCCCACACGCGCACAGGTATATAGTATACACGCAGCGGGACGATGGCTCCATGCCAGCCCCCGCAGCCCGTTTAACGCACATGGAGTGGCGAGTTATCGTCCGGCTTGAAATGGGGGGCAGTGTGAGCTTTGCCGAAGGCGAGCATCGCTCGGCTCGCATGCCATCGAAGCGTGTTGGCCGCGGTTCCCGCGGGGCGCTGTGCGCCTCACGGGACGGCGCGTAGGCGACGACGACACCTCAACGTCAAGACCAGCTCAAGACTCCTCGCGATAGATAAGATATCATAAGACATAAGTAAGTTTCGCGCATGGCGAATGCCGTTGGTCGCGACGCTCGCGCCCGCCCGGTGACGGCTAGGTGCGGGCTCGTGGGCTCGATCGTGCTGCGTGCGACCGTCTCGCCGACCGTTGCGTTGCTGCAGCTGCTCGTCGTGTGCTCGCCGGACACCCTAACCGTAGAGAGTTCTACCGCTGCTGCTGCTCCCTCCGCAGCATCTTCGCACACACCCCAAGGAAATAAATTAAAGTACCGAAATACAAGCCCCCCCCCCAAGGAGTTCGATGTGGTGATTGGACGCCATTGGTGGTTCATCACCCGCCCAGCCATCCGGGTTCTTGGTGTGTGTCTAAGACGTCCCAAAACAACCCCTAGCCGCGGCGCCGATGGCGATGCACCCTCCACTACCCCTTAATGCACTGCGCCGCGCCCCCCCCCGCCGCCGGCGCCGCACCCAGCAACGGTCCGGTGGCGGGTGGGTGTCGGGGCGCTGTCAGCTGTGTTTAATATTAGCCTGTGTGGGGCCGCGGCGCGCGCTCTAGCGGCCAATAACCTGCAAGTACGGACGACGACGGCGACCGAGCGACTCTATACTCCCTCTAGTAAGAGGTGACACGGCAAGTTAAAGCTTACGGCACACCGAGTCACTCTGCCGTAGGATGTTTGCCTGCATCCCACAGCCTGTAAATCGCCGACACGCTATCGCTAATTATAACATCCCTTGGGCTTGGCTTACGCCGCTGCCGCCTTGGCTCCAAGCGTGACCGACGGACGAGCGAGACACCGAGGTAGCTGCTGCCATGCCTGCGTAGCACGAGCCCCGGCCGGCCGCGACGCTTCATGCTCGGAGCACCGCATCTCTTCTTGCCGCTCCGCCGCTCGAGACGGCCTGTCTGCTCGTTCCTCTGCCTGCCTGCCTGCCTGTCTGCCTGCTCGAGCAGCGCGATGGCACGGGTCGCATGGGCGCGCGTCAGGCCCACGTGGCTCTCCGTCTGCACCTGCGTGCAGCAACTTGACAGCGTGGCGCAAGTGATGGGGTGGCAAGAAGGCCTGCGCCAAAGGCGCCGAAGGGCGGCCACGGCGGGCGCCTTGAACGCCGCAAATCAGCCGCAGCAAGCGCCTTTCGCCAGGGGAACGGGGCAAGTGAGGAGATCACCGCTGGAGCCAACTTGCGGCACTCGGGGCTGCACGACGTGGCCCTCGAAGCGGTGCCGGTGCCGTGCGTTAGCGGCGCCCTCGAGCAGCAGCTCATCGTCCAGAGCGACCCATCGCTCGACGCACGCGGCCGCAGGGCTCGCCTGGTTAGGGCTAGGGCTAGGGTCAGGGCTAGGGCTAGGGCTGGGGTTGTGGTTAGGGTTGGGGTTAGACCAGCAGGGCTCGCCAGCCACTCAGCGATCTCCGCCTGCCGTGTCGAGTGGGCGGCGGGGTTCGTCATGTGCGCAAAGGAGCCAATGTCGCCGAGCGGTCCGCCGTGCGTGCACGCATAGAAGAAGAAGGCCGAGGTCAGCTCGGCGATGGCTTCTGGGGCGCAGCGCCATGTGGATGAGAGCACGAACGTCGCACCGGTCGCCTCCAGGATTGCCGACAGTGCTGCTAACGGCGCGTCTGGAAAGCCTCCATCGGCCGGTCCAGCCGCCGCACCGTCACCGAACGGCAGCAGGACGCCGTCGACATCGAGGAAGACCACGCAGGTTGGTCCCATTCACTGCTCCAGCTGGTGCGAGAGTTCGCCAGCTGGGCGCTCAGATGGAGGCAAGGTGTGCCCCCAAAGAAGGCGCCCACGGTAAGGGCAAGTAGTGAAGAGGCACTGAAGTTCTGCAGGACACAGCCAAACGGGAAAGCGCGATGGTCCTGCGCCGGGATGCCTTGGCTGTGCTGCTGTCTGCAGCGTGCTCCTGGGCCTGCAGCGAGAGCGACGCCGGAGTGCGATGCGACGCGGGGGAGCAGTGCGGCAGGTGCTTGCTTCTCGTAAACGCATCGGCGTGTTCTTCGATGTCGTATCACGGCAACACCAAGTGCTCGGTCGTGGAGCGAGGCGAGATGTGCGAGGGCGACGGCGAGTGCGGAAGCGACGACAACGCCAACAACTGTGCGACGCCAGATGGGAAGGAGCCGCTCAAGGACGTGTACCTGCGTGTGCGGTGCCGTGGGGATCTGGCGGCACCTGGCGGGAGCGAGGAACCAGGAGCTGGAATCAGGGAGGACCTCCGGTCGGCTTCCTCGCTGTTGGTCGCGAGTGTGCTGTGCGGCTGGCTGCTCATGCGCGCCTGGCGGAAGGCGCGCCTGCGGCCAAGCGCCTCACTCGCCGCCGCGGACGGTGCAGGCGGGGTGCAACTGGACGCGATGCCAGAGGTGCCGGTCGGCAGGGCTGTGCTGGTGCCTCTGGCGGAGGTGCAGGTGCCGCCTGCGCAGCCTGCGGCCGAGGTGGAGGGGCAGGAGGAGGCTGAGGAGGCTGAGGCGCAGGCGGCGCATGGCAGCCCCGTTCTTGAACCAGAGAGCACAGAGAGCACCCCTCCCAACCTGGCGGAAGCGGCAGCTAAGCCAACGGAAGCTAGCGGAAGCTAGCGGAAGCTCGCGGAAGCTAGCGGAAGCTAGCGGAAGCTAGTGGAAGCTTGCGGAAGCTTGCGGAGTCACGGACACCCTGCGGGACGCCGTCGAGCAGCGGCCAGTGGAGCAGGGCTTCAGCACGGCAGTGGAGCAGCCGCGGAGGGCGGTCGTGGCGGTGGCAACCCTGGCGTGGCACTTTGAGCTATCTATCTATTGCGCAATTGAACTATGGCACTTCGCACCGTTCTCGTTAATTGGCGTCTTATATATTCGGCGCGTTTTAATATATTACCGATGCTTTTAGGGCGCCGCGATGTTTAGGACACACACGTCACTGGTCCACACCCTCCCACACATACGCCACAGCCACACACGACACTCGGGACACACACATACACAGAGACAGTGCCCCGGGCGCCGCGCCGCCGGGCGCGCCGGGGGGCGGGGGAGAACTGAACTGAACTGTGAATGGTTAGAGGCTGCGCGCGGGGCCGGCGGGCTTCCCCAGTTAAAGTAACTACTTTCGCGAGATCGGACGCCGCGCGGGCCCGCGGAGCGGAGGCCGACCGCGGCCGCCGACGCCATGTGTGAATCACATATTTAAGGGGTAGTGTGGCACATATTCGGCGCAAACGACAAAGTCTATTTTGAGAAGACCGAACACAACATACTTTATTTTTTGCGATCAGCGTGTGTAGTTTTTATTTTATGTCTCGAGAACAGAGACCTCCCTCGCCAATTCGCAGCTCGACTTACGGCACCCGGCAAAGCCGCTCGCCGCTCGTCGGCCGAAAGTGCCGCCCCGCGCCACTAGCTACACGTGTGCCCTCATCCCTCTTGACTTCTCGCTACTAAAAACTACGGCTTTAAGGGGTAGTGGAGTAAAAACATCCATTTTACGTTAAAGCCGTATGGGTAGATCACGCCACGGCTGCAAAGATATTAGATCGCACAGTCCCTGTGCCCCTCCGCCACTCAGAGGCCGGCGCGCGAGAGTACTAGCCTATCCGCATGGAGGTTCCGGAGAACCCTGACTCCCTGAGTTACAGCCTGAGAGAACCCCAGTAGTCAGTGCATTTTGTGAGTGCGCGAGCGTCCAGCGCACAAGTGTGCACCGACGGTACACCGACGGCGCACGGTAGACGCACGGCAGCTTCCCCCCCGTGGGCGATACGCGTGCATAGACTGCGCGCGCGACGCGCCACCTAGGCGCGCTGCATCGTGGCGCCGACCTGGTCGAGCAGGGTTAGGGTTAGGGTTAGGGTCAGGGTTAGGGTCAGTAGTTAGTAGTCAGGGCTTAGGCTAGGGTTAGGGTGGCGCCGACCTGGTCGAGCAGGGTGTCGTCCTTGCCCGTGTCGATCTCTGCCGACTTGCCGGTGGGGGGCGTGTGGCCGTAGAGGCAACGGGGCCCCTTGCACATGCACCAGAACTTGCAGCAGCCCCACGAGCATCCCTTGATGGGCCCCGTGCAGTGGTCGAGGCAACCGTCGCCCTCGTGCAGGTCGATGTACAGGTCGTGCACGCCCTTGGAGCGCTGGCAGACGTCGACGTTGTTGAACTGCTCGACGAAGTCCTCGAGCGAGATCCAGAAGGTGCCGTCGTCGGCCGACACGTGGTTGCAGAGCTTCTTGATCGTTGGGTGCTTATCCCACTCGGGGGCGTTGTCGGACCACGCGCCCTTCCACTCGAAGCTGCCCCAGGGGTTACGCAGCTGGAGGAGGGAGACCTTGGCGCTTGGGAACCTCTTGGCGTCGAGGATGGAGTACGCGTGCCCCGCCACCAGGCCGGTGTCTTGCTTCTGCTCTCCATCGGAGGCGATGGAGGCGGTGAGCAGGGCCTTCTGCTTGATGTAGGTGCGGAGGAGGCCGAAGGTCTCCTCGTCCGTGTACGTCTCCTTCATCTTGCGCAGCCTGGACAGGGTTGGGGTTGGGGTTAGGGCTGGTGTTGGGATTAGGGCTACGGCTGGAATTAGGGCGAGGGCGAGGGCGAGGGCGAGGGCGAGGGCGAGGGCGAGGGCGAGGCAGAAGAGGTCGATGCGCAGGCTGACCCAATCTTGCGGATGGCCCCCTCCATGTGCGCGAGGTCGTGGCGGATCCACCCCTCCGGCTTACGCAGCAGGCAGTGTACGGGGTCGCCCGTGAGCGCCTCGAACGCCCAGATCTCGTTGCCGCCGTCGAGCGAGGCGTAGTCGCCGCAGAACTTGGCAAAGGCCTTCTCGATCAGCACCACCCACAGCTCCTGGCCCTTGGGCTGCGCGAAGAGCAGCGAGGTCGAGCCCTTGAGAAGCGGCAGGTTGTCGTCGACGGTCACGACCGTCCACTTCTTCGCGCGCCCGTCGTACAGCCGGACGGAGTACTTGCCGCGCTCGTTGAACTCCTGCGTCTTGAAGATCGTGCGCAGCAGGCCCTCGTGCTCGGACATGCACGCGAGGGCGGAGATGAGCCAGCAGTCGCCTAGGCCACCCTGAGCGACGTCCTTGGGCTCGACTCCGTCCTCAAAGAGCTTGACGCGCACGCCCTCCTTGGACTGCTCCGCCGTCAGCTTGGACTCGAAGTATGTCACCGCCCTCTGCCACTCGATCTCCTTGCCTACCTCGGCTTCCGACTTGTCCTTCCAAGCACCGATCGACTTGGCGTTGGCGGGGAACTTCTTGTCCGTGTAGCGGTAGCACGACGGGCAGACGGAGCGGCAGATGCAGCAGCACACGCTGACGAGTAGGCGGTAGATGTACGTGAAGAAGCAGGCGCAGCAGTAGATCTTGTGCGACTGGTAGCAGAGCACGAAGGGTGCGCAGAGGCAGTTGAGGAAGCACGGATAGCCCTTGGCCTCGCAGATCGCCTTCACCCCCTTCTCCTCGTCGTCCGCCATATGGCGCTGCCTTTGGTTGGCGGGGCTCGCGCGCGCTCGGTCTGGGGCCTGATTACAGGGGCCACAAAGACGGAACACGGAGGCTGTTTTTTGAGAAGATATTCCTTGCACTTAGTATAAAGAGCGCCTTAGCCTGTGGCACCTACAATGAGTGCGGCGCGTGGCGCGCCATGTGTGTGAGTTTGCGTGTGCGTGTGTGTGTGGTTGAGGGTTAGTGGATGGAGGTGTTTGTGAGGTGTTTGTGTTTGCGTGTGTTCGTAGCACGTAGGCCGTGGGTGCCTCGTTGGCTCCCCTCCGGCGCGTTCTAATATATATAAAGGGGGCTCAGACTTGTTTTGAAGCCTCTACACGGGGGAAGATGTCAACAGATTTCCGGCAGCCGCGCGCCTTTTTCCTGCCCTCCGCGGCGACACCCCCCACTGGCCACTCCGCCACGATACTTCACTCAAGAAGCCACCTC
>Ga0209302_10001749_pt1 | contig 12749 bp, 17 predicted proteins | sample ArcOceMetagenome_2_FD_187445 | JGI IMG/M metagenome (GOLD analysis project Ga0209302, IMG submission 187445) | Marine eukaryotic phytoplankton communities from Arctic Ocean - Arctic Ocean ARC135M Metagenome (SPAdes) (version 2) | ecosystem: Environmental > Aquatic > Marine > Oceanic | place... | reverse complement strand
GCCGCGGCGCTCTATATCGGCACCGCCGCGGATGGGTGTAGGGTGACTCTCGAGGGGTGACTTTTGTGACGTATAGAGATATTATACTCTAAGTGTTATAGCCTCTGTCGAAAACATAGAATACACACGAAAGTTGAGGCGTGTTCACCTCTTCCAGAGATAAGATAAGATAAGATCGTATCTCTTCCAGATTCTCTTCGCAGCCGATTGTGTTGGTTACCCCCCTCGTGTCGCTGTTCTGAAAAAACACCGACCGACCGAGCGCCAGGTGCTCTGGCGACCGTCGCCTGCCGCTTCATCGTCCCCAATAAGCTCTCCACCAGGACGCAAACCTAGCGTACCCTACCAGCACGCGCACCCGCGCACTTTCACGGGTACAAATGGCCGTGGCGTGAGAGATGTCTTCTCACGACACCAACGCGACGTGGATCAGGTGCTGACCTATTGGAGGCTGAAGAAGAGCTGATAAAGAGCCGACTGCCAGAGGCAACCGCCACCCCGCACTCCCACAGCGCGTCAGCGTGCGTTTTCGTGGCGACATTGTACACCAGCCGGCACGTCCTCTCCGCTCGACACGATTCCATTGGCGATTGGGGCAACAGGGCCGAGGCTCCCCACGCGCTGTGCCGTGTCATGCTTTGCTGATGTCACAGCAATGTGGCATGCATGTGCTCATGGCACAACGGCATGACGCTGCTGGTGGTGGAGCTGCGAGGCAGCTGCGATGGAGCTGCCCACACCTCAGATATGCTGCGGGCCCGTGGCATTGGCTTCCTGGGCCTGCATGGCAGCCTTCTTCTGCCTCTTCTTCGCAGGCATGATCGCGATCGTTGAGCTTGCACTGAGAATGCTGCATACCATCAGGGAGATTTAGCAGCTCTGCGGAATACCACCGGGATCTGGGACCTCACAGTCCCCCCCCCGTCTTTGTACTGCCCTTTTAGTCGGAAGTTCTCGATTGTGGACAGAGGTGCAAGTAGGGAAGATATTAATGTTGCAACTCTTAACTATTAGATTCAAACACAGAGGCTGGCCCTGGTGCTTGTGGTCTCAGCAAGGTTTGGACGGCAAGGAGTAGGTTTGGGGCTAGGGTTTTAGTTGCGTAGGGTTAGGGCTAGGGTTTTAGTTGCGTAGGGTTACCCTTCCTTAGCCTGACCCTTCCCCTACTCTAACCGTAGCCCAACCCTGAGCCTAACCTTAGCCCTAACCCCAAAGCCTAAGCCCACACCCCAAACCGAACCCGCAACCCGAACCCTAACCAGGTTTAACGGCCAAACGCCCGTCGATAGGCAGCGCGCAGTGAACGAGGTCCTCGTGGGGTATCTCTCGGAGGGTAGGTTACACAGCGTGCGCACGAAGTGCTGGACACCGGCGCAGTGGCAGTGCCAAGGCGCACCGCGCTCCTACGACCCGCTCCTACCCTCAAGTGCCTCGAGTGGTTGTGCCGCCGCCTGTGCCGCCACCCGGCCCCAGGGCGGCTGAAGAAGCCACGAGGGACTCCGCGCCCGAGATGATCTGATCAGTCGCCACTCACTGTCCTCCGGCTTGCTTGCCCCTCGAGCCTCGACGTCGTGACCCACCCACTCCTCTTAGCCGTCCATATCCGCTGTCGCGCCTGTGGTTCGGTTACGGTAACGACAGTAGTGACCATCTGGGAAATGGTAGGTTTGGATTTCACTCGTTATCACCCATCAAGTTCGGCACCACGAGCTGCAACCAACTCCTTGATAAAGCACCCAGGAATCGCACTCAGACATCAGACAGATGGAGACTGCCTGCGTGACGGGCGCGACAGGCTTTCTTGGGAGCGAGCTAGTCGCGCAGCTGCTTCAGGGCGGGTATAAGGTGCACGCCTCTGTGCGATCGCTCGCCAACACGGAGCGCAACGGCTGCCTGCTTAGCCTTCCAGGCGCACACTCGGCTCGGCTCACGCTCTTCGAGGCCGACCTGCTCGACGAGGGAGCCTTCGACGGCTGCGTGGCTGGCGCCCGCTACGTTTTTCACACGGCTTCGCCGTTTGTCACGAGCAACATCTCCGACCCCGAGCTGCAGCTCATCGCGCCGGCGCTCAACGGCACCCGCAACGTCTTCGGCTCCATCGGCCGATCCATCGCCATGGGCGCGGCGCCGCCGCGTGTCGTGCTCACTTCCTCAGTCGCCGCGGTCATGGGCACACCGGCCGACAAGGTTAGGGTTGGGGTTAGGGTTGGGGTGAGGGTTACGGTTAGAAGTTGTTGTTCTCACCCTAACCCTGACCGACCGACAAGGCGAGCTGCTTCGACGAGTCCGACTGGAACCTCTCGTCGCAAGCAGGGGGGAACCCGCCCGGACACGGGCTGGACATGTACCGCTACTCCAAGGTGGTGGCCGAGCGAGAGGCGTGGCGGCTGGCAGGGCTACAAGAGCTCGAGATGGCGAGCATCCTACCCTCATTCATTGTCGGCCCGCCGCGCACGCCGCGGGCAGACAGCGAGAGCCTGCTAAACATGCGGCAGGCGCTGGAGGGCGAGATGCCGCCCCGGTGCGCGGGTCGACCATTGCCGTGTCGCCCTAACCCTAACCCTAACCCTAACCCTAACCCTAACCCTAACCAGTGGCGACACGGCAATGGTCGACGTGCGCGATGTCGCCACCGCGCACGTGGCCGCCGCCCGGATCCAAGGCGCGGTAGGGCACCGCTTCGTGCTTTCGTCGCCCACGGCCGTACCCCGCGCGCGGCTACTGCAGCTGCTTAAGGGGAAGTACCCCACCTTTGAGCTGGCCGACGCAGGCACACCGGCGGACCCCGCGACGCTGCGCGAGCTCTTCTGCAGCAAGACCACGGTGCCGCTACTGGGCCTGACGCTGCGCGACCCCGACCAGTCGCTGCTTGCCATGGCGGAGGCCATGATCGCTCTCGGCTCGGCGACGCCCTCTAAGCATACGTCGCCCGCCAAACGCGCGCCAAAGCTGGCCAGTGCCAGGAAGGCGGCCATGTATAACCCTACCCCCACCCCTGCCCCTAAGCCGAAGCCGAACCCGAACCCGAACCAGGAAGGTTGCCATGCAGCTGTGGCAGCGGCTCGTGCGCAAGTACAAGCAGATGGTACTGAGCTCTGAGCGGACGGTACAAGATGAGCTCTGAGCTCATCGTCGGCCCACACGCTCAGAGCTCAGAGCTCAGAGCTGTCGCTCAGGGCTCAGGGCTCAGAGCGTGCGCTTAGAGCGCACGTACAAGATGAGCTCTGAGCTCTGAGCCCACGCTCTGAGCACGCTCAGAGCTGTCCCTGAGCTCTGAGCTCTGAGCTCCGAGCGTGCGTCGGCCCACGCAGCTCGCAGCGAGGCACGCAGCCCACTCGGCCCACTTCGACTCAGACGCAGGGACAGCGCAGGCGCAACGCGTCTCAAGACTCAACGAAGAGGTGCGCGAGGTGCGGGGGGTCTCGCGCACTGTCTTTTTGGTCGGTCTCTCGGTCGTGGGTGCGTCGTGGCTAGAGGTCGATATATTACATACACACAAGCGAGAGAGTACGGCTTTAGAGACGAGCTGCTCTAAGAGGTGTGCGAAAGACCAGAAATGAGAGAAAAGGGCAAAAGCACGTGTCAAGATCACCCGCGCCTACGATCCCCGGCCGCTGTGGAGTTGCGTTTTAGTGTATAGCACTACGACTCACACCATTAGTTAATAAACTAAAGACACGCTCACACGATGTTCGCTCGAATTCCTGCAGCATCGACAGTGCACCTCCAGGATCCATGCACGGCAAGGCGCAAGCTCGCACGCCACCCCACATGCCCATCATGCACCAATGACAATATATCCAAGTGCCCTCACGCGCGAATGTGCCCCCACACCGCTGCCGCCGCAGCTTATAGCGGCACCGATCCCTACGGAGAAAGGGCAAATTTGTGGCGGCACCCCTCGCTGCTTCTTCTGGGAACATCTTCTCGGCGGCTCGGCGGTGGATCGTGGAGTGGAACCTGTAGGTGTCCGTGGGCTGATGGTAGAGCACACAGTGCCCATTCTCATGGTTGATCTTGCTCGCGATATTCTTCCCCACGAGGTACTTTTTGGTGCTGGGCACGGACGGCAGCCCGAGATTCTCCGCGCGCTTGTCGAAGCCATGCGGCGACCAACCGTCGCTAGTGTGCTCGTACGAGCAGGTCCTTGATCAGTCGCGTGAAGGCCTTGCCGCCCGACTTCGGGGTGACGTCTTCCAGGTACACCAGCTCGCTGAGCTCCGCTGTGCCGTCCCTTTCAGCCTCAGCGAAGAACTTGGAGAGCGCCTGCGTTTCGGCCGCCGCGAGGTGAGCGTCATGACTCGCGTGCCAGCTTCGAAGAACAGCTTGTTGCGGAGGGCGAGGTTCGTACTGGGCGTAGAGCTGCGATCGCACGGCGGAAGTTCGAGCTTATTGAGGTAGTCGCATGGCAGAACATCGAGCGTGTCGAGGTAGGCGCCGCGTGCGCGCCGGGCTCGTCAAAGTCTTCCACCCAGATCTGGTTCTGCCGGTCGCGGTCGCTGGGCATCGCAAAAACGGCATCCGCGTCGCTCAGCACGAGGACGACGTTCGCCAGAGTCTCGTCCGCGCCTATTTCCTTCAGCAGCGTCACACGTGACCATCGTACTTTCCTATTACCTGCTCGTTTCGGTTGAGCTCCGCAATGATGGTCGGGCGCCACGAGTCGGGCGTGGTCGCGTCGCGCGCTGCTTCATCAGTGTAGCCGTCTTGCACAGAATGTTTCTGAGACGCATCTCAGTCAGCTTGAAGCTCGAGGGGATGCCCAGCCCCTCAGCAATCGAGACAGGCGCTTTGATGTCCACGCCCATCTTGACGCGCAGCACAGCCGTGACGTTGGATAGAGAGTCTACCACGCCCATGCTCTTGCCGCAGCCTCTCGGGCCTCCCGCGATCACGTACGCTGTTGTCTCAAGTGTCGCGCGGATCTCTCCGGCGAGCTGCTCCCGTGGCATTAACGCGGCTTTCTTCGAGCTCGGAAGCTCGACCCTGGAGTTGAGGAGCACCCTGGCTGCGTTGTTCTCAATAGTCTCGTCTCGCTCCTGCCACCATTTCATGAGACTTGTCGCGGTAATAGCGAAACCGCCGAGACCAACGACGCCCCCCGCCATCGACGTCGAGAGCTCGGAGACCCGCGCAACGATGCCCGCCGCTGTGGCAGTCGCCCCAGTGATGGCGAGGAGGACTGGGCGCAGCTTTTGCTCGCCCGCCCCCGTTCCCACCATCGATATCTGCGGTACCACAGGCCGCCCCACAGCACGGGGGCCGGTCTGGCACGTCAGGGGGCTGGCTGTGGCCCGACGACGAAGCCCGTGGCCAGTGGGAGCCAAAGCAAAAAGCTTGCAGCCATGGTCCCATGGATGGAGGCGTGTCGGGCAGGGGGGAACTCGCGCCGTCGTGGAGCGGGGTAACCAGCCAACATCACAGAAACTTGGTCGAGGCGCGCAATGAGGGCCGCCCACGTGACTGGGTGGCCGAGCTGGGTGCGTAGGGCACCTCGATTGCATGGCAAAGGCGCCAAAAGGCCATTTTGGTATATATCCGAGCGGCGAAAGGATACCTACCTCCCTAGGCAGCAGGATTGCCACCTTGCGGGGCACGTGCCGTCCTGGGCTCCACGGACCACGTTGTGCAAGACTGACATCGATTCTAGGCCTCTTTGGCGCCGTAGAACACGCTGGTGGGGCTAGTCGTATGTCGTTCGTCGATCCTAGGAGAAGCCCTGTTCGCGCGCTCGGGCTAGCCATGCATGCGCGCTCCACAGAGAGAGCGCGCCCAGAGCGAAGCGCGCTCCGGCCAATTCGAGTCCCCGTGTGCAAGGCGCGCGGTCCCAGCCGACCTAGATGTCTTGTGGTGTTTAGTCAGAGCTATAGAAGCCGCCCGGCCGCGGCGGCCCCGAAGCGGAAGGTGAGCTTCGGGGCGGAGATGTCGCCCGCGAAGGTGGTGGTGGGGTGGCAGGGCAGCGGCGATGACTGCTCGGAGGCGGAGGAAGAGGAGAGCATCTACTCGGAGGAGGAGAGTGGGTCGGAGGCGGTGGATGGAGGATGTACCAGCAAGCAACTTACTTATGTATGGTGGGTGAGGTGGCGAGGGGCCTCAGTCAGCCTCTTCGGAGCCGTGCCTCTTCGGAGGTGAGACGTTGTAATTGTAGCGTCGTAGTCTAGATGCGTGCGTCTTTTCTACCAGAGATCTATCTATCTATCTATCTATCGCCGCAACCAGAAATCTCTCTATCAGTGCGTGGATGGCCAAGCAAGCTACTAGATTCTAGTATCTACTAGTAGAGTCGAAGTATGGTACTAGGTATAGTACAGTCAACGACGAGCCACGCGGACACCTCACAGGAGGCAACCGTAACCTCACGGACAAACGCGGTGGCCGTCCCGGCGTCACACGGATCCACACGTCGGCGCGCCCTGCGTCACACGCATCCATGTTCTGGCCGTTCCAGTTTCACCCTGCTGGTCCACGAGTCGTCCGGCTGATGAGAGGCGACATCGCACGATGTGAGGCGGAAGCGATCGCAGTCTCCGCCAATCCTTACCTTGAAGGCACCCTTCGCTCCAACTACTGGCGCTTCTCGGGTCGGCGCAACGCCGATGGTGCGGTGCGTCTCGCCGGTGGGCGCTCGCTCGCCGACGCGACCGCAAGGGTGAGCGCCCGCCATCCGAACCTGAGACCCATCGAGCTGCCGATGCGCTGAACCCGCGTTCGTCCTGGCGTGCAGCTGCGCCAGAGCGTCGGCGAGCTCGCGCCCGAGTCGGCCGTCGTCGGCCGTGCGGGCCGCTCGCTGGGTGCGCGGTGGGTTGTGCACTGCGTGGCGCCGGACGCGGTCGCTCGCACTGCCGACGAGCACGAAGCTTATCTGCTCGACCCCACCAGCTACGATCGAGGCCTCAGCCGGCGGCTGGAGGCGACCTACAGTGCGGCGATCTCGGCCGCCACGGAGGCGGGAGCGAGCAGCCTGGCCCTGCCCGCCCTTGGCTGTGGTATCAAAGGCTTTGCGCGTGATCAGGCGGCGTCCGCGGCCTTTCGCGCGGCGGCGGCGTGGCTGCAGAGCGATTCGACCACGCAACTACGCCGGCTTGACTTTGTCATCCTTGCCGACGACGTGTGGGACGAATGGCCACGGCAAGCACAAGTGGAGCTCGGGTCACCCGACGCGGGGTCCGCGGGAGTCAGCAGTAAAGGCGGTGCCGGTGGCGAGGACACGGAAATACACACGTGGAGTCAGGATCTTGCATAGATATGTTTATAATGGGCTCTCTGTATGATCTTCTTAGACGGAGTGCTGACATAATAATGGTTTCGTAAAGCCGTATCCTTCACGACACGTATACTACGCAATGCCGCGATGCCTGGCCCCGCTGGAGGCCCCGCACCATGCCCCGCACCCCCCCAGGCCCCAGCTCACACCCAGATAGACTCTGTCTATCTCTGTCTGTCAGGTAGCCGGTTTAAAAAGTAACGTTGGTCCAGCTAGTTAGTGCTACGCTCATGATTAGCAAGCGAGATGGCCCTTCACAATAGCCAGCCCCCTTGGCCTACGTCCTCGTCTTCCTCGACGAAGCTGCTGGCGGCAACAGGCACCGCCGCCGCCGCCGCCGCCGCCGCCGCCGCCGCCGCCGCAACTGCGTCAGGCAGCGGCGCAGGCGCATCGTCCCGAAGAGGTGGCGGGGCCTCCCTTTGCCGCCGCCACGCCTGGTCAAGGTTAGTTAGGGTGAAGGTGCGAGTCAGGGTCAGTGGTCAGGGTGAGGGTGAGGGCTAGCGGCGCCACGCCTGAAAGTCGTTGGTCATTCCCTTTTCGAACTCGCCCACCACGATGGACATCACTGCCCTGTTGACCCCACCCGAGGCGGCGGTGACCTGGGTCAAGGTTGGGCTTATAGGGTTAGGGTTAGGGTCAGGGTCAGGGTCAGGGTCAGGGTTAGGGTCAGGGTTAGGGTCAGGGTCAGTGGTCAGTGGAGGGGGAGTAGTCAGTGGTCAGGGTCGGGGTCGGGGTCAGTGGTCAAGGCTGGGTCGGTGGTCAGGGGAAGGGTCAGGGTTGGGGTTACGTTCTAACCAGCGGCGGTTCTGACCACGGGGCGGGGCGTGAGCATCATTACGCCGGGCAGGTCGCCCTCCGTCTCAAAGCCCACCTGGCCACCCACGGCGAGGCCACCATCAAGGATCTGCAGAGTCCCCGCGACGCGCACAGAGATGCCGAGCTCGGCGGTGCTCAGCGTGCCCGCGGGAGTCTGCGCGGCGACACTGAAGCTCTCGCTGTTCAGGCTGATCACGCCAGGCTGATCGGGCTCGCGCGCCACGCGAACCAGCACGCTTGAGTCTATATCGAGCATCACGAAGGACAGCTTCTCCATGCGCAGCTCGTAGCAGCCGTCGCCCACCGACTTTACTTTATCCCGGTCCCACATCGCGGTGGCCACCCGCTCTGGCGTGAGGTACTCCTCCAGCTCCTGGATCGTCGCGCCAGCAAGCGGCACTCTCACCTCCTTCACCGCGCCAAAGCCGACGCGCCGGCCATGGAACTCGGTGAACTGGCCCGGCTGGCGGGACGACAGCGGTATGCCCAGACCGTAGGCCCGGGTGAGCCAGGCGAACAGAGGCAGGCAGAAGCGGAGCCGCTGCAACATTCTTTGGCGTCGAGAACGCCGTCGCCTTTTGGGCGTCCGTCGCTCATTTTACTAGTACGCCAAAACCCCCAGCGAGACTGAATCGCAAGGCAAGCGCCGGCAGCCTCAATGCACATCCCATCCACTTGCAGCATGCACAAACACGAACGCTCATCCTCGCGTCGGAAACTGCACTTATTCTTGGTGTTCGTGGTCGATGTGTATGAATGCAAGGGCCGGCATTGCAATTTTGCGAGCATGGGGTTTCGCCACCTTGCGTTCCAGAAGAGCGCCAGTGAGAGCGGCGCAAAATGCCCGCGCGCCGCCGCGTCGCCGCCGTCGCCGCGATGCTCTGCATCTGCAGCCACGGCCACGCGCTGCAGATGCGGACCGCACAGCATTGCCCCACCGCGATTCCGAGGGCGCCGGCGCCGCTGCTCGCTGTCCGTGACTCGCCTGCATCTCGCCGCTCCTCAAAAGTGGCCGACGGCGCAATGGCCGCAAAGATCCAGTCACGGACTAGTTTTGAGGAGCACTGGAGCAAGGATGAGCACTGGCTGCCTCGGGGCGACGTGCAGCTGCCCATCGACAACGAGCTGCTGTACGAGCGCCTCCGCGCCATCAGCAACCGCACCACGCCCTCGCGACCGCTGAGCAAGCGCCAGGTAGGCGTGGCCACGATCCGCTGGCTCAGTCGGCGGACAGAGACCTCCGCGCAGGAGTACCTCGATTTCTACGAGGGCATCGCAAGCGCGCAGCGATTCCTACAGCGCCGCAGCGCCGCCGCTGCCGCAGCCGCAGCCGACGCTGGCGCCGCCGACGCTGGCGCCGCCGACGCTGGCGCTGACGCGCCCTCTGCGGACGAGTCGATGCGGGCCTCGGTGGCCGCGCGCTTCTCCCCCACCGCCGTGCAGCAGCGGGTCGACGAGGCGCTGGGGCCGACGCCGCAGGTTGCGGAGCTCGAGCGCCTCGGTATCTCGCCGCGCGAGATTGCGGAGGTGAGCCTACCTCTACTCCTAACCCTGCCCCTGCCCCTAACCCGAACCTAACCACTTGACCCTAACCCTGACTCTTCCCACTGACCACTGACCTTGACCCTAACCCTAGCTCGCGCACGCGCCGCTCGCCCGCGGTCATCTGCCGACGATCTGGTGGCTCTTCCGCATGGGCGTGCGGCGAGCGCTCCGCGCGCGCGCCGTCGCACGGACGGGCTCGCGCCGCGGGTGGAGCGAGAGCCCGGCGTGGGCGCTGCTGTGCGAGATGCAGCGAGATGCGCCCGAGATGCAGGGGATGCAGAGGGGGGTGCAGAGGCCGCTGCGCGAGGGTGCAGAGGGGGGTGCAGAGGAGGGCGCAGAGAGGCAGGGAGATGCGGAGGAGATGCGGCCCGAGATGCGGCCCGAGATGCAGGAAGACGAGGCCGAGATGCGGGGAGATGCGGCCGAGATGCGGGGAGATGCGGCGAGGCAGCTCGCCGCCACACCTCCGGTGGCAGGGCCCATCGCCGCCAGCACTTCTCCGAGGGCCGCGGCGCCGCTGCTTACTGCCGCGCCCGGCCGCCTCGGCGAGATTGCGCGAGATGGCCTCGCCGAGGCTTGCGAGGTGCGCCTGCCGCCGTGCGCATACACGGTCAAGGTGCAGAACCTAGGGTGGAGGGGGCGGGCGGAGCGAGGCGAGGACACGGCCAAGTGGTACGACAGCGAGGGTGAGCGAAAGGGGCCGCCGATGAACTACTGGAGGCAGGCGGCGGACGAGCGGTACCATGCGCAGAGCCTCGCCGCGGTCGACGCCGTGGCGCGCGGTGCCGCCGATGCCGAGGAGCAGCTGGCCGCGCTCGAGCAGAAGATGGGCATCGCCAAGCCGCTGCTGTGCCGCAAGCTGCTCGGGCGGTGGGCGCCCGTGCTCGCAGGTGGCGTCAGGGGTTAGGGTTAGGGGTTAGGGGTTAGGGGTTAGGGGTTAGGGTTAGGGGTTAGGGTTAGGGTGCTCGCAGGTGGCGTGCGCCTGGCCGCGCTCACCCTAACCCTAACCCTAACCCCTAACCCTAACCCTAACCCCTAACCCTAACCCTTCCCCTAACCCCTAACCCCTAACCCTAACCCTAGCCCTAGCCCTAACCCTAACCCCTAACCCTAACCCTAGCCCTAGCCCTAACCCTAACCGTAATCCCTACCCCTACCCCTACCCCTGACCCTAACCCTAACCCAGGTGGCGTGCGACTGGCCACCGTCACCGAGGCGGCGCTGCGCGTGCCGGCGACGCTCGAGATACAACGCGCAGGCGAGCTGGGTAGGGGTAGGGGTAGGGGTAGGGCTAGGGCTAGGGCTAGGGCTAGGGCTAGGGCTAGGGGTAGGGGGTAGGGTCAACTTAGCCTAACCCTAACCCTAACCTAAGACGCTCGAGATATGTACTCGAGATGTACTCGAGATGTACTCGAGGTGTACTCGAGATGTACTCGAGATATACTCGAGATGATATACGGCGCGCAGGCGAGCGGCGGACGATGGAGAACCGGTACGGCAGCTTCGATGCGCACCTCGACGACGGCGCGTTAGGGGTAGGGGTAGGGGTCAGGCTTCGGGTTAGGGTAGGGTTAGGGTAGGGTTAGGGTAGGGTTAGGGTTAGGGGTCAGGGTAGGGTACTTGGACGACGGCGAGGAGCTTCGCTTCGCCTCGCACCCGGGCCCTAGATAGATAGATAGATAGATTTCTGGTAGAAAAGACGCACGCATCTAGACTACGACGCTACAACCGCCTGGCCCTGACCCTGTTCCGAGCCCGAGCCCGAAGCCGCGCCCGAATCAATAGAACCAAAACCAAAACCGAGCCCCGCCCCCGAAACCCCATACCCCATCCCTGACCGGCCCACCCTGACGCGAACCCTCGCCAGGCGAGGAGCTGCGCCTTGTGCTCGAGCAGCCGGGCGGCGAGGGTGCCGAGGCGACGCTGCGCGTGAGCGCCAGCATGGCGGGCCGGAGCGAGGTGTCGCTCGAGGGCCTAAGGGGTAGTGGACCCCGTAACGGCCCCGCGAGCGCGCCGCACGCGCACGGCACGCTCGGCATCGGCCGCATCACTTTCCTCGGGGACTACCTCTGGGTGCAGCGCGACGCGGAGGGCGTGCTCATGGACGTGTGGATGCGGGTCGTCGGTGGGGGCGTTTTGTGAGCGGTGCATTGCCCCCCCCAAGCCTAGTACACGTGACCCACTCGTCTTAGGCTACCGTATTCTAGCCGGTTGTGTGTTTCCGGCGGTGCATTGTCCCCCAAGCCTACACACGTGACCCACTCGTCCTACAGGAGCCGGGTTCTGTGATAGTAAGATAAGATAAGCTCGAGTGCTCGAGAAGAGAAGAGGCTGTCATCGTCCCCCAATTTCACCCTCTGCTCGACGCTTGGCTCTGCGCGTTCGGGCGGCATTGTTGCGAGCCGGGCCTGGTCAGCGGCGCACCGCGTCGGCGCACATGGCCACGGCGGGGGCGGGCGACACCTCGGGCGATGCCTCGGTCTCGCTCACCAACCTCGATAGGCAGATCTCCGAGCTGCTCGACTGCAAGCCGCTGACCGAAAAGGAGGTTCCGAATCAGCACATCGATCCGAAGCGACTGCGACCCTGCGCTACAGCCCCTCACTATGCCACCCACTATACCATCACCATACCCTCACCTCACCCCTCACACGACACCCCTACTCATACTCCGCAGGTCGAGATGCTGTGCGAGAAGGCGCGGGAGGTGCTGCTGCAGGAGTCGCACGTGGTGCCGGTGCAGGCCCCCGTCGTCATCTGCGGCGACATCCACGCGCAGTTCCACGACCTCATGGAGATCTTCCGGATCGGCGGCCCGATCCCCGACGTAAACTACCTCTTCATGGGGGACTACGTCGACCGCGGGTACTGACCCCTAGCTCTGAGCCAGACCCAGACCCTTCCCCTTCCCCTTCCCCTAACCCTAACCCAACCCTAACCAGGTACTACTCGGTGGAGACAGTGACGCTGCTCATCTGCTACAAGGTGCGCTTCCCGGAGCGCATCCACCTGCTGCGCGGCAACCACGAGAGCAGGCAGATCACGCCTTAGACCCTCACCCTACCCCCCGCCCTCACCCTCGCCCTCGCCCTCGCCCTCACCCTCACCCTCGCCCTCACCCTCA
>Ga0209302_10001747_pt1:2500-12751 | contig 12751 bp, 13 predicted proteins | sample ArcOceMetagenome_2_FD_187445 | JGI IMG/M metagenome (GOLD analysis project Ga0209302, IMG submission 187445) | Marine eukaryotic phytoplankton communities from Arctic Ocean - Arctic Ocean ARC135M Metagenome (SPAdes) (version 2) | ecosystem: Environmental > Aquatic > Marine > Oceanic... | reverse complement strand
TGAAGTCGGCTTGGGGCGCTTCGGCGGAGGCGCCACCTCGTCGTCATCTCCCGAGTCGGAGAGCACGATGACCTCCCTCTCGCCGCCGCCACCACTGCCGCCGCCACCACTGCCGCCGCCACCACTGCCGCCGCCGCCGCCACTGCCGCCGCCACCACTGCCGCCGCCGCCGCCACTGCTGCCGCCGCCGCCACCACCGTTGCCAGCACCGGCACTGCTGCGCAGCGTGAGGTCGATGACCTCCGCGAGATCCGCACACATAGCCGTCGGTGTCGCCGTCGGCGGCGGCCGCGGCGGCAACGGGGCTGCGAGCGCCTCCGCTATGGGTGCCACGCCAAAGAGAGGCGCACGGGGAATTCGTGCGTCTCTCGCCGCCTCCTCAGCGTCCACCTGCTCAACCTCGACCTGCTCTAGCGTGAAGCCGAAGCCGCCGTCAAACATGTACGAAGACACGTCCTCCGCACCGCACGCCACGCCGACCACCGCCTGCGTCCGAGGCGGCAGCGAGTGCCACGGTGGCGGCGCGCCCGCTTGCGCGTTGCTCGCTCCGGAGGCGTCGTGGCAAAGCAGCCGCACGCGGTAGGCCCGCTCGGCGCTCGGGTTAGCCGCGAGGACCATCGCAGCGCCGCAGCCTTCGGCGAGCATGAGACGCAGCCCACCGCCGCCGCCGCCGCCGCCGCCACCGCCGCCGCCACCGCCGACGCCACCGCCGCCCTCGCCGCCGCCACCGCCGCCCTCGCCGCCGCCGCCGCCGCCGCCGCCGCCGCCGCAACCGCTGCCGCCACCGCCGCCGCCGCCGCCGCAGTCCACGCTGTCGCCTTCGCCGCCGCCGGCGGCGCCAGTATTGTCAGCGTCAGCGGCGCGTGGGGTGCAGGTGGCGTGTGTGGCGTGTGTGGCGTGTACGGTGTGCACGTGGACATTCGCGCCGCCGCCGCTCAGCGCCGCGTGCAGCGCCGCCCGCAGCCGCGCCGCGCCCGCCGCCGCCGGAAGCGCACGCGCGGCGAGTGGGCGCGCGCTGTAGAAGCGTAGCGAGTACGGCGCGGCATGCGCGCGCGCGCGCGCGCCCGCGCCGCCGGCCGACACCGCGCTGCCATCTGAAAAGGCGCGCTCGCACGAAAAGGGCAGCAGCAGGTAGCGGCCTGGAGCCAAATGGAGCTCGACGTGGTGCGTCTTGCACGGGCCACTCAGCGCGAGTGTGGCCACAGAAGGCGCGCCACTACCGCCGCCACCGCCGCTGCAGTCTCCGCCGCCGCCGCCGCCGCCGCCACCGCCGCCGCCACCGCCGCCGCCGCCGCCGCAGCCTCCGCCGCCGCCGTTGCCGCCGTTGCTACCGACGCCGTCGTCCGCCTGGAGCAGGACGAGTGAGACATCGGCCATCCAGTAGTCGATCGCGGCGCGGCCTCGCTTGCTCGGCTGCACGACGGACACGTGGCACCACGTCCGCTCGGACACGATGAGCTCGACGGCCGCGCCGCAGCCGCCGCCGGCAGGCACAGCGCCGCTCACCGACACCGCGTGCCATCCCGCGTGCGCCTTGCACACGTCCACGCTGTGGAAGTGCGCCAAGAAGTCCGCCCACGGCATCCAGAAAGTGCCTGGTTAGGGTTAGCGCTAGGGTTGGGGTTGGGGTCGGGGTTGGGGTTCGGGCGAGGGTCAGGGTCAGGATTAGGGGGCAGGGGCAGGGTAGGGGCAGGGGTAGGGGCAGGGGTAGGGGTAGAATTAGGGTTAGAGATCCAGAAGGTGCCGTCGTCCGTATCTCGCTGCCCGAGCTCACGCCGGAGCGCGGCCGTCCACTGCTCCGCACGCGCACCGAAGGCACCTTTCCACTCGCGCTTTCCGTGTGGGTTGCGCAACCGCACGACGCGCAGCGTGCCGTCGCGAATCAGCGGACCCGCGCCGCCGCCGCCGCCGTCGCCGCCGTCGCCGCCGTCGCCGCCGCCGCCGCCGCCGCAACAACTGCCGCTGTCGCCGCCACCGTCGGTGCCGCCCTCGCCGCCCACGCCGCCGCTGCCTCCGCGGCCGTCGCCACGCCCGCCGCGGAAGAAGCGGTCTAGTTTGAGCTGCTCGCCGATTCTCACACCGCTGAGCTGTCGCACCTCGAGCAGGCTGTATGCGTGGCTGCCGATGAGGCCGCGCGCCGACTTGGGGCACGATGCACCCATGGGGAAGCCCAGCTCCGCGAAGGACAGCAGCCGCGCCTGGATGGGGTGAGGGTTAGGCTTAGGCTTGGGGTTAGGCTTAGGCTCAGGCTTAGGCTTAGGGTGAGGGTTAGGCTTAGGCTTGGGGTTAGGGTTAGGGTTAGGGTTAGGGTTAGGGTTAGGGTTAGGGTTAGGGTTAGGGTTAGGGTCAGGGTCAGGGTCAGGGTCAGGGTCAGGGTCAGGGTCAGGGTCAGGGTCAGGGTCAGAGTTAGCAGCCGAGAAGGTCGGGCTGACAAGCTAAGGCTTAGGGGGTAGTAGCTGAGGCGCTACACAGAAGGGCCGGTCTTCATCTCGACACGATCTCGACACGCGGCCGTGCCCATGCCATGTCCGGTGCGAGGCCGTCCTTGAAGGCGCGCCCGCCCGCCTGCAGCCACGGCGTCTCCGTGGTTAGGGCTAGGGCTAGGGCTAGGGCTAGGACCAGGGCTCGGGTCAGGGTCAGGGTTAGGGTCAGCCGGCCGCCTGCAGCCACAGCGTCTCCGTGGGGCAGCCGGTCAGGTCAAAGAGCGCCTCGGCCACCCAGCCGCCCGAGATGGCGTGGTAAGAGCCGTGCGCCTTGGCGTAGGCCTTCTCGACCAGGCTCGGCCAAAGCTGGGTAGGGCAAGGGTCAGGGTTGGATCTAGGGTTAGGTTTGGACTTAGGGTTAGGGTTAGGGTTAGGGTTAGGGTCAGGTCAGGTCAGGGCTGAGCGTGGTCGACCTGCCGCCCCGCAGCCTTGGTGAAAGCAATCTGCGGCCCGACCGGGCCTTTAGGCCCCTTTCCCTTAGGGCCCTTGCCCTGCGCCTCGGTAGGCCGGTGAGGGAAGCTGTCGTCGATCTCGAACGATCTCCACGCGCCGTCGATGAACAGCCGGACGCGGTACTTGCCCTCGACCGATGCAGTCTGGTCGATGAGTAGGTGGGCGATCAGCTCGGGCTTGCTGGCGACAACGGCCAGCGCGGCAAGGAACCAGCAATCGCCCACGCTGCCCTGCCGCACGTGCTCTGGCCGGAAGCCGTCGCCACCCACCACGACGTAGCCCGCCTCGGGCCGGAGCCGCAGCCAGACGAGCGCGCTGTCTTGTGCCGCGTGCGGTGGCTGTCGGCACCACTTGAAGAAGCCGCAGCGCGCAGCCCCGGTTTCGGCCGCGCAGCCCCAGAAGTGTCGGCCCTGGCTCGGCCCATCCTTGGATACGGTGCAGAGCTTGGCCTCCGCGCCGCAGCTGCAGGCCGGTGCGGCGCTGACGCCTTCGTCGTGGTGCCGCCCGTCGATGCTCGACACATGCGCCGGGAAGTGTGCGTCGCTGAAGAGCGGCGCGTGGGCAGTGACTGCAACGCCTGCCTTCATGGCAGAGGCAAACGGCTCGGTGTGAAGTGGCTGAAGTCCTTCAGAGAAGGCAGGACGGACGAAATTACCTTCCATCAGCCATTGCCGTGTGTTGTGCAATCCAGCAACTTGGGGTTAGGGTTAGGGTTATTAGGGTTAGGGTAGGGTTAGGGTTAGGGTACTTCTGCCCTTTGAGCTTTGTTTCAGCCACTCTCGGGTCCTTAGATTTAGCGCGACCCTTCAACCCAGCGGCGGGCAGCCCCACCCGGCAACACCCGGTAACCCGGCAACCACTAACTGCCAGGGCTCAATACAGCAAAGCGGACGCGGAACGGAAGCGCAAGCGGATCTGTCTTATCTGTGACGAAGCTCGAAGGAGAATAAAAGCGAGCATTTTGTGGTGATCACAATGTGAACAGCCGAGCGATTTATCGTAAAGCATAGAATTAGAACAGCAAACCGCATAGTTAGCGTGAGGTAAAATAGTACACGCTCACCTACCTTCCTGACTGACGCAGGCACCGAGCTGCGTTGCTAATCAATCACTTCATCCGCCTCGTCCCACCACGGCGCTGCACGCTTGTAAGCGCCGACCGCGTCGCGCAATGCAATGTTCACAGACAGAGCCTCCACTTTTGCGACGCTCAGCGGCTTGCCTGTGACCGGGCAAGCCGGCTTCCGCCGCAGCATCTCAAGGAGAGCGGCGCGAGAGAAGGTGTGCCCATGCTGCGTTGTCACCGGCTCGTCGAAGAGCGCGCACGTGATCTTGCACACGAGGTGCGGCGGGTGGCCGCTGTCACAGCTGCTGCTGCTGCTGCCGCCGCCGCCACCACCGCCACTGTCAGCTGCGCCACTGCCAGCTTGCTCCTCGCCAAGAAGCTTGCTTCGTGTAGCGGCGTAGGCGTCGAGAGCATGCTTGCGCGTGAGCGAGGCGGCGGCTGCATTGTACTCGTCGCGTTTCGAGAGGTACTGGAGGGCGAGCACCGAGTCGAGCGGGTCGTCGGGCTCGGGAACGAGCAGCAAGCCGTAGACGCAGTCGAGCACCTGGCGGACCGTCGTGTCAGCGACCCAGTTGCGATCGAAGATGGAGTGACAGACCTTGCCGTGCGAGTTGATGTTGCAGTGGTGCACCGGCGTGGAGAAGCGCACTTCCGGCGCCTCTAGCGGAAAGTCTTCAGGAAAGCGAATCCACAGCACAAACGTGCCATCAGCGTACGGCGTGTCGTCAGGCCCCTTGAGCAGGAGCTGCCAGAGGTCGAGCTGCCGCTCCGCTGGGAAGACTTCGACCCTCGGGTGCGGATCTCTCACGTACTTGGCCAGCTCGCGCAGGATGCGCTTGTGACGGCCCGTCGCACGGTCGCGTCCCCGCGCGTCGTTGCGTGCAGTGTCGAGCGTCACACTCGGCAGCCGCGCGCCCTCCTGCAGCCCGTCAGGGAGGCGTGGGGCTGGTGGCTCATCCCAACCGGCCACTGTGCGACCGCCTGCGTGGGTGCGCAGCTCCTCAGCAGAGGACACCTGCGACTTGGGCTGCGTCGCGCTGGAGGGAGCCCGGCGACGCAACGAGAGCACCGTCTCCGTCTCGAACAATCGCAGCGCGGAGTGCATGGACGCGGGATGGAAGGCACAGCCGCCAGTCGCGACGCAGATGGAGCGCAGCCCACCCGGCTGCTTGACCGCCTCACCGATGACAACAGAGTCGACGACCACGCCATCAGCCTGCAGCGCCGCGCACACGCCGTGCAGGCTCGCAGTCGACCCACTGTCCGTGCCGTCGGTGAGTACGAGCACTCTCTTGCGCACGCCCTCGCTCGGCACCAATGCGCCGTCGAGGCCGCCGCAGAACTCACGCAACTCAAGGCGCGCGGCCTCGAGCGCATCGTAAAGCTTGGTGGCACCTTGCGGAGTCACCCCCGCGACGGCTGCATTGAAGGATTCGAAAGCTTCGGTGAGCTGCCGCACGCGCTTCACCTCGTCAGAGAAAGTGGTCAAGCCGATGACGTGGGGCAGGTTGTAGGCCATCGACCGATTCGCAAAGCCGGCGAAGAGCTGCTTGGCCGTCTCCATACGTGATATGGGCAACAGAGCCGCGACGCCTCGTGCCGTGAGCGCCTCGAGGGCGTCTTTGCGCACGACGAGGTTGCCGTAGCGGCGTGAGCGGAAGCGTACAAGCACTTCATCTTGAGTGCATGCTCCATGAATTGGAGCTTGCACCTCACCCATCACACCGTTGAGGTCCAACTCCTGATCATCGACATCAGTAATCAACGTGCCTAGGCGGACACGAACCGCTTCACCCGGCACGAAGCTCGGCGGCCCGCTGCTAACGGGATCGAAGTCGAGCGTTGGCACTCCGAAGCCGTCTCGCGCCATCGAGTTGGACTTGTCGAAGAGCACGACGATCGCCTCCTGCGGTGGACGGCTGACCCGCGGCACTGCAGAGGCTGCCGCGTCGGGTGCACCATCAGAGAGCCGCGCGGCAAGCTCGTCTAGGTCGTGCTTGGTCTCGTCACCAGTGAGAGGATGGAAGAGGAGCACCTCGACCGTTGCCGACTTGGGCTTCTCCACGAAAACACACAGCGTTGCTGGCGCACCCGGGTCCCGTGTCAGTGCAGGTGCCCTGCACAGGTGCCCCTTCAGCTCCACCGCGCTCTTCACCCGAAGCATGCCGCCGCCGAGTTGATTCATGGCATGATCGAGCGTTGTGCCCCAAGCGTCGCCGGATGGCGGCTGCAGTGCTGGCGGCTTGGGCGGGAAGGCCAGCTCTCGACCACTCGGTTGCTGCCAGATCACAGCGGCGCCCGTCGTGGCGTGTCCCGCGAGCAGGGCGTTGATTTCAGGAGCGGGAAGCAGCTCGTCTGAGCGCAGGCGCCGCGTGCCGGCGGCTCTGAGTGCAGGCGCCTCCGAGCCGCGAGCAGCGAGCTTCTCATCATCTCCCAGGAGGGCTGCGCGCGAGCAGGCCCGCCCGCCAGAGGGCTGCCAGTCCGGACGCCACCAGTCTGGGGGCAGCACGGCCAGGTCTTCGATCGGCTGCCACGAGATGGCGCACTCGAGGCGCACCGTCTCCCACTTCTCGGTTGCCGCGTCGGCATCCGACGCCTGACCGAGCAGCCATGCCCAGCACTTCAGTGAGGCCTCGAAGACCGCGTGGTCCGAGACGCCGCCTGGAAGCAGCTCGGTGGGCGCGATACGACGGAAGAGCGCGTACAAGCCCTCGACGAGGGCGACGCGCTGCGGCTGAGACAGCGACCTGTTGTCGAGCACCTCGTACATGGCCGCAACCAGGGGCGGGAAGTCAGTCAGCCGGCGAAGCGCTCCGAGCAACTTCGAGCTCGGCTTTGTCCCTCGTCGTTGCCCCTGATCTAGCCGACGCGAGAGCACGCGCAGCGACGCGAAGAAGGCCGCAAGGCCGTTGGCCGACTGTGGCACGAGAGGCTCGTACAGGGCGGCACTGAAGTTGCTTGCAGCGCCCAGGCGCTGCGCAGCGTCCTGTGGTGGGACGCGGCAGACGAGGGTGAGGGTGCTCTCGTTCTGAATGCCAAGCTCGTGCAGCGTCATTGAGTCGTCAACCAGAGATTTGCCACGCACGATGAGGCGCTGAAGGCGAATCGGCGTGCCGATCTTGGCCTTGACCTTGAGCTTGAGCGTAGACACCCGATCCTTGGGGTCGGCGCACACGCGGTAGGTGCGGTCGGTCTTCACGAAGAGCTGCCAGCGGCCATCGTTGGGGTCGGCGGTACCCTGGGGCTCCGCCTCTGCCCTGTCCACCCACGTGCGCACGGCGTACACGCGGACGTCGCCGGCCTCTGCCCAGCCCAGAGCGCGGAGCGGCTGCCCCTTCATGGGGCCACTCGAACCAAGGGCGTGCCCCCTGTCCGCGTATAGCTCGACCGTGCTGCCGTCGCCGGTGCATAGCTGTCCCTCGATCTGGCGGGCAAGCGTCGACAGCGTTGACTGGGACGGGTCCAGGCTGACAGCACCATGCTCACCCGAGCTCGTGGACCAGAGGACGCGGAGCGGCGCGTCGTCGCGGATCTCCTGAAGCCTGTTCCCCTCCCCGAGAGTCGGAGGCGGACCGGCGTCCTGTTCCATCGGGTCGTTGGCCTTTGTCCGCTTGCTGAGCTGAGAGGCATGCAGAACCGTGACTGCGGGTTCCATCAGCACATCAGCCAACAAGTCGTCCTGTTCTAGCTCGGCTTTGTCTGAGGTGAGCACCACGACAAACGGGTCGTCCTGACTTGGTGCGGCACCGAACCGGCCGAGAGCAAGAGCTAGCAGGTCTCTGACCTTCGCGCCATCGTGCAGCGGGACCACTTGCGCACGGCCCTCGAAAGTGACGCGGACGGGAGCCATGGCGCCGACCGAGTCGAGCACGCCGTCGTGCACTCTGAACTCGATGAAGAGTTCTTGGGGGGGGCTGCCCCGGGTTGGGCTCAGCTCGAACTCAAAGGGTTGTTGCCCCGCTGGATATTTGGATCGTCTCAGCGTAGCTGATCCCCAACTGGGGGACCTGGCCAAAACCAGCGGAAGGGTCAAGATAGGGTTGGGAATCTTTTTTAAGCCTCTTCGAACTGCCGCGAGCTTCTTCAAGGAGGAGGGCGTGGTCCCGCTCATGCCGCCCGACGCGATCGTCAAACGGGAGCGAGATCAAGGAGGACAGATACGAATATAGCAAGTAAGATTTGCCGCAACCGCGCGTTCCTCCCCAACACAGTTGGCGCTGGTGCACGCCACGCGCGTTTGCTCGACACCGTCACCGCGCGCTGGAGTTTTGCGACGCAACGCGGCCATGCCTCCTGCCATCCAGCCGCTCACGACGGCGGACGTGCGCGGCGCCGTAAAAAACTCAAAGGAGGCCGACTTCCTGGTCGGCTGGCTCGAGGAGCGAAACGACGCGGCGCTCTTCGTCGGGAGCGTGACCAAGGTGGCCAACAACAAGCCGCGGCTGCTAGTGATCACGAGCTATCGTGCGGCTGTCTTCGGCTTCAGCCAGTTCCAGACGCGCAAGTCGTACGAGTTCGAGCTGCTCCAGCTGCTCGCCATCCAGGTGGACCGCCACCGCCACCACCGCCACCGCCGCCGCCACCGCCACCACTGCCACCACCGCCACCGCCGCCGCCGCCACCGCCACCGCCGCCACCGCCACCACCAGCCTCGCCTCCGCCGCCTCACTCTCCTCCGCCTGGATAGCTCGCGTCGCCACCAGCGCCGCCTACACCACCAGCGCCGCCCGCGCCACCCAGTGCGCCGCCTCCCTTACCGCCACCACCGTCAGCCTCACAACCCACTTGGCGCTCCAGGTGGAGCGCGACGAGGCCACGTGGATGTTCGACGGCTCGACGGGCTTCAACGTCAAGACGAGCCTGTCCGAACTGCGCCAGGCCGTGCGGGCGACCCTCCACGCACACGGCCTCATCTCGCTCTGCCTCGACAGGCGAGCGGCCCCTCGACCCGCACCTCGCCCATGTCACCCCCGGATCACCCCCGGATCACCCCTGATCACTCCTGATCACCCCCACACCTCGACACCCCTCTACCGGACACCCCGACACCCCTCTACTAAGCCTCTACGACCTCGACCACCCCTGCACTCACCCTGCACAGGCGGCCGGCGCTCTCGCTCCAGCTCCCCTCCGACTGGCCTGCCATGGCGGTCGAGCTACTAGGCGCCTGCCCCGATATGGGCTTCTCCAAGGCATGGCTCGCGCACATGTCGTACGCCGGTGGCGCCTGCAAGGACGCGCAGGCGCTTGCCCCCCTAACCCCAACCCTACCCCTGACCCTAGCCCTAGCCTTAGCCCTAACCCTAGCCCTAGCCTGAGCCCCAACCCCACCCCTAGCCCTGGCCCTAACCCCGACCCTAACCCGAACGCCAACCCCAACCCAGCCCCTAACCAGGCGGCGCACCGGCGGCGGCTCGGCTCGTTCATGGAGCAACTCATCGGCAGGCCCGTGGCCGACGATCGCGTGCTCGACCTGAGCTTCTGCATCGAGATGGGCGCCGCCGGTATGCCACAAAGGCCTCGCACTCCTCTCGCACTCCAGGCTAGCAGACAGGGTGCCAGGGTGACAGGGTGACAGGGTGACAGGGCCCCAGGCAGCTCTTGCTCTGCTACTCACACGTGCGAGCCTCGCCTTGGGCAGACTTCCATGCCGTGGCGCTGACGCTGCGCGACACGTCGATGTTCTCGGGCCTCCGCTGCCGCGACCTACCGCTCAACGAGAGTGTAGGTTCCCTATGCGAGTACGCCAAGACCTCCGACAGCCTCGAGCACCTCGCCCTCTCCGGAGTGCTGCCGGACGCCGCGCGGCTCTCCGGCACGGGCGCGCCAACCCTGACGCCAACCCTAACCCTAACCCGAGCCCGAGCCCGAGCCCGAGCCCGAGCCCGAGCCCGAGCCCGAGCCCGAGCCCTGACCCTGACCCTAACCCTAACCCTAACCCTAACCCTAACCCTAGCACAGGCGCGCGCTCCAGCCTCCGGCTGCTGGTCGAGGCTCTGGTGGTGGGTGCGGCCGCACGGCTGCCGCTGACCGAGCTAGACCTCTCCCACAACGAACTCAGGGACGGCGGCGTGCTCGCCGTCGCCGCACTCGTCGCCGCGGTTCGCTAACCCCAACCCCAACCCCAACCCCAGCCCTAGCCCTAGCCCTAGCCCTAGCCCTAGCCCTAGCCCTAGCCCTAGCCCTAGCCCTAGCCCTAGCCCTAGCCCTAGCCCTAGCCCTAGCCCTAGCCCCAACTCTTGACCCTAA
>Ga0209302_10001745_pt1 | contig 12754 bp, 9 predicted proteins | sample ArcOceMetagenome_2_FD_187445 | JGI IMG/M metagenome (GOLD analysis project Ga0209302, IMG submission 187445) | Marine eukaryotic phytoplankton communities from Arctic Ocean - Arctic Ocean ARC135M Metagenome (SPAdes) (version 2) | ecosystem: Environmental > Aquatic > Marine > Oceanic | place... | reverse complement strand
GAAGTTCTCGAGCGACGCTGATGGAATCAGTTCGGTCGCAGAATGCCATACGAAACTGCTATTCCGTTAAGACGAGGATTAAGGGATAAGTAGCAACTGATCCCGTCATCTCGACGCCAGAACGTCGAAGGTCGCTGAGTGGTGATTCACACGTCAGCTGATCTGGGCCCTGGTGAGCACCCGTACACGTGTTTTAGCGCCGAGAGTAGACCGCTGACTAGCGCGTACATCGCTCGTGTCAGGGTCGATCGTCCAATGGACTCGATAGAAGCCCAAAGAGTCAAAACTGTACCGGGCAATCTACTGATGATGCGCTGGGCTGAAGAAGAGACTGCCAATCAGTGCTCGAACACCAAAGAGTCCACAGGAGCGCCCGTCAGCGCGTCCGAGCAGGACTCTCACACGGTTAGACACCGAAACTCTGGTGTCGACACGTGTCCAGAAATCTATCGATTTGTATCGTGCGGACATGCGATACTAAATCCGTGCCTCGCCGCGCCTAAGCGCGCAAACTCCCCCCCCCCTCTTATGGTGAAATTCATATCCAATCATGTCTCACTCACATCCCAAGCCAACCCACGCCACTCGCTTGCCCGCATCGCGTCCTTCTCCGCATAACCCTAGATCAGACTGACCACCGCACCGGCCCTAAACGACCTGACATAGCGCCGATCCCAAGCCGACGCGAACAGCCGCGCACACTTTTTTTAGAGCCTCGCTCGCCGTCGTTCTCCTTTATATAACTCTCATTATAAGCGCACCGCGCGCGCCCAAAAGCTCAGTCTCAGGCGCACGACCAGCTCGACGGCGGAATCATGGGTACGTTCAGAATGTCTCTTGACATCGTCGTCCCAACCGTGCGTGCTAATGCGAGCAGCCTGCGGCGTGTTGCCGAGCTGTCGGTGCCTCCCGCGTTCGCGAGCCTGCGTATATTGATCGTCGTGGATGGCCCGCAGTCTGAGGTGGCCTGGCTTGACCTGCGCCGGCTGAAGGCGCAGCACGCCAGCATCGAGCTGCTGTCGACGCGCCCAGGTCCGCACGGCTGGCCGGCGGGCGCGTCCGCCGCGCGCAACGTCGGCATCGAGGCCTCCGCCGCCGACTGGATCCTCTTCTTGGATGACGACACCACGCCGTCCAAGGGGCTGCTGCACCGGTACGCCGAGGCAGCCGAGGCAAGCCTCGGTGGTGCCCTCGCCGGCACCTTCAGCGGCGATCTTGATGGCGATCTCGGAGGTGGCGGCGCGCGGCGCGTGTACGGCTTCGCCGGCGCGACCGTCTTCGTCGCTCCGCCGGCGTCGCCGTGGGCAGTCGCGGCGCGCTGCTCGGGCATGTGCGATGCCTTCACGGCGAGCTGCCGCGCCGCGCACCCTCCGTGGAGCCCGACGGCCAACCTGATGCTGCGGCGCACGGCGGCGCCGGCCCACGCCGGCGTCGCCGCCGCCGAAGCTGCCGGCGGCGTCTCTGCACAAGACGTGGCGACGGCGGCCGTGGCGCAAGCCGAGGCGCAGGGCGTGGCGGAGGCGGAGGCGGAGGCGGAAGAGGTGGAAGCAGAGGCAGATACGCTTAGCGAGTGCTGCAAATTGCTGCCTCCGCCGCAGCCGCCGCTCATAACAGCAGCGCCGCGCAGCACGCCGCCGCCACGGTCATCGAAGGCAGAGCAGCCGCAGCCGCAGCCGCAGCAGCGGAGGGCGCGGCTGCCATGGTGCCACTTTGACGAGACGCTACCTGCCAACGGTGGCGCCGAGGACGTCGACATCTGCTTCCGAGCCAGCGTGTGGCGCGAGAGCGCGCCGCACGCCACGGTGCCGCTCGAGATGGTCTCGAGATCCAACGGCTTCGACTGCGACGACAACCCGAACTGGAGCGCGCCCGCCGCGACGCAACAGCTGGTCGCCGTGCCCCTGGCCGTGACGACGCACCGGCTGTGGGACGCGCGCGCGATGCTGGCGCGCGGGCTGCGCTGGGGCTACGCGGGCGGGCTTATCGCCGCCAAGTTTCCCGCGCTCGCACGCCGCCGCCCGCTCAACGGCGCAGAGAGCCTCGTGCTCGCGCCGCCTGCCGCCGCGCTGCTCGCGCTGCTCGCCGCACCGCTGCTGCGACGGCCGTGCCGGCCGTGGCGCGCTGCGCTGCTCTGTGCGGCGGCGTGGTTCGCCGACGCAGTCTTCCTGCGCGCGATACGACTGCCGCGCCTCATCGCGCTCGCTGGCTACGACTTGCCGCACGCGCGCGTGACGCTCGACGAGCCTGCGCTCGAGGCGTGCTGTGGCCGCTCACGCTGCGCACGGTGGGCGGGGCTCGCCGCGCTGCACACGGGGCCTCTGCTCTGGCTCTCACTCTGCTTCGAGTTCGGCGAGCTGTGGGCGAAGCTGGCGCCCTGCAGCGCGCCGTCGCGGCTGTTGCTGCTCGGGCACATGTGGGACTACTCCTTCGGCTTGGAGGAGCCGCCGCCGCCCAAGATGATCAAGCAGCTTATCGGTAATGATAGAGCTACCGCCTGTAATACATAGGGCTGCACCCGTCATCGCACACGATGACCTCACCTGAAAATGCAAGTCTCAAACCCGAGCCGCAACCAGAACCTTATCTTAGACCTCACATCGGTCCTCACACGTGGTGCTCAACCCGGCCACAAGCCTGAACCGAACCCCCGAATACGCACCCAGGCGAGCGTCACGTCCGCCTCGCCGCTGCCATCCTGTTCGCGGTCGGAGCGGAGTTCATGCTGAGCGGATTTTGGTCGCGTAAACTCTGAGTGTAGACTCTGTCGTCAACGGTTCGCTTGTTTTCACCCCAACCAGGCGCCAACCCTAACTAACCAACTATGAGGTGTCGCGTCGCCCACGCCCCTCGCGTGGTGCGAGCCCCCCCCCCACCGTCCTTGAACCGCACGGCCCTCCCCCCACGCCTCGCAGCGGCGATGGTGAGCCAGTGATTCGATTTCGAAATTACGAGCCCACCTCTGAGGACCTTGCGAGCCTGCCCAAGGTCGAGGCGCCGGTGATCCCGGAGGTGGAGGAGCTGGTTGGCACGGTGCGGTCGCGTTGCCGAAAAGTCGGTCTAGTGCTATCGCCTCACCAGTCGGCCTGCTCGCACGGCTGCCCCAGGCCCTAACAGGCCCCTCATCTCCAGTCAGCGCCGAATTTGCCTGAGGCCGACCCTGCAGTGCGCGCCCCAATCGCCGCAGGCGGCGGTCGTGCACAACGACGCGACGCAGGAGCCGCTGCTGAATCTTGCGCCGAAGAAAGCGTGCGGCCGCACCGTCCCAAAACGTGGCGGCACTATGCTCTCCCTCGGGCCCCTGCCCAGGGCGCTCTCCCCGACTCTAGAGTGAGTTTTGACGAGGTCAACCGCCTACGGCTGCCGGTCCAGCAACAGCCCTTCCACCCGTCATGCCCAGCCACCCGCCCCTCAGCCACCCCACCTCGCCCCCCCACCGACCCCCACTCGTGCCGCACGCAGGAACTGGGACCTGAAACGCGATATGGAGCCGCAGATGAAAAAGCTGCGTGGGATGACCGATCGCGCGATCGTCGAGCTCATCCGGCAGCGGGTGGCCGAAGATTCGGGCGAGGGCGCCGACCTCTCGCTGGCGGTGGAGCAGCAGCAGCGCGCAGAGGCGCGGGCCGATCAAGACTGATGGTGACCGGTGTCGTGTGTGCGTGGGTTGATCATACCATAAGTGCTTGCCGTCCGCTCTTACCCTCCGTGCTCACCCACCCACGCCGCCGAGGCGTGCGAGGGCCTGCTGCGCTCGCTCGACCCGCGTTCAGACGATGTGGTGGCTGCACGGCACGAGCATCTCGAGCTATCTCCACCGGCGTCGCCGCCAGCGGCGGCGGCAGCGGCAGCTCCTGGCCGCTCCTGAGCTTACGCAGCAGCCGCCTGCGCGGAGGCGGCAGCGCCAGCCGCCTTCGCCACCGGTGCCAGCCTTCTTCAACGCTGAGAGGCTCGGTCCGGCGGCCGCGGCCGCGGCTCAGAGCGCGTTCGCGAGCGCACATCCGTACACGTACGTGCAGCTCGCCGATCTGCTCGACGACACGCGGCTGCTAGCGGTGCGGCAGGAGCTCTCAAAGCTCCACCGCACCTTCAAGGAGACCGACCTCTTCAAGCTGTACCAGACGGGCGACTTGGGCAACCTCGATCGGTCCGACCCGACGCACGCCGCCGCGCTTCCGCAGACGCTCGCACTACGCGACGCGCTGTACAGCGACGCCTTCCGCGCCTTTGTACGCCGCGTGACCGGCCACGCAGCATGGTCACAGTGCCGTCTTGGTGGTGCCACAGCTCGCTAGCCTGGCCTCCTGGGGCTGACTCTCTTGGATCCCAGCTGCGCTACGCCTTCGGGACGAGCCGCTGCGCTTTTTAGGGGCCCACTGGGAGGCTGGGTGCGGCCTCGAGGGCCGGCCGGAGTCGTCGATATAGCTGGCTGCTTTTCATGTCCCAGGCTGCGCTCCGCTCACCGGACAGACAGACTGCTCATGCAACGTGTACGCGCGTGGAAGCCACTTGCTCTGCCACGACGACGTCATCGGCACGCGCTGCGTCTCGTACATCCTCTACCTCTCACGTCCGGGGCAGCAGTGGGTACCCCGCCTGGGAGGGGCGCTAGAGCTCTACGCGACCGATGAGGCGGGTGGAGCCGGCTGCAGCAGAGCACGGTCAGGCGCTACACTACACTCTCGACGTGCGGTGCCCAAGCCTGGTGCCTGCGCCTCCTCGGGGTGCGCCTGGCGGCTCCAGCCGGCGCGGCACTCCCAGGGGAAGAGGCCAGCCCACTGGGCGGCCAGTCCACTGCCTCGGCTGCTCGAGCGTGCTGCCTTCCGAGCCGCCGAATCCACTGCGTTCGACCGAACAGGCCCCGCGACAGCGCCATGCGCCGTCGTGCCGTGCCACTGGGGCACACTGCTCATGTTCACCGTGCAGCCGGGCATCTCCTTCCATGCAGTCGCGGAGGTGCTCAGCCGCGGCGAGCCCCGACTCTCCGTCTCGGGATGGTAAGCTAGTAAGCTAAGGGAGTAAAGGTGGCAAGGTGACCTTGACCCTAACCCTGCGCATATGTATGCACGTGTGCATGCAGACGTGAGTCACGTGCATGCATGCATGCATATATGCGCACGTGCATCATGTGCGTGTGCATGTGCATGTGCATGTGCACGCATGTGCACGTGCATGTGATGTGCACGTGCATGTGCGCATATATGCATGTGCATGGTGTGTGTGAGCGCCCTGCAGGTTCCACGCCGCCACTGAGCCGCCGCGCGCCGCCGAGATGGCGACGCTCGCCCAACTGCAGGCCAGCAGATGGACCGACAGACATGCTAATGCTAATGTCGCGCTAGGCAGATCCATCCATCGATCCCTCCCTCCACCCACCCGTTCACTATCTGCAGGCCAGCCCGACAGGCGGCGGCCTGGCGCCAGCGAAGCCGCTGCCCGCGCCGCGTGATCTCGACGGCCTTTCGCCGCCGCAGCTGCGCGAGCTCGCCCGCTTCATCAACCCTGTGTACCTCACAGCCGACGCGCTTGGCGCGGTGCGCTTAGCAGCCGCAGCCCGAGGAGCCTTGGCCATGCCTTGGCCATGCCTTGGCCATGCCTTGGCCATGCCTTGGCCACGCACCCTTGGCCAGGCACCGTCATCATCCGACCCTCTCACTCTTATGCTGCCACTCCCTTACTGCACCACTCCCTTACCAGGTGCGCGCGCAGCTGCTCGCCCACTCGTCGGCGCAGCTCGCCGCCTTCCTGCGCACCGACGTCGCCGCGCCGCTGCTCGCCGCCGCCGCCGCCGCCGACCGCGCCGATCGCCTTGGCCGCGGCGGCCCGCCGCGCTACGCTGCCGGCTTGACGCGGCGCGGCTGGCGCGCTATCGGCCCACCGCACAAGCAGCGGTACGCACGCTACTCTGGCGCGGCCGGCGCGGACGCGGGCAGCGTCGGCGCGCAGCTGCAGGCGCCACACGCCGGCCGTAGTCTCCTCGTACATGCAGCGTACATGCAGCGCACATGCAGCGCACATGCAGCGCACATGCAGCGCACATGCAGCGCACATGCACTTCTGCAGGCGCTGCGCAAGCTGGTGTCGTCGGCGCCCTTTACGCAGATGCTCGCGCTGCTCTGCGGCGCCGCGCCGAGCTCCGTGTGCGCCGAGGCGCGCCGCTTCCGCCCCGGCCTCGACTACACCTTGGCGCACGTGGGCACGCTGCGCGAGGAGCTCACCATCGACGCGACGCTCTGCTTCGTGCCCGCCGCCGATGCCGCCGCCACCACCTCCGGCGACACTGCCGCCGCGCAGAAGTCAGAGCTGGCGGCTGGGCGGCTGTGGGCGAGCGGCGACGTTGGCGGCTTCGAGTGCTACGTGGCGGCCGATGGGGGCGAGGAGACGAAGACCGCCAAGGCGGCCGAGGTCTATAGGGCGGACGACGCGTCCGAGGGCGTCACCTCGATACACGCGATGAGCAACGCGCTAAGCCTCACGCTGCGCCCGCCCGGCACGATGAAGTTCGTCAAGTACGTGAGCGCCGCCGCGCCGGGCAGCCGATGGGACGTGGCTGCCGAGTACACGGTATAGTACACGGTATGGCGGAGCTACTGGGGGCATCTAATGCCCGTCACTATTACGATGATAGTGTGAGGGAAGACGACCGGGCGCCGGGCGAGTTGCCCGAGACTCTAGTCGTAGTGAGTTGTCATTGGGATTTGGGTTGAATGTTGTTTTTGTGATGTGGTTCATTTCGCTTTTCGTCCCTACACAGGTCCCTGCTCACGAGTCACGTACATGACGTAAAGATTACGGATATATAAGATTTACGTTGGAGGCCGCGTGCCTCCCCCCCCCCACAAGCCGTTTTTGAGACCAGCGCGACTATTGCGGCATTGCGCGCCCTTTCTAGATGTATGCAGCTATCAAACTTGTAGCCGCTGGTCACCGAGCGCGATCTCCTCACGTGCTCACGGCTCCGTTGAGTCTCCGGATACTTTTGGCTTGCACGTGCCAAAAGCATGTCCGGGGTCGCCTCGTTCTTAGGATCCGCTGCGGCCACGCGCACTGTGGCAGTTGGTGCGCACGAGCTCGTACACTACCTCGCCGCGTGGCTCGTCGGCCGCCGTGCTTTCATTCACCTGAGCTGCGGTGGTCTGGGTACTTCGAGCACCACCGTACCAGGCATCCTTGACGCCAGTTGGCAGCAGCAAGCATTTGTAAGGCATGCCGGCTGGGTCTTCTCCGTCGCGCTAGCAGCCGTGGTAACGCTGGCTGGAGGCGTCGCATGCATTTCCGAGTTCATGCTATGGTTGGTGGCAGTCGAGGCAGTGGCTTCCGATGTTGTGGCGTGGCGGCCTGGCGAGGCCTTCTTCTGCGGCAACTTCGGGCTGATGCTACTCGACCACCTGGCCTCGCCGAAAGTGAAAGAGCTACTCGCCACCATGCTGCGCGTCACCATGATGCGCGGCGCGCAGAGCGCGGGACTCATCACGTACCAGGGTAGCGGCTCAAGCCTCCATGGCGTCCGCAAGCGTGTGGTCAATGGAAAGCGCACAGACCTGTGCGATCTGCTGATGGCGAAGTTCAAGGGCCAGCTGGCCCCGGGTGCGATGAAAGCACCGGCGCTCTTCCAGGGGCACACGCGCTTTGCCACCTCGTCAATCGCAAACCTGCTCGGCTGCCACCCGCACACCTGGACACCGCCGCGCCAGGTAACCTACTGGCGGGTCAGCCAGACCGGCGTGTATGAGAAGAGCTCTGTCAACCACGAGTGCTTCATCACGCACAACGGCGATCTCGACTTCTTCGAGTGGCACGGCACGGTCTACCCTCTGGATGACGTCTTCGCGCTCCTCGAGGCATTCCTCGGCTGCAAGGCGCCTGCGACCGTCGACTCGATGGGCGTTGCGGGGCTGCTCGACCTTCTCCGCGCCAAGGGCATCTGGTTTGCCGCTGTGCGTTACGGCTACGTCTTCGGCGGGCTGGCCACGGCTGGCCATCTGATGGGCCAGCTGCCTCACCTGTGGAGCGCCGCCACGCTCGCCTCGGTAACCGCCGCTTTTGAGAAGGCCTGGGCGGGCGTCGTCGCAGCGACTCCTCAAGCGGGCGGCGATCTGGAGCTGGGCAGCACCCCCGCCCTGCAGGCCGCAATGCTGGAGAAGATGCTGCAGACGATTCCCAGCCTCGACCTACGCCTACCCCCATCGGCGCGCAAAACCGAGGAGGCGGCGGCCGCAGCAGCCGAGCAGCTCGTCCGATCAGCGGTGGCCGCCTTCTTCCAGCAGGACCTGCTGGCGGCGGGGCAGCAGCTGCTCGCCAATGCGGAGGGCTCATTCGGCCTCGTGCTCTCCACCGCGATCGACTCGCTGAACGAGATCGTGGTCGCGGCCCGCGGCCAGACCATGTCCGTGGCCTTCTACCCGCGCCTGGGCCTCTTCACCTTCGGTTCCGAGTCGTCGGCTACCAAGGCCGGGCTGGGCAAGAGCGTCCCAGGCACCGCCGACGCTGCGAACGAGGCGCTCTTTGGGCCCGAGTTTTTGGACGGCTTCCGCTTTGTGCGTGGCCGCGAGTCGAACCCACCCACGGAGACGGATCTGTGCTGCGGGCCTGAAACTGACCCGGCTAGCCCAGCCCTAGCCCTAGCCCTAGCCCGAACCCGAACCCGAACCCGAACCCTAGTCCTAACCCGAACCCGAACCCGAACCCTAGCCCTAACCCGAACCCGAACTCTAACCCGAACCCGAACCCTAACCCGAACCCGAACCCGAACCCTAGCCCTAACCCGAACCCTAACCCGAACCCGAACCCGAACCCGAACCCGAACTCTAACCCGAACCCGAACCCTAACTCGAACCCGAACCCGAACCCTAACCCCTTGCCTCCTGTGCCACAGGACCTCGACGACGTCAACGGCGAGGTGATGCTGCTGCGGTGGGGCAAGGACTCGACCGGACAGGAGCTCGACGCCTCCAAGCACAAGCTCAAGGAGCAGCTCGAGGGCGGCGGCAAGTTCAAGACGGGCGTCGACGATGTGCCTGCGCTCGAGCTGACGCCGCACGCGCTCAAGGCCAAGGCCTACATGGCGCAGGTGATGCGCTTTGGTCCCGACGGTGTGGGCTCGGTGCGTGCGTACACGTTCATCACGGGGCGCCACGGCTCGAAGCTGCCCCTGTTCAAGCGCGTGCTCCGGCTGGGCGGCAACCCGTTCGTCGAGCCGCTGCCCAAGCTAGGGCTCAAGGACCCGGTGGGCGCGGACATCGCCGACATCCCGCGGATCATCAAGAAGATCCAGGACGACTGGAACGAGCCCAGTCGCTCGCTCAACCGGCTCACCGTCTTCACGCTCTTCTCGAAGATCAAGAAGCGGCTGCTGCAGCACGAGGACGACACGCACGACGGCTCGGTCGACCTGCTGGTCACAGGCTGCGAGGTGTCGCTGTGGATCGGCGAGCAGTTCGCGTCGGACCTGCACAACGCCTTCCCCCTGCTCAAGATTGTAACGCTCTCGGCGAACAAGCTGCTCTCGCAGCTCGGCCAGGCCTTCCCCACTACTTACTTCCTACCACTTACTACTCACCACTTACTCCTTACTCCTTACTCACTACTACTTACTACCACTTGCCACTACTTACTACCACTTGCCACTACTTACTACTTACCACTTGCTACTTACTACTGCTCGGCCAGGCCTTCCCCGTGCCCAACACGGGCTTCTACTTCAACGAGACCTCGTACAACTTCGCCAACTCCAACGTGCTTATGATCTCGCACTCGGGCGGCACCTTCGCCACTCTCAACGTGAGCAACCTTCTCAAGGGCTTCACCAGCAGCCTCTTCGTCGTCACCTCCGAGTGGGACACGCAGATCGCGCGCTCGGTGCGCGCGGGGAAGCCTGGCGGGCAAGGCAACAAGTTCAACCTCAACAGCTACGTCTTTGTCACCTTCGTCGGTTGCCGTCCCGCCGAGCCTGTCAGCCTGACGGCGGTGGCGACGCACCAGCTCCTGACGCAGGTCCTCTTCTACCTGATGTACGCCATCCGGTACCACCTGCCGCAGCACCCCAGCCTCGGCGGCTCGACCTACGTCATCCAGGAGGTACAGGAGCTCGAGGGCCTTAACATCGACTCGGTGGAGGTCATCACGGCGCTGACGCAAGGCAACGGCCAGAGCCGCACGGAGCTGCTCAAGCAGGGGCGGTACTGGGCGCAGCACATCCTCGAGGGGCCGATCGTGTGGATCCTCTGCATGCTCTACATAGCGATCACGGTGACCTACGGCGCGACGCCGCTCTCCGCCTCCGTCGGCGCCGTCGTGGGCGCGCTCGTCGACGATGGCAGCACGAGCGCGCCGTGCGACGTGCTGCTCCCAGATGGAGATCTCGCCCTCGCCGCCCTCGTCGCCAATCTGTCGCTCACGTGTGCTGCAACCGCGGGTCCGTCGCTCGCGCACAAGCACGTGGTGGGCTTCGTCGACGCGGCCATCTACACCTTCCTGCCGATCTGGATGACCATCTTGCTCCGGCTGATCCAGAAGCGGCCCTGGCTGCACAGGCAGGCCGGTCGCTCGCTCCTCATCGGCGACGTGCCTTGGGTCTCGCAGACCCTGGAGGCCTTTGTCTCGAAGACCTTTGCGCTCTCGTACTCGATCGCCACCATCGCCGTCTCCTCCGGCAACCCGCTCGACCACCTCGTCCACCGGCACACGCACCGCGTCGTGCGCGGCGCGCTGCTCGCGGTGGGCCGGCCGGACGGGCGGCTCAACGCGCTCACCTCGGCAGAGAACACAATCTGCCTCAGCGTCAACCAGGCCTCTTCCATCCAGAACTACGGCGTCACGTGCGAGAGCATCACCGTCGGCCACAGCCCCTTCTAACCCTAGCCCTAGCCCTAGCCCTAGCCCTAACCCTAGCACGTGCTAGGGTTGACGGTGACCCTAACCCTAGCCCTAACCCTAGCCCTAACCCTAGCCCTAACCCTAGCCCTAACCCTAGCCCTAGCCCTACCCCTAGCCCTACTCCTAGCCCTAGCCCTAGCCCTAGCCCTAGCCCTAGCCCTGACCCTCACCAGGTCGGCCACAACCCGTTCAAGCTCGGCCTCACCGCCAACGCGATCTTCATCCCGACGATGCGACGACTCTTCATGTCCGAGTACATCCTCGAGTGCGAGCAGGCGAAGCGCGGCGTCAAGGTCACGGGCCTCTCCGCCTCGGCGCTCATGTCCATCCTCTCCACGGCCAAGATGGACATCTTCGAGGGCCTCGCGCCGCCGCAGCGCAACGGCGAGCGCGCCGACTTCATTCGGCGCATCGAGCCGCTGTGGGGCAAGGGCAGCCTGTACGAGGAGCGCTTCATCGGCGCGTGGATGGCGAGTGACGCGGAGTACAAGGCCGCGACGCCCGCCGAGCTCATGGAGAAGCAGGGGCAGCTGCAGGAGATCTACGAGGGGCGCATCGCGAGCCTGCAGCGGCTTGTCTCCTTCTTTGTCATGTTCCACGCCATGGCCAAGAGTGTGCAGGATTTCTGGCCAAAGGTATACCCTTCGGCAAGCTCTAACCCGAACCCCCTCTCCCTAACCCTCACCCTAATCCTCACCCTCACCCTCACCCTCACCCTCACCCTCACCCTCACCCTCACCCCTCACCCTCACCCTCACCCTAACCCTAACCCTCGCTCTAACCCTCAACCCAACCCTAACCACTGACCCTACCCCTGACCCTGACCCTACCCCTACCCCTAACTACCCCTACCCCTACCCCTAACCAGGTCTCCTTTGGGATGCTCGGCTACGATATGTCGCGCTCGCAGAGCATCATGCGCATCGCCACCACCGCCTCGCCTGTCTCGGGCTCTGACGTGCGGCACAAGATGCTCGAGCTCGCCGAGGAGACTGCCATGAAGTTCTGCGCGTCCATCCTGCAGAAGAGCTACTTCGACAAGCGAGCGAAGACCGCCCTCGAGGAGCGCATGCACAAGTTCCGGGCGATGGCCGAGGACGCCGAGCTGTCCGAGGCCTATGAGGCCGAGCGGCACGAGATGCGCGAGGCGATGCTCGTGCTGCCCAAGTCGGCCGACAACAGCCCGGACGGCAAGCGCTTGCGGGCGCCCTCGATGCGCGGCAAGGGCCGCGGCGGGCTACTGGATGGCGAGGAGGATCTCAGGGCGGCAGCACAGTCGACGCCGCTGCTACGCGTAGGCTCTGGCTCTACGTCAGGGCGCGCGGCAGCCGCTGATGACAGCTCTGGCGAGCTTGGCGCCGCAGGCGCTGCGGCAGCCCCGGCCCTCAATGGCTCTGACGAGCTTAGCGCGTGAGGTGCATCGCAGCCCACAATACAGGGGGTCGTGAAGCCCGCTACCTCCCTTTCAACTGCGGGCGGGCGAAGGCACAGCTGTACAATAGTGTCATTACCCAAGAGGATGTCTCTCTTAGTTTTTTTTTGTTTTTGAGGGGTTTTGTGTGAAAATGGGGGCAGATTTAAATCGTTATTAACTAAATCAACCCCCATTTTCACACAAAACCCCTCAAAATTTACAAAAACACGATACACGTATACTACACGCAATGCGCGTTACTCCCCCGACTATTTAAAGGGGGGCCTGTGCGGCAATCACACGATGATACAACTAAAATGTAAACTCACACGACGGGTGCAGTACTCGTCGTGGGACGAAGCCACAACGCAACCACGGTAGGCGGCGTTGCCACAAACGCCACGCTGCACTCTCCGGCGGCCGCGTCATCACACCGTACCTCCCACGCATCGTCTTCGGCTACGTCGC
>Ga0209302_10001744_pt1 | contig 12759 bp, 15 predicted proteins | sample ArcOceMetagenome_2_FD_187445 | JGI IMG/M metagenome (GOLD analysis project Ga0209302, IMG submission 187445) | Marine eukaryotic phytoplankton communities from Arctic Ocean - Arctic Ocean ARC135M Metagenome (SPAdes) (version 2) | ecosystem: Environmental > Aquatic > Marine > Oceanic | place... | reverse complement strand
AGTTGTAGCTTTAGCATTATATTTGCTAATCCATTCAACGTTTAATATTATTTATTCAAGCTTATTCGAATTTTTTTTAGAATAAGTACCAATTATCTCAAAAAATAAAAACTCATTAAATATAAATAGTGAGTTTTTATTAAAAAATTTTAATTCTATAGTACAACATATAGATTTTATATGATTAATCTTTCAATATTAATTTCAAGTTCGGAAGTTAGTGGACCTGGTGGACTATTTGATATTGATGCAACTTTACCTTTAGTAGCAATTCAATTTTTATTATTAATGGTTATCTTAAATACAATTTTATATAACCCTTTATTAACTATTATTGAAGAGCGTAAAGAATATATCTTAACTAATCTTGGTAAAGCGTCAGAGATATTATCCGAAGCCAACAAACTAACAACGCAATATGAACAAGAATTAGATAGCGTCCGTAAAGAAGCCCAATTAGAAATTACAAACTCACAAAAAATTCATAAAGAAATCTTAGAAGTTGAATTAAATATTTCTCAAAAATATATTGATAATTTATTAGATACTATTACAAAAGATCTTCTTGCTAAAAAGGACATAGCACTTAATAGTTTAGATGAGATCGTTCAATCTTTATGTGTTAATATTGAAACTAGATTATCAATCTAAATTTTTTGTTAAACGTAATTTTCCTTTTTATAAGTGAACAGTTTATATAAAAACTCGAAAACATGGAAAATTTTGATCAAATTTTTACATTACTTGCCGAACACGAAGGTATTGGTTTAAATACAGATATTTTAGAAACAGGCTTAATTAATATTCTTGCATTACTTGCAATTCTATTTTCTACTGGTCGAGACTTTTTAGGATCATTATTAGAAGAGCGAAAAACAACGATTGTAAAAGGTGTTCAAGATGCAGAAGATCGATTAAACGAAGCAAAAAAACGTTTAAGTGAAGCTGAAAAACAATTGAATCAAGCTAACATTGTTATTAGTGAAATCAAAAATGAAACTATAACAACAAAAAAAGTATTACTTGAATCTGAAGCACTTCAAGCTAAAAAAGATTTAAAAATTCGTTTTGAACGAGCATTAGCAACTTTTAGATCGAAAGAACGCCAAATATTTTTAGCAATTAAACAACAAATTATTTCTCTTGTATTAACACGAACAGTGACTCGTGCAAAAGAAACATTTATACTAAAAGAACGTGCGACTGCATTAATTAATGAGACTATTAATAAATTAGAAGGAGATTTATTATGAGTGTAAATCCATTAACATCAAGAATTGCAGCCCCTTACGCACGTGCTTTATTCGATTTCTCAGTTGAGAAAAATATCATGCATCAAATTACTGCAGATTTTCAAAACTTAGATATTTTTTTAAGTGAAACTGTTGAATTGACAGAATATTTAAATAGTCCCGTTGTTGGTAAACAGGCAAAACGTGACGTTTTAGCTAAAGTTTTAAAGTCACAAATAAATACTGAAACATTTAAATTCTTAATGGTTTTAGTAGATCGCAACCGAATTAGTGTCTTAAAAGCTGTTATTAGTACTTATTTAGAATTAGTATATGAAACAGCTTCAATAAAAATGATTGAAGTTGCAACTGCGTCAGCATTTAATAATTCGCAGAAAACTACATTAATTCAAAAATTAAAAGAATTAACAAACGCTAGAGAGATTCGATTAGTAATCACGGTAGATCCTAATTTAATTGGTGGTTTTTTAATTAAAACTCAATCAAAAGTAATTGATTTTACTATTAAAAACCAATTACAACAATTAGCAAAACATTTAGATACTATTTTAGAAATTTAATTATAAAAAAATCTTTTATTAACTTTTTATCTTAAAAAATAATACAATGATAAATATTCGTCCAGACGAAATTAGTAGTATTATCCGTGAACAAATTGAACAATATGATCAAGATGTTAAGGTAGATAATATTGGTACTGTCTTACAAGTTGGTGATGGTATTGCTCGAGTTTATGGTCTTGACCAAGTAATGAGTGGTGAACTTTTAGAGTTCGAAGACAAAACAATTGGTATCGCTTTAAACTTAGAGAATGACAATGTTGGTGTTGTATTAATGGGTACAGGCCGTCAAATTTTAGAAGGTGGTACTGTTAAAGCAACTGGTAGAATTGCTCAAATTCCTGTAGGAGAAGCTTTCTTAGGACGAGTTGTTAATCCTTTAGGTGCCCCAATTGATGGAAAAGGTGAAATTGCAAGTTCACAAAGCCAATTACTTGAAGCTATGGCTCCTGGTATTATTAGTCGTAAATCGGTTTGTGAACCTTTACAAACTGGTATTACATCTGTTGATGCGATGATTCCAATCGGTCGTGGTCAACGAGAATTAATTATTGGTGATCGCCAAACAGGTAAAACTGCAATTGCAGTTGATACAATCATTAACCAAAAAACAGAAGATGTTGTTTGTGTTTATGTTGGTATTGGTCAAAAAGCTTCTACAATTGCTCAAGTTGTAAATGTACTTGAAGAGAAAGGTGCAATGCTATATACAATCGTTGTAGCTGCAAGTGCGAATGACCCTGCTACATTACAATATATCGCTCCTTATGCTGGTGCAGCTTTAGCTGAATATTTTATGTACAATGGAAAAGCAACATTAATCATCTATGATGATTTAACTAAACAAGCAATGGCATATCGTCAAATGTCATTACTATTACGTCGTCCTCCAGGACGTGAGGCTTACCCTGGTGATGTATTCTATTTACATTCACGTTTATTAGAACGTGCTGCAAAATTAAGTGATGCATTAGGTGGTGGAAGTATGACAGCACTTCCAATTATTGAAACGCAAGCAAGTGACGTTTCAGCTTACATCCCGACTAATGTAATTTCGATTACGGATGGACAAATTTTCTTATCAAATGATTTATTCAACGCGGGTATTCGTCCAGCTATCAACGTTGGTATTTCAGTGTCACGCGTAGGTTCTGCTGCTCAAACTAAAGCAATGAAAAAAGTTGCAGGTAAGTTAAAATTAGAATTAGCACAATTCGCTGAATTAGAAGCTTTCTCGCAATTTGCTTCAGATTTAGATGAAGCAACACAAAAACAGTTAGCACGTGGAACAAGATTACGTGAAGTTTTAAAACAACCACAAAATTCTCCATTATCTGTTGCGCAACAAGTAGCCTTAATCTATACTGGAATTAATGGTTATTTAGATGAGTTACCAGTAGCTGATGTTAAAAAATATTGTGCAAGTTTACTTTCATATTTAACAACGTCGAAAAAATCATATCTTGAAGCGGTTACTACAACAAACCAATTCACAGAAGAAGCAGAAACTGCATTAAAAGAAGCAATTGCTGAATCTAAAGCTATTTTTGTAAAAAACTAATTATTGTCATTTAAATTTTATTCTTAATAATTAAGAATAAAATTTAAATATTTTTTGTATTTTGTATTGTTTATTTTCATTAACTGGTAACGTATTCTGGTATTTTCTTCAAAAAAATTGGATAAAGTTAAAAATAGAGAAATTTACAATAACCGAAGAAATTAAATTGGGTGACCCATTTTCGTATGGCGATGAATTGTCTTGTCAACAAGCCCGAGCCACTATATTAAAAATTTCCAATTTTTAAATATAGGTTATTCTGTACATATGTTTTGTTTATAATTCAAATCGCTCAACTTTTTTATTTGTAATATGCCCTCTGCGATCTCCATAACGATTTATATAGGGTACGGCTTTTTCGCTATAGTCAGTCGAATCATGTTTTTTTACCTCAACTTGTTTATATTCTGAAAAGCAAAAACTATTATCATTGTAAATCGGAACGTATAGCTCCAGATCTTCAGTACCTTTAATAAAAACTTTCGTAATTTTTTCTGAGAATGTTTCCAAAAACCCTATAGGTTTTTCTTGAGAAACTCGGTCCATAGTCACTTTTGAAACGAAATTATTACAGTCGAAATCAGCAACATTAACAATTATTATAGCATTTATTACTGTGCTTGTTAAGCTTACAATTTCAACTGGAACAAAGAAGAATATTAATCCAGTAAAAATTTCTACTGCTGTTTTTACAGCTAAAATTTTAAATTCATCAACGAAGAAACTAATCCCCAAAATAGTCATCTGCTTAATTGCCTGACGTGAAACTATATATGACAAAATGAAAAGCTGCACAGATATAATGATTGGACCGGCTTCTGGCCGTAAATTTAACATTTGTTTTAATACTATTTCCCTAGGTCGATTTACTAATTCATAAATAGAATCCGGCTCGATGCAGTCATATATAAATGCTCAAACTTTTGGATCAGGTATTTGAATATTTTTATTCCAATTTTTTATTTTTTTATTTCTATAAATTATACCTAAGACCATGGTTAACAAAAAGCTAAGAACCATAGTCCAATTATCGTGAATAAACGACGTAATTTTTGAACCACGAATAGCAAATTTTACAATTAACATACTGTTTGTTTGTGTAAATTATATAAGCGTTGTTACTGAAAAAACTTTTGAGCAGCGGGTAATTAAATTAGATCAAAATGACCTAATTGAGTAAAATTTATCTCCCCAAACTAGGGTGTAAAAACAATATTTAAGGATTATCTAAAAAAAATTTTGATTTTTATTATTAAATAATTATGCAATTTTACTATTATTTGCATAATTATTTAATAACAAGCTATCTTTTACTTGGTAAAACTGTATACTCTTTTACAAGTTGACGGAATTCATCACCATTAAGTGTTTCCGCATCTAATAATTTTTCGACAATTAAATCAATTACAACTCGATTATCTAAAATAATTTTAGTCGCGATTTGTTCACAATGATTGACAATTTTGCAAACTTCAGCATCAATTCGATCTGCAATTGCTTCATTATATTCTCCACCTAAGAACATTTGTTCGTTATTATTGTCTTCAAGTGCGATTGGTCCGATACTTGACATACCGTACCGAGTCACCATTTGTCGAGCAATATTTGTAACTTGTTGTAAATCATTGCTTGCACCTGTCGTTATTTCTGGATCCCCAAAAACAACTTTTTCAACTACTCGTCCACCTAAAGTAGTTATAATACGTGCTAACAATTGAGAACGAGAGACTAAAGTCTGATCTTCTTCCGGTGCAAACCATGTAAGACCTTTTGCCCCTCCACGTGGTATTAAGGTTACCTTTTCAACATCATCATGATTTTCTAATACTGAACCTACAATTGCATGTCCAACTTCATGATACGCAATTAATTTTTTATTTTTTGTATCTTCCATTGACGCTCCAGCAATTCCGCCTATAATACGATCTGCGGCTTCATTAACTTCATTTTTTGAGATTGTTTGCTTTTTATATCGTGTTGCTAGAATTGCTGATTCATTTAGTAAATTTGCTAAATCAGCACCAGAGAATCCGGGTGTTCGGTTCGCTAATTGAACTAATGAAACGTCTTCTGCAAATGGTTTATTACGCGCGTGAACTTTTAAAATCCCAATTCGACCTAAACGATCTGGTAAACCTACAGTAATTTGACGATCAAAACGTCCTGGTCGTAATAATGCAGCATCTAAAATATCAACACGGTTAGTTGCACCTACTACAATTACACCTTTATTTTCTTTAAACCCATCCATTTCAGTTAGTAATTGGTTTAAAGTCTGCTCGCGTTCGTCATTTCCCCCACCAATTCCAGCTCCTCGTTCTCGTCCAACAGCATCAATTTCATCAATAAAAACGATACAAGGTGTATTCTCCGAAGCCTTCTTAAAAAGATCACGTATACGAGCGGCACCAATACCAATAAACATTTCAACAAATTCTGAACCAGCTACACTATAAAATGGAACATTTGCTTCATTTGCAATTGCTTTAGCTAGTAATGTTTTACCTGTACCGGGAGGTCCGACTAATAAAACACCTTTAGGTATTTTTGCTCCAACTAACGTATATCTTTCTGGTTCTTTTAAAAAAGAAACAATCTCTTCAAATTCTGCTTTTGCTTCATCAATACCAGCAATATCATCAAATGTAATACCTGTATCCGGTCGTTGGTCAAATCGTGCTGGTGATTTCCCTAAATTCATCGGTGATGATCCAGAGTTCTGTGAAAAACCACCTGAATTTTGGAAAAATAATGCTAAACCAGCAATAAAAACTACTGGTAAAAGTAGATTACTCGCAATACTTGCTAAAAGACCTTTCCGTGGAATAGGATGTGCATCAAAATCAATATTATATTCTTTTAATTTTTGAATTAGTTGTGAAGCACCAACTGGTATTTCTACACGAATTGATTGAGGACGATTTCCAAGTTCTGGGCTAGAAGCTTGTACAATAGCATTTCGGCTATTATCATATAAATCTACTTGTTTTACCCAACCCATTTCTAAATATTCTAAGAATCGACCATAGGTCATTCTTGAACTACTAACATTAGTGTTTATTTCTGCCTGTGATGGATTATCGTTAAAGCCTGCAATATTAAAAGTTCTAAGACCAATAAAAAGACAAGCTGAAATAAATAATCCAATAAGAAGTTTCTGTATTGTATTACGATCCATTTTTAATTTTTTAATTAATTTTTTAAATATAAATTTGTTCTTATATATATAGTAACACAATTTATATCTTAAAACCAACTCTTTTTAAACTTTTATTGTAAAAATCTAAAAATAATAATTTAAACTTATAATATACTTATATAACAATTTAATTTTTGATAATTATGGTAAATCGTGGTTCAACAGTCCGTATTCTTAGAAAAGAATCTTATTGGTTTAATCAAATCGGAACTGTAGCAGTAGTGGATCAAAGTGGGATTCGTTATCCTGCAGTTGTTCGCTTTGAGAACGTAAATTACAGTGGTACCAATACAAATAATTTCGCACTTGATGAATTACTAGAAGTTAAGGAAGAGAAATAAAAAGTTCCAATTATTTTGTGTTTAAAGATATTAAACACAAAATATTATAAAATAATTAAAATATATAACGATAAATTGTTGGCCGTACTTTATTTTAATATTATTTTGTAATTATAATTTTCATAAGATAAATTTATAACATGTTAAATTGTTCTTAAATTGAAAAATGGCACCTAAATTTTCAATTGTAGGAGTATACAAAAATCGATTAGGTAAAATTCGGTTATTTGATTCTCAAGACGTAGCCAAGGTGGATTAAATGAATTAAATTACCCATTAATTTCTGATTTAAACTACATAATAACAAATAAGTATCAATTATTAACGAATGATGAACTTTCGTTTCCCGCCTCATTTATTATTGACAAAGAACGAATAATTCAATACTATACGATTAATAACTTATTGTGTGGGAGAAGTGTAAATAAATTACTCTGTATTTCAAAATCAATTCAATATATAAAAGAAAATCCAAGTCATGCTTGTTTTGTTGATTAGAAATACGGTGATCAAATTTCTTATTCTCATCCTTTAAAATCAAAAGTTTATTTTAAAACATTCTATTCTAATAAAAAACGCTAAACGCTTATGCCAAAATTAAAAACTCGCAAAGCAGCCGCAAAACGATACAAAAGAACAGGTAATAATAACTTTTTGCGTCGTCATGCTTTTAAAGGTCATCTTTTAATGAAAAAATCAAATAAACAGAAAAGAAGATTATCTCAAGTTACTTGTGTAAATTCAAGAGATATAAAATCTATTAAATTAATGTTACCTTATTAATATAAATTAAAATGGTTAGAGTCAAACGTGGAAATGTAGCTCGTAAACGTCGTAAAAAAATTTTATCCCTTGCAAGTGGTTATAGAGGTGCACACTCAGTTTTATTTAGAGTGGCAAATCAACAAGTAATGAAAGCTTTACGCTATTCATACGTGGGACGAAAACAAAAAAAAAGAATTTTCCGGAGAATTTGGATTAGTAGAATCAATGCAGCTTCTAGATTAAATGGAATCCCTTATAGTCGATTAATTAATAATTTTAAAAAGTCAAATATTGATTTAAATCGTAAAATGTTATCTCAAATTGCAGTTTTAGATGCATCAACTTTTAAATCTTTAATAAGTATAAATAATTAAAAAAGTGGATCTAATTTAAATTAGACTTTAATATTTAGGATAGTTTAAATTAGAAATTTATAATAAATGTGTACAAAATGGATTCTAATGACGATTTAGAAAAATTGATTGAAAATTTACCATTTTTTTTGCAAGAACAGTTAAATCATCATGCTTCTCGTGATCAACTTATCGAAATTATATTAGATTTAGGAAGACGACCTGAAGCGCGTTTTATTAAAGGGCCCGAATATTTATCACAAAAAATTATTTCGTGGCAAGATATTGATTATACGACAAAACGAATTAGTAAATTTAGTAATGAAAATCGAGCAGGTATTGAAAGAACACTTCATAGAATAAGTTGTATTCGAAATCGTCAATTTTTAATAAATGGATTAACGTGTCGTGTAGGTCGAGCTGTATTTGGAACTATTTCTGTAATTCGTGATTTACTGGAATCAGAAAAATCTATATTAATTCTTGGAAAGCCGGGCGTTGGTAAAACAACTATTGTTCGTGAAATCGCAAGAGTTCTAGCCGATGAAATGGAAAAACGAGTTATTATCATTGATACCTCGAATGAAATTGCTGGTGACAGTGATATTCCACATTCTGGAATTGGTCGTGCAAGACGAATGCAAGTTACAAAAACTGAGTTACAACATCAAGTTATGATTGAAGCTGTTGAAAATCATATGCCACAAGTTATTATTATTGATGAAATTGGAACTGATTTAGAAGTTTTAGCATCACGAACTATTGCAGAAAAAGGAGTTCAACTTGTAGGGACAACTCATGGTAATTGTTTGGAAAATTTGATTAAAAATCCGTCATTAGCAGATTTAATTGGTGGGATTCAATATGTTACACTAAGTGATGAAGAAGCCAAACGTCGAGGGACTCAAAAAAGTATTCTAGAACGAAAAGCTTATCCCGCTTTTGAAATTGTCATAGAAATAAATCATCCAAATTCTTGGACTATCCATGAAAATGTTAAAAATTCTGTTGATTTGTTTTTACGTGATAATTTTATGCTTAGTCAAGTGCGACAATTTTCTATAACAGAAAATATCAAATTAAAATGTCAGAAATTTCAAAATTATCAAAATCCGTCAGTAAAAAGAAGAAATAGCGTAAATGAATCCGCTAATGTAAATTACAAAAATTGGATTTTAATAAATCAACCAAAGGCTTTGATTATAGAATCGAAAAAATTAGTCATTTATCCATATTCCTTATCGAACAATTTACTTAAAGAAGTTTTATTAAAAATGGGTGTTAAATTTGTCTTAACGAATGATATCCGTAAAGCGAATTTAATTATTGGTTTGAAAAAACATTTAAAGCAAAATTTTAAATTAAAAAATTTAGCGCAACAAAAAAATGTTCCGGTTTATAGCTTAAATCAATTAAGCCTCTATCAAGTAACAAAATTTATCCGATTTATTCGCTAACAAAGTAAAGTAAAGTTGAAATATGTGCTCTTTTATATTACAATTAACAATGCATACTCTACGCACACTTTTATGTGATAAGTCACACTACTCAAATAGGAGAATTATGTCTGAAAATCTTTTACGTTTACAAGTAATTATAGGCGATCAGTTAGGAATTGAACCAAGTAAAGTTAAACCTAATGCCAATTTTACAAAAGAATTGGGGGCTGACTCATTAGATGTTATCGAATTAGTCCTAAAAATTGAATATGAGTTTGATATTGATATCGAAGATATATACGCTAGTCGTATTGAAAATCTCCAAGGTGCACTAGATTACATCGAAAATTTAGAAAATAATTCGTAAATTTGCTCAAATTTATCATGAATCACGACCATTATGACTAACAATTACTTAACTATTATTGTCTTATTCCGAGATGTAAATTTATTTAATAAAAAAAAGAATCTACCATAGGAATTAAACCCTTGTGTAATTGACGAAAATTTAGTAGTATGAATGATATAACATGCATACTTTAAGATTATGCAATTAAATTCGGGATATAGCTCAGCTTGGTAGAGCACCTGCTTTGGGAGCAGGGGGTCGTAGGTTCAAATCCTACTATCCCGAGTCTTTATTGCAAATTAAAAATTAAAGTTGAAAATATTAAAAGGTATGAATATAGTACCGTTTTATAGTGTACAGTAGTAACTATATAGGGTCGACTTTAGTAAACTAGAAATTCATATTATTAACTCGATATTAATTTAAAATTTCACATGAGTTTAGACGAAAAATTCTCTCCGGTTCGAAATGCTATTTATGAAGCAGTAAGTAATCTTTTTAAAAAAATGGCCGGGCCTCTTGGGTATCCAGAAAATCCGGGTATGCCTACGATTTATGAAATGCCTAGTGATCTATATGCTAGGGCAAAGTTTATTGATAGTCTTCCAAAGCATCAAACACAATGGCCGCCGATTCAAAAGCCAGAAACCTGGTTCGAAATGATTTTTGGACCTTCACCGAAAGTTGATATTGTTCCTCGATTTATTTACGAGAGTAAAGAAGAAGGATTTTATAATTTTTATATTGAAAACTATAAAAATATTTATTTTCTACCTGATTGGCTTAGCGAGTTTATTCAAGTTCGCTTAAATATTTGTTTAGATCTTACTGTTCTTGAAAGTTTTCGAGAAGTTTTGTTTATAGGCCTTATGGTTTATTCTCAAATGTTAATATTACGAATTACAATATCATGGTTTATTTATATTAATCCATTTACAGTTCCATGGTGTTATCTTGCTGCTGCCGTTGATTGGACTGAAGAAATACTTCAAGGAGTTCTACCTGCTATACTTGGAGTAAATGTTACAGGAACGGTTTTTCTAGGAATGATTGGTGTAATTGCGGATAGTTTAAACCACTTAGTATTTACTATGCCGTTTCTTGCAAGTGAAGGAGAAGAGACAAAGTTATTAATTAATGAAGAAATGAGAGATGTATTGGTTTTTCATTTTTTACCAGTGAATTGGTATCGTTATCCTATTCCAAATGATTTAAGAGAATTTTGGTATTACGAAAGACCTGATATCTTAGCGTACATGCTAAAGGCTTATAAAGATGTAGACATTCAATTTTTACCCAATGAGATTATTGAAAAATTGAAACTTGAACAAGCTGCAGATTTAATAAGTGAACATGCTGCACTAATTGATAGAACTGCAATAAGTTATACAAGTGAAAATCTTCACACTCTTTTTACGGATCATTTAAGTAACTTTTTTTAACTCTTATTAAAACTTTAAAGTAACAATCTCTAAAATACCAATAAAGATAATTGAAACTCTCTTTCTTGGTATTTTCTAAATTTTTTTATTTATTGTAGTATGGTGCAATATTGGTTTGTTAATGTGTTATTTTGCTAGAAACTCATCATAAATTTTTATTTCTATCAATAGTAAAAACTATTGACACGTTTATAAATAATCCAATTTAATTCAAAATAACTATCCTGAAAGTAGAAAGCATTAATTTCTTAAGTCCCATTGAAGATATCGATGATGTTTTTGATGACAATATAGATCTGTCGGTCAATTTAGAAAATGATCTAAATTACGTAGTAGTTGTAGGGACTCCAAAAAATTTATTGAGGTTAATGGAAAACGAAAAAAGTAATTTTCTATCTCCAGGAGACCCAATTGTAGTAGTTAAAAAAATGACTAAAGAGGTTGTTGAAGAAGTAATTCAAGCTTATGCAGATGATGATGCACATTATTTAAAGTTTTATGCTGCTGAGTTAGATATTAAAACGTTAGACGTATTAAAAGATCGTTCTATTGCAAGAGATAAATCTTTGGATGACCTTCTTGAAAAGGGTGAATCAATTAATATCGAAAACTACACTCTTATAGATTTTAATATCCATAATTTGTAAGAAATCTAAGATTTCTTACAATATCCTTTTGCGAACCAAAATGATTCTATTTATTTTCCATATTATCTAATAGTTTTTGAATTTCTTCTTTTGATAATGCTTATCGTTGATAGCTCATAGTTGATTTGATATTGTTATGGCCGATAATTTGGGCTGCGTGTTGAACAGACGTGTTTTTAATAAACTAGATATCATGTTAATTCTAAAGCTATGACTTTTTATGTTATATGGAATATTACCTATTTCATAAGTCGTCCGTAGATCTGAATTAATAAGCCTCACGAGTGATTTTTTATGCATAGGTTCTTTCCTTCCAAATAAATGTTTAAATTACTAATTAATATTTTTTTAAGTTTAAGTAGTTAATTTTAACATAAATCTTTTTTATTCACATTACTTAGTAATCTACAATTCAACTTTATAGACAAGACTTTTTAAGAAGTTAAAAAATAAATTCATGGAAATTTTAAGAGAGTTTGATCCTGGCTCAGGATGAACGCTGGCGGTATGCTTTACACATGCAAGTCGTACGAGAATTTTTAATTCAAGTGGCGGACGGGTGAGTAACACGTAAGAATTTGCCTTTAGGAGGGGGACAACAACTGGAAACGGTTGCTAATACCCCATATGCTTTCGAGTGAAACGGAATTTTCCGCCTAGAGAGAAGCTTGCGGCTGATTAGCTTGTTGGTAAGGTAATGGCTTACCAAGGCGACGATCAGTATCTGGTTTGAGAGGACGATCAGACACACTGGAACTGAGACACGGTCCAGACTCCTACGGGAGGCAGCAGTGGGGAATTTTCCGCAATGGGCGAAAGCCTGACGGAGCAATACCGCGTGAGGGAAGAC
>Ga0209302_10001743_pt1 | contig 12759 bp, 9 predicted proteins | sample ArcOceMetagenome_2_FD_187445 | JGI IMG/M metagenome (GOLD analysis project Ga0209302, IMG submission 187445) | Marine eukaryotic phytoplankton communities from Arctic Ocean - Arctic Ocean ARC135M Metagenome (SPAdes) (version 2) | ecosystem: Environmental > Aquatic > Marine > Oceanic | place... | reverse complement strand
TTCCGCGATGCCTGGACCCCTCACACCCAGACACAAAGGTACGGTTAACTGGCGATGATGAATACGCCCCTACAAACCTAGGGACTCGGCCCGGTCGGCGCTGCTGGACTGCAGTACGTAACCGACTATCTATCTATCTATCTATCTATCTATCTATCTATCTATCTCTTTCTTTCTGTCGACGGAAACGCGTACGCTCCCGCGGTACTCGCGCCGAAGGGTTGGATGTGTCATGTGTGGTAAAGCTCGAAAATTGAAAACTTCAATCGAATGTGATCTCGCTGAGTATTGTGAGGCATGAACTTGCATGAACTTGCTCAGACAAAAAGGTGATGTTGAGAAGGGTTCTGGCTGGGCGCGGTGCCTGTCGCCTCTCGCGCAGGTGCCTCTCGACCACGTCGCCTCGCGACGTGTGTATCGTCGCGGCCGCACGCACGCCCCTCGGTGGATTCGGTGGCTCGCTCGCCTCGGTGCCGGCGGTGAGGCTCGGTGCCACAGCGATCACTGGCGTCTTGAAGCGGGTGAGCTTACACCGGAGACGCCGCCCTCACGCCTTCCCGATCCACCACAACCCACATGTACATGTCGCGCCGCAGGCTGGCGTCCCCGCATCTGTCGTCGAGCAGTGTTGGATGGGCAATGTGCTGTCTGCGGGCACCGGGCAGGCGCCGGCGCGGCAGGCGGCGAGGGCGGCCGCGTTGCCCGACTCGGTCATCTGCACGACGGTGAACAAGGTGTGCTCGTCCGGCATGAAGGCGATTGTGCTCGGGGCGCAGCAGATCCAGCTTGGCGTCGCCGACGTCGTGGTGGCCGGCGGCATGGAGTCGATGTCCAACGTGCCGTACCTCTTGCCAAAGGCGCGCTTCGGCGCGAGGATGGGCGACGCCAAGATGGTAGACGCGATGGTGAGCGATGGGCTGTGGGACCCGTACGGCGACTGCCACATGGGTGGCTACGCAGAGCTGTGCGCCGAGACGCACGCCATCGATCGCGCGGCGCAGGACGATCACGCCGACGAGTCGTACCGCCGCACCCGCGCCGCGCAGGCGGAGGGGCGCTTCGCCGAGGAGGTGGAGCCGGTGACGGTGCCGGGGCGCAAGGGCGACGTCGAGGTGGCAACGGACGAGGAGCCGCAGTCGGCGCCGCGGCCTGCCGCGAGCGCGCGGGCAGCCTTCAAGAAGGACGGCACGGTGACCGCCTCCAACGCCTCGACCATCTCCGACGGCGCGGCGGCCGTGCTCCTCATGAGCCGCGCCGCGGCGGAGCGGCACGGCTGTGCCGTCCTCGCCACGATCCGGGGGTACGGCGACGCCGAGCAGGAGCCGGCGTGGTTCACCACCGCGCCGAGCGCCGCGCTGCCCAAGGCGGCGGCGCACGCGGGCGTCGCGCTGGCGGAGGTGGACTACTTTGAGATCAACGAGGCCTTCTCGGTCGTCTCCCTCGCCAACAACAAGCTGCTCGGCCTTGACAATGCAAAGGTCAACGTCAACGGGGGCGCCGTCTCCCTCGGCCACCCCATCGGCTGCAGCGGCGCGCGCATAGTCGTCACGCTGCTCTCCGTGCTCAAGCAAAACGGCGCGCGGCTCGGTGCCGCCGGCATCTGCAACGGTGGGGGCGGCGCTAGCGCCATTGTGATCGAGGCTGCTTAGGCGGTTGCCCACGCTCGGGTACCCTCCCAGAGACGCGCCATGCAGAGATCGCTTGCACCCACGTTGCTGTTTTTGCGCGCGCGCGGTCACGCCATATCACATATATGGCTTACTTTGGTACATGGTAGGGGTGTCGAAACTATCTGTCTTGCTTGTTTGGGCGGCTGGCGGTGGGGATAGCGTGGGGAGCACAGTGTGCGCCGTACATTCTACGCCGTATACACGCGAACTGCGCGGGGCCGCCTCAACACAACGGCCGGCGCACCGCTGCTAGCGGTCGCGTCCGCCGTCCGCGGGAGGACGGTGCTCGGTGGGGTAGTGACTAGTGTGGTCTTCGGATGGCGCGCCCTTCACCGCTTCGCTAAGGGGTAGTGGAGGCTTCGCACACCCCGTGGCCGTGCGGTGTAGTGTTTGTGTTATAGGCTTTGTGTCTCTTGTAATTAATGTTCGTAATTAATGAATTCTCTCACTTCAAGAAGTGAGTCACTTCAGCTATTTTACAGCTTGTGGTGTAAAACCTAAATATACGGTATAAAATAAAATCGAGCTTGGTTGTCTAGATTACGGTATATACCCTCTACGACAACGGTTCAACGAAATCAAAAGGGCTGGGCCGGTATTGTGGGGGTGGGCTCAGCACTGTGGTGCGGTGCCAGCGACTTTGTTGTCACGTGGCGTTTTCTTTGCGCTGTACGAGTCCACGGAACCTGTGCGGCTCCCTCGCGCACCTAAAGCACGGTTGCCCGTAGCAGCGTGATCTTTCTGAGCGGCTTGCCCTGCGCGCAGAAGGGCTGCGGGTTGGCGTACTCGCACACCTTGCCACGGGAGCCCTTCGGGTCGAGGCTTCCATCGGTGTTGAACGCATCCGCGGCCTTGACGATGGTGACGGCATCGAGAGCGGCGACCGAATCCATGCCCTCGATCACGCGGCCGATAACGGCGAAATCGGCGTCGTCCTCAGGGGTCGCGGCCGAGGTGATGCCAAAGTCAAAGGTACCGCCTCCCCGGCGCACGGAGAGCAGGCCGGCAGCGTCGTGTGAGAAGCCGGCAGACTCCGTAAGAGGAGTGGTGGGCGGCACGCGCATGACGAACTTGCCCTGCACTGCGCCTGCCCCGATGCGCTTGCCCTTCTGCACGGACCATACCTGGTTAGGGTTAGGGTTAGGGTTAGGGTTAGGGTTAGGGTTAGGGTTAGGGTTAGGGTTAGGATTAGGGTTAGGGTTAGGGTTGGGGTTGGGGTTGGGGTTGGGGCGGGGGTAAGGGCTGGGGTTAGGGTTGGGGCTGGGGTTGGGGTTACGGTTGGTGTTAGGGTTAGGGGGTGGGGTTAGGGTTAGGGGGTGGGGTTAGGGCTAGGGTTAGGGTTAGGGTTAGGTTAGGGTTGTGCACGGCCCATACCTGGCTGTAAGCGTAGGTCACTGGTAGCGCCTCGGAGCCTTGGCACCCTCTGAGTGAGGCCTTTTTCGATTGTTTCCCGCGTTCCATGAGCTCTTGACTCAAGTCGATGTCGGACGGACAAGGTGCCATCAGCTCGCTAGCGCACAACTGCTTGAAGATCTTCACAGCCTCGGGCGCATCCTTGCCAAAGAGGCCGATCGTGACCGGCAGCATTCGCTTCTCCTCTGCGCTCACCTGCTCTACAAACTCGAGGCGGACCTTTGCGGTGATAACCGCAGCAGTCGAGGCGCTTCTGGCTCCACTGGCCTCAGCAGCGGCAGCCGCGGCTGGCCAGCGGAGTGCTGACAGAGGTGCGGCGGCCAGGATGCAGCGTCGGCTCCACACCGCCCGGGCACCGGATGCAGCGCTGGGCGCTGGCTGCAGTGCGGCGGTCGGCTGCAGTGCGGCGGTCGGCTGGAGCGCTGCGAGGGCCACGACGAGAGCGCGCATGGAATTTGGAGGCTAATTGCAATCAATGCGCCGGCGCGCCCACGGATCCTGGGCCCGCGCGGCGTTGTTGGCTTCTAGCCGCCGCCTAATTCAATGTCTGTCTGATCTGACGCTTGCTTGGGACGTATGGCGCTCGCTCAGCTCGACATGCGCAAGACCGTCTCCGACATGCCGATTGTCACTTCGCGCGTGGCACCGCCTCCACCGTCTACGAGCCCTTCGCAAGAGGCCCTTCGCTTGCAGGCCGTGCGCTCGTTGGCCGCAACCTTCCACGAGGTGTGTGCTGACTCGCTCGGAGGACGCAAGGCGTTTGCTCACTTTGAGCAGTGGCTGTGGGCGGCACGCACGGGTGAGGACGGCATCGTGCCTGTCCTGCCTGCTAAGCCAGCGGCAGCCGCCACGGTCGAGCTTCGAGACAAGCTGATGCGAGCGGGCGTGCAGCAGACAGTGGCGGATGCGGCGTGTCACAAGATAGCGGCACGCGCGGCCGAGCTTTCTAACCGTGTCGATGCCGCCGCGTGCGACGACGCCGTGCACGTGAGCGTGCGGACTGGCGCCGCCGGGGAGCCGCTGCTGCTCGTGTGGGGTGAGACGGAGGTGCAGTGCTCGGCGGCGCACCTTGAGAAGCTGCGCACGCTCTTCCGCGAGAGCGCGGCGGCGGAGAGCGCACGGCAGCAGAAGAAGCGGCGGCGCGGCGCGCGCGAGGAGGCGGCCGGCAGCGGCGACCCTGCCGCCGCTGCCACCTCCGCCGACAGCGCGGCGTTTTGCGCAGTGGCGCGGCTACTGGCGCTGCAGGGGGGCGAGCCCAAGGCGGGCGGCAACCAGGCCGCGTGCCCCGGGGCGCTCTTCGACGCGCTGCGCGCCGACTTTGGGGTGACGATGGAGGCCTTCGCCTCGCCCCTCAACTGCCGCTTCCCGCGCTTCTGCTCCGCCGCGCACGACTGCGACGCACAGCTCGGCGGGGCGGGATCCTTCTTCAGTTTCAGGCCGCGCAGCGGAGCCTTCCTCGCCAACCCGCCCTTCGTGCCGCCCCTGGTCAGCCGCATGACGGAGCACCTGAGCCAGCTGCTCGAGGCGGCGAGCGTGGCGGGTGGGCTGCTCCTCTTCGTCGTGGTCGTGCCCTACTGGCCAGACAAGCCATGCTGGCAGCTGCTGCAGGGCTCCAAGCACACCACGGCGACGCTGCGGCTGGCGCAGGCCGAGCACGGCTACTACGAGGGGGGGCAGCACTACCGCCCCGCACTGTGGAAGCCGGCGACCCACGACACTTCGGTCTTCTTCCTCCACTCGGCCAAGGCCCGCGCCTGCTGCCCTCTCACTGCCTCCAAGGAGCGCCGCTTGAGAGAAGCCTTCAAGCGGCCTCCCCTCCTCAAGCCCCACCAGGCGGCATCCCGGCCGGCGTCACAGCCGCCACCGCGAGCTGTCGACGAGCCTCGTGCTACAAGCGGCGGCGACAGCCAGTACGGCAGCGGCTACCCGAACGGGCGCGGCACCGGCGGCGGCGAGGGCAGGGGCGCCAATAAATGGGGCGTGGGACGTGGCGGTGGACACGGTGGCGATGGGCGCGGACAAGGCAACGCATATGCAGAGAAGGCAACGCAGCGGCTCGATCCCCTGAAGGGGCCCAGGTTCAAGAAGAGCATGATGAAATCGAAGCGCAGCACGTACTCGGGGGGGGGCATAGACAAGCACGCGGTCAACTCCACGCGGCTGGCGGAGTGACACCTCCGCTCTACCGGGTAACCCCTTAAGTGACATTGTGGCCTTCTGCATGTGCTATAGAGTCGGCTAGAGATCTGAGGAAGGCGGGTATTATGCTCTGATTCTGACCCGGCACACGAGGAGAGGACTCCGTCTGCGTCCGCTCGCGCGCCTCTCTGGAGCTCTGTACCGTAGTCCGTACGCGCCAACCGCGGCTCTCTCCGAGACTCCGTGTACTGTCTTCGGACTTCGCTTCACGCTTGTGTGTCTACGCACTACGGCCGTTTACTCACGTACACACGACCTCCACTACCCCTGGTAACTCGACTGGGTATAGTGGCAAGTGGGTTGGTACGCCTAAGCCGACTACGGTACGCTTTATACCTACTACAACTACTACGCACCATCCTCCTACACGCTACCCCCCCCACCACACCGACACCATCACCTATGCCGCCTGCACTATGACCAGGATCAATCACGGGCGGGGAAGCCGGACAGACTAACGGACAGACTGAGACAGAGGAGCAGGAGGCCGCCCGCCAACCACTCGTCCTCTTCCAGTTCAGCATCCTCTTGTTCTGTCGCTGTGCTCAGTCTGTGTACCGACCCCCGCTCGCCCTTATGGCACTAGATCAAAGAAAGCCAAGTGGTGTGCCTTTCGAAAACGAGTGACCTGGGCGCTGGGTGGGGAATGCCGCCGCGCAGCCTCTCGTAACCATTTTCGAGTCGGATCGCATTCAACTGAACTCACACAGGTCCAGGTTCTATTTGATGTATCGTCCGACGAGTATATTTGCCGCGGCATAAAGATCAACTTAACGCCCGACTGGAGCCGCTTAAAAGCCGAGGGCAAGTTGAAGGAAAATACGTTAATGCTCCTGCTCTTGTGTGCACAGATCTTACGATAAGAAGAGATTAGCTAGATTATAAGAACTTGCGTTTCCTTTTTCTTTTCTGCACAGACAAGAAAATTAAAGCGTTCGGTCCCCTGCAAGTTGCGCCGACACACATATATTTGTTTCTCCACAGCCTCGTGTGTAGGATCGGCTGGTGCCAGACGCGCGCTCCGCCTTTGAGTGCCAACGTAGAATGGGGTTCATCGTGGGCCGCATACAGCGTCACGTTGCAAACCGGCGCGAGATGATTGAAAGCCAACAAGCGGGCAACGACTCCAGGGAAGGCGGCGAAGGTGGGGCGACAATCATGCGGCAGATGTCCGTTTATGTCCCTCGTAAACGCGGCGAATGGGTCCGCCCCCGCCCCCCCCGCCCATGTTGCCGTCGTTCCGTCCACACAACCACCACGCCACCTGCGTCCGCAGGCGACGCCACGCGAGGATGGTGTGAAACCACGCGACCTGAAAAAGGTTTGTTTGTGCCCTCTGGTGGCAGGGGGAGGGGGGGGGGGGGGGGGGGGGGGGGGGGGGGGGGTGGTTGTCGAGGGAGGGTCGTGGTGCAGGGTGGGTTATCGCGCATGTCCAACTGACCGCGCGCTCTGCCCGCCCAGCTACTGTACGACGGCTTCAACACAATGACGGTCCAGTTCGTGTTCTACTTGGTGTACGTCATCCTGTTCCAGTTTCTGATCTTTAACCTTCGGTCGCCAGACGAGTACAACATGAGCAAATATGTTTTCGTGAGCCAGCAGCATTGATGACGCTTGCTCGGAGCCACCACCAGATCTCACTTGCTGCCCTGCTCGCAGGATAACATCCTCAACCAGCCGTGGAGCGATTGGGACGAAGACCAGTTCATGGGGATCGCCAACCATGACGACATCTACGTGTTCGTCGACAACGCTTTGCTCCCGGCGTTACTGCAGGCAACTCACTCACGTTTGCACCGCTCTGGGGTGGTGGGGCAGTTCGAACCAATCCCCGACCCATGTGTGTGCCCCGCGAGCAGGAGGAATGGCCGGGGTCTACGGAGGAAGAGCCCCTCCGGAAGACCCCAGCTGAGCTTGCCAAGTCAATGGACGTCTTCGACTGGACCATGGGCCTCAGCATTCGGCAGGTTGGGCGCCCCGTCCGCTACCCCCCCCCCCCACGCCCCCTCCCCCGCCCCCGTCCTCCTCCCCCAACCCCAACCCCGATCTGCACGCCGTTTCTGCCGCTCTCACCGCGCGTGCACTTGCCGCAGGCTCGAGCGGCAGAGTCTCCGCCAGATGATTGCGGATCGTACCAGACCATGACGTCACACATGTGGTACCTCGTCGACAAGGGTCTCGCAAAAGGGGACGATCTGTTCAAGGCCAAGCGCCGCTTCGGCCCTTGCTACCCCAATTTCGGTCTCGTTGAAGGGGTCGGCACAGAGTCCCAGGAATCATACGGTTTCAACAGGACGCACCCAGATCAGCCGCTGTCGTTGCCTTACAAGTTCCTCACCTCCGCAGAGATGGGGTCCGATCCGTCCGGACAGACCTCGGCGTCGATCGACTCGCAGTACAACGTGGTGCCCTCGAGCGGATTCGCCACCATCATCATCCCCTTTTTCTCCGAGACGTTCCTGGAAGAGGAGAACGGGCACTGGAGTAATGTGACCGACTTCCGGCCCGCCATGTACGAGGTCACTTCCGGACGCGCCGAGCCCAATTTCTGGTGCATCCGCCTCAGCTGGGATGGCGAGAACATCAAGCAACTGTGCGACCCCAACAACGCGGGGACCAACACGACGGGCACAGCTGACGGCCCCGAGCACAAGGGAGAGACAACAGGCGTTGTCTCAGCAGCCGTGCTCACCTTCTGGGATGACATGAAGAAGGCTCACTGGCTCGACGCGCAGTCTCGCATCGTCACTCTCACGCTCCCCCTGCGTAACAACCACAACGGGATGCGCATGCGCCTCTCGATGGTCATACAGATCTCGGCCAACGGGGGTGTCCTCCCATCGTACGACATTGACTCTCGCCATGATGCCGCCGCCGTCGGCATGGACGTAGCCATGGTGCTGCTGTGGGTGACCCTGGTCCTGGTCGTCTACTTTTTGATGATCGAGGCCTTCGAGGCCAGGACCGAGGGCCTTGGCAGCTACTTCACAAACATGTGGAACGCCATGGACTGGGCCGGCTTCTTGCTCTTCTTTCTCGTCTTCGACTCGTACCAGAAGCTCTTCAAGAATCTGCACGACCAGTCGTGCGATAACGGGGCCGTCCTTTGCACGGGTGTCGGCTTCAACGACGGTTGGGCTGCCATGTCCGCGACCAAAACCTGCAAGCAGTTGCTCTCGATTGCCTCAACCTTGCAGATGCTCAAGATCATCAAGTTCGTCAACGTCTTCGTGCCCAAGATGGCTCTCGCGACGTCCGTCCTCTCGCATGGCCTCGCCGACTTGTTCATGTTCACCATCTTCTTCCTCTTCACCATCTTCGCCTTCGGCCAGATGTTCTTCATTCAGCTCGGCGCCATCGACCCCTCTTACCTCGGCCAGTTTGCCTCCTTTATCTCCCTCTTCCGTGCCCTGTTCGGCGATTTCGATATCCAGCTCATCATGGATTCGTCAGATTCGTACCTCAATGGCATGCTGTTTGTCGCCTACCTCTTCAGTGCCGTCTTCATCCTGCTCTCCATCTTCCTCACCATTCTCGGCGAGAACCAGGAAGCGGTGCGGACTGAGCAAGCCGAGTCCAACATCGAAGACTACGGCGTCTTTGCTAAAGGCTCCCGGGGTCTCAAGGCCCTCTTCTTCGGGAAACCACCGGAGCCGGAAACTGGAACCGATCCATCACCGGTGGAGGAGGAGGAGGTGGAGATAGTGAGCATCGAGCACCGAGCCATCTTGCGGGGCGCCGAGGACCTGGGAGGCCAGCTGCAGGAGCTCAAGGACCTGCTCTCCGCAGGGGGGGGTGCAGGGGCAGGTACTGGCTTGCCAGGTCCCGTCGTACTGCCCGCGCCCTCCAACGGCACCAATGCCGTGGGCAACGCGGAAGAAGCAGCGAGGGTAAAAGGTGAGACGCAGGCCGAGGTGGATAGAAAGATGCAACCCCTCGCGGCACAGACGTCCCTCGCGAGGCTGCGTGCCGCGCAAGCAGCACACTCGGTCGATGGCCTTGAAAAGTGGCTGCTTGTCATCCGCAACAAGCAGGACGAGCAGGGCGAGTTGCTCAGGCAGATCCTGGAAAAGGATCGTGGTGGCCACCGTGGAAGCCACAGAAGCTCGCACAGCCACGTCAGCACGGAGCGGGCGGGCAGCAGCGGCCACCATACCCCCGTTGGGGAGGAGCGCACCTCACGGCGCGGTACGAGCCCGGTCTCGGCTGGCGAGGAGTCAGGTGGCGAGAGTGATCGCAAACACAAGGGACGTGGCAGCAGAAGCTCGCACAGCCACACACAGTCCCGGGCTGACTCGGGGCATTCGTCGTCGAGGCGGGCCAGCCGCCATGCGGTCTGAGAGGACCGAGCAAAGTCATTTTGGTCGACTCCTATGTTAGAAACTGTTGTCCTGACCCTGGGCATGTTCCCAGCTCTATTTTTTTGGCCATGTTTTTTTCCTTTCAAGTGATCTTATCTTATCTTATCTAGGCGCCCCATCTATCTCTAGGCGCCCGGCAACATTCACCAGATATTCACCCCACACGCGCGCGCGGACTATAGACGCTTTCCGCGCACGGCTCTCGCGACCCGGCAAGAGTTCCAACGCAGCAGGGCACCCACGAACGAGATGGAGGACCCCAGACGCCTGCACGCCGCGCCACCACCCATGAATTCATCTGAAATGGCTCGGGAGGTACTGCATCTCAAGTCCACCCTGCTCAACCTTGACGAAGAAAACGCTCTGCTGAAGCGCGAGGCCAATGCGCTGTCCGAGAGGCTGACGCTGCTTGAGGACGCTTACCATGGCCACGGCCTGTGGAAGTGGGCTGGCGCCTTCGAGATGGATGCGGGCGAGTACGACTGGACGTTTGTCGGGTACAGCGGCCGAGTGAAGTGGAACGACATAGTGCTCATGCTGGACACGGCCGAGGAGCTGCAGGCTCTGCAGGCTCTGCAGGCTCTGCGGCCACGGGCCGAGCTGCTACTCAGTTCACAGTGCGAGCCGGTCTACGGCAGTACTATAAGGCCGGTGCCGCGACTCAGGCTGTCTTCGACGCAAGGCGTTTGCTTCCGTCTGTTTTTTGACCTATCTCGCGAGCACACCTCCTTTGTCATCGACTGCCCAAGGGGCGGAAGACTCGCGCTCTTTGCGCAGCACGCGCTCCCCGACTTAGGCGCGACGCGCATGCTCCAACTGACGACCAGGACGCCGACTTTGCCCGTCGCCAACCTCAGCTGCTGTGCCGACGTGGACCGTGGCGTGGTGACGGTCGAGCCCACGTGGGAAGCGTCGACGGCCGGCGACGAGCAGCTCTTTCACCTCAGCGCACTAGTCGCGCTTGCGCTCGGAGGCGTTGCGCTGGTATTGAGCGTCGTGGCGCTAGTGTGTGCACGGACCTTCGTGTGCCGTAGGCGGGAGGGCCCACGCGGCCGCCCGTTGCGGATTCCAGGCGAACGGCAACGCCCGCTTGAGGTGGCCATCCCCATGACACGCATGTCGGTGGCATCGTGCGCCGGCGAGCAACAGGAGTGCGTTCGCGCCCAGGTGGAGCAGAGCACCGGAGAGCCAGAGGTGGTGTGACACACGTTGACTCCGTCTCACAGCTTCGTCACATGACTTGTGTACCATGGTACTTTAGATCGCACCACCACCATCGCTCCTTACCTCCGTATGTCCTAAAGGCCGTTAAAAAGCCACAAAAGCGCTGGCAGGAGGCAGGAAGGAGCGGTAACTTTAATCGGCCTTCGGATCATAAAAAAAGTGTGCCGGGAAGCCCGAAACGGATCACCCATGGACCACGAGTATATCTACACGGCTTTTTTAGATGACAAATATGAAAACCGCTCTCCCCTCGCGCCTCGCGCCTCCGCATCTGCTCCGCATGCGCCTCGTCCGCTTGCGCTCCACCTCCCCGTCCCCCGCTCTGACACGAGAGCGCCGGCCGCTTGCTCCCTACGCGGCTGCGTTTTCCGTCTTGCCCCGCCGTGCTCTAACGCTTACAGATCGTGACGATGACGGCCTCTCCAGATGTTCTGGGTTTCATACTCGTAGGCCAACACGTCGTCGGCCAACACGTCATCGACCATGCGTGCCAAACCGGGGCCGTTGCAACCCCACGCGTCGAAAACCACCTTGGCCGCGTCGAATAGCTCCAGATACTGTGCATCCTTGACGAGTCCGGCGACATCCTCGATTGCCGCCGACAGCCGACCAAAAGCCTCGCGCTTCTCGGCTTCACGGCGTTCCACGGCCATGTCCACGGCCCAGCATGGCGGCGGCACAAATGGTGAACGAATCGTGGCAGTTGAGCGAAAATGCCGACGAACCCAGGGTGGCTGCAAGCCAGTAGAGTGCAGACCACCATCACTGGCCGTGCTTTCGTCCGAGCGAAATGAAGAGGCGAACAGACTTTCTGCAGAGTGGTTGCTGTTCAAAGAGGCAGACAGTCTCGGGAGATGAGGATGGAGCCGCTCTGAGGACGCAGCATCGCTCTCGCCCGCGAGTCGGTGATGCAGCTCGACGTGATCACCATGGATGTTGGCGAGATGTTGGCGGACCTCGGCGATGCTTATGGAAAACGGCATCTGCCGCCGGGAACAATGCATTCGTCAAGCGAGGATTTGGCACCTTGGGCCTTGGCTGCACAAGACGCGGGCGTGGCACACGTCAATATCGTCTTCGCAGCGTTCGTCCAGGCCAGCTATCTCGCGCTCTTCAGTCACTGGCCGTATGTCTTCAGCACGGCGCGGCATCTGTGCAAGTGGGAGCGCAGGTGAACCGGCGCGTGCAGAATGCGTCAACTTGTCAATCAACTGTCAAGGAATCAAAACCGAAGACAGGTAGATTGTTTCCATGCGCTAGACAGACAAGAGAGAGAGAGAGAGAGAGAGAGAGAGAGAGAGATTTACGTGCGTATTTTCAGTTTGTTGCAACCTGTTTCATAGGGGATAACCAGTGGAATTATTGGACTGAGCTGATTTATTCTTTATTCTGATCTATATCTGATCTAAGATACAGGGGCGATTCATCATCGCCGTACACCGTGCATTTTTGTGTCTGGATGTGAGGGGTCCAGCATTGGTTTGCGGGAAATGGTGTAGCGTCGGCCGTCGCGAGTCGTGTAAAAAAGCCGTACCCGTAGCGGCGCGTCGGCGTGAAACCTCGTCACCAACACCATCAATGACCATGTGCTTCTTATCCTTTTACCGTTATCTTATCCGTGTTGTAATATCCGCTGCGCCAGCGGCCAGGGACAAAATACTCCCTTTTGTTATTACCATTTGATTATACGGGCGATCACAAAATGATCTTATGTTAAGCTTTGTTTGAGCCGACCCGGATTGGGGGGGGGGGGGGGGGGGGGGGGGTAACCTGTTAACTTCTCAATTGTATGTTAATTGTGGTTTTCCGACGGTTTTGTACGCTCTAACTCGGTGATTAAGGCGTAATGAACTCGGTTATGAAGGTGTAACGAACTCGGTGGAAAAGGTGTA
>Ga0209302_10001742_pt1 | contig 12760 bp, 8 predicted proteins | sample ArcOceMetagenome_2_FD_187445 | JGI IMG/M metagenome (GOLD analysis project Ga0209302, IMG submission 187445) | Marine eukaryotic phytoplankton communities from Arctic Ocean - Arctic Ocean ARC135M Metagenome (SPAdes) (version 2) | ecosystem: Environmental > Aquatic > Marine > Oceanic | place... | reverse complement strand
GGGGGGGCGAGGAGGCAGGGAGGCGGGGAGGCGGGGAGGGGGAGTGGAGGCGAGGGACGCACCTGCTGCGCAAGCTGGCGAGCTTGCTTCTGGCTCGTCTCCCGCAAGCCCGCAGCGTCGGCCATGGCCTGCTGCAGCGAGTACTGCAGCTCATCCATCGCGGTGTCCTGCTGCGCGCGGCCCCGCGCGAGCGCTTGCTGCTGCGATAGAGAGGCCTGCCGTGCGAGAGGCGAGGGCGGGTGAAGGGGAGAGCGCGGCTTGTCGGCAGGGGCTGGCGATCAGAGTCGAGGAGGCGCCTGGAGCAGAGAATCGCGCGAGGCGAGCGCCTCTTCGAGCTCGGGGATCGTGCGCCGGAGGACGCGCAGCTCGCAGGCATACCGCTCCCGATCCCTCTCAGCGGCGGCTGCGCGGCGGGCGGCGGCGGTGTCGGCGCCGGGAGGCGCAGGTGAGGCTGGCTCCACCGACGAGGGAAACTGCCCGATAAAGGAAGTCGGCGGCTGCTCGAAGGCTAGCGCGGTCTTTGAGTGCGCCCATCGGCACCTGCGCGAGGGTGCAGCAAAAGCTCAGCCTCTCGCGCACATCTGCAGCAAAAGCGGGCCTCCGCGCGCACCGCGAGGCGGCCTTGGCGGCCTCCTGCTCGATCTCGAGCAGATGCTGTGCGAACGACTTGTGGCGTGGCGAGCTGGGCGAAGCCAGCGTGCCCACCATTCCGCGAGCTGGGCGAGCTGGGCGAGCGGGCGAGCTGGCCACGGGGTGCGCTCAGCGTGTTGCTCCCGCAAGTTGGAGGGGGCAGTGCAGCGGACACCTTAGTTGTGTGAGTTAAAAGGAGAACGAGCCGGGTCTGCAACCCCTCGCCGCGCATCCTGCCACCCACGGCGGCGGCACCGACGAGACAGCCCTTGCAGTGGTCCTGCCCTTGCCGTGCAGTGGTCCCTCACCTTCCCTTGACCTTGCCCTTGCCCTTGGCCTTCTTACCCGCCGCCTTCTTCTCCGACTTGCGCTCCCTCGCCTCCGCCGTCCACGAGCCCACCTCCCGCTCCGCCCCCCTTGGCTCCCGCGCCGTGGCGCGGTCGTCGTCGTACGCAGGCTCCTCGCCCTCCTCGCCCTCCTCGCCCTCCTCGTCCTCACTGTCCAGACCCATGACGCCCATCCCCGCGACGGCGCCGCCCATGACCCGCCCCTCGTCGTCGAGCGGCGCCTGGGCCGTGGGCATGAGCGCCTGCATCGCCTGGGTCTCGAGCGTGTTCCACACGCCCAGCTTGCCGAGCGAGCCTCCCGCGGCGAGCAGCGCAGGGCACTCACGACTGAAGCGCAGGTCGAAGATTGCGCCGAGGCCCATCTCGCGCGAGGCGACCATGCTCGGCTTGTTGCCCTCGACCGACCAGAGCTTGGCCTTCTTGTCCATGCCACCCGTCGCGAGCAGACCGGCCACCTCCGGGTTGAAGTCGATCGAGGAGCACGCGCCATCGTGCGCCTGCAGCGTGAAGACGGGCCAGGAATAGGGTTAGGGTTAGGGTTAGGGTTAGGGTTAGGGTTAGCTCAGGGCTAGCTCAGGCTTGGGGCTAGGTTCGGGCTAGAGTTCGGTCGTGCGCCTGCAGCGTGAAGACGGGCTTCTTGTCGACGCGCGCGTCGAAGTACTTGACAATGCCGTCCTCCGAGCTCGCGGCGAAGTAGTTGGCGTCGTGCGGGTTCCAAGCTATGCTCTCGACGTCGGCGGAGAGCGCCCAGTGGCGCGTTGCGTCGGGCGCGCGCACGTCGAGGGCGAAGACCTTGCGGTCGAAGCCCGCGGTGAGCAACACGCTCGCGTCGACAGGGTGCCACGCGAGCGCCTGCACCTTGTCGGTGTGGTGGCGCATGCACTGCGCCGAGCTCGAGAGGTCGCCACCCAGGTCCCATAGCCGCACCGTGTTGTCGGCCGAGCCGCTCGCCAGCACGTTCGGCTGGAGCTGGTTCCAAGCGAGGCACAGCACGGCGTCGGTGTGGCCCTCCGCCGCCGGCGGCTCGATCACCGGCCGCTTCGACTTCTTCTTCTTCTTGCCGCCCTTGTCGCCGCCGCGCGTCGCCGCCTCGTGCGCCGCCGCGTTGGCGTCGAACGCCGCCGCGGCCGCCTCGGCGCCTGCCAGCCCGAGCACCGCCGCTGGCTCGAGCGAGTCGATGACGTCGAGGTTCCAGATCTCGATGAAGGGCTGGAAGGTGCCCACCGCGACGAAGTTGCACCCGCCGCCCATCGGCCCCTTGCAGTCGGCCGGCGGCACCCCTATCCACGCTAGGCACAGCGGGAAGACCGGCAGCGGGATGTCGTGGTGCACGTACAGGTTGTCCTGCGCTGGCTCGTAGATATACACCTCCAGGTTGCTCATCTCCTCGTCCGACCGCGCGCCCATCAGCATCAGGTCCGTCGGCTGGATGGTAAAGTCCTCGATCTCGGAGTCGGCCTCCTCGTCGGCCTCGAGGCCCTTGGTCAGGTGCGGGTCGTCGTGGTTGTTCTTGTAGAAGGCGAGGTTCTGGCGCACAAACGGGAGCGGCTCGTCGTCGCTGTCGTCGCTATCCTCCTCCTCCTCCTCCTCCTCCTCCTCGGCTGATGCGCGGCGCTTCCCGCCGCGAGCGCTGCTGCGATTGCCGCTTGCCTCGGCCGCTTTCCTTGCCGCTTTCCTTGCCGCTTTCCTCTCCTCGTCTGCCTCGTCGATCTCAGGCTCGTCCCCAAGCTCGTCCGGCTCATCCATTGTGGTCGGATTGAGCGCCGGCGCGCCCTGCTTCGCCCATGCGACGGCTGCGAGCATCCTGGAAGGAGTCGTCCGGCGGCAGTCCTGAACTTTGCTTCCTCCTGAATATGCATGGGAGCTGCGAGGATGGAGGATCTCAGTAGCTTGACCTTCCCCGCGGTCCTAAGGGGAACACATCTTCTCTTAAGGGCTGGTCTCTTACCAACCAGTTCAACTACGGAGACCTCGCGAACTGGGTGTCTTACTTACTTGACCGGGGGGACCCCTCGGGTAGTTAGTCAGTCAGTCAGTCAGTCAGTCATTACCACACTCCTACCAACGGAGCACATGGTCCACACTCACACTCTGGTCTTTTTTCTCTCTTTTTTTTCGAGCGGGGTGGAATCTCGGCATCTTTTTTGTCTTCTGGCAGGCGGATCGCACTTCAGGATGATCTTCTTGTTACCCTTCGCTTTCACCTATCTTTCTTGTTGGCGCAGTCTACTTGATGAGAACGGACCTCGGCGATGAACCAGATCGTCCGCGGAGGTGACGATCCAACCCCACCGGAGGGGGGCACCACAAGGATGCCGCAAACCTCCGGTCTCAGGGGCCAGATCCCTCCCTCCAGCCGAATCTCCAAGGAAATTCGAACCGCTGACACCGCGACCGTGTGCCAGACGCCCAGGAATGTCAGAAACCAGGATCAGGGTAGATAAGATAAGAATCTTATCTATCGATCATACCCCTCGGGGGACCCGCACACAACAATCTATCTTATCTATCCGCACACAATATCTCTTATCTATCTTAACTATCCGCACACAACAGATACATATATATATATAAGATATAAAAGACTCCCATCAGCCATCGGGCTCACGCGCGATGCAGAACAACCCGTGGGGTGCCGCGAGCGACGCGCAGCGGGCTGCGGCGCACCACCAGCAGTTGCTGGCGCAGGCGGCGATGGGCACGACGGCTGCCCACCCCCTCCTCGCGCAACAGATGCACCAACAGGCGCAACAGATGCAACAGATGCACCAGCAGCCGGTGCCGGTCCACGTGCCTCTGTCGACACAGCCTCAGCATCCATTTGGCATGCACGCTGCGGGGAATCCGCAGCTACTGTCGGGGCAAATGCAGCAGATGCAGCAGATGCAGCAGATGCAGATGCAGCAGATGCAGATGCAGCAGTACATGCAGCAGCAGCAGTACATGCAAATGCCACAGCCTGCAGCCCGGCCGGCCACGCTGCCAGCCATCAGCGTGCCTGCCCCGGCGCCCGCGCCACGCCCCATGTCGGAGCAGCACGAGGAGGAGGAGGAGGAGGAGGAGGAGGAGGGCGAGGACGACGGTCCGTCTGTCGCATCCTCGCGTGCTCGCAGAGAGACTGCAGGCAAGCCCGCCCATCCACAGTTGTTGCGCAGGAGGTGGTGGGCGGGCCTTCACGCGTGCCGCTGACGTGCGCGTGCCCGCGTGTCGCCAGGGATCTCCGGGCTCGACCGTCAGATTGCCACGGAGGCTGCAGGTGCGCCGCGCCTTCGAGCAAGGGGCCGAGGTACCTAGGGTGAGGGAGGGGAGGGCCTGGGCACGAAGGGTGTGGGAGGGCATGGGGCAGTGCCGCCTGCCTCCGTGCCACCTCCTGCTCCGCTGACGCGCGTCCTGGTTGATGTGCGCAGAGCGGTACGGCGGCCTCGGCCCGCCTGTCAAGCGCGGCCTGCCGCCCAGTGGTTCCAAGGCCACGGGTAGCCGCAAGCAGAAGAAGTCCAGCGGGGTCGGCAACTTTGGCGGCTTCGTCGCCGGGGTCGCGGGCGGCTCGCCGCGCGACGACTTTGTCTACGACTTCCCAGGGCGCGCCCCCCAGCTCCCGCCCCATCCTCAACTTCCGCACCCGCCCCCCTCCCCCTCTTCCCCTCTTCCCCTACCCTCTCTCGCCCACGCACATCCTAGGCGCCACCCGACCCCTCGCCTGATGCCCCGTGGCTTGCGCCGTGGCAGGGTGCGCAAGGGCACCAGCAGCCGCAGCGGTGCCGGCCTTGTCGGTGCCTCGGCGGCGGCGGTCGCCAAAGCGGCGGCGCGGGAGGCTGAGCAACGGAAGCGCGAGGAGCGGCAGGCGCAGCTGGCAGCCGAGCGGGCCGCAGAGAAGGAGCGGAGGCGCGTGGAGGAGGAGGCGGAGCGGCAGTTCTGGGCGTGCCCGGAGGAGTTGGAGATGACGCCGGAGCGCAAGGCGATGCTCAAGATCCTGCAGGAGCTCTTCAACCTGCGCCACGCCGCCTTCAACCAAGTCTTCACCTGCGCCACGGGAGGTGTCGACGGTGGGGCGGCGAGCGGTGAGGCGGCGGTGAGCCCCAACGTGCACGACGTCTTCCTCCGCTTCAAGCAGGGCGAGATCAGCGGCATGGCGGCCTTCGCCTCCGAGGTGCGCTCGGTCTTCCACAAGTGCTACCACACCTTCGGCATGCCCGAGGCCGCCTTCATCTCCAAGTGCTGCGAGAAGCTCGACCTCGTCTTCGAGCAGCAGATCAACCTGCTGCCACGCTCGCTGCGGGAGCAGGCCGTCATGCCGCAGCCGCCGCAGGGTGGGGAAGCCGAGGGCGAAGAGGGTGGCGAGGAGCGCCGCCGCTCGTCGCGCGCGCGCGTGAGCGTGCAGATGCTCACGACGCTGCAGCTCGTGGAGCTCGAGAAGCGGCGGCGGCGCGGCGAGGAGGACAAGGAGAAGCAGCGCGAGCGCGAGCGGGTGCGCCTCGTGGCCGAGGCGTGGGCGGCAGAGACGGTGACGCCCGCCGCGCTCGCGCGCGTGCGCGCCTCCTTCGACGCCGTGACGGTGTGCTACTTCTGCGCGCGGCACGCCGAGCGGATCGGGCTGCCAGCCTTCAGCCTGGCCGAGTTCGAGGCGGGCCTCGGCTGCTTCGCCGCTCAGTGCACGCTGCTGCGCGCCGCGCTCGTGCAGCTGCTGCGCCTCTCCGAGACGGACCGCAAGGCCGTCGCCGCGCAGCCCGCCGAGCCCACCGCCGCGTGGGTCGCCAAGGCGCTGGCCAAGCGCATCGGCGTGTGGGCCCTCAACGTGCAGAACGCCAAGCGCATCGAGGAGTCGGGCGACTACCCCGACGAGTGGCTCGAGCCCTACTGCGAAGACGGCGAGCTGCAGGAGCTCCTCTTCGGCCTGGGCGACCTCGACGAGCTGCAGGCCGCCCTCGCCGCGTCGGGGCTGGCGGCGCTCAGCCTGGAGCAGCTCTCGCGCCTGCTGCGCGCCCTGTGCGAGCAGCTCCTCAAGCTCGACCGCAGTGTCGCGCTGGTCGACGCAGAGGACCCGAGCAAGGCGCGCTTCCTGGGGCGCGACAGCGGCGGCGAGGCCTACTTCCACTTCGGCGCGCCCTTCGGCCGCCTCTACGCGCTTAGCGACAAGCGGCTGCCCACGTCGCACAAGGAGAGCTGCGCGCGCGCGCCGGACGGCCACCTGGTGCACGAGGGGGAGGTTGTGGAGGTGGAGGTGGAGGAGGCTCGCGATGGAGAGACAACAGTGGAGTGGAGGCAGGCGCAGGTGCGCCGGATCATCCCTGGCGCGAGCGGCCGCTTCACGGCGTGCGTGCTGCTGGAGGACGGCAACCCCGACGAGGAGTTCGTCGAGTGCTACGACGCCTCGCAGAAGGACGCCGAGTGGCGCAAGGTGCGCTCCAAGGCGGAGATTGCGCGCGAGAAGCGCGAGGCCGCCGCCGTCGCCAAGCGCGAGGCCGCCGCCGCCACCGCCGCCGCCGCCGCCGCGGAGGCCGTGCCTGCTGCACGAGGCCGCCTGCGCGAGGCGCCCAAGCCGCCGCCGCCGCCGGTGGCGGCGGCGGCGGCGGCGGCGGCGGCGGCGGCGGCGGCGGCGGCGGCGGCGAGCAAGAAGGTGGCCAAGGTGCTGCCGGTCGCCCAGCCAGCGCACGAGGCGGTGGAGGCCACGAGCCGCAGCTGGCGTGAGGTGCAGATGAAGCCGCTGCTGCGCCAGCTCAAGCCGAGCAAGCAGCGCGACGAGCGCAAGCTGCACGAGGCGCTGCTCGAGCTCGGCCAGGAGATTGAGGAGCAGGCCGACGCGGCCAATCAGGGCGCGCAGACGCGCGCGTGGTCCGCGGCCATGGTGCGCCTGTACCGAGACGTGCACGCGCCGCCCGAGGTGGAGCCGCCCGAGCCAGAGCCAGAGCCAGAGCCAGAGCCAGAGCCAGAGCCAGAGCCAGAGCCAGAGCCCGAGGGCATGGAGGTTGAGCGCGTCGGCGAGAACGGGACCGGCGGCGGTGGCGGCGGTGAGAGTGAATCCTCCAAGGCGGAGCCGTCAGCACGAAGCCAGCGCGGAGCACGGCTGGCGCAAGTCAGACTTGAGACGGAGGCGGCGGAGGCGGCGGCGGAGGCGGCGGCGGAGGCGGCGGCGAAGGCCGCGGCGGAGGCGGCGAAGGCGGCGGTGGCAGCGGCCGACCCCTCTGCTTGATACACGTCTCGCCAGGGCCTGCGCATTGCGCAACGCGTGAATCTTGCTTGTGTGTGTGTGTGTGTGTGTGTGTGTGTGTGTGTGTGTGTGTGTGTGTGTGTGTGTGTGTGTGTGTGTGTGTGTGTGTGTGTGTGTGTGTGTGGGTAACTATGGGTTGTGGGGTGAGCACGTTGGGGAGAGGTTATTACCTCTAACGATATCTATAAAGCTGTGGTAATCTTGAGTTATGAGTTTGAGCGTGACAGCGTGTATACCGTAACGTTCACTTTTTAGCCGTGGCGTTTCGTTACTTTGCGGGAAGGTGCGCGGACATGCCGGATCCGCCGGATCCGACCACCGTTTGCACCGACGCGTGTGGTGTGAGACAAAAATCCTCACTCGTGTACAAGAGCAGATCGTTGGTGATCCGATTCGGGGAATCCATGCGCAGCGCGCTCGGGAACAAGCTCTCGACGCAGCTCCCGGCCACCACCACGCCCGTGCGCACCTCGTCCTTTGCCGACGGTCGCCTACGCGTGTGCGCGACCACGGCGGCGGACCGCCGGGCGGGGTTTGATTTGGTGGTGGTCGCGTAGGAGAAGGTGGACTCGAGCGTCGAGAAGCTGGCGGCCAGGGGCTGCGGCATGGTAGGCGTCTCGAGGAGCGTGCCATGGTTGTCCAGCGCCAGAAGGGAGGGTAGTGGAGGCTCAAGCAGCGGCGCACCGCGCCACGGGCCGCGCCACGCCGCCTCCGGCTCGGGGAGCGCGCCGAGCGCCGAGGCGCGGTGCGTGACGGCGGGCATGTCGATGCCCTCGCAACACGGGTTGAAGAGGTTGCCGCTGGCCTCGGGCTCGGCCTCGGCGTAGAGGGAGGCGAAGCAGAAGGCGCCGAGGTCGATCGAGCTGGAGCTGCACGATGAGGACGTCGAGATCTCGCCTGAGCTCCCAGCCGGCTCGCTCCCGCGCGGCGGCTCGCCCACGAGGGCCTCGGCTTCGTGCTCGCAGGCGACCGAGGCCTTGAGCGAGACGAGGGCGAACATCGCGCGCACGGCGAAGCCCATCGCATCGGCCTCGCGCGCGAGTTGCGCATCGCCGCCCTTGGCCAGGTCTTCAGTGAAGCGGTGCACCTCGAGGCTCGCGTGCGCCACCTCTATCCGGTGCGCCGCGCCGCGCAGCTCGATGAGCGGTCGCAGCAGCGCGCCGCGCAGCTCCAGCTCAAAGTTGGGGAAGATCTCGTGCACGCACTCGGGCGCGCCGAGGATCAGTTGGCTCACCAGCTCGCTCTCCTTGGCGCCGTCGCTGCTCCTCTGGCAGGGTGGCGAAGAGTCGGTACCCAAGCCGACATGTACGCCGAGGGCCTCGCGCAGCGCGGCGCTCGCGAAGGCGTACGCCGCCGCCAGCTCGGGCTCGTGCTCTGCCTGGGCGTCGAGTGCGGCCAGCAGCACCTTGAGCTGCGCGGCGCAGACCGAGTGCAGGATTTGAGGCAATTCGGTGGTCCAGTTAGGGAAGAGAACGACGATCTCGGGCGGTGGGCTCTGCACGTGGCGATCTGCAAGCGCGGTGAGCTCCGACGCAAGGCAGGAAGTCGATCCTCCCACGGCCAGTTCCCTCGAACCGCAGCGGCCTGCAGCCCGGAAATTTTTGCTGGGGCCGCCGCTCAAGCTGGAGCTGTCGTGCGTGCGGCGTGCGATCGCCGTGACTGCGCCCATCGTGCCGCCGTGGATCCTGAGCACGACGTTCGTTATCCAGAACGGCCTTATGATCGTCAACGTCAAGGCCAAAAACGCGTTGTTACAAAAAGGGTCGGTCAAATCAAACTTGCAATCTCGCAAGCTTCGCAATTGGTTGGTTGGTTATCCCCTCATACCTTTACACTTTATACTGTTCAAGTCAAAAGTGGCACGTTCAAGCTGGAGTGCATCTATAGTTACTGATCACCGACCGACGTCTCATTCCTTTTAATACCACGGCCGTCCCATGCTAATAGATTTGCCATGCCTCACAGGTGTCGCCCCGTCATACGCTCGGCAGGTATTTCGGCTGGGCCATAGAGCTCACGAAGCGCACGGCTCGCCGCCCCGTCGTGAGGAACCGGTCCGGCAGCTGAGGCGGCTCGAGGCGGAAGTTGTCGACCTGCGAGCGCACGCTCGACACGAACCGCGTGATCCGCTGGTGGGTCGAGCCACCCTGCTGCATCAGCCCCCACTCCTTCACAGCCTCGGTGCTAACCCACGTCGTCGCCTGCTTCAGCGCCTGCTTGGTCAGCACGTTATACACCGGTCCCGGAACCCAGCCCCGCAGCTTGACCTCGCACGAATAGAAGACCCGGCATGAGGCCGGACCCGTGGGCTGGGCAAACCAGTAGCCTACTGAGTCGTCCAGATCGCTCCGTCGGTCGTAGTCCAGGTTGAATACCATGCAATTCTGTGCCATGTCGCATCTGCGCCACACACAGCAGCAGAGTGTGAGAGCTGCGGTGCGGCATTGTGTGTGCGCTTGCGCAGGAACACACGGGGCGCCCTCGCAACACACGTCGCGAGCTAGGGATCTCGCGGCCTAGGGCGCAGCAGACCTGTGCTCCATGTAATAGGTGAACTTCATCGCGCCAGCGTGGATCTTGTACTCAGACTTGTACGTTTTCACGCCACCCTCCTCCTTTGACACGTAGTTGACGCAACTATCGACCCCCTGGACCATCTTGTCGTACCGCTCGAGGTCAGTGATCCTCCCCATCACGACGTGCACCGGCACATCAATGTCCTGCACCGCGACCATCCGGCGGCTTCCGTCGGCTGCGGCCACAGCCTGCATCACACTCTCGCCATGACGCAGCCTCTGCTCGTCAGAGCTCGAAATCAGGAGATTGGGCTTGGCCAGCTGATACGGTGAAAGTCTGCCTCTGTGGAAGTGTGGCTCTTCCAGAGACGCGGCGGTTACCAGCGGCACAAGGAGGCCCACGAGGCTCGTAAACGTCCCCAGACGAGGCCTCATTCCCCGCAGACGCTTAATTGCGGGGCAATTCCAGCGGACAACAACGCCACTAGCCGTGCTCCCTCTCAGCGAACAGCAGCAGCAGAGACTTAATTGGCGACAATTTGGCAGTCGACCCGAGAGCAGATCCCAACAATTGATGAGGGCTTGAGTTTTCCTGCTGCGCGGGCGTTCGCTTTTTGTTGGCTTCTTCATGCGGAAAGGAGTTCTAAAGTTGCCAAAAAACTAAACTCCCGATGGTTCATGCAAGCACGAGTATGCGCCACGCGAGCACCGAGCTGTCGGCCTTGCTGCGCGAGTTCGACTCGGACGACGACGGACGGCTGACGAAGCACGAGCTTAAGGTCGACGCGCCGCGGCGGGCGGCGGGCGGCACAATGGCTCCAGCCTGCCAGCTGCCGGCCAACGCCCACGAAGTCCACCTGGCTCCAGCGTACCGGCTGCGGGTCGATACCCAAGCCCACCGCATCGACGGCAAAGGAGCCCACCCCACTGGCCAAACATCCGAGGCAGACGGCGAGGGCATGCCACAGTCGCCACTCATCGCATGCCCCTCGAGCACCGAGCTGTCAGCCTTGCTGCGCGAGTTCGACTCGGACGACGACGGCCGGCTGACGAAGCACCCTGCAGCTGGCCGAATATCCGAGCCAGACGGCGAGGGCACGCCACAGTCGCCACTCATCGCGTACGCGCCCGTGGAGGTGAGCCACCTGCTTGCGATGATCGAAGAGCATGACCACTTGATCACCGACCTGCAGGAGAGCCAGGAGGCCATCGAGCTCGAGCTGTCAGAGCTGTTGACACTTCCTGTTGACACTGCCCGAGCGAAGGGCCCCATCACCCGAGCACGGCGACGGCAGCGGAAGGATGAGCGATGAGAGAGATTGGGCCTACGTGCTTGTACGAGATAGAACAGATAAGTACCAGCACAGTGAAACGGCAAAGGGGTTGTTGGTCTTGTGGAGAGAGTGAGAGACAGCGTCCGAGAGCCGTCGTGAACAATGTTTGCGCGCATATCACGTGTGTGTGTGTGTGTGTGTGTGCAGTGTGGGGTGGCGCGCGGATATAAAGCGGTGGCTGTGGAGTCGCCCGTCGGGGCTCACAGCCTCTCTAGCAGAGAGCAGGACGGCTACGGCTTTACCGCGAAATCCCCGGGTGCTGTGTTAGACGACGAGAGCTTACCAGCCCTATGAGCATGCCTATTGAGAGCTTAGAGGGAGACGACGCGGACGGAGGGCGACGCTAGACACATATTATCATACTTCCCCAGTTAACTGCTGGGAAGCGCTATACCCCGAGAGAAAAAAAGCCTGCGTGAGCGACGCTCTCGAGGGCCCCCTGTGGGCCCCCCCGTTTGAACGTCGCGCTTGCGCGTCTTGTCGACCTCAAGGCGGCGCTGCTGGCGGAGACGCACGCGCGCGGCCCTGACGGATCGCGCATGCGCTCGCCGCAACTGGCACGGTGCTCGCGCGACCAGCTCCGTCGACGGCGTGTAGACGGCGTGGGCCAGCATGGCGCTGCGCTCGCACGTGGTCGAGGCGGCGGGTGTGAGGTATTCATAAGGTATTCAGAGGGCGCCGCCGAGCTTGGGCCGACAGCTCGAAGCGCGCCAGGCAGCGAGCCGGCCGCGTCCGAGAGTGGTCGACGCACTACTCGCCACGGGCTCATGTCCCGCTGACCCGGCGACTCCGTGGCTGTGTGGCCTGAAGAGCCCGGGCTCAGACACGCCTGCGCCCACCCTTCTACGGCGACGTCACCTTCTTCTACACGGTCACCGCGCCGCATCGCCCGGCGCCGCCTCGCTCGGCGCCGCCACGCGCGGCGCCGCCATGCGCGGCGCCGCCTGCGCACGCAGCGCCGCCTGCGCCTAGCCTGCGCAGCGCCGCCTGCGCAGCGCTGCCTTTGCCGCGACGCCTGCGCCGCGACGCCTGTCCCCTGCGCCGCGACGCCTCACGCCGCGCCGCCGCGCGCGGCGCCGCCTCGCCCTGGCCTCGCCCTCGTGGCCTCGCCCGGCTCCGCCTCGCACCGCGCCGCCTGGCCCGTGAGGCCGTGTCTCCGCCCCGCGCCGCCTTGTGAGGCCATAACTAAGTGTAGTCTCTACACTCTAGTCTGTGTACAGGGTCCCTACCGGCGGCTCACCGTTAAATGCCGTGCATGACTATCGACTGCCTTTTACAACTAAAGTAGTTAACTGGGGAAGCCCGCGCAGCCTCTAACCATAATGCAGCACGCGAGACGGCCGACGGGCTGGGGGGGGACACGCTATCACGTTGTACTTGACTGTTGGTTTGGATCGGTAGTCGCGGTACGCGGGAGCGTTGGGTGTGTGGATTCAAACCAGTTGAATCTTTGAGGGTACGTACCGGGTGCCTTTCGATTCCGCTTCGGGGGAGGGGCCCTGTCTGGCCGGGGCGCGGGAATACGCCGCGTTGTCCCCCCCCGCCCCCGGTCTAAGTTTCCCCCTTTTTAGGCAAGCTGATCTTGTTTGTTCGAATTTTATTAGTTGTTTTACCTTTTACCCCTTTTTTTACCACCGGTCGTTATATTTATTGGGTGTGTGACGAAATTTTATCTGCAACAGCGTTGAAAGAAACTCAATCCAGTCACTCACTCACATTGCGATGTCC